>WNFX01000009.1_pt1 | contig 163069 bp, 166 predicted proteins | sample 5400111 | NCBI WGS metagenome assembly WNFX01 (sample SAMN13153363, study PRJNA577476) | soil metagenome | isolation source: 40 cm soil or saprolite under grassland replicate 1 | place: USA:California | collected 2016-06-15
TCTATCACGCCGCAATGCTCGATCCACACACTGCCGCGGAGCTGTCGCTCGAAGAGATCCACGACCTCGTCGACCAGCTGCTGGAGGCGCACGGGCCGTTCGTCCCCGCGTTGAAATAGGCGGCCGACCTGCCGCGCCACGATAATGGGGTCGTGGTGCAGAAGTACGTTCTCTCCGAGCTCGACTCGGGCGAGAGGGTCATCTCGGAGCGGGTTCCCAGCGTCCGGTCGGTCGCACTCGGCTTCTGGATCGGCGCCGGCTCCCGCGACGAGACCGACGCGAAAGCCGGCGTCTCGCATTTCATCGAGCACCTGCTGTTCAAGGGTTCGCGCGCCTACACGGCCCAGCAGATCGCCGAGATCTTCGACGGCCTGGGCGGCGAGCTGAACGCGGCGACCTCGCGGGAGCACACGATGGTATACGCCCGTGTTCCCGACGGGCACGTGCAGACCGCGCTGAACGTGATCAGCGACATGGTCTTCGCGCCGGCTTTCTCCGAGCTGGACGCCGAGCGGGAGGTGGTGCTCGAGGAGATTGCGATGTACGAGGACACGCCGCAGGAGCTCGTCCACGATCTTTTCTCCGAGGCCGTCTTCGGCCGGCACGCGCTCGGCCGGCCGGTGATCGGGACCGCGGACGTGATCTCGTCTGTGACCCGCCGGGTTCTGTCGGGGTTCCACCGGCAGATGTACGCGGGCGGCAATGTGGTCATCGCGGCGGCGGGCAACGTCGACCACAACAAGCTCGTCCGGATGCTGCAGCGCGCGCAGAGTCAGCAGCGGCCGCCGGCCGGCGGTCCGCGGGTCCGGCGACCGCTCGTCAAGGCACCCCCACCGGGCTTCCGCTTCGCCAAGAAGGACACGGAGCAGTACCACGTCTGCCTTGGAGCACCCGGAATCGCACGCTCCGACCCGCGCCGCTTCGCCGCGTCGATCCTCGACTCGATTCTCGGCGGTTCTGCTTCATCACGGCTCTTCCAGGAGATTCGAGAGAAGCGCGGCATGGCCTATTCCGTCTACTCGTTCGCATCGCAGTACACGGACACGGGCCTCGTCGGCATCTACGTCGGGACGCGGGAGGAGAACCTCGGGCCGTGCGTGGAGATCGCAGGCGAGCAGCTCGCGGACATCGCCGCGGGCAATCTTCGGCCGGAAGAAATCGCCCGGGCAAAGGAGAATCTGAAGGGACGGATCATGCTCTCGATGGAGTCGACGTCGAACCGGATGACGAGGCTCGGGAAGTCGCTCATCACGAACAGCGAGCTGCTCTCGTTCGAGCGGATCATCGCCGAGATCGAGGCGGTCGAGCCCGAGGAGGTTGCCGAGCTCGCCGGGCTCCTGTTCGCCCCGGAGAAGCTCTCGATCTCCGGCATCGGCCCGACCGAACGAATCTTTCGAGCCGCCGCGCGCCGCATCAATCCGGCCGTGCTCGCCCGCGCTGCATGAATATCCGCGAAAAATGCTGCGCATTTTCCGCGGGCCGAGTTAGTACCTTCGCTCCGCTCGGTAGATGAAGATCACCCTCAACGGACGCCGAGGCAAGGTCGGGCTCGTCCTCGGGCCGGCGCTGGAAGAGGCAGGGCACGAGCTGGTCGACCTAGACGCGGCCGAGGCAATGATCGATTTCACCGTTCCCGGCGCCGTCGAGGCGAACGCTGGGGCCGCGCTCGAGCGCGGAATTCCGAGCGTGATCGGGACGACCGGCTTCGATCACGCGCGGGTGGACGCGGCAGCACGAGAGCGGGGGGTTGCCTGCTTTCACGCGCCCAACTTCGCGCTCGGTGCAGTGCTGATGATGCGCTTCGCGCGAGAGGCTGCCGCGCACATGCCGCGCGCGGAGATCGTCGAGCTGCACAACGAGGCGAAGAAGGACGCTCCGTCGGGGACCGCGAAGGCGACCGCGGAAATCCTGGGCGGGGAACCGAAGATTCACTCCGTGCGCCTGCCGGGTCTGGTCGCACACCAGGAAGTCCTGTTCGGCGGAGACGGCCAGCTACTCACGATCCGCCACGACACGTTCTCGCGCGAGGCATTCGTGCCGGGCGTCCTACTTGCCCTCGAGCGACTCGGCACACTCCCGCCCGGCCTGACCGTCGGGCTCGATGCGCTGCTCTGACCGCGTGACTGAAACGTCCCGCGTGGTGGAGGCCGATCTCCCGGAGCTGCTGCCGCTCGTCCGGGCGTACTGCGACTTCTACGAGGTCGCGCCCACCGACGACGCGCTGCTCGCAGTCTCGCGCGCGCTGATCGCCGACCCGGACCGGGAGGGCGTGCAGCTGATCGCGCGCAACGACGGCACGCAAGCCGTTGGCTTTGCCACCCTCTACTGGACCTGGGACACGCTGATCGCCGCCCGCACCGGCGTCATGCACGACCTCTTCGTCCTCCCCTCGGCCCGCGGAACAGGTGTCGCGGATCTGCTCATCGACGCGTGCGTGGGGGAATGCCGCCGACACGGAGCCGCCAAGCTGGGTTGGCAGACCGCGCGCGACAACATGCGCGCGCGAGCCGTGTACGAGCGCGTCGGCGCCACCAGGGACGAGTGGGTGGACTACTGGCTCGGCGTCAGTCCAGTGCCTTCGTGAAGCGCCTTCCGGTCTCCTCGAGCCCGACTCGGCGGTAGAACGCGTGCGCGTCCTCGCGACGAGCCGCCGTCGTCAGGAACAGGAGGACACAGCGCCGTGCGCGCGCCTCCGCCTCCATCGCCTCGACAAGCGCGCGGCCAATGCCTTCGCCACGGTGTGACTCGTCGACCACGAGCGCGCTGATCTTGGCCGCGGGGCGTTCGTGCTCGATCGTCGGCGAGGCGTGCAGTTGAGCCAGGCCGACGACCTCGTCGTCGAGCACCGCGACGACGACACGATCGCCGACGATCACGAGCCGCTCGAGTCTCGGCGCGACGGCCTCAGCTTCGGTCTCGTAGCCCAGCTGGCCGAGCAGGGACGCGATCGCAGCCCCGTCGTCCGCCCTCGCATCCCGAATCGTCAGATCCACGAGGGTAGACTAGTGGCGTGCTGGGCGAGGCCCTGACCGCGATCGTCACGCCTTTCAAGACCGACGGCACGATCGACTTCGAGCGCTTCAGCGACCTTGCGCTGTACCTGGTCGAGAATGGCTCAGACGGGATCGTCGTCGCCGGGACCACCGGGGAGAGCCCGACGCTCACGGACGACGAACGGCTCGAGCTGTTCCGCGTCGCCGTCGACACGCTCAACGGGCGGGCGACCGTCGTCGCCGGGACCGGCACCTACTCCACGGCCCACTCCGTCCACCTGACGCGTGAAGCGCACGAGCTCGGTGTAGACGCCTTCCTCGTCGTCACGCCGTACTACAGCAAACCCCCCGCGCGAGGAATCGTCGAGCACTTCCGCGCGATCGCCGACGTCAGCGACAGGCCGATCGTCGTCTACAACATTCCCGGCCGCGTCGTCATCAACATCGAGCCGGAGACGATCGTCGAGCTGGCCGAGATCCCGAGCGTCCGCGCGGTCAAGCAGGCGAACGACGACTTCGTCCAGGCCCGGCGCATCGTCAGCGAGACGGACCTCACGCTCTACGCGGGAGACGACGTTCTCATCTTCCCGTTCCTCGAGCTCGGCGGGATCGGCGGTATTTGCGTACACACGCACGTCGTCGGACCGCAGGTCAGGCGAATGATCCGGTCCTTCCACGAGGGTGACGTGGACACGGCGCGCCAGCTCCACGAGGAGCTCCAGCCGGCTTATGAGCTGCTCCAGGTCCAGGTCAATCCCATTGCGATCAAGGCGGCGCTGAATCTTCTTGGCCATGGCGTCGGCGGCCTCCGTCTACCGCTCGTCGAGGCGAGCGAGGGCGAGGTCGCGCGCGTTCGCGACTGTCTCGAGCGGCTGGGCGTCCTGAGCGGCGCGCCCGTTTAGCTCCGGGCGGTCCGCCAGGGCGAGCCCGATCTCGTCGAGCGAATCGAGCAGGGCAAGTTCGACGTGTCGCGGTGGGAGCTTCGGCGCGGCGACGACGAGGAAGCCTACGAGCGCGCTGTTGTCACGGCGCAACGGCAGGGCGACGACGACTCCGCTGCGGCCGAGCTCCACGCCCGCAGCGACGATCGCGTCACGACCCGATTCCGCCTCGCGCACCAGCAAGCCGGTCAGCGCGGCCGCCGGAAGGGGGTCGTCCCCGAGCGCGTGCTCGATCGAGCCGCCGAGCCCGTCCTCGTCCCAGGACATCAGCGCGATCCAATCGTGCTTCCACGCACGGACGACTGTCTCCGCTAGCCGCACGAAGACGCGGTCGCGTTCCTCTCCCGTGCCGAGCGCGCGATGGAGCGCCGCGGCGGTCCGTTCCGCCCGCAGGCGAACGAGAGCGCGCAGGGCCAGCCCGGCAACGGCCATGCCCCCGCCGGACGCCGCGAGCCAGTCCTGAGCGAACCCGAGCCCGGCGAGCGCGACCACAACGCCGCCGAGCGCGATCAGTTCCGGCCGCTCCTTCAGTTCCCCCGGGCCGGCGAGACCGATCCTGTACGGGGCGGTCGCGCCACGCAGCTCGCCGAGTTCCTCCGCCGAGAGCACTCTGGCGGGATCGACACCGCGCTGCACTGCCACGAACGCCTTCGCGACGGTTGGGTGGAACTGCGTCCCGGCATGTCGCTCGATCTCGAACAACGCCGCTTCGTGCGTGAGGCCCGCGCGATATGGGCGGTCGGTGGTCATGGCGTCGAAGCTGTCGGCGACGATCAGGAAATGCGACGCGAGGGGTAGATCGTCGCCGCCGACGCCGTAGTAGCCGCGGCCATCCATCCGTTCGTGATGAAGCTCGACCGCGCGTGCCTGCGCGGCGACGAACTCGAAGCGTTGCAAGAGACGCGCCGAGAGTCGCGGGTGGCGGCGCATCGCCGCCCATTCGACTCCGTCGAGCTTCCCGCGCTTGCGCAGCACCGATGCGTCGACTGCGACCTTGCCGAGGTCGTGCAACCGCCCGGCCCACCTGAGCCGGTCTATCTCCGAGAACGGAAGCTCTAGCGCACGCGCGAGCCCGTCGACGTAGCCCGCAACCCGCAGCGAGTGCCGGTAGGTGGACGGATCGCGCTCGTCGACGATGTTGGCGAACGTCTCGAGCGCGCGAAGCGTCTCGCGCTGTAGGCTCCTCAGCCGCAACTGGACCTGTTGCATCGCGATGGCGACGGGCACCAGCACCGTCACGTCCCAGGGATGGCCAATCGCGAGGAGAGCGAGCGTTGCGCCGAGGCCGACCTCGCCGGCGCCGGCCACGAGCCGCGGATCGAACGCCTCGCGGCCACGGACGACGTCGAGCAGAAGAGCCCGTGCGGTCAGATAGGCGAGCGCGAGGGCTACGAGCGCGATCAGGTCCTCCAGCAGGTGAAGCCTGCCGACGTTTCCACCGCCGACCTCGAAAGCCAGCCCGCCCACGCACGCGGCGATCGCGCCCGCGCTTGCATCGAAGGCGATGTTGCGGAAGGCCCGGCCGCGGAACATTCCTCCTGCGAGCACGCCTGCAGCGGCGACCAGGGCGCCGGCCCACGGGCCGAGCATGATCACTGCGGCGATCTGTACTGCGGCAGCGAGCCGGAAGCGCTCCCACTGCATTGGCTCACGGGCCCGCTCGCGATCCGATTCCTCGAAGAGCTCCACGAGGATGACCGCAGCGAGGAAGAGGGCAAACGCCGTCTGCCCGACCCCGGAGATCCTGCTGAGGGAGATTCCGAGCACGCCGAGGCCGAGGCCGATCGTGATCAGCGAGGAGCGGGAGGGCCGCATACGGCCCTTATCGGTCAAAACCGGCCTCCCGCTTAGACTGGGGACGAATGGCTGCTATCTGCAGGATTGTCGCCCTCGGCGGCCTTGGCGAGGTCGGGAAGAACATGACCGCCTACGAGTGCGACGGCTCCATCGTCGTCGTGGACGCCGGCCTCGCCTTTCCGCGGGACGAGCACCTCGGCGTCGATCTCGTTCTGCCGGACTTCTCGTACCTGCGCGAGCGAGCCGATTCCATCAAGGCCGTGATCCTCACGCACGGCCACGAGGATCACGTCGGCTCGCTCCCTTACCTGATGCGGGAGGTACCGATTCCCGAGGTCTGGGCGACGCGGCTGACGCTCGGGCTGGTCAAGTCGAAGCTCGACGAGCACGGACTCTTGCGCGCGGCGGAGCTGCGCGAGGTGCATCCCGACGACCCGCCTCGCGAGCTCGGACCTTTCCGGATCTCGTTCGTCCGGATGGCACACTCGATTCCGGACTCGGCCGCCGTCGTGGTGGAGACGCCCGCAGGACGGATCGTGCACACGGGCGACTACAAGCTCGACCACACGCCCGTCGACGGCCTCAAGACCGACGTCGGCAAGCTCGCCGAGCTCGGCAACCAGGGCGTCGACCTGCTGCTCGGCGATTCGACCAATGCCGAGCGTCCCGGGTTCACGCAGTCCGAGCGGATCGTCGGCGAGGCCTTCCGGCAGATCTTTCCGCTCCGAGAGGGACGGATCCTCGTCGCCTCGTTCGCGTCGAACGTGCACCGCATGCAGCAGGCCGTCGACGTCGCCGTCGACCTCGGCCGCAAGGTCTGCATCGTCGGACGGTCGATGCGCAAGAACACGAACATCGCGCGCAACCTCGGCTACATGGAGGTGCCTGAAGGCGTGCTCGTGCGCCCGCCGGAGCTGGAGGAGATCCCGCCGCACGAGCAGCTGATCCTCTGCACCGGCAGCCAGGGCGAGCCTCTCTCGGCGCTCACGCGGATCGCCTACAACGACCATCCGGCGATTCACGTGGAACGCGGCGACACAGTGATCATCTCGGCGAAGCCCGTGCCCGGCAACGAGCTCCGCGTACACGACACCATCAACCAGCTGGCGAAGACCGGCGCCGAAGTGCTGCATCAGGAGATCGCGCCCGTTCACGTCTCGGGCCACGCGTGCGCCGAGGAGCTGCGCACGCTCTTGGCACTCGTGCGACCCAAAGCCGTGATGCCCATTCACGGCGAGTTCCGCATGCTGGCTGCACATGGTCAGCTCGCACGCGAGGCGGGAGTGCCCGCCGCGAACATCGTCCTGGCCGAGAACGGCACGGTCGTCGAGCTCTCTCGCGACGGCGTACGGATCGTCGACGAGGTCAAGACCGGCGTGACGTTCGTCGACGGTCTGGGAGTCGGGGACGTGCACGACGTGGCGTTGCGGGACCGCCGCCGGCTCTCCGAGGACGGTGTCCTGATCGTCGTGGCGACGGTCGCGGCCTCGGACGACGGCACCGCCGGCCCCACCGAGCTGATCGCCCGCGGCTTCGGCGACGGCTCCGGGGAACTACTCGAGGAGCTGCGCGAGGAGGCGGACCGAGTTCTGCAGGACCTCTTGCACAACGAGATCGTCGAGATCAAGCTTCTACAGGAGCATCTACACGATGAGCTCGGACAACTCGTCTACGACAGAACCCACCGCAGGCCGATGATCCTACCGGTAGTGGTAGAGGTTTAGACACTCATGTCAACGATCAGAGCCAGAGAGCCAGGCTGGGCGGATGTGCTTCAGGACCACGCGGCGGAATGGGCCACGGCCCGCCGTCTGGTCGGCCAGCTCGGAGCGTGCGAAGCTGCGGCGCTGGCGTTCTGCCGCTTGCTGGAGCGCTGGGCGCGCGGCGACGCCTATCCGTCGACGGCCGGCGCGCGTGACGCGGCGCTGAGGCATGCGGCCGATCGCGCCGAGACCGCGCTGGCGGGGCTCGACCATCCGCTCGACCGCTATTTGCTCGAGCTCGAATCCGACCGTGCCGAGGGCCGCTCCTGGTATGGCGGGCCCGGCGCAGGGGAGCTGCTCGAATGGGAGCCTGTCTTGAAGCGTGCAGGCGTCGGTGCGAATCCAACGCGCGTTGCTCAGGCGTACCTCGAGCTCGCCGTCCTCGTTCGCGCGCTGCAAGGCCTCGCCGACATGGCCCGCATCGAGTCGGTGCCCGACCGCTCTTCTCTCTGGGCCGGCCTCTTCGACCTCCGCGAGAATCTCGAGCGCGCGGCGGTCGATCTGCGCGCGCTTGCGGCGTAAACGGCCGCGCCGTCAAGGCCGCCGCGGCCTCCTCTGGCCGGCGTCGCAAGCGAGCGCCTTAGACCTCACGGTCGTCGGGTCGATCAACCTCGACCTGGTGACCAAGGTCGAGCGCCTGCCGCGCCCTGGGGAGACGCTGAGCGGAGCGACGCTGGAGCGCGTTCCTGGCGGCAAGGGCGCCAATCAGGCGGTCGCTGCCGCTCGGCTCGGCGCGGACGTTCGGATGGTGGGCTGTGTCGGTGCAGATCCGTTTGCGCAGGAGGCGCTCGCCGGTCTCCGGGCAGCCGGAGTCCGGCTCGACGCGCGCGAGGTCGACGCGCCGACAGGCGTCGCGATCATCCTCGTCGCCGACGACGGTGAGAACGTGATCGTCGTCGTGCCCGGCGCGAATGCTCAGGTGGGCGGCTTCACGGTGGACGGAAACGTCCTCTGCCAGCTCGAGATTCCGGACGAGGCAGTGCGGGAGGCCCGGGCTCAGGCGCGGTGGTTGTGCGTGAATGCTGCGCCGGCGCGGCCGCTGCTCGTCGAGGCCGACCTCGTGGTTGCGAACGGCTACGAGGCCGAGGTTGTCGGTGAGCAGCAGCTGCTGGCCGTGACGATGGGGGAGGAGGGCGCCGTCCTGCTCGAGCACGGGAAGGAGATCGCGCGCGCCAGGCCCCCACGCGTGGTGGCTGTGGACGGGACCGGTGCCGGCGATGCGTTCACCGCCTGCCTTGCAGTCTCGCTCCTCGAAGGCCGCGAGCCCGAGGAAGCGCTGCGCCGCGCATGCGCTGCAGGCGCACTCGCCGTAACGCGCTTCGGTGCGCAGCCTTCACTGCCGACAGCCGACGACGTAGAGGCGATACTCCGCGCGTGAGCGTCGCTCGCCTTCGGCTCGCTCCCGTGGGGGAAACCATGTTTCCCCCACGAGCCCCCTTCTTTAGAAGTCGCCTCGGCCTATGAGCCCGACGCCCATCCTCATCGACTGCGATCCCGGGCACGACGACGCGATCGCACTGCTGCTCGCGCTCGCCTCGCCCGAACTCGAACTGCTCGGCGTCACGTCCGTCGCCGGCAACCAGACGCTCGACAAGACGACGGCGAATGCGATCCGCGTGCTCGAGTTCGCGGGTCGTGGCGACGTTCCCGTCGCCGCGGGCGCGGACCGACCGCTCGTGCGCGAGCAATTCGTCGCAGCGTACGTCCACGGCGAGACCGGCCTCGACGGACCGGACCTCCCGCCGCCGCAAAAAGAGCCGGTTCCACAGCACGCCGTCGACTTCCTCGCCGAGAAGATTCGCAATTCGGAACGGCCCGTGACACTGATCCCGGTCGGCCCGTTGACCAACGTCGCCCTCCTGCTTGCGTTGCACCCCGATGCGCGTCCCGAACGAATCGTGCTGATGGGCGGCGCGATCGCCGAGGGAAACGTGACTCCGGCCGCCGAGTTCAACATCTGGTGCGATCCCGAGGCCGCGGCGCGCGTCTTCGCGAGCGGCATCGACGTGACGATGGTCGGCCTCGACGTCACGCACAAAGCGCTCTTCACTCAAGCGCACATCGGCCGGCTCGCCGGGCGAGTGGGGGAGATGGTGACGGAACTGTTGCGCTTCTACGACGCCTTTCACCGGACCGTCTACAACTTCGACGGCTCGCCGATCCACGATGCGCTCACCGTCGCGCACGTGATCGATCCCGCTCTCGTCGGCACGCTCGAGCGCAACGTCGAGATCGACACCGAGTCCGAGCTCTGCCGCGGGCGCACGGTGGTCGACCTCTGGCAGAGAACGGACCGCGAGCCGAATGCACACGTCGGCGTCGAGGTCGACTCGGAGAGCTTCCTCGAGCTGCTGGTCGCGCGCATCAACTCGCTCGGGTGAGTCTCGTCTTCGCCGCGATTGCGCCGCACGGCACGCTGCCCGAGGCGCCGGTCCCGGGCGCGGAGCAGACGCACGAGGCGCTCGCCGAGCTCAGGCGGCGCTTCGACGCAGCCGCGCCCGAGGCGACGATCGTGCTCTCGCCGCACAACGTGCACGTCGAAGGACACTTCGCGGTGGTGCTCGCGGGCACGTTGTCCGGCTCGCTCGCCGAGTTCGATGCACCGGAGATCGAGCTGTCCTGTCCGGTCGACGTCGAGCTCGCGACGCAGGCAATCGTGGCGCTGCACGACGGGGGCATTCCGGTGGTCGGCGCGAGCTTCGGGGCGAACGATCCGGGAGCGGCGACGGCGCCGATGGATTGGGGCGTGCTGATCCCCCTGTGGTTCATGGGCGGCCGCTCGGAACCGCAGGTGCCGGCGGTCGTGGTCAGCCCGGCACGAGACCGCCCGATCGAGGAGCACGTGCGCGCGGGACAGGCTCTGGCCAGAGCGGCGGCCGCCTCGCCGAAGCGGATCGCCTTGATCGCCAGCGCCGACCACGGGCATGCCCACGACCCGGAAGGGCCGTACGGTTTCGACCCGGCCGCTGGGGCCTACGACGAGACCCTCGTCCGCCTCGTCCAGGAGGACCGGCTGAGCGACCTCCTGGAGCTCGACCCGGCCTTCGTGGACGCTGCCAAGGCCGACAGCTGGTGGCAGCTCGCAATGCTCCACGGCGCGCTCGAGGACGGGTGGCGGGGAGATTTTCTCTCTTACGAAGCATCCACCTATTTCGGGATGCTTTGCGCCGCCTATGCGCCTAATTAAAGACGAGGGCTTCCCAGGCCGAAATCGTCCTGGTAATGCCATCCAGTGGAGAATTGCGGCTGCGGACACTCATCCTTGCGCTGACAGCGCTCGGCGGGATCTGGATCGCTCTGGTGATCCAGCGGTCCCACCATGTGCCGGCAGCTGCATTCGCTTCCGGCCCTCAGCCCGCCGACTTTCCGGCGCCGAAGCTCGTGCGCGTGCCCGGGCTGAATCGTCCGGTCTCCGCTGCGCCGGTCGCCGACGTGTCGCCGCGCGTGCGTCCGTTCACGCGCGTGCCGACGAAGCAGACGCCCGACGTGCAGGTCCGGCTCGCCACCGCGAAGCCGGCCAAGCCCGCACCGTCTGCCACCGTGGTCGTGCCCCAGCAAGACCGCTCGTACGCGGAGACACCGCCGCCGCCGCTCGAGCCGCTCGCGATCTCCGACGCCCAGGTGGTCTCCCTCGACTCGTCCACTGCACGAATCACCTGGAAGACGAACGTGCCCGCCCAGACGCAGGCCGCCTACGGCCTCGACGCGCCCACGATCTGGGGGCAACCGAGCGCCGACAGTCTCATCGAGCACCAGAGCGTCTTGACGGGCCTCGAGTTCGGGACGACGTACCAGGTCTATCTGCATGCGATCGACGAGTGGAACCGCGCGCAGACCACGACCGTGACGATCACGACAGAGGGCATGCCGAACCGCAGCGTCGCTTCGACGAACGGCAGCCAGATCGTCGTCGACAACCGCCCGTTTTTCCCGACCGCCGTGTGGGCCCAGTGCTCCGACGGTTTCAACGGCAACATCAACGACGGGATCAACCTCTTCATGGGCGACGGGTGCAGCACCGACGACGACAGCTCGCTCGCGACGCGCCTCGACGGCCGCGCGTACTCGATCGTCAACGCGGATAACACCGGGGCCGCCGACGGACGCGGGTCGATCGGGTGGTACTACCCGGACGAGTGGGATGCCTTCCTGCAAAGTACGGTGACGCGCCAGGATCTCGAGAAAAGCATTGCTCCGCTGCAGAGCGGCCGCATCAGCTTCCTCACTCTGACGAACCACTTTTACAGCCTCGCAAACCCGCTCCCGGAGGGGAAAGGCATGTACCCGACGCTGATGTCGATCCCGGATGTCGTCGGTTTCGATCTCTACCCGCTGCAGGTGTGGTGCCGTCCGGCTTTCGGTGACGTCATGGACGCGCAGCGCGAGCTGGGCACCTCGACGGGCGGGAAGCCGACGTTCCAGTGGATCGAGGTCGCGCCGATGGAGCACAAATGCAATGAGGTGAAGAAGCTCGACCCGACTCCCGAGACCGTGCGCGCCGAGAGCTGGCTCGCAATCGCAGGCGGTGCAGGCGCACTCGGCTACTTCCCGAACCACTGGTCGACGACGATCGGCACGGAGATCGCGCGCACCAACCGTGAGATCAAGGCGCTCAGCCAGGCGCTGCTCGCTCCTGTGGGGACCGCAAGCTCAGACGCGGCGGCCGTGCGGGTCTCGGCCCGGACGCTCAACGGAGCGACGTACGTCATCGCCGTGAACACCACCGACACGACCCTTCAGGCGAAGATCACAGTGCCGGGCATAGGCGGCCGCTCGCCGGTCGTCGTGGGCGGCGGCCAAGTTGTCGGAGCTGATGACACAGGGTTCGCCGATAGCTTCGGCCCCCTGGCGGCCCGCGTTTACATCATCCCGCCAGCAGGCTGGTAGCACCGAGCGAAAGCTGCCGCTTTCGCTCGGAATTGGGATCGGCGCTTCGCGCTCAACGTGCACGGGCGGAGCCCGCGCCCTCTCTTTGGTGTTGGCGCCTGGCGGCTGTTCCCTTCCGTGCGGGCACGGCGCCGGCGCTGAAGCGGCCGCGCCCGCATCAATACGCCTCCGCCTAAGCCCGACTTCGCCTGGTCTTAGCCTGCGGCCTTGGTGGTTCTGCTGGACGCGCGTTCACCAGCAAACACCGAGGGCCGGAGCTTAGACCAGGCGTAGCCGGGCTAAGTGGAGGCCGGACTCACGCGGGCGGGGACGCCGCAGGCGCCACCGCGCGCGGACCAGTGCAAGCGCCGACCACAAGCCCCGTAGAAGAGTGCATGGGCTTCGCCCGCGCACGTTTCCCGCGAAGCGGCGTCCCCACACCCGGAGCGAAAGCGAAGCTTTCGCGTAGGAGCCGGGGGCTGCGCGGCGAAGTCGCGGTCATGGCGCGACGCCGGAAGAAGCGCACGCTCAAGCCGCGCCTGCCCGCGCGTGTTCGCACGAAGCGGCGCAAGGGAAAGGCGAAGAACCAGCAGCACCCTGAGCTGATCGGCCTCGGGCTCGTCGCGCTGGGGCTCTACCTCGCTGCCGTCCTCTATCTCGGGTGGAGCGGGGGCATGGTCGGCGGCTGGATCGCCGACGGCTTCACGGCCTCCATCGGGGCTGCCGCATATGTCGCACCTATTGCATTCGCGATCGTCGGCGCACTGATGGTCGCCCGGAGCGGCCTCGTCGACGTGAGCCCGTTCCGCACCGGTCTGGCGGTGACGAGCTTCGGCCTCCTCGCTGCGCTCGGGTCGAGCCACGGCGGCGCGATCGGCCGTGGGCTGCAGGGCATCTTCGGGATCCTCGTCGGCGCGACCGGCACGACGATCATCGGCGTCCTCGCGCTCGTGATCGGAACGCTGCTCCTCTCCGGCGCCTCGGCCGGCGCCCTCGTGCGCCGCTCCGGCCATGCCGTCCGGCGTGCGCACAGCCGCGCTCGGCGCGCCCGGCCACTCGAGGACGTGCAGCCCGCACCGGTCATCCCGCTGCGTGCGCCCGAACCGCCGGTCGACGTGGTCCACGACTTTCCGGACGTCATCGGCGATGCGCAGCCCCCTCGGCTGCTGATCGAGCCGGCGTCCACGGAGGATCCCGATCAGCCGAGCCTCTTCGACGTCGGCACGATCGAGACGCACGAGGAGTACCAGCTTCCCGACCGCGGCATCCTCCGCCGCTCCTCGACGGCGAACGAGGTTTCCGGCGACGTTGCCGAACGAACGGCCGCTGCACTGGTCCAGACGCTGAAGCACTTCGGCATCGACGCGACCATCGTCGGCCAGATCTCCGGCCCGCGGGTGACGCGGTACGAATTGCAGCTCGCGCCCGGGACGAAGGTCTCGAAGGTGGCTGCCTTGAAGGACGACCTGTCCTACGCGCTGGCGACGACGGAGATCCGCATCCTCGCGCCGATTCCAGGGAAGCAGGCGGTCGGCGTCGAGATCCCGAACCTCTCGCCGAATCTCGTCACGCTCGGCGACATCTTCGACGACCTGCCCGCGACGGCGAGCCCGCTCGCGGTGTGGCTCGGGAAGGACATCTCCGGCACCGCCGTCTGGACGGACCTCGCACGGATGCCGCACCTGCTGATCGCGGGCACGACGGGGTCGGGCAAGTCGGGCTGCATCAACACGATGCTCACCTCGGTGCTGTTGCGCTCGACCCCGGACGAGGTGCGGATGATCCTGATCGATCCCAAGCGCATCGAGCTCGGGTTCTACGAGACGATCCCGCACCTCCTGACGCCCGTCGTGTCGAGCCCGAAGCAGGCATCTGCGGCGCTCACCAACGTCGTCGCGGAGATGGAGCGGCGCTACGAGAAGCTCTCGATCCTGCGCGCGCGGAACCTTCCGGAGGCGAACAGGACTCTCCGTCAGCGCGGCGAGCAGTCGCTGCCGTACCTGCTGGTGGTCATCGACGAGCTCGCCGATCTGATGATGACGTCGCCGCAGACCGTCGAGGACGCGGTCATCCGCCTCGCCCAGAAGTCCCGCGCGGTCGGCATCCACCTCGTGCTCGCGACGCAACGGCCGTCCGTGGACGTGATCACGGGAATGATCAAGGCCAACGTCCCGTCTCGCATCGCCTTCGCGGTCTCCTCACAGACCGACTCTCGAGTCATCCTCGACACCGCGGGCGCCGAAAGCCTCCTCGGCCAGGGCGACATGTTGTTCAGACCGCTCGGAACGTCACGGCTGCAACGCGTGCAGGGCGCGTACGTCTCCGAGGAGGAGATCGCGCTCGTCGTCAGCCAGTGCGGCAACCAGCGCGAGCAGGAGCTGGACGAGTCGCTGCTCGAGCTGCCGGAGCCGTTCGCCGAGGACGTGGACGCAGACGACGGCGAGTTCGATCCCGACGAGGATCCGCTGCTCGAGAAGGCGATCGACATCGTCGTCCAGACGCAGACCGCGTCGGTCTCGCTCCTCCAGCGCCGCCTCCGCGTCGGCTACACGCGAGCGGGGCGGCTGATCGACATGCTCGAAAGGCGTGGAATCATCTCGGGCTACGAAGGCTCGAAGCCCCGCCGTGTGCTCGTTGAGAGCCCCGAGCAGATCGTCGGCTGAGTCCCGCTCAAGTCCTCGCCAGCCGCAAAGCCTCGAGCCCCCAGATCACGAACGCGCCGGTTCGCCTCGGCTCGTCTACGAGCTGAAAGTCGGGCCACGAGCTTCGGAGCGCTTCGAGGCTCGCCTCGAGCTCGATCCTGGCGAGGGGCGCCCCGATGCAGACGTGGATACCGCCGCCGAAGCCGATGTGCTGCAGCGCGTTCTCGCGCGCGAGGTCGAACTCGTCGGGGCGCTCGAACACACGCGGGTCCCTGTTTGCGGCTCCGAAGAGCAATGCGATCTTCGCTCCGCGCGGAATCTGCACGTCACCGATCGCGACGTCGTCCGTCAGGACCCAGCGCTCGAAGAGCTGCAGCGGCGGATCGAAACGGATCATCTCCTCTCCGGCTGCGGCCGCCGGCACGGAGCCGTCGACGACGCGACGCCACTGCTCCGGGTGCTGGGCGAAGGCAAGCATCCCGTTCCCGAGCGTGTTGACCGAAGCCTCGTGGCCCGCGTTGAGCAGCACGATCACTGTGCTGACGATCTCGTCGTCCGACAGGCGGCCGCCGTCGACCCGTGCCTGGACGAGCGCGGTGACCATGTCGTCACGCGGGCTCGCACGCCGCTCACGGATCAGCTCGTGAACGTACTCCTGAAACTCCGCAGCGGCCGTGTTCGCCGCGTGCGCAGCATCGAGTGGGACCTCGAACTCGTACATCTTGACCATACGGTGCGACCAATCGAGCAGGTCGCGGTGACGGTCGAGCGGCACGCCGAGCATGCGGCAGATGACCGAGATCGAGTAGGGCTGCGCGTAGTCGTAGAGGAGCTCCATCTCGCCCGCCGCGGCGAGCGGCTCGAGTAGCTCGCACGCGAGTGCGTGCGCGGGCTCACGGAGTGCCTCGACGCTTCGCGGCGTGAACGCGGCCGCGACGAGCTTCCTCAGGCGAGTGTGATCCGGTGGCTCGAGCCAGAGGAGGCTCCAACGCTCCGAGTCCCAGAACGCCTGCCAGCGCGGGTCCAGCGGCGGCACGCCGATCTCGTCCGGCGCCAGGACGTGACGGAAGTTGCGTCCGAGCCGCTTGTCGCGCAAGCAGCTGCGAACATCCTTGTGCCTGGTGACGAACCAGCGCTCGCGGCCGGCGTCGTAGAAGAGCGGGGCCCGTTCGCGCAGGCGGTTCAACACCGGGTACGGGTCCGCTAGAAACCCCGGGTCAGAGGGGTCGAACCCGACCGTCTCGCTCAGGGCCACCGCCTAACCATACGGTGCCGTCCGCCGTCTTACAGATGAAAGCGGGGGCGGCAGGCAGTAGCATCGCCCCTGATGAATAGGTGGGTCTCGAGGAGGAGGAGAGTCTTTTGAAGAAGCATCGAATGCTGCCGCTTGGCCTGGCGGCGCTCACTGCCGTGATCCTCACGGCCGTGGGCTTTGTGGCCAGCGGTGCTGCGGCACCCCAGGCCACGTTCAAGGCCGGGCTGGTCAGTGACGTCGGCCGCTTCAACGACAAGGGCTTCAATCAGTCCCAGCTGGTGGGAATGAAGCGGGCGGCGAAAGTCCTGAAGATCCAATACCGAGCGATCGAATCTCGCGCATCGGCGGAGTACCTGCCGAACATGGCTTCGCTGGCGCGAAGCGGCTACAACATCGTCATCTCGGCGGGCTTCCTGCTGGCGGATGCGACCGAGGACGTGGCCGATCAGTTCCCGAACACGAAGTTCGCGATTACTGATCAATCGGTCGCGGCCCTGAAGAGGAAGCACGCGAACATCGAAGGATTGACGTACGCGACGCAGGAGAACAGCTACCTCGTCGGCTGCCTGGCGGCAAAGGCGGCCGCCAAGCGCGGTACGAAGATCATCAGCGCGACGGCCGGTTTGAAGATCCCGCCGGTGGACACCTTCCTCGCCGGCTACAAGGCAGGCGCGGTCAAGTGCGTCCCCGGGACACAGGTGCTCTTCGGCTATTCCGGCACGTTCATCGACCAGGCCGCGTGCAAGACGATCGCGACCAACCAGATCGATGCCGGCTCACAGGTCGTCTTCGCCGTCGCAGGCCCGTGCGGCCTCGGCGCGCTGGACGCAGCGAAGGAGCGCAGCCGCTGGGGCGTCGGAGTCGACGTCGACCAGGCGTACCTCGGCAGACACATCCTGACGAGCGCGGTGAAGAGGGTGGACGTGGGCATCTTCCTCGCGGTCAAGAACGCGAAGCAGGGCAAGTACAAGGGCGGCAAGGACGTCGTCTACAACCTCAAGAACAACGGCGTCGCCCTGGGCAAGATCAGCAAGTCGGTGCCGAAGGCCTGGATCACGCAGGTGAACAAGCTGAAGGCGCAGATCATCGCCGGCAAGATCAAGCCGCCGAAGATCGTTCCGTAGGACGCAGGCTGTGACCGTGAGAGCGGGCCTCCGGGCCCGCTCTCTCTTTCTCGGCTTAGAATCGCCTCCGGATGGACGAGCCCCCCGTCCTCGAGCTACACGGGATCACGAAGCGCTTCCCCGGCGTCCTCGCGAACGACCACGTCGACTTCGACCTCCGGCGCGGCGAGGTGCACGCGCTCCTGGGCGAAAACGGTGCCGGGAAGTCCACGCTCATGAGCATCCTCTACGGCCTCTATTCGGCCGACGAGGGCGAGATCCTGATGAACGGTGAGTCCGTCGAGATCGGCTCGCCCAAGGCCGCGATCGAGCGTGGGATCGGAATGGTGCACCAGCACTTCATGCTGATCCCCGTCATGACGGTGACCGAGAACATCGTCCTGGCGAACGAGCCCGTGCACGCGGGAGTCCTGCTCGACGAGGAGGCAGCGGAGAAACGCGTTGCCGAGGTCGCGCGTACCTTCAACTTCGCGGTCGATCCTCATGCCCGGGTTCAGAACATCACGGTTGGCCAGCAGCAGCGCGTGGAGATCATGAAGGCGCTGTACCGCAACGCTGACATCCTCATCCTCGACGAGCCTACCGCCGTGCTCACGCCGCAGGAGGCCGCTGAGCTCTTCGAGATTCTCAGGACGCTTACGCAGGAAGGGATATCGGTCATCTTCATCACGCACAAACTCAACGAGGTGCTCGAGATCGCCGACCGGATCACGGTGCTGCGGCGTGGCAAACGTGTCGAGACGATCCCGCGCGCTGGTGCGACGGAAGCCGGTCTCGCGCGCTCGATGGTCGGGCGCGAGGTCCTCCTCCGCGTGGAGAAGAAGGCAGCGACGCCCGGCGAGCCACTGCTCCAGGTCAAGGATCTGCTCGTACGCGACGACCGAGGCCTCGATGCGGTGCGCGGCGTCACATTCGAGGTCCGCGGCGGCGAGATCGTCGGGATCGCCGGCGTCGACGGCAACGGTCAGTCGGAGCTCATCGATGCGCTGACAGGCCTACGGCATGCGGCCTCGGGCTCGATCCGGGTCGCAGGAGAAGACGTGACGAGCGCAACCGCTCGCGGTACCCTCGACGCCGGGATCGGCCACATTCCCGAGGACCGTCAGCGACGGGGCCTCGTGCTCGAGTTCAACCTCGCGGAGAACCTCGTCCTGCACGACTACGGCAAGGAGCCGTTCTCTCGCTTCGGACTGCTGAATCCGCGCGGGCTGTTCGGCTGGGCCCGTCGTCTCCTGCAGGAGTTCGACGTGCGCGGCGGCGGACCGGCGACACGCGGCGCCTCGCTGTCGGGCGGGAACCAGCAGAAGGTCGTGCTCGCGCGCGAGATCAACCGCGACCCGCGTCTGCTGATCGCCGGACAGCCGACGCGCGGGCTCGACGTCGGCGCGATCGAGTTCGTCCACCAGCGCCTCGTCGAGCAGCGAGACGAAGGTAAAGCCGTCTTGCTCGTCTCGCTCGAGCTGGAGGAGATTCTGTCGCTGTCCGACCGCATCCTCGTCCTGTACGAGGGCCGGCTCGTCGGTGAGTTCCCGCCGAGCGTGAGCGAGGAGCAACTCGGCATCGCGATGACGGGTGGACGAGTGGCTGCCGCATGAGCGACAGCGAGAGGGAGCCGCCGAACGGGGAGGGTGGTGCACCGGCGCCGCTCGACGTCCACCCGGAGGGCTATGCGCCCAGTGTCGCCGCACGGCTTGCCCGGTATCAGCGTGCCGGCGGCATCATCACACCGCTGCTGACGGCCCTCGTCGCGTTCCTGATGGGCGGCATCGTCGTGCTGTCGACCGGACACAACCCGATCACGACGTACAAGGCGATCTTCGAAGGATCCGGCCTCAACTGGTTCTTCCATTTCGGCAGCCACCAGATCACGATCCCTGGCACAGACCACCAGGTCTGGTTCTGGTGGGACACGAACACGAATCACGTAGCCGCGTACAACCTCACGCAGACGCTGATCACGACGACTCCTTTGATCCTGACGGGTCTGGCCGTCGCCTTCGCATATCGCTGCGGACTGTTCAACATCGGCGGACAGGGCCAGTACACGGTCGGTGCGATCGTGGGCGTCTTCGTGGGCTCGCGGTTCGTCGAGCTGGCCCACGTCCCGCACGTTCTCCTGGTCATCGTGCTCGCCTCGCTCGCAGGGGCGGCGTGGGCGGCGATCGCCGGCTTTCTGAAGGCGACGGTCGGCGCACACGAGGTGATCACGACGATCATGCTCAACTGGGTCGCCTACTGGATCGGGAGCTACCTGTTCGGCCGCGGCGGCCCACTGCAGAACCACCGTGATGCAGCGGTTCCGGTTTCCGACGACATCGTCAACAAGGCGAGGCTGCCGGTGTTCTGGGGCAACTCCCACCTCCAGGGGCTGCACGTAGGGCTGTTCATCGCGATCTCGATGCTGTTCGTGTTCTGGTTCATCCTGAACCGCACGACGACCGGCTACGAGGTGCGCGCCGTCGGCTTCAACCCGGAAGCTGCGCGCTACGGCGGGATCAGCGTCTCTCGGAACTTCGTCCTCGCGATGGCGATCTCCGGATTGTTCGCCGGCCTCGCGGGAGCGATCGACATCCTCGGCTGGCAGTTCCGGCTGGGTGTGCTCGACGTTCAAGTTTCGAACATCGGCTTCATCGGGATTGCCGTTGCGCTCCTCGGGCGGAACACCGCGGTCGGCGTCGGCTTCTCGGCGTTGCTCTTCGGCGCGCTCTTCACGGGCACCTCGACGCGCAGCCTCGATCCGTCGGTGTTTCCGCCCGAGCTCGCCGGCAACCTCGCGCTGCAGATCCAGGCGCTCATCCTGCTATTCGTCGGGGCCGACGTCCTGATCCTCTATCTCTGGCAGGCGAGGCGAAAGGTCGGCCTCGGTCGACGTGCGGCGGCGGTGGAGGAAGCATGACGACGGCGCCGGCCGAAAGCCGGGCCCTCCCGGTTCTGACACCGCGCTGGATCGCGATCGGCGGCATCGCGCTCGGGGTGTTCGCCTTCTGGCTCTCGATTCCGCCGGTCAGCACACGGGCTCCCTGGTGGCCGGTCCTGATCGGATTGTGCGCGGTCGCCGCCGGTGTCTGGGCCATCTCGCGCGGGCAGAGGCGCGCAGGGTCGGGCGCCGTCGCGGCGGGCCTCATCGGAATCGCACTGGGCCTCCTGGCAACACGGGCCAGCACGGGTCATCTCGACCAGGTCGTCGTCTGGTCGGCCTTGCTGACGGGCATGCTCGTCTGGGCCACGCCCCTCACCTTTGCGGCGATCGGTGGCATGTTCTGCGAGCGAAGCGGCGTCGTGAACATCGGCCTGGAGGGGATGATGCTCTCGGGCGCCTTCTTCGGGGTCCTGGGCGCGGACAGGTTCGGCAGTTGGGGCTGGGGACTGGTGACCGCGATGATCGCCGGAGGCGGGTTCGCGCTGGTGCATGCGTTCTTCGCGATCCAGCTGCGTGCCGATCAGATCGTCGGCGGGACGGCGATCAACTTCCTGGCGTTAGGCGTCACCGGCTACTTCTTCATCAAGATCTACGGCGCGAACGGCACCCCCGGCGACCTTTCACGCATCCCCGACCTCGACCGGCACACCGCCGTCGTCGGGCCGATCTTTCGCGGAATCGACGGGATTCCGTTCGTCGGCGACGTCCTCGGCCAGCTCAACCTGATGATCTGGCTCTCGTTTCTGCTCCTCGTCGTCGCACACGTCGTCCTGTTCAAGACTCCGATCGGCCTTCGCCTCCGCGCGGTCGGCGAGCATCCACGCGCCGCGGACACGGTCGGCGTGTCCGTCTACGGCGTCCGCTATGCCGCCACCGTCCTGTCGGGCATGCTCGCGTCGCTCGGCGGCGCGTACCTCGCGATCGGCTATGTCGGCTCGTTCAGCGAGAACATGACCGCCGGTCGCGGGTTCATCGCGCTCGCGGCGGTGATCTTCGGAAACTGGCGGCCCTTCGGCGCGTTCGGAGCCGCGCTGCTCTTCGGCGGGTCGACTGCGCTCTCGTTCCGCCTCGCCGACGCGTGGGGGAACTCCGCCGTCCTCTTCCAGGCACTTCCATACGTCTTGACCCTGATCGCCGTCGCCGGCGTGATCGGCCGGTCGGTCCCGCCGGCAGCGAGTGGCAGGCCCTACATCAAGCAGTAGAGCCCGGACCCGCGTTGCGCTCCTGCTCGGGCTCCTGGGACTGCTGACGATGCCGGCGGCGATCGAAGTCGCGGCACGCTCCAAGCGGATCGGGCTGCTGGACGCCGCCTACGCCGTTCCAGTCGCCTTCCTACTCGGCCTCGTCGCGCTCATCATGGCCCGCCGAGCCCGTCGCAACCTGCGCTGGCTCCAGCTGCGCGAGGGCGGCACCGGCGTCGCCTCGGCGGCTGTCCTCATCGCGGCGGTGACAGTCTGCCTCGCGCTGGCGGCGGCGCTGTCCGTTGGTTTCTACGGGCTGGTCGTGCTCTACCAACATTCTCGGTGAAGCCCACTTTCGGCGCAGCTCGCAAGTGCCTAAGATGGGGCGGCCGCCTTGTTCGAAATCGGTAACAGCCTCCGTGAGGCGCGTCTGCGCCAGGGCCTCGACTTTCCCGAGATCGAACAGGGAACGAAGATCCGAGGCAAGTACCTGCGCGCCCTCGAGGACGAGCACTTCGACGTCCTCCCGGCCCAGACGTACGTCAAGGGCTTCCTGCGCTCGTACGCCGAATACCTCGGCCTCGACGGGCAGCTCTACGTCGACGAATACAACTCCCGCTTCGTCGTCGGAGAGGAGGAGCACCCGCAGTCCCGCCCTAGACGCTCCGCCCTGCCGTCGCGGGGCGTGCAGGTTCAGTCACGCGTCGTCCTGCTGACGCTCCTCGGCATTACGGCGGTGACCGCGCTCGTCATCGTCGCCTGGACGCGTGGCGAGCCGCAGCGCGTGACCCCGGTCGGCCTCGGAACGTCGAGGGCCCCGACAAAGCAGACCCCGGCGCCCGCCGCGACGCAGCCGGTACAGGTACATCTGCTCGTGAGGGCGTCGCGTGGTCCCTGCTGGCTGCAGGTGCACAAGACGTCCGCGACCGGACCGATCCTCTTCCAGGGGACGCTCGATCAGGGACAGAAGCAGCTCTTCACCGCGCGGAAGCTGTGGATCACGCTCGACCGGCCGGAGAACCTCGTCACCGTCTTGAACGGACGCACTCGCCTTCTGCCGGTCGGTGGCGTGAAGACGCTGATCGTGACGCCGCGCGGAATCCGCCCGGCCGTGTGACCACGCGACCCCGCGGGTTCATCGTCGTCACCGGCAGCGAACTCGTCCGTGGCGAACGGCGCGACCTGAACGGACCGTTCCTGGCGACCGAGCTGCTCCGGCACGGCGTCGAGCCGGCCCGGATCTCGATCGTCGGCGACCGCGAGGAGGAGCTTTCGGACGCACTGGCCGAGGGCCTCGGCGCGGCCGACCTCTGCGTCGTGTCGGGTGGGCTGGGTCCGACGCACGACGACCGGACTGTCGAGCTCGTGGCGCGCGCCGCCGGAGTGGGGCTCAGGCTCGACGCCGAGCTGTACGAGCAGATCGGCGGGATCTCCCGCGGCTTCGCGGAGCGGCTCGGGCGGCCCTATGCGGACTTCGAGGCCGGCGTCCGCAAACAGGCCACCATCCCCGAAGGCGCACAATCGCTCGGGCTCGCCGGGACTGCGCCTGGGCTCGTCCTCGAGCGCGGGAACACCGTCGTCGTCGTGCTGCCGGGCCCTCCGGCCGAGCTGCAACGCCTGTGGTGGACGGCGCTCGAGAGCGAACCGGTGCGGCGCGTCCTCGCCCGCGGACAGCCGCCAGAGCTGCGGCACCTGCGCTTCTTCGGCACGAGTGAGTCCGCCGTCGCGAAGGCGCTCGCGGACGCGGGTGGCGACGGGGACGGGGTGGAGGCCACGATCTGCGTCCGCGACTTCGAGATCCACATCGACCTCGTCGTCGAGCCCGGCGCAGAAGCGCGCGCCGACGAGCTCACGGGGGAGCTCGTCGCTCCGCTCGAGCGCTATCTGTTCAGCCGCGACGAGCGTCCGATCGAGGGGCTGGTGCTCGACCTCTGCCGGGGCCGCGGGCTGACACTCGGTGCTGCGGAGTCGTGCACCGGCGGCATGGTGGCCGAGCGGCTCACCTCCGTCCCCGGCTCCAGCGACGTCTTCGTCGGAGCGGTGGTGGCCTACGCGGACGACGTGAAGGCCGGCGAGCTCGGCGTTCCGCCGGAAGTCCTGGCCCGCCACGGCGCGGTGTCCGCCGAGACGGCCGCGGCAATGGCGGCCGGCGCACGGGAGCGGCTCCGCGCCGACGTCGCAGTCGCAGTCACGGGCATCGCCGGGCCGGGCGGCGGGAGCGACGAGAAGCCTGTGGGCCTCGTCTTCCTGCACGCCCAGGGGCCGGAGGGCTCGCGCAGCGCGGACTTCGTCCTCCCCGGCGATCGGAACTCGGTCCGGCGCCGCGCAACCGTCACCGCTCTTCACCTCCTTCGGCGGCTTTTGCAACAAACTCGCGACGAATCCGCGTGAACCTCCCCGCTAGCGTGGAGGGCCGTGAACGCGCGCGCCTGTTCTGCGGCCTCCGCCTCCCCGAGCAGGCGCTCGACACGCTGCAGGACTGGCAGGCCGAGCACATCGCAGCGGGCCGGCCGGTCGCTCGGGACCACCTGCACATCACGCTGGCCTTCCTCGGGCACCGTCCGGTGGAGGAGCTCGAGTCGATCCTCGGCGCACTGCGCGAGGCCGCCGCTGCCGCTGCTCCGATCCGGCTGGTGCCGAAGGGCTACCGGGAGACCAGGAGCGTCGGGATGCTGGTGCTGAGCGATCTCGGCGGCCAAGCGACCCGTCTAGCCGAGGACTTGCAGGGCCGCCTGGAGCGCCTGGGGGTCTACGAGCGCGAGCAGAGGCGGTGGCTGCCCCACCTGACGGTCGTCCGCTTCCGGGAGCGTCCCCGGCTGCAGCCGGCGCTGCCGGACCTGGGGGAGATCAGTCCGTCCGATGCCGCTGCCTACCATTCAGTGCTGCGGTCCAGTGGAGCGCAGTATGTCGTTGTCGAATCGTTTGCCCTGGGAGGGTGATGTAAGTGGATCGCGAGCAGGCTCTGGACGCCGCCCTCGGGCACATCGAGCGGCAATTCGGCAAAGGCGCAGTGATGAAGATGAACGACCATGCAGCCGTCTCGATCGGCGCGATCTCGACCGGCTCGCTCGCGCTCGACCTCGCGCTCGGAATCGGCGGGCTGCCGCGCGGCAGGATCGTCGAGATCTTCGGCCCCGAGTCTTCCGGAAAGACGACGCTCGTCTACCACGTCATCGCAGAGGCGCAACGACGTGGGGGCATCTGCGCGTTCATCGACGCCGAGCATTCGATGGACCCGACGTACGCGAAGCACATCGGCGTCAATATCGACGACCTCCTCGTCTCGCAGCCCGACACCGGCGAGCAGGGGCTCGAGATCGCCGAGCTGCTGATCAGGTCGGGTGCGCTCGACGTCGTGGCGGTCGACTCGGTCGCTGCGCTGACGCCGAAGGCGGAGATCGAAGGCGAGATGGGCGACACGCACGTCGGCCTGCAGGCGCGACTGATGTCGCAGGCGCTGCGCAAGCTCGCCGGCACCCTGAACCGCACGGACACGATCTGCCTCTTCACGAACCAGTTGCGCGAGAAGATCGGCGTGATGTTCGGCAACCCGGAGACGACCCCGGGAGGCCGCGCGTTGAAGTTCTACTCCTCGGTCCGCCTCGACATCCGCCGCATCGAGACGCTGAAGGAAGGCGTCGAGGCGATCGGCAACCGCGTACGCGTGAAGGTGGTCAAGAACAAGGTCGCACCGCCGTTCAAGCAGGCCGAGTTCGACATCATCTACGGCTCGGGCATCTCGTGGGAGGGCACGGTGCTCGACGCCGGGCTCGAACGGAAGGCCGTGACGAAATCGGGGTCGTACTTCAGCTTCGGCGACGAGCGGCTCGGCCAGGGACGCCAGAACGCGACCGCGTTCCTGCGTGAGCATCCGGACGTCTGCCAGGGGATCCTCGCCCGGATCCAGGCCGATCTCGGTCCCGACCAGATCGCCTCGGCGCGCCTACTCCCGGTGGCTGTAGACGCCGCCGAACAGAACGGCCAGGTCAAAGGAGACCAGAAAGCCCGGATCGAGAAAGCCGCTTCTCGGAAGTAGTGCCCACGGTCACGCGGCTCGCGGTAGAGCGGCGCGGCCGCGTAGCGGTCGAATTGGACGGTGCACCCTGGCGCACTCTGCCCGTGGATGTCGTCGCGCGCGCCGGCCTGGCGGAAGGGCGCATACTCGATCGCCCTGCGCTCCGCCTCTTGCGGCACGAACTGCGGCGTGCAGAGGCTCTCGCAGTCGCCGCTCGCGCGCTGCGCCGACAGGATCTCTCGGCCCGCGGCATCACGGAACGACTCGGACGGGCCTCGGTGGCCCCGGCTGCAGTCGAAGAGTCGCTCGCCGTCCTCTCGCGCGCCGGGCTCGTCGACGACGCTCGCTTCGCGCGGACCCGCGCGGGCAACCTTGTGGAGCGGGGCTACGGCGATGCTGCCATCAGGTACGACCTCGAGCGGCAAGGGGTCGACCCGAAGCTCATCCAGCAGGCGCTCGAGAGCCTGGAGGGCGAAGGGGAGCGGGCCCGCCGGCTCGTGGAGCGGCGCGGGCCGGGCGCGAAGACGGCGCGCTACCTGGCTTCGAAAGGCTTTGGCGAGGGGGCGCTGGAAGCCGCGGCCGGCGGGCACTTTGCGCCCGAACCCTGAACGGGGGTAAGATGCAGATGCATCATCCGACGTTTTGCCTGCATAGGAACGTTTTCCGAATCGTTACTGCACTTGCGAAAATCATGTCAATCTCCTACCAGTCAGACACCGAAAGGCTTTTGACAGCGGCGATCTAGGCAACCGCTCTCCGAGCCGCGGTGTCGGCTCGTTTCACCGATTCGGGATCTCCCGTGCCGGCCGGACTGCCGGGTGGGCGCCGCGGTAGCGACCGCGGACAACCGACCCAGGAGCTGAGCCAATGCAGGTCGCCATCGGGATTCTGATCGGCCTCGTCGCCGGGGGATTGGGAGGGGCAGTCGCGGTGGGCGCGCTCGGCAAGTCGCGCCTCGGCGCAGCCCAGCAGCAACGGAAGCAGCTGATCGACGACGCGCAACGCGAAGCGGAAACGCTTCGGCGGGAGGCGCAGATCACCGCCCGCGAAGAGGCCGTCAAGCTGCGCGCGGAGATCGACCGGGAAGTCGCGGAGCATCGCGGCCGAATCGTCAAGGTCGAGGAGCGAGTGCTCGCGAAGGAAGAAGAGATCGACGGAAAGCTGACCGAGATGTCGCGGCGCGAGCAGGGGCTCGCCGATCGCGAGACACACCTACGCCAGCTCCAGGAAGAGCACAAGGATGCGCGCGAGCAGCAGTTCGCCGAGCTCCAGCGGATCTCGGGCATGACCGTCAACGAGGCGAAGCTCAGCCTCCTGGAACGCTCGGAAGATCTCGTCCGGCACGAGCTCGCTCGACGCGTCCGGCAGCTCGAGGAAGAGGCCCGCACCGAAGCGAAGCGGCGCGCACGCAATCTCGTCGCCGACGCTCTCCAGCGAGTCGCGGCGAGCCACGCCGCCGAGACGACCGTGTCGGTCGTCGAGCTCCCGTCCGACGACATGAAGGGTCGCATCATCGGCCGCGAGGGACGCAACATCCGCTCGCTCGAGCATCTCACCGGCGTCGACTTCATCATCGACGATACGCCGCAGGCGGTCGTTCTGTCCTCGTTCGACGGCATCCGGCGCGAGGTCGCGAGAATCACGCTCACGAAGCTGATCGAGGACGGACGGATTCACCCGGCGCGCATCGAGGACACGTACTACGCGTCGAAGGCAGAGATCGAGGACGCGATCGTGCAAGCCGGGGAGCAGGGAGTCTTCGAGGCCAACTGCGGGGAGTTCCACGAGGAGCTCGTCAAGATCCTCGGACGGCTGCGCTATCGCACGAGCTACGGCCAGAACGTCCTCAAGCACACGCTCGAGGTCGTCCACCTCGCGGGCATCATGGCGGCTGAGGTCGGAGCAAGCGTCAAGGTGACGAAACGTGCGGCGCTGCTGCACGACCTGGGCAAGGCGATGACGCACGAGGTCGAAGGCTCGCACGCTTCGATCTCCGCGCAGCTGGCCCGCCGGTACGGCGAGTCGCAGCATGTCGTGCACGCGATCGAGGCGCACCACTACGAGATCGAGCCACAGACGGTCGAAGCGGTGCTGCTGATCTCGGCCGATGCGATCTCGGCTTCGCGGCCCGGCGCGCGCGGTGAGAGCCTCGAGCACTACATCAAGCGGCTCGAGTCGCTCGAGGAGCTGGCAGCTCAGAAGCCGGGAGTGGAGAAGGTCTACGCGCTGCAGGCCGGACGCGAGATCAGGGTGATCGTCAAGCCCAGCGAGGTCGACGACGACGCGGCGGTGCTCCTCTCACACGAGATCGCGCGGGAGATCGAGGATCAGCTCGAGTATCCCGGGCAGGTGAAGGTGACGGTCATCCGCGAGAGCCGCGCCATCGACGTCGCCCGCAACGTCTCGAACGGCGGCGGCCAGCACGAGTCAATCGCAGCGTCGGCGCCGGAGCCGGCGCCGCACGTTCAGCCGGATCAGGCGGCGTAGGGCGCTACGTCCGTTTGGCGAAAGCAGCGGTCGCGCCGAGGGCGATGAAGACGATGCCCGTGCCGTAGCGGACTGTGTTGCGCCTACGGCGCAGCAAACCCGCGACGGTTCCGGCGGCCAGCGCGTAGAGCGAATCGGTGACGAGGCCGAGCCCGACGAAGACGAAGCCGAGCACGAGCGCCTGCGACCAGACACCGCCGCGGTCGGGAGCGACGAACTGCGGCAGGAACGCGAGGAAGAAGAGCGCCGTCTTGGGATTGAGGGCGTTCACAATCGTACCGCGCACGAACGCCCGGCGGAGCGGCTCGCGCGTCCGCACCACCTGTGACCGCGCATCTCGGTCGAGCAGCTTGCGGATGCCGAGATAGACGAGATAAGCGGCGCCGGCGTACTTGACGGCGCTGAATGCCACCGAGGAGGCGACGATCAAGGCCGACAATCCGGCCGAGGCTGCCGCAACGTGGACGAGCGTGCCGAGATGCACGCCGGCGAGCGAGGCCAGCCCGACGCGGCGGCCCTGCTCCGCGCTCTGGACGACGACGTAGAGGACGGCCGGGCCGGGAATCGCAAGCAGGGCGAGGGCCGTCAGGCCGAAGAGCCACAGGGAGGTCGAGTCGGGAAAGACCACGGGTAGCATTCTGGCCCGTGCGCCGGTACCACGTCACGACCTTCGGCTGCCAGATGAACGCTCATGACAGCGAGCGGATCAAGGGCATGCTCGAGGAACTCGGGCTGGGTGAGGCGACCACGCAGGACGAGGCTGACGTCCTCGTCTTCAACACCTGCACGATTCGCGAGAAGCCCGACCAGAAGTTCGCGGCGCACCTCGCACAGGCCGCGGCCGTCAAGCGGCGCGATCCGGGAAAGGTGATCGCCGTCGGCGGCTGCTACGCGGAAGCGCAGCGCGAGCGCCTCTTCCAGCTCTACCCGTACGTCGACGTCGCATTCGGCCCGGGATCGATTCCCCATCTCGGCGAATGGCTCGGCGCGGGCGGGTTCGGTGTCGCGCGCGGACGCTTCGGCCTCGACGACCGCAGCTTCGCCGGAGAGTTGCCGATGCACCGTGAACGCACCTTCCAGGCCTGGGTGCAGATCTCGATGGGTTGCAACTCCAAGTGCGCCTACTGCATCGTGCCGGCCGTTCGCGGGCGTGAGGTGAGCCGCCGCCCGGGGGACATCGTCGCGGAGGTGACACGGCTCGCCGCAGAAGGGGTGCGCGAGCTCACCCTGCTCGGCCAGAACGTCAACTCCTGGGGCCGGGATCTCGCACCGGCGATCAAAACCGAGTTCGGCGAGCTGTTGCGCGCGTGCGACGCGGTCGACGGGATCGAGCGCATCCGTTTCACGAGTCCACATGCAAAGGACTTCCGCCGCCCGGTGATCGAGGCTATGGCCGAATGCGTGGCCGTCTGCGAGCATGCGCACCTGCCTCTGCAGTCCGGCTCGTCCCGCATCCTGAAGGCCATGCGACGCACGTACAACCGCGAGCGCTACCTGCGGCTGGTCGCAGAGCTGCGCGAGGCGATTCCGGATCTCGCGCTGACGACCGACCTGATCGTCGGTTTTCCCGGCGAGACCGAAGACGACCTCCTGGAGACGATATCCGCCGTCGAGGAGGTCGGCTTCGACAGTGCGTACACGTTCGTGTACTCGCCTCGCGCGGGCACCGAAGCCGCGGCGATGACGGAGCAGATCCCCGAAGAGGTGAAACACGATCGCATCGAGCGGCTGATCCAGGTCGTACAGCAGGTGGCCGCGTCACGCAATGCAGGGCGTGTCGGGCGAGTGGAGGAGGTCCTCGTCGAAAGCCCGAGCCGCACCGACCCGAGTCTGCTGCGCGGGCGTACGCGCCGCAACACCACTGTCAACTTCTCGGGCGCCGCGGTGGCTGGTGACCTGGTCGACGTGCGGATCGAGGACGCAACGTCGACGACCTTGCGCGGCGTGCAGGCCGTGCCGGTTGCCGCCTGATGCGGGTCCTCGTCACCGGCTCGAGCGGCCAAATCGGGACGAACCTCGGCCAGCGTTTGCAACGCGAGGGACACGAGGTCTTCGGGATCGACAAGCGGCTGAACACCTGGACGGACGACTTCCGTTATCTCCTGCAGGATCTCTCCGGGCACTACCCGTCCTTCCCGGGAGGCATCGGCGGGGTGGAGTACCCGGACGTCGATCTCGTGGTGCATCTCGCCGCGCACGCGAAGGTGCATCAGCTCGTGCGCCAACCGCACCGCGCCCTCGAAAACGCGGTCATGACCTTCAACGTCCTGGAGTTCTGCCGCCAGCAGAATCTTCCCATCGTCTTTTCGTCGAGTCGGGAGGTCTATGGCGACGTGCACCGGTTTGCGGCAGGGGAGGCGAGCGAGGCGAGCGCCGACTTCGCGTACACGGAGTCCACGTATTCCGCGTCGAAGATCGCAGGTGAGGCCTTTGTCTACTCGTATGCGCGTTGCTACGGCCTGCGCTATCTCGTCTTCCGCTTCTCGAACGTCTACGGGCGCTACGACAACGACCTCGCCCGCATGGTGCGCGTGCTGCCGCTGTTCATCCACACGATGCTCCGCGACGAGCCGGTGACGGTGTTCGGACAGGAGAAGACCCTCGACTTCACCTACGTCGACGACTGCATCGAGGGAATCACGCAGGGCATCGAGGCGCTCGCCGAGGGGCGCGTCGTGAACGAGACGATCAACCTCGCCTACGGCAACGGCAACTCGCTCGTCCATGCCGCCGAGCTGATCGCGGCCGAGCTCGGCGTCGAGCCGAAGATCGCGCTTGCGCCGTCGCTGCTCGGCGAGGTCACGCACTACGTTGCCGACCTGACGAAGGCGCGCGAGCTCCTCGGGTACGAGCCCGCCGTGCAGCTCGAGGAGGGGATCCCCCGTGCGGTGGCCTGGTTCAAGGAGCACCGTGCGGCGCACCCCGGGGAAGACGGGCCGCTCCCGGCCGACGCGCTCTTCCCGCAAGATGCCGAGATTGGCTGGAAGTCCGGTTCTGCCGTCGGCTCTTCGTAGCGTCGTTGCCATCTTCGGCCCGACCGCGTCGGGCAAGACTGCCGTTGCCGAGGAGGTGGCTGCGCGTCTCGTCGGCGAGGTCGTCTCGGCGGACTCGATGCAGGCCTACCAGGGCCTGCCGATCCTGACGGCTCAACCGGAGGGTCCGACGAGGCTCGTCGGAATCTGGTCTCTGGCACACGAGGGATCGGTGGCGGAGTACGCGCAGCTCGCGCATGCTGCGATCGACGAGATCTTGGCTGCAGGCCGCACGCCCGTCGTCGCCGGCGGCACCGGCCTGTATCTCCGTGCTGCGCTCGCGCAGCTCGAGCTGCCTCCTGCACCAAGCCCGGAGCAGCGGGCCCAGTGGGAAGACCTCTACGACCGTCTTGGACCGGAACGAGCGTACGACGTCCTCGCTCAGCGGGATCCCGGCGCGGCGACGCGGCTGCATCCCAATGACAGACGGCGCGTCGTCCGGGCGCTCGAGCTCACCGAGCTCGGCTCCTCGTTGCAACCGACCGCCGACCGGCTCTGGACCTCCGAGGTCCGCCATCCCACGTCGATCTTCGGCCTCGACGTCCCCCGCGACGTGTTGACGGGACGGATCGAGCAGCGTGCCCGATCGATGTTCGACGCGGGCGTCGTCGACGAAGCCCGAGCCGTGCTAGCCGGACCGATCTCGTCCACCGCAGTCCAGGCGCTCGGCCTCCGCGACGTCGCGGAGCTTCCGCGCGAGGAGGCGCTGGAGACACTCGCCGTTCGCACGCGGCGCTATGCCGCCTATCAACGGAAGTGGATGCGACGCATCCCCGGCCTTGTTAGCGTCGACGCCGATCGTCCCGTGGACGAGATCGCACATGAGATTGTCGAAGTGGCACGCGCTCGGCAACGACTACCTGCTGGTCGAGCAGGCTGAGCTCACGCAACCGCTGACGCCGGACCGCGTCCGTCAGCTCTGCGACTACCACTACGGCGTAGGCTCGGATGGCCTGCTCGAGATCACGTCGGTCGTCGGAACGCGAGCCGAGGTCCGGATCTGGAATCCCGACGGCTCGACCGCAGAGATCTCGGGCAACGGCGCGCGCATCGTGGCCGCGTGGCTCGCGCGCAGGTCGGGAGCGGAGCGCGTGGCACTCTCGGTCGGGTCCCGCGAGGTCGGAGCGGTGATCGGCGCGGACGGCAGCATCGCGCTCGACGTCGGCAGAGTCGACGTGGGGGAGACTGAGACGCTCGATCTCGGTGACGAGCGGGTCAAGTTCACCCCCGTGTCGGTCGGCAACCCTCATGCGGTCGTCCGGCGCGAGCCCGAGCGCGGCGAGCTACTGCGACTAGGTCCGCGCATCGAGCGTCACTCGCGTTTCCCGGACCGCACCAACGTGCAGCTGGTGCGTGTCGACGGGGCGCATGACCTCACCGCCGGCGTCTGGGAACGCGGGGCCGGCGAAACGCTGTCGTCGGGAACGAGCTCCGTCGCGGCCGCAGCGGCCGCGATTGCGAACGGCTGGTGCGAGAGCCCCGTGCACGTCCATCTTCCGGGCGGCGACCTCCTCGTCGAGCTCGATGCGAGTGGCGATGCGCGCCTCACGGGACCGGCGGAAGAGATCTGCCGCGTTGAGCTCGCCTAGAGGCCGTGCTCGCGTAGCGCGTCATTCAAGCTGACCTTCAGGTCGGTCGATTCGCTGCGCCAGCCGATGATCAGCGCGCATGCGAGTTGATACGTCCCGGCAGGAAAGTTCTTCGGCCGCGTTCCCGGCACGACGATCGCGCGGGGCGGTACGAAGCCACGGTGCTCGACCGGATCCTCGCCGGTCACGTCGATGATCGGAACTGATGACGTCAACGACACATTTGGCCCGAGCACGGCACCCGCACCGATGCGTACACCTTCCGTCAGGATCGCGCGTGAACCGATGAACGCGCCGTCCTCGACGATGACGGGACGCGCGCCCGGTGGTTCCAACACTCCTCCGATGCCGACGCCACCTGCAAGATGCACGTCGGCGCCGATCTGCGCTCCGGACCCGACCGTCGCCCATGTGTCGACCATCGTTCGCGGGCCGACCCACGCGCCGATGTTCACGTAGCTCGGCATCATCACGACTCCCGGGGAGAGGAAGGCGCCGTAGCGGGCGACGGCGGGAGGCACAACCCGGACGCCCAGCGTGGCGTAGTCCCGCTTGAGCGGGATCTTGTCGTGGTATTCAAAGGGACCCACTTCCTGCGGCTCCATCTCCCGCGAGCGGAAGTACTCGAGAATCGCCTCCTGCGCCTCGGGGTTCACCCGCCAGTCGTCCCCGTCCGGCTCGGCGACGCGCAGCTCACCACGGTCGAGCGCGGCGATCATCTCCTCGACACGCTCGGCGTTCACAGGACCTCCTCGAGGATCTTGGCCGCGCGGCGGCACTCCGCCTCGCTGGGGACGAGCGCCAGCCGCCAGTAGCCTTCGCCGGCGGGACCGAAGAACGCTCCCGGCGAGACGATCAGCCCGTGCTCGAGCAGGCGGCCGGCGAACGTCTCCGACGACTCGCCGGCAGGCACTTCGAGCCACAGGTACATCGTCGCGTCGCTTCCCGCTACGCGTATTCCTTTGCGTGCGAGTGTCGGGAGCAGCGCCTCCCGCTTGCGGCGGTAGGCCGCACGCGTGCGTTCGACGTGCTCCTCGTCGTTCCAGGCGACGACCGAGGCACGTTGCACGAACTCCTGCGGCGCCGTGCCGACCGACGGCCTGAACTGCTTGAGCGCGGCGATCAGATCCGTATCCGCGGCCACGAATCCGGAGCGATAGCCCGTCATGGACGACCGCTTGCTGAGCGTGTTGAAGACCGCGACGTTCCCGCGTTCGCGCACTTCGAGTGCTGAATGCGGCGGCTCGTCGAACCAGAGCTCTGTGTACGCCTCGTCCGAGGCGAGCAAGAACCCGTGCTCTGCCGAAAGGTCGGCCAGCCGTTCGACGAAGTCGAGCGGGGCGACGGCTCCGGTCGGATTGTTCGGATAGTTGATCCACACGATTGCCGCCCGCCGCCACGCCGCCGGGTCGACCGCGTCGAGATCGGGGAGGAAACCGTTCTGCTCGAGCAGAGGCAGCTGCAGCACGTCCGCTCCCGCGAAGACGGCGCCACGGTCGGGGACCGGATAGCCGGGCTCCGTCGTCACGACCAGCCGCCTGTCGCCGTCGCGGTCGATCAGGATCTGCGCGAGGAGGAAGATCGCTTCCTTCGAACCGTACGTCGGGATGATCTCGGTGTCGGGGTCGAGCTCGACCCCGAAGCGGCGCGCGCACCAGGCGGCGACTGCTCCTCGCAGCTCAGGCAGTCCCTCGGCGAGTGGGTAGGTCGAGATCTCAGTGAGGCTGTCCGCGACAGCCTGCCTGATCATCGGATCTGTCGGCTCGCGGGGATCGCCCTTGCCGAAGTCGATCAGCTCGACGCCCTCCGCAGCAAGCCGCCGCTTCGCCTCTTCGAGCTTCACGAAGGGATACGTCCCGGTCGCCGTGAGGGCGGGGGAGAGGGAAAGCGGCGCCATGGTGGGATTCTGCCGAGTTGCCATAATCCACCCGTGACCCAACGCCAGCCGGACCCCGCGCTCGAGCGCGGGTTCATCGTCGCGGTGCTGGCCCAGGGAGTGGATTCCGAGGGGGAGCTGGGCGAGCTACGTGAGCTCGCGGACACGGCGCTCGTCGAGTCCAGCACCGTCCGCGCCCGGAGCGCCGGACCTACGTCGGCAAGGGGAAACTCGAGGAGCTCAAGCGCTCCTACAAGGAATCCGGCGCCGAGGTGCTCCTGGTGGACGACGAGCTCGACCCGGCCCAGCAGCGCACGCTCGAGGATTCGCTGCAGGCACGCGTCGTCGACCGGACGCAGCTGATCCTCGACATCTTCGCCCAGCATGCGAGAAGCGCCGAGGGAAAGCTGCAGGTCGAGCTGGCGCAACTCGAGTACAACCTGCCGCGCATGCGAGGGATGTGGCAGCACCTCGAGCGTCTCGGCGGCGGCATGGGCTCCCTCGGAGCGGGCGTCGGGACGCGAGGGCCCGGCGAATCGCAGCTGGAGACCGACCGCCGTATCGCGCGCCGCCGGATCACGCTCCTGCGCCGGCGCCTGAAGGACCTGAGCAAGCAGCGCGACGTTCGCCGTAAGGAGCGCCAGCGCTCGGAAGCGCCGACTGTCGCCCTGGCCGGGTACACCAACGTGGGCAAGTCGACGTTGCTGAACGCTTTGACCGAGGCGGACGTCGCCGTCAACGACCGTCTGTTCGAGACGCTGGACCCGACGACGCGCTCGTTCGAGCACGAAGGGCGGCGCTATCTCGTAACGGACACGGTCGGCTTCATCCGCCGCCTGCCGACGCAGCTCGTCCAGGGATTCGCGGCGACGCTCGAGGAGACGCTCGTCGCGGACCTCATCCTTCTCGTGGTCGACGCTTCCGCTCCGGACGACCGGCTCGACGAACAGGAGGCGGCCGTCAGGGCCGTGCTGCACGACATCGGCGCCGACGATCTGCCACTCGAGATGGTCGTGAACAAGATCGACGCGGTCGACGTTCTGCGCCGCCGCAGGCTCGCGAATCGCTTCCCCGACGCGGTGCAGATCTCCGCCTTGACCGGGAAAGGGCTCGACAAGTTGCGTGCGCGGATCGCAGAACGCTTCGCAGATCGATTCGAAGCTGTCCATCTCTTCATTCCATATGAGGACGGTGGCAAGCTCGCAGAGCTCTACGCATCGGGCGCGCCGATCGACGAGCGTGAGGACCAGGAGGCCGGCGTCCATGTTCGTGCGCGCCTGCCACACCGCGAGGTGCGCCGCTTTGCGCGTTACCTCGTTGCCGAGGCGCGCGTGGAGCCCGTGCGGCGCGCGCGTTGATCGAGCTGCCGATTCAGCGGCTGCGGGATGATGCGATCGTTCCCGAGCGCGCGTACGCAGGGGATGCCGGGCTGGACCTCTCGGCCTGCGAGCGCGTCGAGCTCGCGCCGGGCGAACGAGCCCTGGTCGCCACAGGGCTTGCCGTTGCGATCCCGGAGGGTTACGCGGGCTTCGTCCAACCCCGCTCGGGGCTCGCAGTCCGCCACGGTCTCACGGTGGTGAACTCGCCGGGGCTCGTCGATTCCGGCTACCGCGGCGAGCTTCGAGTCGTGTTGCTCAACACCGATGCGAGGCAACCGTTCCTCGTCGAGCCCGGGATGCGAATCGCGCAGCTCGTCGTTCTGCCGATCCCAGAGCAGGAGCTCGTCGAGGTCGAGGGGCTTCCCGCGAGCGAGCGGGGCGTGCGCGGGTTCGGATCGTCTGCGACATGAGGACTGCGGAGCCACGTATCCGTGTCTCGGCGTTCCTGAGCTGGAACGGGCGCGTGCTCCTCTGCCGGCACGAGAAGCCCGGCAAGGAGTACTGGCTCCTGCCCGGCGGTGGCGTCAACGGCGGCGAGAGCCTCGTCGACGCGCTGCACCGCGAGCTCGCTGAGGAGATCGGCATCGACGATCAGCTCCCGGTGGAAGGTCCGGTGGCGATCGTCGATTCGATCTCCCCGCAGAGCAGCTTCGCGGCCAAGCACGTGGTGCACATCATCTTTGCCGGCGATCTCGGTGGGCGATCACTCGAAGCCGTCACGTCGCAGGACGCCGCGGTCCGCGGACACAGCCTGTTCGAGCTCGGTGATCTCGACAGCGTCGTGCTGCACCCGCCGATCCAGCGCTTCCTCAGCCGCTGGCAACCCGGCGACCCCGCTGTCTATCTCGGTGCCCTGTGGGCTCCTTGATCCAGTTTCGGCGCAGTCCTGTCGCACTCTCGTAGGACTTCGAGCGCTAGGCTCGCCGTGAGGGTGGCGGGTTCTATCCCCACCCTTTGGGTGGGGGCCCGGCGTTCAGCGGCGACGGCCGCCTCGGGTTTCGGCTCGGCGAGCCGAAACTGCATGGGCTTCGGCTTCGAGCTCGTCGGCCAGGGGCTCCAGCTCCTGCGCCTCGCCGTGGCGATGCGCGAGCGCCTGCGCGAGCAGCCAGTCGGCGAGCCAGGGATTCCGAGGCAGGAGTGGCCCGTGGAGGTACGTCCCCAGGGCACGTCCGACGCGGCAACCCTCCCAACCGCTCTCGCCGTCATTGTGCGTCCCGCGTGGTTCTCGAAGCCCGCCAGCGTCCGCAGCAGGCCGGGCTCGAGCTCGCACTCCAGTAGAACGTCGCCGATCATGCGCGTGTCGCCGGCGACGGTGTCGAATGGGAACACGCCGATGCCCGGGAGGTCGGCGCCGTGGAGGTCGCGATAGGAGCGGCCGAGGAGCTGGTAGCCGCCGCAAACCGCGAGCAACGTCGCACCCGCCGAGACCGACTCCCGCACGCCGTCGGCCTTTGCGACGAGGTCCTGTGCGACCAGTGCCTGCTCGCGGTCCTGGCCGCCGCCGACGTAGAGGAGATCGTGGTCGCCCGGCTCCAGCGGGTCGCCGACCGAAATCTGTCGCACCTCGAGCTCGTGGCCACGCCAGGCTGCGCGGCGGGACAGCACCGCCATGTTCCCGCGGTCCGCGTAGATGTTCAGGTAATCCGGATAGAGGTGCCCGACGACGATCTTCACGCGGCGCGCTCCCAATACGGCCGGACGAAGCCCCGTTGGCTGACGATCTGCCGCAAGGCGAGCATCGCGGTGTAGGTGGGAAGGACCACGAGCTCGCCGCCGGACGGCGTGAGCTCGAGACCGCGATCGAGCGCGGATTCGAGCGACGGCACGACGTCGATCGCGCCTGTGTCCAGGCCCCCGTACTTGAAACGCAGGGCGAGCTCCGCGGCGCGGTCCCCGGTCGCCACGAGCCGCGTGAGGTCCGCGATGAGCGGCTCGAAGTCCACGTCCCAGATCCACGAGACGTCGCGGCCGTCCGCGATCGCGTCGTTCAGCGCGATCACCGCGACCGACGGCGTCCCGCCGTCGACGATCGTCCGCACCGCCTCGTTGGCGCCCGCGGGGTTCTTGATCAACAGCATGAGCAGCCCACGGTCGCCGACGCTGATGCGCTCGAAGCGGCCGAATGCGGCGTTGAACGACTCGAGGCCTGAGACAACGTCGTCCAGTGTCGCGCCCAGGCTCAGCGCGAGCGAAGCAGCAGCGAGCGCGTTGTACACGTTGTAGAGCCCGGGCACGCGCAGCCGGACCTTCGACGTCCCCGACGGCGTCACGAGCCTGAACGAGACCGACTCGAGCCCGTTCACCTCGATCTCACGCGCGACGACGTCCAGCGGGGGGCGGCTGTGGCCGCAGGCCGGGCAACGGTAGTCGCCTAGATGACCAACGTACGCCGCGTCGTACTCGTAGGGAGCTCCGCAGCGAACGCAGTACTTCGAGTCCGCGGCGTGCTGCAGGGACGGCCGCGCGGCCGAGAGATCGTCGACGCCGAAGACCAGCGCACGCGGTCGCTCTCGCGCGAGCTCTCCGACCTGCGGATCGTCTCCGTTGACCGCCAGCGCAGCATCGCCGGGCAGCGCCCGCACCGCCGAGCGCCACCGCTCCGCAACGTGCTCCAGCTCGCCGTAGCGATCGAGCTGGTCACGGAAGAGATTGCAGAGGCAGACGGCCTTCGGTTTGACACGCAAGAGGACTTCGGGCAGTGCGGCCTCGTCGACCTCGAACAGGCCAAGCTCGGCCGCGCGTGCGTCGAGCAGTGTCGAGGCCACGCCCGAGACGAGGTTCGCCCCGGAGCTGTTGTGCGCGAGGCGGAGCCGCTCGCGGAGGATGCTCGCCGCCATCGCCGCGGTCGTCGTCTTGCCGTTCGTCGCCGAGATCACGGCCGATCCGAGCGGCAGCCTCGCGGCCAGGCGATCGATGGCGCCGGGATCGAGCTTCCAGAGAACTTTCCCGGGGACCGTCGTGCCGCCGCCGGCCCCTGCCAGACGGGATAACCGGCCCGCCGCCCGCGCGACGGCGATCTCGGCGGACAGCGGAATCGGAATGCGCAAAACACGAAGGAGGCTATCGAGCGGCGCTGATCCCCCGGACGGGTGAACTTCTGGCGTGGCTACCGCGAAAGGGTGAGGTACGTCACCCGGGTGCTACCTACGGTGCGGTTCGTCAACTGCGGCAAAGGAGAAGGATGCGGAGCGGAAGTCATCGGCGGGATGTGCGTGCGAGCGCACTCTGGGGTAGCGGCAAGCGCGGGACCGGATCGCGCTCGAACGCGCTCTGGGGTAATGGAAAGAGGCGCACGGCACTTCTCGCGACGCTGGTTCTGACGCTGGTCGTGCCGCTGGGCGCGTCTGCAGTCACCGGCCCGCAGAACGTTCGCGCTTTCGTCGCACCCGGGCTTCTGTCCTCGGCTCAGAGCAGCCCTGCGAGCACGTTCTCGGTGATTGTCCAGGGCAAGGGTGGCAACCAGGCCGCACATGCGGTCGCCGACGTCCTCGGCGTCTCCGTCAAGGTGGCCCGAACCTTTACTTCCATCGACGGCGTCGCCGTCGACCTCACGGGCGCTCAGATCCTCACTCTCGCTCCCGACACGCGCCTGACTGCAATCACGGCGGATTCGCGCGTGCGCCTCTCATCGACCTACGAGAAGTGGCCGTCCATCACCGGCGTCCAGAAGTACTGGGCCACCAGCACGTCCCCGGCAGCACCTGCCGCGACAATCGCGATCATCGACTCGGGCATCGACGCGACCCGGCCCGAGTTTGCCGGACGCATCGTCGCAAACGTCAATCTCAGTACGCTCCCCGGCAATTCGCCCGGCGACGGTCGCGGTCACGGCACTTTCGTGGCCGGCATCGCCGCGAGCGGACTGGTGGGGAAGACCGGTTCCGCACCGGCGGCGAAGCTCGTATCGCTCGACGTGATGGACGACAACGGCATGGCGAAGACGAGTGACGTCATCGCCGCCACCGACTGGATCCTCGCCAACAAGGCGAAGTACGGCATCCGCGTCGCGAATTTCTCGCTCCATTCGTCAGTCCCGAACAGTTTCATGTACGACGCGCTCGACAAGGCGGTCGAGAAGCTCTGGTTCAACAACGTCGTCGTAGTGGCGGCGGCCGGAAACTACGGCAAGCCTGACGGGCCGAGCGGCGTCCCGTTCGCCCCGGGCAACGACCCCTTCGTGATCACGGTCGGTGCGACCGACACCGGCAAGTCCCTGTCGACGTTCGACGACATCGCGGCACCGTGGTCGGCGTACGGCTACACACTCGACGGTTTCGCAAAGCCTGATCTCGCCGCTCCTGGCCGTTACATGATCGGCCCGGTTCCGGTGACCTCGACGCTCTACGCAGAGCGGCCCGATCACGTCGTCGAGCCGGGCTACATGATGCTTTCCGGCACCTCGTTCTCGGCACCGATCGTGAGCGGGATCGCGGCGCTGATCCTCGGCAGGCATCCCGAGTACACGGCCGACCAGGTCAAAGGTGCGCTGATGGTCGGTGCGGACCCGCTGCCGCAGGCGTCCTCTCTCTCGGTCGGCGTAGGTGAGGTGGCAGCGGGCCCCTCGATCGACACGCTCAACCCGCCGAACCCGAACAGCGCCCTGAACACATTCGTCGTCACCAATCTCTTCACCGGGGCACCCGTCTTTGACGCCGCGAGCTGGGCTGCCAAGGCCCAGGCCGATGCCTCGTGGGCAGCCGCCTCGTGGAGCGACGCCAGCTGGGCAGCCGCGTCCTGGTCAGCCGCAAGCTGGGCAGCCGCCTCCTGGAGCGACGCCAGCTGGGCGTCCGCCTCGTGGGCCGACAGCGCTGCGGCGACAGCCTCCTGGGCCGACCTGAGCCTCGGCAGCGCGTCGTGGGCCGACAACGCTGCCAACGAGTAGGCAGCTCCGGGCGTGGGCGCGATCGACGACTTCGAGCTCGCGGCCATCCTCGCAGGCAAGTTGGATCCCTAAGCACATGCAGGCACCCGGGCTCACCCGTTCGGGGGAACCGATCGAGCGTTCCCCGAACGGGGGATGCCCCCCTGCCGGGCCGCTTCTACGTTCCGCGGTGGGCTTCTCGTCTGCGGCCCTCCGTTCGAAGCGTGGCGAAGGAGAACCTGCGATGAAGGACTGCATCAGGGCATGAGCGCGGCGCCCACCGATATCTCGCTCGTCGCCGAGCCCGGCGCGGGACGAGACGGGGCGCTGCCCCGGAACGCACAGATCTACTTCATCGCGGTCGCGATCACGGCCGGGGCGGTCACGCTGCCGTTCATCGGCCGGCTCCAGACGACGCATCAGTGGCCGGCGTTCCTCCTCCTGGCCTCGGCAGCCGCCATCGCCCGTCTCTTCGTCGTCCGCACTCCGGCCGACCAGGCATACCACACCGACATCGTCTTCCTGATTCCGGCCGCGCTGATCCTGCCGCCGGAGCTACTCGTGCTGGTCGCGGTCGTCCAGATGGTGCCGGAGTGGCTGAAGATGCGCTACCGGTGGTACCTCCAGACCTTCAACATCCTCGACTACTCGCTCTCCGCCATGGCGGCATGGTTCGTCGGCCGCTGGCTGATCCTCGAGCACGCGGGCATCGCCAACGACGCGCTGCGGCTCTCGATGGCCGGCCTCGCGGCCTGCGTCGTCTTCGTCGCCGTCAATCACATTCTCCTAGCGGTCATGCTGAGGCTGGCTCGTGGGTTCACGCTGCGTGAGACGGGGCTCTTCGAGATCGAGTACGTCGCCACGGATCTCGTGCTCGCGGCGCTCGGGTTCGCCGTCTATGCCTTCTGGCAGTCGAACCCGTGGCTCATTCCCTTTGCGCTCACACCGCTGTTCCTGATCCACCGCTCGTTGAGCGTTCCGGCACTCCAGGCGGAGGCGCGCGTCGACCCGAAGACGGGACTCTTCAACGCCCGCCACTTCGCCGCCGCGCTGGCCGAGGAAATCGGCCGCGCGCGCCGCTTCGAGCGCCCGATGTCGCTGATCATGGCCGATCTCGACCTCCTGCGCGACATCAACAACACCTACGGTCACCTCGCGGGCGACGCCGTGCTGAAGGGGATCGCCGAAGCCTTCCGTGCCCAGCTTCGCCATTACGACGTGCCGGCGCGTTTCGGTGGGGAGGAGTTCTCGATCCTCCTGCCGGAGACGCCTCCCGAGCAGGCATTGGAGATCGCGGAACGGATCCGCCGCGCCGTCGCCGAGCGGACGTTCGACGTCGAGACGTCGAGCGAGCCGATCCGTGCGACCGTCTCGATCGGGGTCGCCGGCTTCCCGAAGGACGGCACCGACGCGAACGAGCTCATCCACCAGGCCGACCTCGCGGTGTACCGCGCCAAGCTGCAGGGACGTAACCGCGTCCTCGGAGCAAGCTCCGAACCGCTGCTCGTGCCCGCGGATCGCTCGACGCGCCTGATCGCCGTTCCAGAGGACGGGGACCATCACGCACCGCTTCCTGCCGCGACGCAGGTCCAGCCCCTCGAGGAACGCCGCGAGGTGCGCCATCCACGCCCACACGCGGTCCACGGGCCGCGCTTCCTCTCGCTCGACCGCCGGCTGAGCCTGATCGTCGGTCTTGTCAGCGCGGTCGGCGTGGGGGCCGGCATCATCGGCCTCGCCTTCACCTGGACCTCGAAGGACCTGGTTGGCCTCCTGACCGTCGTCGGGCTGGTCGGAGTGGGGCAGGCTCTCGCGCTCGAGGCGGACGAAGGATCGGCTGTGCTCTCGGTCAGCGCCGTGGGCTGTCTCGCAGCCGCCTCGCTCTTCGGCTTCCGCGCCGCCTTGCCTCTCGCGCTTGCCAGCGTCGCGGTCGAGTGGAGCGCGCGACGAGCGCCGCTGCACAACGTGCTCTTCAATGTCGGCGCGCTGACGCTGGCGTCGCTCGCGGCGGCGAGCGTGTTCAAGATCGCGGCCTTCTTCCCGAACGGCACCGCGCACGAGCTTGCCGCCTCCGGCCTCGGTCTACTCGCCGGTACCGCCTATTTCGTCGTCAACATGGGTCTCGTCGCACTCGCACTGGCGCTCCAGGGACACGAGCGCTGGTGGTCCGTCTTCAGGGAGCGCTTCGCGTGGCTGCTGCCGCACTACCTCGTGTACGGCTTCATCGGCGGCGTGATGGCGCTCGCTTACGAGGCGGTCCAGCTGCTCGCGCTCGCGGTGTTCGCGGTGCCGCTACTGCTGATGCGCAAGACGCAGGAGGCGTACCTCAAGCACACACAACGAAGCGCCCAGAAGCTCCGCCAGGCCGCCGAGACGATCCAGTCGCAGAACGTCTCGCTCGAGCTGGCGAACAAGCTGCTCAAGGAGCGCTCGACGGCCGCGATGGAATCACTCTCGGCGACCGTCGACGCGCGGGACTCCTACACCGCCGGCCACTCGCGCCGCGTCCAGCAGCTTGCCCTCGCAATCGGCCGGGAGCTCGGGCTCTCGCACGCGGAGCTCGACCTGCTCGGGCACGCGGCGCTCTTCCACGACATCGGCAAGCTCGCCATCCCCGACGCCATCCTGTTGAAACCCGCGAGCCTCACGCCTGACGAGTGGTCGCTGATGCGGCGGCACGCAGAGGAGGGAGCGCGCATCATCGACCGCCTCGGCTTTCTCAACGACGCCGTACCGGCCATCCGCCACCACCACGAGCGCTTCGACGGCACGGGGTATCCGGACCGGCTGAAGGGAGAAGACATCCCGCTCGGGGCCCGGATCATCCACGTGGCCGACGCGCTCGACTCGATGCTGACCACCCGCATCTACCGCGCCGCCCGCCCGGCCGCAGAGGCCCTCGAGGAGCTCCGCCGTGCGGCCGGCACCCAGTTCTGCCCGCGCTGCGTCAGCGCCCTGGAGCGGATCCTGCCGCTCGAGACCATCCAGAGCGACGCGGACAAGGCTCGCCTCTCCCTCGTAGCTTCTTAGGAAGCGCCTCACGAAGCCTTAACTTGCGTTCTTTCCAGAACGCTCTATCCTTATTGGCATGGCCCGCAAGCCGCCCTTCAGGGCGGTCGCGAAGATCGATCCCGACGCGCTCGCCTCGTTCCAGGCCGGAATCCGCAAGCGGTACTCGAACGCTCAGATCCTCGAGGAGCTGCGCGCGTCCGCCGAGCGGCTCGGCCGCTCGCCGACGATGCGCGAGTTCGCGGCCGACCCCGACACGGCCGTGCACCCCCAGACGGTGATCGAGCACTTCGGCAGCTGGAACGCCGCGAAGCGTGAGGCCGGCCTCGTTCCGCGTCGCTTCGCCACGCGCGAGGAGCTGGTCGGCCTGCTGCGCGAGCTGGGGGAGGAGCTCGGCCGCGTGCCGACCGCGAAGGACCTCGATGCCAGACGCGGGTCGATGCCTTCGAAGTCCCTCTACTGGCACACCTTCGGTTCCCTCGCGGGGGCACTGCGCGAAGCCGGCTTCGATGTGCCGATCGGCGAGGAGCGGCTCGAGCGGGCGGTCGAGCAGGGAGTCGAGCTCGCACGCAAGCTCGAGCGCCTGCCGAAGTTCGCCGACTGGGCGGCCGCCCGACGGAAGGACGACGGGCTGCTGACCGAGTGGCAGGTCTACCGGATGTTCGACGCACGCCGGGGGGCCTGGTCGACCTTCCAGTTTCTGATCAAGGAGCGCCTGGACGAAGAGGGCGTACGAGTCGGCTCAGACGGACAGCTGGCCTAGGGCAGGGCGAGCCAGGGGTACGCTTGCTAGTCGATCGTCAGGGGATGGGGAGCGCGTTGCCGAGGGGCTGACGAGCGTTCTTGGCGAGCTGCGAGAGATCTCGCACGGGCTTCACCCCGCGATCCTCTCCGAGGGGGCCTGGAGTCCGCGCTCAGAGCGCTGCGCCGCCGTTCGGCGATACCGGTCGAGCTCGACCTGTACCCCCAAGCGACGGCTGCCAGCAAGATCGCGTCGTGTGTGTCGAGTTCGACGTTCACGACGGATGCGCGCGCGTGCTTAGCGGCGTTGGTCAATGCTTCTGACACCACGTAGTACGCCGCGACCTCCTCTCGCCCTGGGCGATCCGCGACGACGGGATCGGGGGGCCGACCCCGGCCAGGGGTCCGGACTGGTCGGGCTCAACGATCGCATCGAAGCGCTCGGCGGCACGCTCCAGGTCACCAGCCCCGGTCCCACTCGAAGGCCAGATCAGCGCGCGGGAGGCGGCGCGCGCGACCACGTCCTGAAACCGTTTCTAAGCCTGCTGCGTGCCGGCCTCCGCCTGTTCGATCTCGTACGCGATCGTCGCTCCCGTGGCCGTCATCAGCTGGACGTCGTAAGCCTCGCCGGCGATCCAGGGATAGGAGACGGTGATCCGCTCCACGCCTCCCGGTTCGAGCCGGCGCTGGCTCTGGTCGAAGTCGACGAACGCGTCATTGAGGATGACCTGCGCCACGCGTGCGGTCTCCTCCGAATTGTTGACGACGTCGAGAACGATCGCTCCGGGCCGCAAGGTCGCCCGTTCGACGCTCACCTCACGAGCCGTGGGGGGAGCGTCGTGCCACGGGCGGGCGTAGGCGATGACGGCCGCCGCCCCAACGAGTCCGATCGGTACTCCCAACAGCCAGATCCGTCGTAGCAAGCGATCGAGCATCAGTCACTCCACGACTTCGAAGAAGCCCATCCAGCCGAGGGCTGCGAACTCGCTCTTGTGCGCGTGGAACATGTATTTCCCGGTGTACGGAAAGCGCAGCTCGAGGACGTCCCGCTGGCCCTGTCCCTGAATGACCGTGTCGGTGTACTCACTCGGGGAGACCGACGTGCCGGTCGGAAACCGGTGGAAGAAGTTCCCGTGGACGTGAAACGAGTTGATCGGATCGAGCTCGACGATGTTGACGAGGTAGATCCGGACGAGCTCTCCGCGCTTGACGCGGACGGGCCGATACATGAAATGGAAGGCCACGGTGTTGACGGCGTAGACCTCGTTGTCCTCGTTGAAGTTGGGATCGAACGCGTTCTGCACCATCACGAGCTCGTCGGCGTGGGGGCGACCCTGCGGCGGGTCGACGATGAACATGCCGTAGAGGCCCTTGGCGATGTGTCCGGCCAGCGGCGACGCGTGACAGTGATAGAGGTGCAACCCGAACGGCTGCGCGTCGAACTCGTACGTGAACTTCTCGCCGACGTCGATGAGCCCGCCGCCGACCTCCTCGCCGATCCCCGGTGTCCCGTCCATCGCGGCGGGGTGGATGCCGTGGAAGTGAATCGTGTGCGGATGCGTGCCGGCGTTGGCGAAGTGGATTCGCAACAGGTCGCCTTCGCGGGCCCGCAGCGTCGGCCCCGGGACACGACCGTTGTACGTCCACGCCGAGAACTTGACGCCGGGGACGATCTCGATCTGCTTGTCGTACGCGACGAGGTCCCACTCGCGCAGCATTCGGCCGCCGGCGAGGCGCCGCGTCTTGCCCCAGTCGAAGTCGCGCATGATCGCGCTGGGATCGAAACCGTTCACCTGGGGATCGACGGTGGTGCTCCCGTGCGCGAAGCCCGCATGCGAAGAGCCCGGCACGAGCGCGTGGTGCTGGTGCGGCGGAGCGGCCGCTTCGGCGACAGTCGAGGAGAGGTGAGACAGCCTGGCGGCCACTCCCGACCCGGCAACGGCTGCCGCAGCCCCAAGCGCGCGGCGCCTCGTAAAGGACCTGCGCACGATCACCTGACCGTGCCACGGTCCCCTAAGACGAACCTGAGATGCGCGTTAGGAGTTCTTAAGTGTCACGCAGCTGCGGCGTGCAGTCGCGCGAGATGCTCGAGGCACGAGCGGCCCTCGTCCGGGGCGCGAACGGCCGGGAGCGGCTCTTCCTCGAAGGAGCGATCCAGTTCGAACGATTCGCGGGTGACGATCTTGCCGCTTTCGACGGCGACGATCGTTCCCTCGGGGAGCTCGCTCTTGCGAAGCTTGATGCCGACGTAGCTCTCGACGAGCTCGAGCGCGACCCGGGTCGAAGCGAAGAAGAGCTCCTTCTTCGTGTGCCCGAGCCACAGTGGCCGACCGAGGCCGCGGGCCAGAAGCAGCTCAGCGCGGCCTTCGTCGAGCCAGGCCGTCGCCATCGAGCCGTAGAGTTGCTGTAGGGCGTCCCCAGTCCGTCCCCGTGAACGTTCGGCGAGCGCGAAGATGATCTCGGAGTCGACCGTCATTCCCGGCTCGGCGCGGGCGATCCCGTGCTGCGCGAACAGCTCGTCGTCGTTTCTGATGATCCCATTGTGGATTCCGACGACGGAGCCGTGTCGGACCGGATGGTTGTTGGCGGCGAGGCTCGGGTGGCCCTTGGTGAAGTCGCGCACGTGGACGAGCAGCTTGGTCGCCTCCTCCGGCACGCTGATCCGCTCGAGCAGGGCCGTCGCTCCGGAGCGCTGCTTGTGCACGGCGATCGGAGCTCCGGGACTGCGGTACGCATAGCCCACGGCGTCGGCACCTCGTTCCGCGATCCCGGTCAGGAGGGCACGCGCCGCGACTGTCCGCTCGACGGTGCTGTCGAGAGCGAGGCTATATCCGGCGATTCCGCACAAAGTGTCTGAAAAAGATGCGAGCGACCTTTTGGTCGCTCCATCTTTCTAGACGCATCGGCTGGGGTCCTTGTTAGTGGGACACCGGTTCGAGGGGTCTCGCGAGGGCTGAAGGTCGGAATATGGGCGAACGGGGGCGATCCCTCTCCCGAGGGTTGACGAGCGCCTCAAGAGTCCACTAGGCCGCGCCGATACCCCTCGCATGCGGCCGCTCCCTGACGTGCCCTCGGACCCGGCGCTCGAGCCGAGGCTCGAGCTCGTTCCCGAAGTCGAAGAGGCGGAGGAGACCGAGGAGGCGGAGGACACCGCTGAGGCAGAAGAGCCCGAGGACGGGGACGAGGACGCCAAGCCGGCGGCCAAGGCCGAAGCGACACAGGATCCGCTCAAGCTCTATGTGCGCGCGATCGGCGACGGCCCGCTCCTGACACCCGCCGAAGAGCGCGAGCTCGCCCGGCGGAAGGACGAGGGCGACGAAGAGGCCAAGAAGAAGCTGATCGAGTCGAACCTCCGGCTCGTGATGTCGATCACCCGCAACTACACCAAGGCCGGCGTGCCACTTCTGGACCTGATCCAGGAAGGGAACCTCGGACTGATCCGCGCGGTGGAGAAGTTCGACTACAAGCTCGGCTACAAGCTTTCGACGTACGCGACCTGGTGGATCCGCCAGGCAGTTACGCGCGCGCTCGCCGACCAGGGCCGGACGATCCGCCTGCCGGTCCACGTCGCGGACCAGGTCCGACGGCTCATGCGCGCGCGCCGTCAACTCGCTCAGAAGTACAACCGCGAGCCGACGGAGAAGGAGCTCGCGAAGGAGAGCGGCTTTCCCGAAAAGCGCGTCCGGGAGCTGCTCGATCTCGTCGAGGATCCCGTCAGCCTCGAGACGCCGGTCGGCGACGGCGAGAGCATGTACGCCGACCTGATCGAAGACGTTCATTCGGAACGGCCGGACGAGTCGACCTCCAAGAAGCTGCGCCGCAACGAGCTCGCAGAGGCGCTCCTCCTCCTCAATCCCCGCATGCAGCGTGTGCTCTCGCTCCGCTTCGGTTTAAATGGCGAGGCGCCGCAGACTTTGGAAGAGGTCGGAGCCGGGCTCGGCATCACGCGTGAGCGCGTCCGTCAGCTCGAGTCTCGAGCGCTGCGGGAATTGCGGGCGGTCGCGCCGGATCTCGAGCTCTACCTTCGCACGTAAGCATCGAAGGTCGAGCGGGTTGACCGGTCATTTCAGACGGACGCCCGGGCGAAGCCCGCGCGTCCTGAAGGTCGGCACCGCAGGCGGTCGCGCCCGACCTCGAGCTCTACCTCCGCACGTAGCAGGTACTACTAGGAACGTGGATCGTCGCTTCGTCGACTGTCACTCCCATGTCGTTCCGTCCGGTGACGACGGGGCTGCGACGATCCAGAATGGACTCGCCCTGTGCAAGAGCGCAGCGCGGCGCGGCACCGCGGTCCTGTTTGCGACGCCGCACGTCTGGCCGTACTTCACCCTGAGCGAGGAGCGCGAGGCGGAGATCCGCGAGGCCTTCGAGCGGATGCGTCCGCACGCAGGGCTCGAGCTCAGGCTCGGGTTCGAGCTGACGCCGGCCGCGCCGCTCCTCGAGGAGGACCCGCACCGCTACCTCCTCGAGGGAACCAGCTGCGTTCTGATGGAAGTGCCTTTCTCGGGCCCGCCCGACCTGCTCTTCGCACTCGCCGAGCACGTCGAAGCCGCAGGGCTGCGACCGGTCATCGCGCATCCGGAGCGGACCGAAGCCGTGCTCGAAGACCCGTCGATCGCGGACGATCTCGCTAGACGCGGCTGGATGTTGCAGGTGAACGCGACATCGCTGACCGGCCGCCACGGACCTGAGCCCGAGGACCTGGGCTGGTCGCTGCTCGAACGTGGCCTCGGCAGGCTCGTCGCCTCGGACGGACACCGCACGACACGCCCGGCCCAGCTCGACGATGCGTACGGGCTCGCAGAGCAGCGCCTCGGCGAACGTGCGCTGTCGTTGTTCGACGGCTCCGCGCTCGGCATCGCTCGCGATGCCGAGCAGCAAGGAAGTGTGGGCTCTGCCCACGCTTCCGCATGACGAACCTTCGCGGTCTAGCTTAGGCTCTTACTGCGCGACGAACTCTCGGAGAACTACGCCGTCACGGACTGCATCTCGCGCAGCGTCGACAGGCGCCTCAGCGACTCCAGCTCAATCTGCCTGACACGTTCACGAGTCAGACCGAGGCGCCGGCCGATCTCCTCGAGCGTCTTCGGCTCGGAGTCGTCGAGGCCGTAGCGCAGTACGAGCACCTGGCGCTCGCGCTCCTGCAGCGACAGCAGCGCAGCGGTGAGCGCCTGCGAGCGCAGCGAGACCTCGACTTCTTCCTCGGGAAGCGGGTCGTCGCCGGCGACGAAGTCGCCGAAGACAGCATCCTCGGTCTCGCCGACCGGCTGGTCCAGGGATGCGGAAGCACGGGCGGCAGCCTTGACCTCGTGGGCCTGCTGGATCGGCAGGCTCGCCTCCTCGGCAATCTCTTCGAGTGTCGGCTCGCGGCCGAGCTGCGTCCAGAGCGTGCGCTCCGCGCGGTTCATCTTTTGCAGGCGCTCGACGATGTGGACGGGCATGCGGATCGTTCGCGCCTTGTCGGCGAGCGCACGCGCAACCGCTTGCCTGATCCACCAGGTCGCGTAGGTCGAGAACTTGTAGCCACGACGCCAGTCGAACTTCTCGACCGCGCGGATGAGGCCGAGCGTTCCTTCCTGGATCAGGTCGAGGAACGGGAGGCCTTGGTTGCGGTAGTTCTTGGCGATCGACACGACGAGCCGCAGGTTCGACTGGATCATGTGCGACTTCGCGGCCATGTCTCCGCGTTCGATCCGCTTGGCGAGCTCGACCTCCTGCGGCGCCGTCAGCAGGGGATGGCGGCCGGCTTCGCGCAGGAAGAGCTGCAACGCGTCGGTCGTCGTCTCGTACGAGGTCTGGAGCGGGGGAGGAGGCGGCTCCTTCTCTTTCTCCGGCTCCTCGATGACCACGTCGATGCCTCGCCGTTCGAGCTCGTTGAAGAGCGCGTCGGTCTCGAGCACGTCGAGCTGGTGAGCCTCGATCAGCTCAGCAAGCTCGGGCTGTTTGACCGAGCCCGTGCTTTCCGCGTTCTCCAGCAAACCTTGGATGTCCTCATGCTGGAGGATCGACTCGATCTCGACTGTCATCTCCCTGGGTGGTTGTTGCCTCGGGCCCTGCGGTCCCAAACACGCACGCTCTCACGGCTCGACGGGTTCAGTCAACCCTCCAGGCGGCTTTCCGCGCAAACAACCGGCAGCGTGACGGATCTCCTGCCGTGACGTCAGTGGTGAGCCCACTGTAGCCGTGACAGGATCGGGCGGGATCTGTCGTCGATCTGGGGAGAATGAAAGTGATGCGAAGGCTGTTTGCGAGTCTGGCTGGCGGAGCGATGTTGCTGCTCACCGCGGCGCCTGCGTTTGCGCACGACTGCTCCAACCGGCGGTCGAGGTCCACACACTCGGAAACAGCACTGCGAAAGAAGAAGTCTGCGGTCCGGGAAGCATGAAGCCGGAGCAGGGCCGGCTCGTCTAGCGTCGATGCTGGTGCACGGAAATCTGCGTTATGTCAAGTTGGGGTTGATTGGCCTGCTGACGGCCCTCGCGATCGCCTCTCCCGCCCGGGCAGAGCTCGTGACGGGCGAGGCCGACCACGGCCTGCTCGCCGTCGCAGCGGACGGGACGCCCTACGTGGCTTACACGGTGGGCCGGGATCTCTTCATGACGCTGCGCACCAAGCAGGGTCGTTGGCAGGCAGCTCGGCTCGGGCGCCTTCCTGGAGCGAATGTGACGCTCGCCGGAATCAGGGTCAGCGAACGTCCGCACCGGTACGTCAGCATCCTCGCCGAAGATCTGCAGGGGCGCTGGCTCTCCCTCGCCCGCGGCAGCCGGGTCACGTCGATCGCGCGGCCCGCCGCCGGGAGCAGCCTCGGGCCCGCCGGCCTTACCCTCGACGCCCGCGAGCGTCCTGCGATCGCTTACGCGGTTCAACGTGCTTCCGGGAAGACCTTTCTCCGACTCGTGACGTTCGGCCAAGGGGTTCGGCCTCGCACGCGCGCGATCACGCAGAAGGGCTTTCCGACGAGCGACCTCCCGCCCGGGGCCGCGCCGGTGCTCGTGAACGGGCGCCTCCACGTCGTCGAGACCTACACCTCCGCAGCCATCGACTGGGCCCCGAAGGCCCGCAGCGGCTGGGAGGGCCAGTACCTCTTCGCGAGCCGGGACGGGACGCCTCAGGGCCGCGTGGGCGCCGTCTTCCTCCCCTCCACCCTCTGGTCGGCATGGACTCAGGTGTATCCCGACGAGCTCGTGGTCCTCCTGACGTCGAGCTCGGAGACGCAGACGACGTGGACGCTGACGCACGGGATCTTCGTGTCGATCGCACAGGGCGAGAACGCGCCCGAGGTTGCCGCCTACGACTGGGTGAACCTTGCAGAGGACTGGCCGGTCTATGCGGGGGTCGTGGTGCAAGGGCCGGATGACGCGACGTGGCAGCTCGACGGACGCCTCGAGGGGTACGTGATCGCGCGCGGCGGCTCCAGGCAGCTTCTGCTCTCCCGTGAGGGCGCGCTCGAGTGGTTTCGCGCGCCGGCGCCTTCGCTCCCATCCCTCCAGATCAGGATGGGCGCGGTCAGCGAGACCGGTCAGGTCAGCGGCAACGTCGCCGGCGCGGCCGGCGGGACCGTCGAGATCTACCGCGAGCTTCCCCACGCTCCACGCAAGCTGGTCGCGGCGAGCCCCGTGGCCGCCGACGGCTCCTTCCAGGCCGACGGGCTCGATCCGAGCCCGGACGCCCTCTACCGGGCGGTGTACGCCGATCCCGCAACGGGAATTCCTTTCGGGCTCCTCCAGGGCGTCCCCGTCGGCACGACGGGCTAGCCTTTGCCTGCCGACTATGGACTATCGCCTCTACCACTCGGTCAACCACTTCATGGCCCACCACCGCTGGCTCGCGCATGGGGTGAACGATGTCCAGAGTGTGCTCGTCATCCTGATCGCGGCCGCCGCGTTTGCGCTCTGGCTCGTCGGGCGGCCCGGCGGCTCCCACCGTTGGAAGCTGGCCTCCGCCTCCGCCCTCGCGTCGGCGGCACTCGCTCTCGAGGCGAACCAGCTGATCGCGAAAGTTTGGCACCGCCCCCGGCCCTACGAAGCCCACCCCGCTCTCTACCACCTGTCGAAGTCTCACGATCCCTCGTTCCCGAGCGATCACGCGAGCGCGGCGTTCGCGATCGCGTTCGCTGTCTTCCTCTTCGACCGCGTGGTCGGGACTTTCTTTCTCGCCGTGGCAGTGCTCATCGGGTTGGGTCGCGTCCTGACCGGTGCGCACTATCCCGGTGACGTCCTCGCAGGTGGCGCGGTCGGCCTCCTCGCTGCCCTGGTCGTCGTGTACCTCGGGCGACGCGTTCTCGCGTGGGCGGTTAGGCTGGTGGAGCGAGTGACCGATCCGATCGTCGCACCCGCATGGCGCGTGCTCGGCCGCCGCTGATTCCTTTTCCACACGGCTGTCCACATGTTGGAAGATCGGCTGTGGAAATGTTGGAAAAAGAAAACTTCGCAAATTGCGGGCACGACCTTTTTCGACCCCTTGAATCATTTGCTTGACAGGTTAGATTGCCAATTGCGCCGAGCACAGAGCGCGAGTAGGTCGAAACCGAGTCCGAAGGCAGTAGCCGGAAGGCGAAAGTCAGCGGAAGCGGTGGACGAAAGTGAAACTGGCTCGGCGAATTTTTTTGGTCCCACGCGGAGCGTGTGTCCGCGAAGCGGACCAGTGGAGGGGTCTGGGGGAACCGGGAGGTTCCACCAGCTCTCACGACAACGTTAGGCTCACGCGGTGCACCTACGACTCCCAGCTATCGATCCAGGCGTCAAGGCGTTCGTCTGGGCACTCCTCCTGAGCCTCTACCTCTGGGGCTTCCTGCTTGCGGTCGGGGTCGGGAAGGGCACGTCGACAGTGGTGGGACTGATCGCGTTCGGCGCGATGTTCCTCTTTGTCCGCGTCTACGGCGAGAGCGAAGAGCCCTAGGCCTAAACGGGGATCGCGCGCGGGCGGCGTGGCGTGAGCGCGCCCACCAGCATGCGGGCGAGCTCACCTCCGACCGCCTGCTCGAGGCGGCGGAAGGCGGGAGGTCGAGAGTCTTCGACCTCGATCAGGGCAGCGCGGAGGAGTTCGTAGCCTCTCTCGCCCTGCGGTAGCGAGCGGTGCGTCATGGCTTTTCGGTTATCGGCGCCCGGGTAGCTCTGGTGATCCCTGGCCGGGGGGTTAAGTTGCACCCCGCTACTCCGGCCTGGGTGAACATCCCGGTTCCCCCAGGACCCCTCCCCTGGTCCGCCGGGCGGACAGGCCGCTTCGCGGCCGGTCGAAAGCCGCCCCCCGGTCTTGCCGAGGGGCGGCCTCAACCGAGTTATCTGACCCTTTCGCGGTCCGCTGTGCGATCGGTCGACGTCGTGGTCGCGTCGCGTTCCGCCGTCATCGGCTCGTCAGCTGCGGTTCCGTCGGTGGTCGCAGGCGTCACCGTCCGCCGCCGCCCGAACAGGCCACGCCGCCCGTTATTGACAGGCGCAACGTCGCGCTGGCGGTCGACGGCCACGTCGCGGTCACGTACGACCGGGCCTGTGGTGTCGAACGAAAACCCGAAGACGAGGCCTGTCCCGAACGCCAGCACCGGGATGTAGTAGAGGAAGTCCGTCACGAGACCGCTGACGTGGATGTCCCGGCTCCATGCCATGACGTGGTTGTGGAACCAACCACCACCCGGCTCGCCGGCCAGGATGATCCACAACGCCACGATCGCCACCGGAATGAATCCGGTGACGAGGACCGGGATCGAGAGCCGCGGCCAACCCCACTTCGTCCAGCCTCCCGCCAGTTGGGACACGGCCATCACCAGACCCGCTCCGGCAACGAGGCCGACTCGAGCCCAGTAGCCCCCGACGTGGTCGTTGCTGATCTGCGTCGCGAACCAGATCAGCAGACCGGCGGCAGCCGAGAACACCAGTGTCGTCGTCGCACGTGTGAGTCCGTACATTCGATCACCTCGCTAGTCGGTGCCTCGGTGATACCCGGCCTCGCCGAAGACGAATCCGCAAAAACGCGAATGCGCCAGTACAAGCGGTCGACACAGGATCCGGTCTAGGACGGCCGAACGGGCGAGCCCGTCCGGCCTCTATGCGGCATCCCCGGTCGACGCCTTGCCTAGAGAGCCAGGCGGCGGGTATCGAAGGAGGCGGAGTAGAGCTCGGCGCGGAATTCCTCCAGCGCGCCGGCGACGTCGTCGTTGAAGACGTGCTCGACCACTCCCACGTTGGGGTCGTTGTGGAAGGGGAGGTCGACGTGCTCATGGGAGACGAGGTTCACCGAGGTGCGCTGGCAGGTCGGGCAGCGAACGGCGAGCCCGAGCGAGCCGTCCCCCGGGGCAAGCAGGAAGAACGAGGACGGAAAAACCGGCCGCGGCCGGTCCTCGGGGTAACAGAAGAAGCTCCACGGCCACTCCCCGGCCTCGATCCTGCGCGCCGCGACGTCGGAGAGTTCGGTGACAACGCGATCGAGCTGCGCCGTCATGACGTTGTAGAACGCGCCGCTCTGCAGGCCGAGCGGCCCCCAGTCCAGGTCGTCGTGGGTGACGAGCCCGTCGTGCTCCTCCCCACACGCGCACGCGAAGAGCACGTGGAAGACCGACGGATGAGCCGCGCCAGGCAGACGCTCGAGCTGCCGGAAGTCCGAAAGGGCGACGTGCGCCTCTCCCCGTGCCGGGCAAGGAAAGGTGAAGCGCCCCGTCAGCGCGTCGTACATGGTGCCTTTCTAATCGGCAGCCCGGATGTCAAACCTGAACACTAGTGACAAGGGGTACCAGTACTAGTACTCGATCAGGGCGTGCAGGTCGTACTTGGACAGGCGCTCGCGGCCTTTCAGGAAGCCCAGCTCGATGATGAAGCAGCACCCGACGACGACGCCGCCCAGCCGTTCCACCAGCTGCTCCGCGATCGCCTCGACGGTGCCGCCGGTGGCGAGCACGTCATCGTGGATCAGGACGCGCGCCCCGTGCGGAACCATGTCCGGGTGAAGCTCGAGCGCGTTCTGTCCGTACTCGAGCGCGTACGTGGCGCTGATCGTCTCGGGCGGAAGCTTGCCCGGCCGCCGCGCGGGCACGAACCCGCAACCGATCTCCTTGGCGATCGCAGCTCCGAGGATGAACCCGCGCGCCTCGGCGCCGACGATGAGGTCAGGCTTCTTCGCCTCTCCCCACTCCGCGAGCTGCGAGATCGAATAGGCGAGCGCCTCGGGATCCGCGAGCAGCGGCGTGACGTCCTTGAAACCGACACCCGGCTGGGGCCAATCGGGGACCTCCCGGACCTTCTCGGCGAGATTCACCGGGTTATGTTGACGCAAGCCTGCGCAGCGCGCGCCAGAAGAGCAACTGGCCGAGGCCTTGCGCGAGCTCGCCGAGGGATTCCAGGTCCTCCAGCCCGGCCTGTCGCCGCTCCGGATTGCGGGCACGAAGGCCCGGGCCGACGACCTGCTCGATGAGCGCCGCCTCGCGGTCGGCCGCCGTGCGGAATCCCCGCAGATGCCGAGGCGCGATTCCGAACTGCGCCAGCCGGCCGCAGGCGAGCGCGATCTCCGCGTCCAGCTCGCGGTAACGCTTCTCGCCGGACTCGGTGCGCGGTGTCAGCAATCCGAACTCTTCCAACTCGCGCGCGAGACGCGCGTCGATCCCCGCGCGCTCGCACAGCTCGTCGAGCTCGAGCTCGTGCTCCTCCTCCGTCAACCCGGCGCGCCGCCGCCTGCGGTCACGCGAGCCGGAAGAAGCAAGCTCCTGGCGAATGACGCGTAGCGGCAGGAACTCGTCGCGCTGGAGGCGGAGGATCGTCTCGAGGCGTTCGACGTCGTCCTCGCTGAAGAGGCGATACCCGCCCTCCGTCCGGCGCGGCGCCAGCAGCCCTTGGTCCTCGAGGTAGCGAATCTTCGAGATCGAGATGTCCGGGAACTCGTCCTTGAGCATCCCGCAGACAGTCCCGATGGTCAGCAGACGCGGTCTCGAGGCGGTTGCCATCACCTGTTGAGAAAGGTCAGTCGATATTTGCCGATCTGCAGCTCGTCGCCGTCCTCGAGCTGCGCGGACTCGACACGCTTCCGGTTCACGAACGTGCCGTTGAGGCTGCCCTGGTCCTCGACGACGAAGCCGCGGTCGCGCGCCACGATCACGGCGTGCTTACGCGAGACGGTCACGTCGTCGAGGAAGATCCCGCAGTCGGGCGAGCGGCCGATCGACGTCTCGCCTTCTGGATGGAACGTCTCCCCCGCCCTGCCGCCGCCCGAGCGAACGACCAGCGCGGGACCCGTGATCCCGAGGTCCTCGAGCACTTCGGGGGACGTGTCCTCGCCGTCGTCGGGCGTGAACGTCTGCGTGGACTCCGTGCCGCCCTCGTCCTTGACCAGGAGGGCGCCGCAGCGTGCGCAGTAATTCGCAGCTTCGGGATTCTGGAAGCCGCATTCCTGGCAGTAGATGTGGCTCATTGGTGCCCCCGCCGGTGATGCTGCCGAGTCTCTGGGTCGCGAGCACCAAGCCAGAGGCCGCACTCAACCGCAGCAAGGCTGGTCTGCCTTGCTAAGGGCGAGGGTGGACTCTGGCGCCGCGTGATCGCGGGCCAGAAGCCGGCACCAAGGCATCGCTTGCGATGCCGACCATAAAAGGCCGTGCCGGCTCTGCCGGTTCGGCCGTCTCGTATTGCCGGTAGGGGCACCTACGTGGGCGGAGCGGCTCTCGACGTCAGGATCTCGGTCAGGTGATCGACGTCCACCTGATCGAGGACGCTCGCCCCTCCCGTCTTCTGCAGACGCGCGACCAGCTCCGCGCGAAGGATGTCGATCTTCCCGTGCAGCAGCCGCCGCTGGTAGGAGACCTGATTCTCCTCCTGCTTCAGATCGGCGATGAGCTGTTTGAGATCGAGGTCGGACAGCGTTGCGAGATCGGGCAGAGGTTCCACGGGCCGCCTTTCCTGGTCGAGGGCTCGTCAGCAGTAAAGCAGCGAACTTGCAAAGGGTCAACCTGAGCTTGAGAGTTTAGCCCAATGCCCGCCAATCGGCGCCTAAGTCGTGGTTGCCGCGCCCTCCGTCTGCATGATCTCCTCGACCATCGAGTGGAACTCGGCCTCGAGGACCTTCGAGTCCTCCTCTGTTCGCCCCTCGGCATAGATGTGCATGAGCGGCTCGTCCGGGTCGGGAAGGATCTGGGCCCACCCTCGCTCGTCGAAGACCTTGATGCCGTCCATCAGATCGAGCTCGCGGTCACGCAGGCGCTCGGTCAGCACTCGCATCACCACGCCCTTGAGGGCCCAGGGACACGGAAGCTGCCGGTGGACGAGGGTCGACGCAGGCAGGTCGGCGACGAGCTCTGACAGCGGCCGCCGCACGGGCGCGAGGAGCTCGAGCAGCTTGCAGAGGCTCGCGGTCGCGTCATACGCGGGCAGGAACTCAGGAAAGACGTAGCCGCCACCCACCGCACCGGCGAAGATGACTCCGTCTTCCGCGGCCGCCTTCGTCAGGTCGCCGAGCGACGCGGGCGTGCGCACGACCTCGAGGCCACTCCCCTCCAACAGTCGATCCACCTGGCTCGTGACCGTGATCGGGAACGCGAGCTTGCCCCGCCTGCCGTTGCTTCCGATCAGCCGCAGGAAGAGGAGAAGGCTTTGCTCGACCGGAACCTCGCGGCCGCGCTCGTCGACCAGATAGAGGCGCTCCGCCGCTCGGTCGAGGACCACGCCGAGATCGGCGCCGACCGCGGGGACGAGCTGCTTCACCTGCCCGATCGCCTCTCGCAGCAGAGCCGCGCCGGTGTCGGTCCGGTCCGTCGTGAAGCCGTGCGCGGAGACGGCCTCGACCCCGAGCGGCCCGAGCAGCAACGGCAGCACGTAAGACGCGGCCGAGAAGCCGTAGTCGACGACGAGGCGAAACTCGCGCGCGCGGATCGCTTCCACGTCGAGACCGTCGAGCAGATCCTGTGCGTACGACTCGCGCACGCGTGCGGGATACCTGATCGTGCCGATGTCGCCGAAGCTCGCACGGCGCAACTCCCCGCGCGTGAAGTTCTTCTCGATCTCCTTCTGCATCGGCGCCGACAGTTGGATGCCCGGCTGCTCGAAGAACTTGATCTGCACCACCTCGGGGTCCGACTGGCTCGTACCGACGTGGAAGCCCGCCTCGTAGCCCTCGCTCTTGAGGAGATGGCGCGCGACCGCTGCGGGCAGAACGCGAAGATCGGCAACGTCCAGCCCCGAGGACGTGAAGCCGGTGATCATCGCCCGCTTGATCATTCGGCACGCGGGCGCAGACTCGCGGCTGGCCGCGACGCGCGCGCCGCGCTTCAGAGTCGTCCCGAGAGCGGCCGCGATGCGCACGGCGACCTCGGGAGTGAGGTCGACGTTGACCAGGCCTGCAACGCCGTCCCTGCCGAAGAGCCGCGTCGACGCGCGGGACTCCCAGATCAGGCTCTCGGTGATGTGCGAGCCGGACTCGACCTCCTTGTACGGGTAGATCCGGACGCCCGGCATGATCACCGTCTCCGAGCCGATAGTCACCTCGTCGCCGACGGCGACTCCCTCGTGGATCCGGACATGCGCACGGATGTCGCATGAGCGGCCGATGACGGCGCCTTCGATCAACGAGCTGCGACCGATGTGCGTCGACGCGTCGATGACGGAACGCATCGTGCGCGTGCGCTCGCGCAGCGTGACGCTGTTGGAGAGGACCGAGTGCGCGCCGACCGTCGCGCCGGGAGCGATGCGGCAGTAGTTGCCCAGGTACGCCGGGCCTTCGATCTGCTCGAGGTCGGGGATCTCGACGCCCTCTCCGAGCCAGACGTTGCCGCGGATGCGGATGCCGGGAATGTTGAGGCGCACGTTCTCCTCGAGGGCGTCGAAATTCGCCTGCCGGAACTGGTCGAGATTCCCGATGTCCTGCCAGTAGCCGTCCATGACGTGCCCGTAGATCGGGCGCCCCATCTCCAGCAGATACGGAAAGAGCTCTTTCGAGAAGTCGTACGGACGGTCTGCAGGCACATGTTTGAGCACCTCGGGCTCCAGCACGTAGATGCCCGTGTTGATCGTGTCGGAGAAGACCTGGCCCCACGACGGCTTCTCGAGAAAGCGTTCCACCCGCCCTTCCTCGTCCGTGACGACGATGCCGAACTCGAGCGGATTCTCGACCGATTTCAGCCCGATCGTCACCGCTGCGCCTTTCTCCTTGTGAAAGGCGACGAGCGCGCTCAGGTCCACGTCGCAAAGGGCGTCGCCCGAGATCACGAGGAACGTCTCGTCGAGCTGCTTCGCGGTCAGGCGGACCGAGCCGGCCGTACCGAGTGGCGACTCCTCGACCGAGTAGCCGACCCGCATTCCCAGCGTCTCCCCTTCGCCGAAGTAACTGCGAATCGCCTGGGGCAGGAAAGCGACCGTGACGATCACCTCGTCCATCCCGTGCTCGCGTAGCAGCTCGAGGATGTGCTCCATGCACGGCTTGCCGACGACCGGCACCATCGGCTTCGGCTGGTTGGACGTGAGCGGACGCAGGCGATTGCCCTCGCCGCCCGCCATCACGACGGCCTTCATCGCTTTCGCTCTCTCCAGGCGGCGACCCCGTACGCCACGCCTGCGCAGACCGCGAGGACGAGACCCGTCCAGAAGATCCAGTACGGCCACTCGGTCGACCGGTGCGTGACGATCAGGCACCCGATCCCGAGATAGAGGAGCCAGGTCGCCGCCTTGCCGAGGAAGTTCACGTTCAGCTCATAGCCTTGCGGCGCGATCGTCTTGTAGCCGGCGAGCAGCAGTAGGTCACGCCCGAGGACCACGACCAGGCCGGCCCACGGCATGTGGTCCTGAACGACAAGGAGGATCACCGCGGCGTCGATCATCAGCCGGTCGGCCAACGGGTCGAAGATGCGCCCGAAGTCAGATTCCACCTGCCACCGCCGCGCGAGGAACCCGTCGATCTGGTCGGTGACGCCGGCAATGCCGAAGACGATCCCGGCCGGCCAGCTGTGTCCGCCGTCCGCGCTCAGCATGAGTGCGACGAAGACCGGGATCAGAGCCAGCCGCGCAATCGTGAGCGCATTTGGAAGCTGCTGCAAGGTCGCCGGAACTGCGCGGGTCGCCATGAGTGTGGAAAGGATACGCCCGTGGCCGAGAGTCTCAGCCTGCCTGGCTTCGTCGATGCGCACAGCCACGGCTTTCAGCGTGCCCTGCGCGGCCGTGCCGGAGGCGCCGACTTCTGGGGCTGGCGTGAGCTGATGCTCGCCGAGGCAGAGCGCCAGACGCCCGAGCTCGTCCGCCGAGAGTACGTGCACGTCTACCGAGAGCTACGTGCTGCGGGTTATACGGCGGTCGGCGAGTTCCACTACCTGGGCTTCGAGGAAGCGCTGGCGGCGGTGGACGCCGCGGAGGAGGCAGGGATCCGCATCGTCCTCCTCCTGGCCGCGTACGGACGCGGCGGCTTGCCCCGTTTTCGGCAGGAGTCGGTGGCGGAGTACCTGCGTCAGGTCGAGGATCTGCGGGGCCGTGGAATTCCTGTCGGCGTCGCCCCCCACTCCGTGCGCGCATGCCCCGCTGACTGGCTCGAGGAGATCGGGCGCTACGCGGCCGCCGAACATCTGCCGCTGCACGTGCACGCGGACGAACAGCCGCGCGAAATCGAAGAGTGCCTTGCCGAGCACGGCATCCGACCCATCGAGCTCTTGGATCGCTCCGGCTGCCTCAACGAGCGGACGACGGTCGTGCATGCAACCCACGCCGACGGCGCCGAGCTCGATCTGGTTGCCCGCGCCGGTGCGCGGATCTGTGCCTGCTTGACGACGGAGGCGAACCTGGGCGACGGCTTTCTGCCGGTCGAGCGCGTCTGTACGCACGGGATCGGGATCTGCATCGGCTCCGACTCCAACGTTCGCATCGACCCATTCGAGGAGCTGCGCGAGCTCGAGGGCATCGCTCGACGCCAGACTGGCCACCGCAACGTCATCTCCACCGAGACGCTGCTCTGCTTCGGCGCAGACGAGGGCGCGGGCTCACTCGGCCTCGAGGAGTGGGACGAGGTCGAGGTCGATCTCTCGCACCCATCGTTGCGCGGTGTCGAGGATGTCTTCGACGCACTCGTGAGCGGCTGCGGCGCCGACGTCTTACTGGAAGCGTGAGGTCCAGTATGCGGTGCGCATGATGTAGGCGCGTTGCGCAGCCCGACCGTGTAGCCCATACGTTCCGTCGTAGCTCTCGTACCGGCCACCGTGGCCCGCGGGCTCGATCTGCGTCCCCTCGCTCCACTCGTTATAGGACGTGATCGTCACCACGTCGGCGCCGGCGCGCATCGCGGCGCCCCACATCGAGTCGTACGTTGCGCCGTCGAGCCGCGGCTTCACGCGCGGGTCTCCGGTCGCCTCGCCGGCGTCATAGCCCGGGCCCACCGAGGGCGCGCAGAGAATCCCGAGGGCGCGCGCCTGCGTGCAGAAGCGGTCGAACTTCCCTGCGTCGTAGAGAAGGATGTCGTAGGTGTAGAAGCCCGCAAAGCCTGCCCGAGCAGCGAAGCCGACGTGATTCGTCTGCGCGAACAGGCGCAGTCCCGTTGGCTGGAGCGTCACGCGGCGCCAGTCTTCGGCAGTGAAGTCCTTGGTGCTGTAGACGTAGACGTCGCGCAGGCCGAGCGCCCGCAGGTACACGAGATCGGACGCGATCGACTCCACCGTCCGGCCCTCGTACGGCTCGAGCTGCACGGCCACCTGAAGGCCGCGCCGCTTGGCCGCGCGCATCACCGCCGGCAGACGTCCGTCTTCTGGGGATCCCCTCCCCCACCACGAGCTGACGACCTCGTCGACGCCGGCTGCCGCGATGTCCCTGATCTGAGCCCCGAGCACGCGTGCATCGCTGCTCGAGTAGGTGCCGCGCATCGGAAAGAAGGCCGAGGCGATGTCAAAAGGCGGGGTATGCCCGCCCTGTGTCCAGTGGACGTACTGCCCGTCCTGTGCCGCGGTGGAGTACCAGGGATAGAAGAAGATCGCGCTCTGAGGCAGCGCCTGGGCGGCACCAGCGGATGCGGGCATGGCCAGGAGAAGCACCAAGGCCAGCAGGGGACGCCGCATCGCGCAAAGCTTCTCAGTCGGGTCGGATCCCCGAATCCCCAGGACGGGGCATAAGGTGAGACGGAACCCGCGCCGATGCCACGGATATGGCGCGCCCTGGTTGGTTCGACCGCATTCGCTCCCGCTGCCGACGCGAGACCGCTCAGACGATGGCGGAGTACGCGGTGGTCCTCGGCGTCATCACCCCGGCGATCGTCCTCGTCATGGGGTTGTTCTCGGACGACATCGGTCGCATGCTCGACACCGTCCGCGCGCTCTTCTAGACGCGGGGCATAGGCGGCGAAAACAAAACCCGCCGTTTCCGGCGGGTTGTGAAGTCGGGGCGCCGAGACTTGAGCTCGAGACCTTCAGTGCCCCAAGACCGGATCGCGCGCGGTGTGGGTGCCGACGTGTGAGTCAATGCGGTTCAGGAGGTAGCCGATGGGTGGGTCAACTGGGATTGACGAAGGTTTGCACGCGCGAGGTCACGGTCGAGCGAACGGTGGACACGACCAACCAGAGCAGGGCAACAAGTGAAATCGTCACAGTTGCAGCTCCGCTTGAGAGCACTATCCCGAGGATCGTCCAGCCGTGGTCGAGTGGCGCGACGATAAGGCCGATGCCAACGGCGACGATGACCGGCAGCGCAAGCATCGCGGCCGGCAGCCATGGCCTGATCTTCGCGAGCTCCAGAAGCATCGCCACGACCGCGTAGATGCCACCGGGCTTATCTGGCAAAGCGCTGCGAAGCGCAGCCCATACGCTGGAGAGGATGCCGGCCCGCGCGTTGAGGATGTCGGTCAAGATCGTCGCGACGACCGGTGTCGCGCGCTTTAGCATCGCTGCCAGGGGCGGCGAGGGGGTCTGCGAGACGGTACGGGCGGCGAACCATCCCAGTGGGGTCGGGGCGGGCGATTCGCCGAGCTCTGCGGCGTAGTCGCGCAGGATTCGATCATGAGCTTGGTCGACCAGCGCCGGAACGGACGCGGGCGGTGCTAATGCACGGATGAGGCATTCTGCGCCGTGCAGGCGCCCCCAGACCATGTCGTGCCTGCGCCAGGTGCTGTCGAGGAAGCCGCCGAAGTGATGGAGGCGGCTGCCCATCAGTTCGCGCACCTCGCTGGGCAAACGATTCCGAGCCGTCGCGTCGACTGGGCTGATGCGAATGATCTCGACAGGGTTCGTCTCCCCGAGCGGAGTCGCGTACTGGATGGGGTAGAGAACAAGGTCGTATGCCTCGAAGGCGTCGTAATAGAAGCGAAGCGCGTACTTGAGGCGCGACTCGAAATCGTCCACGCCAGGCATTTCCCTCCCCGAGAAGTGCGACCCTAATGCGAGCCCCACTTTGGTACGAGCCGACTCGGCGGCCGTGGCGACAATCCCCTTTATCGCCCTGGCTGCGGCATCAATCGCGCTGGCATTCGTGTCGAGGACCTCGCTGATTCTGCTCGCCCGATCGGTCTCGGGCGCTTCGAGAACCCACTGAAGCGTGGCCGCGGTCAGTTCACCGGTTGCGAGCGCCGTGACGACCGGCCCTTCCCCGTCAGCGGCAATCACCTCGACTTTCTCAAGATCTTCGAGTGCGTCCGCAAAGGCGACCCTGAGAGGCGCGTAGACAGAACGCTCGTTAGCCACTGCGGGCAGGCTTGGCGGGTCTAGCCCGGCAGCAACGAGTGTGGCGGAGCGCCGAATCGCCGGGCCGGTCTGCAAATCCTTCAGTTTCTGATGCACGAAAATCATCCGCCGCGCCCGGTATGGAACCCCGAAGTCGAGCATGAACGCGTTGTCCGTTTTCTGGTCGTCAGCAGGCTGCTCGGCGTACTGCGAGCCCTTCCAGCCGGCGACCAGTTGACGAACTACCCAGGCTTCGTCGGATTCTGGCGACAAGCCCACGGCCCTCGTGACGAGAGCGGCGAGGTAGTCAATCGTGTCGGCGACCTTGAGCCGGTAGTACGTCGCGTACGACGGCCCCCACTGAAGACTTGGATTGAGAAGAATCTCGCGCAGCGGCGTCGCGGCAAAAGCCACCGGATCGGGCGGAGCGAGCCTGGCCATGACGGCGGCAAAGTCAGACGGATCGGTCCCACTGCGTACAAGGATCGCGCGCACGCGCTCGAGCGACCGGTTGCGCTTCACCACATCGTTGATGTCCTGGCGAATCGCTTCCTTCCGTGGAATCCCCATCAGCGCAGCTTGCACCGTCTCGATCGCGTTCCAATCCTTCTCTTCAAGCACATCCGGCGAGAGGTCCGCAGGATCCGGCTCGATGTAAATCAGCTTCCGATCGACGCTGACCGAGGTGCGACGACGAGCAAGAGTGTCAGTGGCATAGCTGAACGGCTTGTTGTCGAGAATCCCACCGTCGCTGAAGGATCGATGCGGGAAGGACTCTTCAAGGTCGTTGCGGTAGTCCGAGTAGAACTTTCTCCATTCGTTCGACACCGTCGCGAACGGTGGCAACGTCTCGAGCCGTATAGGTTCGAACGCGAACGGAAATGCCGAGGTCGAACGCGCCGTGTAAGCGATGAACGGCGCCACATCCTTGGTGAAGTCGTTTCGATCATCTCTTCGGGAGAAGCGAAACTGGTAGCGGTTCGCGTACCGGCGTTCCCGCGTCATTGCATTCGCGAGCCGGATCGGTAGCTCTAGCCCATCGAGATCGGTCGCCGTCACCCAGAGGTCAAGCTCGTCGACCAAGGGCGAGTCCGTGCTACCCGTCTCGCCACTCATGGCGGACAGGGCGCTCTTGAGTGCATAGAGCATCCGCCGCCCATTCAGGAGTGACCTGGGTGGAAGGCCCTCCTCGAATCCGTCGACGAGCGAACCGTCGGTCTGCCTGGGGAGCGATTCATCGTCGTTCACAAGCGTGCCGATGGCTCCCTCATCGACCCAGACCGACTTCAACGCGGACAAAGGCGTGTCGTTCGCGAGTGCGGTAGCGAGAAAGACGCCGTTGATCCCGCCTGCCGACGTCCCAGAGATGATGTCGACGAGGAAGCGCGACCGGATCTTCCCGCCCCCGCGCCCCCGAGCCATCTCGCGGTACACAGGTTCAGTGCTCTCGTCTTCGTTCAGACGGACCGCGTCCGGTGGGTCCAACGGATCTGTGATCGCTCTTTCCGGGCAGGTCGCGCGAACCAGGCGCCAGAGCTCCTCCGCGACTCCGTACATATAGATCGCAAGAGAGACACCGCCGTACATGACAACGGCAAGACGCACCTCCTCGTCGAGTTCGAGCGAGAGGTCTTCCGTCGCGCCGTCGGCGAGAGACATCAATCGGTCCTCTGAGTCGGGCACGGCGGCAGTCAGGGTTGGTCTCATTGGGGTTTCGGTGCAGAGGAGAGATGCGTCGGCTCCCTCCCTCCCGCTCCCAGGTCGCCGCTCACTCCCTCGAGTAAGACCTTTGCCCGGCGTTCGCTGAAGCCCGCGAGGAACGCGATCGTCGGGTAGAAGTAGATGTCGGGCTGTTTCACCTGACCGACCTGGAGCAGGCTGCTCTTGAGGGCCAGGTAGATGGCGAGCGCGAAGGTCGCGCCGATCCACGGGCGAAGGCTCCCGAGCCGACGGACCGACTTCCGCCCGACCTCGAAATCGAGGTTGAAGCCGTTGGGGGATGCCATCCGCCCCATCACGCTGACTATCGCGCCGGCTGCCCCCATCGCCACGGAAGCGAACAGCTCTTGGGTCGCCGCACGGTGCGGATGCCAGGCATGAACCCCCCAGAGGATGAGCACGGCGAAAGCGATGGCGATCCCGCACAGACCAGCTCCGATGATCATGCCCTTGAAGTAAACGATTCGAGCCGAGTTCTCCCCGGCTCGGGCGTAGTGGTTCTGCACCTGCTGCAGATGCTCTTTGTCCGGCGTGAGTACGGCACTGAGATCTTGTTGCCCCGACGGGTGCGACTCGTCCGTCGCCAGATCCGAAGGCGTCGTCGCCTCGGGCTGGTCCGCAGCCGCGAGCAGACGCGTCATGCCCTCGAAAATCTGCTCCAAGACGATGTGCTCGGTCGAGTCGCGCAGAATCTCGCTTGCCTTGATCGCGAGCGTTTGCCATCGGTGCAACGCGGTGGTGATCTCGGGCATAGCGGCCGTGCGCCAATCAGTCACGCTGTGCAAACGAAGGATCTCGTCGTGCCGCCAGAGCGTCCGGGGCTGTCGCGGCCGCCGGCGTGCCGTAAGCGCTACGCCCGATGCCTGATAACGGCACCAGTAGTCCTTGCGGATGTCACCGTGCTCTCGCTTGAACCGCGTCAGGCGCTCGCGGTAGATCTGCTCCCACCGACCGTCGGTCTCGCCGGCATAGACTTCTTGTTGCCGCTGGTAGTGGGCCCAGACGAGCTCCGCGAACGATACGGAGGTATCCGGCGCATCGACCACTGCGACCTGAGTCTCGCGCCCCAGAACTTGGTCGCACAGGCGCGCCCACCATCCCCTCCGCTCGTCAGGCCTGCCGGTGGTGGCGGTCGTCGCCACGACTAGACGCCTTCCCCAGCTCGCCGACTGATCGTGCGTCCGTGCCAAGTGCGTGCCTCATCGCACGGTCGTCCGCTTGCGTAAAGCAATTCCCCAGGCAACGAGCGAGTTGGGGGCTGGCGCACAGCGCCCGAAAGGCCGCAGGTGTCGCGGATGCAGACCCGCACCGGCGGCCACCCCTGTTCCTCCGCCTGCGTCCAGGAGACGCAAACGGTAGCTGTCGCTTCCACCTTGCGCCTGTTCGACGTCCATGTCAAGGAGGAGTCTTGACTTCGGTCAGCCAGAGTTGTACTTATCGCACTGAGTCTTCGGAAGACCATTGGCGTCAGTGCCGAAGGAAGGGGGTGAGGCGCCCAACGATCCCGCAGGAAGAGAGTCTGCGGCCTCTCGCAACCCAGCAATGTGAGGGGAGAGGTTATGGTCGATATTGATCCGACCACTGGACTCGCGGAGCCAGAGCTCCACGCGGAACACGACGAGGGCGGCGTTGCGCTTGAGGTGATGCCGCCTCACGAGAACGGTGCATCGGCTGCGGTCGACGAAGAAACCGCCGTGGCTATCGCAACTGCACTTGCACCGACGATCGATGAGCCCACCGAGACTGGAGACCTCGACGTCTCGACGCTCAGCGGGCTGGGGATCCACCCGATCCCGAAGATCCCGCTACCGCTCGTCAAGCGACGTGTGGCGGGTCGCTATCGGAGCGCCGGCGCGCCGTTTCAGGTCGAGCTGCGCGTCGACGTTGACGGTCCCCGGCCGACGATGAGGGTAAGCGCGGACTACTACTCGATAGCCGGCGCGACGATCAACTACTTCGGCTCGATGCGAGTGGACGCCGTTTCGGTGGCCGTCTCGCCGACGCTGGTCACCATCACTGGACTCGGCGCGTACACCTGGTTCGCCGGAGCGCCACGGGTGAAGATCACGATCCCGCGCGTGCCGATCTTCTCGAGGGGAGGCGGAGCTACCCTCCAACACCTGACGCTCGCCGGTGCGCCGGGTGCGACGTACATTTGCAAGTTCGTTTCGCCCTTCCTCCGCTCCGTGCTCTTTGAGCAGGACCGGCAGGACACGGTGTCGGCGCCGTTCGTCTCATACAACACGGGGTCGTTGCCGTCGGGTGGGCCGGCGCGGACGCTCTCTGTAGCGGGAGCCTACGCCGAGGCCGGAGTCGAGATGCAGACGGCGGGCGTGACGGACGTCGTCAACACCTCAGAAACCGGCGCCAACGGCACCTGGTCCGATGCCGAGCTGCACGCGGCGATGGTGCGGCACTTCTCACTCTGGCGTGACATCCCTCAATGGGCCGTATGGCTCTTCCACGCACAGCTGCATGATCTCGGGCCCGGTCTCTACGGGATCATGTTCGATCAGGTAGGCAGGCAGCGGCAGGGCGCGGCTGTCTTCTACCAGAGCCTCGCCGGTACCACGGCCGACCAACAGCGGCTTCAGCTCTACACGACCACGCATGAGATAGGCCACTGCTTCAACCTGCTCCATTCCTGGCAGAAGTCGCTGGCGATCCCGCCGCTGCCGGACCGTCCGAACGCGCTCTCGTGGATGAACTACCCCTGGCGGTATCCGCTCGGCGGAGCCGGTGCGTTCTGGAACGCGTTTCCACTCCAGTTCGACGATCAGGAGCTCATCCATATCAGGCACGCTTTCCGCGACGCGGTGATCATGGGTGGCAACCCCTTCCGGGTGGGGAGTGCGCTCGAGGATCCAGAAGGGTGGCGTGACCCGATCGAGGACACTTCAGGCCTGAAGCTCGAGTTGCGTGCGCCTCGAAGCTTCACGTTCGGGTCGCCCGTCTCGGTCGATGTTGAGCTCTCTGCGACTGACTCGAGAGGGCGCCGTGTCCCGCAGCGTCTGCGGCCGCGGAACGGCAACGTTGAGATCGCGATTCGGCAGCCGGCAGGACGGGTGCTCGTGTACAAGCCGCTGCTTCATCAGTGCGCGGTGGACGACATGGTCATTCTGGATGTCGACACGCCCGGAATCAGCGAGACCGCGTTCGTCCATTACGGACAGGACGGTTTCTACTTCGACACGCCTGGCCTCTACCGGCTGCGGGCGCGCGTCATTGCGGCCGATGGCTCCATCGTGCTCTCCAACATCCTCGAGGTTCGAGTTCAGTCCCCGGTCACTCGCGAGGACGACGAGGCGGCCGATCTGATGTTCGGCGACGAACAGGGCACGCTCATGTACTTGATGGGATCCGACTTCGATCAGCTCCAGGCCGGAAACGAGGCCTTGTCGGACCTGCAGTCGCGGTTCCCGGCGCATCCGCTCGCGGCGGTCGCTCGTCTCGTGCAGGGCGTGAACGCCGCCCGCGAGTTCAAGCAGGTGGGTGCCGACAACAGCGTGACGGTCCGCCAGCCGAAGCCCGAAGAGGCGGACAAGCTTCTCAAGGGCGTTGTGGACCTCGCGGCTGCTCGGAGGGCCGTAGGAAAGAAGAAGGACCCCGAATCGATCCGGAAGGCGGTCGCGATCGAGCTCCGCGACACCGCCCAGGCAAAGGTCGACCCCGACGTGGCCGCGTACATAAAGGCGCGGCGGCGCGAGATCGCCGTCGAGGTCGGCGGCGCGACCGAATAGCGAAACGGCTGCGGGGGAAGGGCCTTCGAGCCCTCCCCCCGCATCGCCCAACCTGCGAGGCTGTGACGATGCCCCCTCTTCAGATCGACTTCGAGGATGGCTTCAGCGGAGATACGGTTGTCATCCGCGCGGACGGCCGCGAGCTGTGGCGCGAGGACGACGTCACGACGAACCTGGCCGCGAGCGTCGCCACGATCGCGCGCGTCGAGGTTCCAGCCGGGACGGAGGTAGAGGTGTCCGTGCCGACGCGGCAGCTAACGGCGACCGAACGAGTCGAGATGCCATACCTAGAAGTTGAAATCGTCGCGGGCGAACTCGTACTGCGACCGTCGCCCGAGCTCCCTCGACACCTCTGACTCGCTGGCCGTCAGACTGCCGGCTGGCCCATGCGGCTCCGGAGAACTAGAAGGGCGCCCAGTGCAGCGAACGACATGAGTACGAGGCCGCTCGCGGCCCAGATGCCCGCGTCGCCCCAGCTGAACGTGTCCGACGTGTCATACGCGACCGGCGTCGAAGTGCGGACGAAGTGGGTGTTGCCGGGTGCCGGCGGAGAGTAGCCTCCGACCGCGCTCGAGGGAGAGTGGCCTCCGATCGCGGCGCTGCGCGGAGGCCGAAGCGCTTCCTGATCCTCGGCCGGCAGCCGCCGGTACGAATCCATGGAGATTCCGTAGACGCGCTTCGCGGTCTGCGCCGTCGCTGGTTGCGTGAAACCCGGGTCATGCTGCGTCGTCTGCGCCTGCGCCTGTGCAACGGGGACGGCGACGGCCACGGCCGCGAACGCCACGACCAGCCGTCGGAGAGACCGATATCGCTTCCACTTCTTCATGTCTGCGCTCCCTTTCCTCTGTTCCATCTGCCTGACGACCCACAATCGCGCTCGGCAGTAACGAAACCGCCACGGGCCACCCACAGCCGCCCACCGCGGGGTAACGAACCGCTCGAAACGGCGTGGCCGTCGACCTCTTCCTCTCCGAACAGGAAGCACAACGCGCGCTCGAGGAGTGCTGGAGAGACGAGCCTGACTGGCATGGTCTACTCCGCGTCGAAGAGATCGTCATCGGCGGGCCGATCGAACCGTCTAACTGGTCACGGCGGGAGTGGCGGCCGGCGCTCCGCTTCTGAGCGGACAAAAAAGACGAATCGCTCGCAGAGCGCTCGCCGGGCCGATACCGCGTAACCCGCTATCCCAATCGGGGCGCCGAGATTTGAACTCGGGACCTCTAGTCCCCCAGACTAGCGCGCTAACCAGGCTGCGCCACGCCCCGTGGCGGCGTCATCGTATCCGCTACGCGCCGTAACGCTTGTAGAGCCTGTCGATCAGATCCGGCATGCGCTCGAGCCGGTCGGTGATGACACGCAGCCGGTATTCCCTGAAGTGCTCGGCCTCGACGCCCAATGCTCGCGCGAGTGTCTTGATCACGTCGTCCGACGGAACGGGACGATTGCCGTGGACCAGATGATTGAGATAGCCCGCTGAGAGCCTCGTCTTCTCGGCCAGTGACCTGTACGTCAGGCCGGCCTCCCCCATCAATCGCTCGATGGTCGGGCCGAACGAGTCCTCGCTGAAACGCCGCTTTCGCGCCATCAGCCGAGCTTCTCGCGCACTCTAGAGACGAGCTCACCCACGCTCACCGCGTTGTCTTCCCCCTTTGCGCGCTCGCGAATGTCCACCGTACCGTCTTCGGCAACCTTTCGCCCGACCGTCACGCGCACCGGGCAGCCGATCAGATCGGCGTCCGCGAACTTCTCCCCCGCTCGTGCATCCCGGTCGTCGACGAGCACGTCGAGGCCCGCCGCGGAGAGCGCGTCCGCCACCGACTGCGCATGCTCCTCCATGCCGGGGATGACGACAACATGGACGTCGTACGGCGCGACCGAGGCGGGCCACTGAATGCCTCTCTCATCGTGATGCTGCTCGATGATGGCCGCCATCGTGCGTGCGGGCCCGATGCCATAGCTGCCCATCACGAGGGGTTTCTCCTGTCCGTCCTCGTCGAGATACGACGCGCCGAACGGCTCGGAGTAGAAGGTGCCGAGCTTGAAGATGTGTCCGAGCTCGATCGCGATCTGCGCGATCAGCTTGCCGCCGCACTTCGGACAGCGATCTCCCGGATTCGTCTGCCGGATGTCTGCGAAGAACGCCTCATAGTCGCGGCCGGCCTCCACTCCGCGCACATGCCAGCCGTCGCGATTCGCTCCCGTGACGAACTGACCCTCCCTAAGAGTGTTGTCTGCAACCACCTCGACCTCCACTCCCACAGGCCCCAGCGAGCCGCCGCCGGCGCCGAAAGTCTTACGGATCTCGTCGTCTGTCGCAGGGCGGAAAGCACTGCCCACGGTGGTCGTGAGCTTCTCCTCGCTGAGCCGGTCGTCGCCACGGACGAGGGCAAGGACGACACGCTCCCCCACGACGACGACAGGCATCGCCTTCGATGTCGCCGCTGCGTCGATCTTCAGGAACTCGGCGAGCCCCTCGATCGTCGTGATGTCAGGAGTCTCTACTTCCTCGGGCGCAGCGAGCAACGGCGGAAACTCCGGGGCTCGCGGGATGCCCTCCGCAGCTTCGATGTCTGCGGCGTAGTCCCCGTTCTCGCAACGGACGAGCTCGTTCTCGCCGGACTCCGCGGGCGCGAGATAGTCCCAGGACTCCTTGCCGCCCATGATCCCGGACTCCGCCTCGACCTCGTACGCCTCGAGCCCGCAGCGCTCGAAGACCTTCTTGTAGGCGCCCGAGTGGAGCTGGAAGCTCTCGTCCAGCCCCTCGGGGTCTCGGTCGAACGAATACGCGTCCTTCATGATGAACTCGCGCACCCTCAGAAGACCGGCGCGCGGGCGCGGCTCGTCGCGCTCCTTCGTGCTGAAGTGGTACCACCGCTGCGGGAGCTGCTTGTACGACTGGATCTCTCGCGCGTGGAAGGTCATCGTCTCCTCGTGTGAGAGCGGGAGGACGAAGGGGCGGCCACTCCGATCCTTCAGCTTGAAGACCTCCGGGATGTCGATGCGGCCGCTCAGCTCCCAGAGCTCCGCGGGGGTCAGGACCGGGCAGAGCATCTCCTGGTCGCCTATTGCGTCCATCTCCTCTCGGATGATCTGGACGACCTTTTGATGGACGCGCCAGCCCAGCGGTAGGAACGTCCATAACCCAGCACCAACCTGGCGGATAAACCCGCCGCGCACCAGCAGCTTGTGGCTCGCAGCCTCTGCGTCCGCCGGCGGCTCGCGCAGGGTCGGAAGAAACAGCTGTGAGGCCCGGGCAATCATGTTGTCCGGGCAGACTACTCGGAGAGCGGAATCAGTGACGCTTCCGCCATCGCGAGCGCGGCAGGCTTTGCCATCTTCAGACGCTTCGGACGCTCCATACCGTCGGCGATCCACTTGTCGATCTCGTGAAACAACTCGTCGATGAGGATGTCGGACGAGACCTTCTTCAGCACGCGTCCGTGCGCGTAGACGAAGCCCGTATCGCGCCCGCCGGCGATGCCGAAATCCGCGTCGCCCGCTTCGCCCGGACCGTTTACGGCGCAACCGAGCACCGCCACGTCGAAGTGCTGCGGGTATGCGTGCAACCGCTCCTCGACTTTCTCAGCGAGGATCTGCACGCCGACGTTGTCGCGGCCGCACGATGGACAGGCAATCATGATCGGGCCACGCTCACGCAGGCCGAGTGACTTGAGAATCTCGAACGCGACGCGCACCTCTTCCACGGGATCCGCGGTCAGCGAGACGCGCATCGTGTCGCCGACGCCGTCGACGAGCAGCGCGCCCATGCCGACAGCGCTCTTGATCGAGCCCGAGAAAGGCGTGCCGGCCTCGGTGACGCCGAGATGCAGCGGGTACGGCACCTTCGAGGCGAGCAGGCGATACGCGCGAATCATCGTCGGCACATGGCTCGACTTCACCGAAATCTTGAAGTCCCTGAAGTCGAGGCTCTCGAGCAGGCGCACTTCCTCGAGCGCCGCCTCGACGAGCGCCTCGGCCTGGTCCTGCTGCGCGAGCTCGTTGAGATGCTTCGGCAGCGACCCCGAGTTCGCGCCGATGCGCATCGGGACCTTGGCAGCCTGGGCGGCCCGCACGACCTGCGCGACCTTGTCGGAGCCGCCGATGTTGCCTGGGTTGATGCGGACCGCCGCGACGCCGGCGTCGATCGCCTTCAGCGCGAGGCTCGCGTTGAAATGGATGTCCGCGATGACAGGAAGCGGCGAGAAGCGGACGATTCGGCTCAGTGCCTCTGCGTCCTCCGTCTTGGGGACGGCCACACGGACGATCTCGCAGCCCGCTGACGCCAGTGCGGCGATCTGCGCCGTCGTGGCCTCGACGTCGTGCGTCTTGGTCAGCGTCATCGACTGGACGACGACGGGGGCGCCGCCGCCGATCTTCACGCCGCCGACGCTGATCTGACGCTCGGAAGGCATCGATTCCAGTGTATATCGGCCCTTCAGGGTGTCAGACACCCAGCCGTGAGTGTCACCAGGTCGTCACGAAACTCAGCGATCCCGCTCGTGGAGCGGAGCTCTGAGAGCTACGACTCCAAGGCCGGGTGTCGGACACCGTGACGAATGTGTGACGGCGGCGCTAACCGCCGCCGAGGTGATTGATGTCGTTCGACAGGCCGATGAACATGAGAACCAGGAAGAGGGCGATCCCGATCGCGGACACGCGCTCGTAGACCTCCCGCCCGACCGCTCGACCGCGGAGACCCTCGATGATCGAAAACAGGATGTGCCCGCCGTCGAGTGGCAGCAACGGCAGCAGGTTCAGGATCGCGAGCGAGATGCTGATCAGCCCGAGGATCTGCAGGTACAGGGTGAACGTGAGCGAAACCGCCTGGCTCGAGACGTCCACGATCCCGACCGGGCTCGAGACCTGCTTGCGTCCCGCCCCCGTCGCGAGTCTGGGTAAGAACGTGATCGTCGCCTTCGTCGTCTCCCACGTGATGCTGAGGCTCCGCGTCAACGCCTTGCCGGGGCCATAGCTCACCTCCTTCCAGCCCGGCTGGAATCCGAGTGCCCAGCGGCTGCCGATCTGCTTCGTCCGAACCGGGCCGAGCGTGACCGCCTTGGCGTTCCGGAGAACCGTGACCGTGATTGGCTTGCCCTTCGAGGCGCGGATCAGCCGGGAGACCGTGTCGAAGTTCGGCGTCTCGCGACCGTTCACCGCGATGATCGTGTCGCCCGCCCGGAGCCCGACGGACGAGGCAGGCGTGTCGGCCTTGACGTTCTTCACCGTCCGGTCGGGATCTCCCGGGACACCCAGGAGGTACCCGAGCGCGACGAGCACGATCGCGACGACGATGTTGACGCCGGGGCCGGCGAAGATGACGGCGATGCGCTTCCACGTCCGTTGCCGCCAGTAGGCGTCAGAGCTCAGCCCGTCTCGCAGCTCCTCCACAGAACGTCGTGCGGCCTTCCCCGCCGAGGGACTGAGAGTTGCCTCCGCGACCCCGCGCTCGAGCTCGGGAAGGGCGTCTCGGGCGCTATCGAGATCGCCCGCTTCGAGCGCCCGCTTGACGCGCGCGACCTTCGGAAAGAGGCTCGGGTCTTCGGCAAGCGCCGGTGCGAGCTGCACGTCCAGGTCGGACGCAGCCGGACGGTGCATGCCCGGGATCTTCACGTAGCCGCCGAGTGGGATCGCTCCAATCCCGTATTCGATGCCATTGCGCACCACCTTCACGAGCGCCGGCGGGAAACCGAGGTAGAAGCGGCGCGGCCTCATGCCGACGGCGCGCGCAACGAAGAAGTGGCCGGCCTCGTGCAGGAGGATCAGAAGCGCGAGGCCGAGGATGGCGACCAGGATGCTCATGCGACGCTCAGCGCATCCGCCACGTGGCGACGAGCTGCCTCGTCAGCGGCGACGAGCTCGTCGAGATCGCGCGCAGCAGAGCCGTCGGCCGCGGCAAGTGCGTCGGCGACCGCAGCAGCGATCCCCAGGAACGGCAGGCGCCCGTCGAGGAACGCAGCGACGGCCACCTCGTTCGCTGCGTTGAACGCGCACGGATACGTTCCGCCCTGCTCGCCCGCACTTCGCGCGTGCGCGAGCAGCGGGAACGTCTCCAGGTCAGGTGGCTCGAACTCGAGCGTCAGGCCGCCGGCGAGGTCGAGCGGCGAAATCGGCGTGGCGCTGCGCTCGGGGTACGTGAGGGCGTAGGAGATGGGCACGCGCATGTCGGGATAGCCGAGATGCGCAAGCGTCGCACCGTCGCGGAACCGCACCAGCGCATGCACGACCGAGGTCGGATGCACGACGACCTCGATCTGGTCGTACGGGAGCCCGAAGAGGAAGTGAGCTTCGATCAGCTCGAGGCCCTTGTTGGCGAGCGTTGCAGAGTCGACGGTGATCTTCGGACCCATGTTCCACGTCGGATGTGCCAGCGCGGCAGCCGGCGTGACGTCCTCCAGCTCGTCACGTACCCGCCCGCGGAACGGTCCACCGGAAGCCGTGAGTACGAGCGAGTGCACCTGGTCGACCGAGCGGCCTTCAAGGCACTGGAACGCGCCCGAATGCTCGCTGTCCACCGGAATGAGCCGTCCGCCGCCGCGACGTTGTGCGGCGAGAGCGAGCTCACCGGCTGCTACGAGGCTCTCCTTGTTCGCGAGCGCAAGGTCGACGCCGCGCTCGAGCGCCCAGAGCGTCGCCGGCAAGCCTGCGAAGCCGACAACCGCGTTCAGCACGAGATCCGGCTCTGCTTGCTCGAGCAGCTCGGTGAGATCGCCACCGGTCTGCGTCAGCGGGGCCAGCCCGTCGATGGGCTGGAAGCCCGAGGCCGCAGCGCAGAGCTCGAGTTCCGGATGCGCGTCGATGACCTCCAGCGCCTGGCGCCCGATCGATCCTGTGGCGCCGAGAAGCGCGATCCTCTTCACCCTGGAAGTGTAGGTTCGCCGTGGTGATTCGCCGGGGAGCAGCCGCCGACGCGGAAGGCGTTGCCCGTGTCCAGATCGAGACCTGGCAGGCGGCCTACGCCCACGCCCTGCCCTTCGAGCAGCTGCAGGCGCTGTCCATCGAAGAGGCGGTCGAAAGACACCGGCGGTGGCCACCGACGTTCGTTGCAGAACACGGGGGCCAGATCGTGGGCTTCGTCAGCGTCGGCTCGAGCAGAGATCCGGATACCGACGCCGAGCTGTTCGCGATCTACGTCCTCCCGGAGCACTGGGGAACCGGCGTCGGGCGAACGCTCATCGAGTCAGGCGAGGAGGAGCTCCGGACCCTCGGGCACGAGGAGGCGATCCTCTGGGTGCTGGACGACAACCCGAGGGCACGCCGCTTCTACGAGCTCGCGGGCTGGTCAGTAGACGGCGCCGCCCGCGAGATCCGTATCTTCGGCTTCGACATCTCGGAGGTGAGATACGCGAAGCGGCTCTAGGCCGCATTGAACGCTCGCAGCAGGTAGTACGACGCCACCACTGCGAAGAGCAGAGAATCGATCCTGTCGAGGACGCCGCCGTGCGCTGCCAGCAGGCGCCCGCTGTCCTTCACTTGCATGTCGCGCTTCAGAGCGGATTCGAACAGATCGCCGAGCGGCGCGGCAATCGCGATCACGATGCCGAGCACGATCGACTGCCCGATCGAGAGGTAGTGCTGTTTGTACAGGGCGACGAACGCGACGAAGATCGTCGCCCCGGTCCCGAACAGAAAGCCCTCCCAGGTCTTCCCCGGCGACAGTGCGGGCGCAAGCTTGTGCCGGCCGATCAGCCGCCCGGCGAAGAACGCGCCGATATCCCCTGCCCACACGGCCAGAAGCACGGTGAACGTCGCAAGCTCGCCCTCGCTCGGAATCTCGCGCAGGAGCACTAGGTGGGCGAGGCACAGCCCGATCCAGCCCGCGCCGAGCACCGTCGACGCGATCGCAACGGTTGCCGACTGCCGCGTGGTGGCGATCCAGTGCAACAGGAACGCGAGCACCATGGTGCTGAGGAAGCCCGCCATCGTCCACTGGAGGCCGCCCAGGTGTGCGCCGACCAGCGACAGCAGGGCTCCTGCATAGGCTGCCAGGATGACCGGCCGCAGCGACCGGATCATGAGCGCATATTCGTGTAAGGCAAGCACCGCGGCGACCGCGGCCAACGCGAAGAGCCACCAGCCGCCCGCCCAGACGACGAGCAGCACGAGCGGCAGGCCGACGAGTGCGACCAGCACTCGCGAAACCAGGAGCGGCACTACCTACCGCCGAAGCGGCGCCTGCGGCTGACGTAGTCGTCGAGAGCGGCGCGGAGTTGCTCCTCGCCGAAATCGGGCCAGAGCGTGTCGACGAACACCAGCTCTGCGTAGGCGAGTTGCCACAGGAGGAAGTTGGAGATCCTCAGCTCGCCTGACGTACGGATCAAGAGGTCGGGATCGGGCATCGCGGGTGCGTTGAGGTACGTCGCAAACGTTTCCTCGTCGACCTCTTGACCGCCCGCGACTGCGCGGTTCGCGGCGTCGACGATCTCGGCGCGCCCGCCGTAGTCGAAAGCGATCCACAGATTGAGTGTGCGGTTCCCTTCCGTCTCGCCCTCGAGCGCAGCCATGCGCTGCTGCAGCGCGTCCGGCGCTCGGTCGCGGCGGCCGATGAAGCGCGTGCGCACTCCCTGGCGCACGAGATCAGGCAGCTCGCGCTCGATCGTCTCCGTGAAGATCTCCATCAGGAGCTCCACCTCGTCCGGCGGCCGGTTCCAGTTCTCGGTCGAGAACGCGTAGACCGCGAGCGAGTCGACCCCGAGATCGATCGCAGCCTCGACGGTACGCCGCAACGCCTTCGTGCCGGCGCGGTGGCCCGCGGCGATCGGGAGGCCGCGCTTGCGGGCCCAGCGCGCATTCCCGTCCATGATGATCGCCACCGCGTGCGCGACGTCCGGGAGGTCGGGCTCGGGCGCGGGCCGGACGTGCCGCAGTGTCTTGATCTTCGTGAGGAGGTTCATGGTTTTCTCTTCTTTACCGAGCGAAGCGAGGGTCTTTCGGCAAATCCGCACTAAGTGCGCAGCACTTTGTGCGGTTACACCTCCATGATCTCGGCCTCTTTGTGCTTCAGGAGATCGTCGATCGTCTTCGTGTGCTCGTCGGTCAGCTTTTGCACGCGTTCCTCCGCGCGGTGCTCGTCGTCCTGGCCGACCTCGCCCTTGGCCAGGTCCTTCAGGTGCTGGACAGCGTCCCGGCGAACGTTTCGCACCGCGATCCGTCCCTCCTCCGCGATCTTGCGCACGACCTTCACCAGCTCCTTGCGGCGCTCCTCGGTCGGCTGGGGCATGGGAAGCCTGATGAGCTTGCCGTCGTTCGATGGCGTCAGGCCTAGATCCGACTCCAGCAGCGCTTTCTCGATCGCCTTGATGGAACTCGGATCGAAAGGCTGGATCGTCAGCATCCTCGGCTCGGGCACGTTGATCGTGGCGAGTTGCTTGAGCGGTGTCTGCTGGCCGTAGTAGTCGATCTGTACGCGATCGAGGAGCGCGGCCGACGCGCGGCCGGTGCGGACCGTGTTGAACTCGGTTTTCGTGTGCTCGACGCTCGCATCCATGCGCTTCTGGGCGTCCTGGATCAACTGGTCGGGGGTGGCCATCAGCGCTCCTCCTTCGCGGGCGTCGAAATGATCGTGCCGATGCGCTCGCCGGCGATCACGCGGCGAATGTTCCCGTCGGCAAGGGCAAAGACGTAGATCGGCAGATTGTTGTCCATACACAGCGACAGCGCAGTGGTATCCATCACCTTGAGGCCGCGCTCGATCGCCTCTCGATGCGTTAGCTCAGGGAGAAACTCCGCGTCGGGGTCGACGCGGGGATCGTTGCCGTAGACCCCGGTCGTGCCGTGCTTGGCCATCAGGATGGCGTCCGCATTGATCTCCAGGGCTCGGAGTGCCGCGGCAGTGTCGGTGGTGAAGAACGGGTTGCCGGTGCCGGCGGCAAAGATGACGATGCGCCCCTTCTCGAGATGCCGGATCGCTCGTCGCCGGATGTACGGCTCGGCGACCTCCTTCACCTCGAGCGCAGAGAGCACGCGAGTGTCGGCGCCTCGGTCCTCGAGCGCGTCCTGGAGCGCCAGCGAGTTCAGGACGGTCGCGAGCATCCCCGAGTAGTCGGCTGTTGCCCGGTCCATACCCTCGGCGGCCGCGGCCATGCCGCGGTAGATGTTGCCGGCTCCGACCACGATTCCCGTCTCGACCCCCGAGGCCTGCACGTCGACGATCTCCTCCGCGATCGCGTCGATGGTCGCTCGGTCCATGCCGTACTCCTGATCGCCCATGAGCGACTCCCCGGAGAGCTTGAGCAGGATGCGCCGGAAGACCGGGCTGCCGTCGCCGGTCCCTGCGATCGCTACCTCTGGCTGAACGGTCATCCCGTCAGGGCGAACCGCTCGAACTCCAGCACCTCGGCGCCTTCCTCGGAGAGCGCCTGACCCACCGTCTTCCCCGTGTCGTGGATCCAGGGCTGTTCCGTCAGCACCCGATCGGCGAAGAAGCGCTTGTTGAGCATTCCTTCGACGATCTTCTCGCGCGCCTGGTCGGGCTTCGAGAGGACTTCGTCCGAGTTCGCGAAGATCTCGCGCTCGGACTTCACGACGTTGTCGGGCACGTCTTCCCTGCCGACCCATTGCGGGGACGACGCTGCGATGTGCATTGCGATCTTGCGGGCGATGTCGCCCGAGCCGCCGCGAACCTGCACGAGCACGCCGAGCTTGTTCGCGGGCGGGTGCGCGTACCCCTCGATCCGCCCGCCGTCGACCGCCTCGAAGCGTGCGGTGCCTGCGACGACGATGTTCTCGCCGAGCTTGCCGGAGAGCACCTTCCGCTCTTCGTCGAGGCTCTCGGCGGCATCGGGACCGTCCGCCTCGACGGCCTCGAGCACCTTCTTCGCGAACGCGAGGAACTCGTCGTTGTTCGATACCGGCTCGGTCTCACAGCCGACGGCGACCAGGGTCCCGAGCTTGCCCTCGTCGGCCACGCGGTAGCCGACCTTGCCCTCGGTCGTCACCCGACCCGCGCGCTTCTCCGCGCTCGCCATGCCGCGCTCGCGCAGGAGGCGCTTGGCGGCTTCGATGTCGCCGTTCGTGTCCTGCAGCGCTCGTTTGCAGTCCATCATCGGAGCCTGGGTCTGGTCGCGAAGCTCCTTGACGAGTGCCGCGCTGATGCCCGTCATTCGGCGGGCACCTCCTCCGGCTTCGCCTCCGCTGCGGGCGCAACCTCGGCGACGGGCTCTTCCTTCGGAGCCACCTCTTCGTAATCGCCTTCCGGGACGGACGCCTCCTCGGCCGCCGCCGGCACACCGTTCTTCGCGGGCGTGAAGTCGGCGGGCGTCGCCTTCTGCTGCCCGGCTGCGATGCCGTCTGCGATCACGCGGACGATCAGGTCGCAGGACCGGATTGCGTCGTCGTTGCCCGGAATCACGTAGTCGGCCTCGTCCGGGTCGCAGTTGGTGTCGACCAGCGCGACGACGGGCAGCCCGAGCCGCCGCGCCTCGCGGACGGCAAGCTGCTCCTTCTTCAGATCGACTATGAAAACGGCGTCGGGCTGGCGCTTCATGTCGGCCACACCGCCCAGGTTCTCGTCGAGCTTCTCGAGCTCGCTGAGCATCGAGATGCGCTCCTTCGCCGGCAGCAGGTCGAGCTGGCCTTCGTCCTTCAGGCGCCGGAGCTCGTGCAGGCGGTCGATGCGATCGGAGATGGTGCGCCAGTTCGTGAGCAGGCCGCCGAGCCAGCGATGATTGACGTACGGCATGTTGACGCGCTTCGCCTGGTCTTCCACGGCGCCCTGGCTCTGCTTCTTCGTGCCGACGAAGAGGATCGAGCCGCCACGCTCGGCGACGTTCCGAGCGAAGGCGTTGGCCTCTTCGAGCAGCTGAAGCGTCTGCTGTAGATCGATGATGTAGATGCCGCCGCGCTCCGTGAAGATGAAGCGGCGCATCTTTGGGTTCCAGCGTCGCGTCTGGTGGCCGAAGTGGACTCCAGCCTCCAGTAGCTCGCGCATAGAGACGACGGACATCGGGATCAGGTCCCCTTTCTGGTTGATGTGATTGCTGCCGGTGGGGCCTGGCTGGAACCGGCATCCGTCGAACGCCGGCACCGCCACCCAGGCTGATCCGCCGGGTCGGGTGCGAAAAACCGCTGCATTCTAGCGGCTACATCGCCGTGACGGTCATTCCCCCTGGGCGCCGACCCTGAACGAGAAGAAGGCGACCTTCCCGTCTCTTATGCCGGCTGCAAGCTGTGGCACCGTTACAAAGAGGGTGGATCCGCATGTTCCCAGACAAGCCAGCCAGTAGGACTGCGCTGGGAAGCGCTCGCTCCGACCCCTCGGATGGTAAGTGGCGTTCGGATAGAGCTCTCGCAGAAGGCGCGACCAGAGCCAGAGCCGCCATTCGTGCACTCATGATCGGACTATGACGCGCTCAGCGCGCTCCGCAACGCCGATTCGAGATCCGGCGGTAGAGGCGACTGCACCTCGACCCACTCCCGGATGAATGGGTGGGGAAAAGCCAGCCGGCCTGCGTGCAGGAACTGCCGCTCGAGGCCGAGTTCGCGCGGCCGTCCGTAGACAGCGTCGCCTGCTACCGGCAGGTCGACCGCCGCGAGGTGCACGCGGATCTGATGCGTGCGGCCGGTCTCGAGCCGTACGTCGAGAAGCGTGTGGCGGGGAAGGAGCTCCCTCACCTCGAAATGCGTGACGGCCTCGCGCGGCTTGTCGGTGTCGAGCGAGTGCCGCGGGGGATCACGGCGGTCGCGCCCGATCGGCGCCTCGATGCGGCCGGTGCGCGAGCGCGGCCTTCCCACCACGAGGACGGCGTAGTGCCGTTCCAGCGCGCGGCTGCGAATGAGCTTCTGCAGACGGGCGTGAGCCTCCTCCGAGCGCGCGACGACCATCAGTCCGGAGGTGTCGCGGTCGAGGCGGTGCACGATCCCTGGACGAGCGGCATCGCCCCCGGCGATGTCGTGGTCGAGCAGGCCCTGGACGAGCGTGCCCGTCGCGTGCCCGGAGCCCGGGTGCACGACGAGGCCCGCGGGCTTGTCCACCACGATGAGGTGCTCGTCCTCGTAGGCGATAGCCAGGTCCATCTGCTCTGGCTCGAGCTCGGCGGACTGCTTCTGCGGGGGCTCGAACTCCAGCTCCTCGCCGCCCGAGAGTCGCCGGCTCTTGTCGAGCGGCCGGCCGTCGACGAGCACCGTCCCCGTTTCGAGCAGCCGCTCCGCGACGCCCCGCGAGCCGACCTCCGGCAGCGAGGCGAGGAAGCGGTCGAGCCGCTCGCCGGCCGCCTCGTCAGGAACGCGTTGCTTCACGTACGCGCTGCGGCCGGCCAGCGTTTCGGTCCGAGGCCACGAGCGCCAGCAGCAAAGCCGCTACGCCGACGACGATGAAGCTGTCCGCGAGGTTGAAGGCCGGCCAGTATTTGAAGTCGAGGAAGTCCGTCACGTGCCCCAGCCGGACCCGGTCGGTCAGATTCGAGACGCTGCCGCCGATCACGAGCCCGAGCGCGACCGGCAAGACGGGATGACGCGAGCCGGAGCGCGCAAAGAAGTAGAGCATCCACGCGACTGCCAGACCCGTCAGCAGGATGACGATCGACGTCGCGCTCGCGAAGAGCCCGAAGGCGATGCCCGAGTTCGTCACGTGGTGGATCGAGAACGGGCCGACGACATGCACCTGGTCGTTGAGGTCCAGACGGCTCGTCACGATCGACTTCGTCAACTGATCCGCCGCGACGCCGGCAAGCGCCACCGAGCCGAGGCTCAACCATTGTGGCCAGCTTGCACCGAGCCGCCGCTCGGCGACGGAGATCGGCGTCAGGCCGTCCGTCGTCGAGCCGACGCGGATGTCCGCCCCACGCGGCGAGAGCCGCTCGGTCAACGACGCTCCCGGTCGCGCCGGCAGTCGATGCACAGCGTCGCCCAGGGCAGCGCTTCGAGGCGCTCGACGGCGATCGGCCTGTCGCAATTCGTGCAAGTCCCGTACGTGCCTTCCTCGATCCGCTTCAGCGCGGCGTCGATCTCCGCCAGGACGTGCTCGGAGTTCTCTTCGAGCGTGTAGTCGAGCTCGCGGTCGTAGGTCTCCGTCGCCGTGTCGGCGAGATGATTGTCGTAGGCGGTCTCTTCTCCCGAGTCTTCTACCAGCGTGCCGGGATGCTCGTCGTGGAGGTTTTGGATCGCCGCCTCGACGCGCTTACGCTGCTCGAGCAGAGTCTCGCGGAACCGGTCGGTTTCGATTGTGTTCAAGTTCAGCGTTCCTTTCCGGCGGCCGTGGCGAGACGCTGTTCGACCTGAGTCGAGTCGAGCCCGGCCAGCTGGACGATCTTGTCCCGCGCCCCGTGACCCGAGACGAGCGTCACGGCGTCGCGCGGCAGCGAGAGTTTGTCGGCGAGCAACCGGACGACAGCCTCGTTCGCGCGACCTCCTTCCGGCGGCGCCGCAACGCGTAGCTTCCACGCCTCACCGTGTCGGCCGACGACCTCGGCGCTCCTCGCACCTGGGGACACACGCAACCGCAGACGCGTGGAAACCGCTTCCATGCAGGGAGTCTAGCTCCGTAGTCCGGTCAGGCCGCCTCGGCCTCGGCAGTCTCCTCGGGCGGCCCTTCGTCCACGAGCGCAAGCGCCGAATGGAGCAGTGACTTCATTCGCCGGACCTCCGTCACGAGCCGGTCGTGATCCGCGCGCGCCGTTCGCGTGATCGCGCGGGCCTCCGAGCGCGCCTCCTCGACGATGAGATCGGCCTCCCTCCCGGCCTGCTCCCTGAGGCTGACGGCGGACTTCTCTGCCGAGACGAGTGTCGTGCGGAGAAGTGCCTCGAGCTCGCGGTAGCGAACGAGATCCGCCTCGAGTTGCTCGACCTTGTCGGCAAGGTCGGCACGTTCGCGCCAGACGTCCTCGAAGCTCGCGACGATCTCGTCCATGAGCGCGTCGACGGCCGTCCTCTTGTAGCCCCCGACGAGGCTCCGCGCGGCCTTCAGATGTCGGATTTCAACGGGAGTGAGCGCCACGGTCTCCCCCTTTCAGTGCAAGTGGTTGAGGATGCTTACGATGACCCTCGACAGGATGTAGAGAAATGCCACGCCGACCACGGGCGAGAGGTCGAGCGGCCCGAACGTCGGCAGGATGCGACGCCACAGCCGGAGGTACGGGTCGCAGACGTCGTACAGAAATCGCTGGATCCTGTTCAGCCACGTCGAGTAAGGAAGCCGCACCCACGAGGTGATGATGTAGGCGAGGATCAACAGCGAATAGACGGTGATAAAAACTTGCACGAAGCCCACGACGTTGTCGACAGCGTCGTAGAGCAAGCCGAGCATGGCACCGGCGGCCATCCCACTCAGTTCGGCGTAAAGGCCCGTGTTCCTTGCTCAGGCCTGGTTGAAGAAGCCGCCGCGCTCGAGCAGGCGCGCACGCTCCTCGGCCGACACCTCGACGTTACGGGGCGTCAGCAGGAAGACCTTGTCGGCCACGCGCTGCATACCGCCGTCGAGGGCGTACGTCAGTCCGCTGGCGAAGTCGATCAGGCGCTTCGAGAGGTCCTGGTCCGAGCTCTGCAGGTTGAGGATGACCGGGATCGATTCCTTGAACTTGTCCGCGATCTGCTGCGCGTCGTTGAAGCTCCGAGGCACGACCAGGTGGACGCGTACGGACGCCGGCGACGGGACCGCCGCGACGCGTGGCCGTAGGACTGCGGTCCTGTCGTTCCCGGGACCGGGTTCGGGATCGGTCCAGTCGTCGAACTCCCGCTCCCGCCGCCGCGGCGCCAGGCGACGGACGTTCGGCCGGTCGGCATAGCTGCGCTGGATGTCCTCGTCCGTGACGTAGGCCTCCTCGTCCCAGTCCTCCTCCTCGGCGATGCCGAAGTAGACGAGGGTCTTGTTCCACACGTCAGCAAAGCCCATTCCGGGCGAAATGTTACTCCCCGTACAGGATTGAGCCCACGCGAACGAAGGTCGCGCCCTCCTCCGCGGCGACCCTGTAGTCCTGGCTCGTCCCCATCGAAAGCTCCTTCAGGCCGTGCTGTTCGGCCAACTCCCTCAACCGGATGAAGTAGGGACGCGACGCCTCGGGATCGCTGGTCTCCGGTGGCATCGTCATCAGCCCGCGCACGTCGCCGTAGAGCTCGAGGAAGCGCGGCAGGTCCTCCGGAGCAACTCCCGACTTCGAAGACTCGCCGGCCAGGTTCACCTCGACGAGTGCGGGAACCGCAAGACGGCTTGCGGCCGAATCCGAGTCGAGCGAGTGCACCAGCTCGCAGCTGCGATTCACGACCTTCACCTTGTTCGACTGCAGGTGGCCGATGAAGTGCCACCGGAACGTGTCGCCGTACTCCGCGTGCTTACGCTCGAGCTCCTGTGCACGGTTCTCGCCGACGACTTCGACGCCTGCGTCGGCGAGCAGGCGCATGTCGTCGAGCGAGACGTACTTGGTCGCCGCCACCACCGTCACACCGTCACCGACCTCGGAGCGGATGCGTCCGTAGTTTGCGCGGATCGTCTCAGGTGACATAACCGATGACTCCCTGCCGTCCCGTGACCGGTCCGTCGCGTCGATGCGAGAAGAAGCGATCGTCGCACGCCGTGCACACGTCGAGACGCTCCACGGCCTCGACTCCAGCTTCGCGGAGCAGATGCTCGGCGGCGCTCCACAGGTCGAGGTTTCGTCCCTGGATGACTCCCGAACCGAAGCGTGCCCGGTACGCAACAAGGATGTCGTCGCCGACCTCGTAACAGCACGGGCCGATCCCGGGTCCGACGATCGCCGCGATCGAGCCGCCAAGTGCAGCGACGCCCGCCTGCACGATTCCCTCGAGTAGCCCCAGGCGACCCGCATGCAAGAGCGCGAGACCGGGGTTGCCGTTGGCACGCGCGAGCGCGATCGGCAGACAATCGGCGCTGAAGGCGAGCATCGGCACACCGGGCTCGTCGGTCCAGAGACCGTCGCCCTCCTTCGTGCGCTCGCCCGCGTCGGCGCGATTGACGGTGGCGGCATGAACCTGCCGGTTCAGCGCGAGCAGTTCGGGGTCGACGCCCACCGTCTCGCAGAGCCGTCGCCGGTTCTCGTCCACGTTCTCGGAATCGTCGCGCGTGCTCCGGCCGAGATTGAGCGACTCGTAGGCACCGCCGCTGACACCGCCCAACCGTGTCGAGAAGGCAACCGTGTAGGACCCCGGCGCGTCCCAGCGGATCAACGGGACGCTCATGGGCCGACCTTTGGCCTATGAGCCGTGGAAGGGGCGAAGGGGGAAACCGGGAGGTTTCCCCTCTTGTTCTCCTCCGCCCACGCGGCGATCTCACCGGCGCGGGGGCCGAGGCGACCCCTGAAGAAGGGAGCTCGTGAGGGAAACATGGTTCCCCCCACGGGAGCGAGCCGCAGGCGAGCGACGTTCATCCGAGTCGGGCACGCGCGCGTTCGAGCAGCTCCTCGCGCGTATTGAGAGCGGGCTCATCGACGACGGCGTCGAGCAGCGACTCGAGTGTCCGGCCGAGCTCGGGCCCTTCGGCGAACCCGAGCTCGATCAGATCCGATCCGTCCACCGCGAGGTCCGTCAAGCGATGCGGCTGGTTCTGTTCCTGCTCCAGCAACGCGCGCAGCCTCGCCGCAGCCGCGAGCTCGTCCTGAGAGACCTTCTTGCCGCGGAGATCGGCCTCCTTGTGCGAGACGAGGTCGAATGCGAGGTCGTCGCCGTGCTCGCGGAGGAAGCGACGCGCGAAGAGCTCATCGGCACCACCCTCCAGCGAGAAGGCGTGCGCGCGCACGAGCCGAGTCACGTGCGTGCGCAGATCGGTGGGATAGCGCAGTCGCCGCATCGCCGCAGCTGCAAGCTCCGCACCGCGGTCCGCATGCCTGCCGTTCGCCCCAGGCTTCCCGAGATCGTGGAAGAGCGCCCCCAACCGAACCGAGAGTGGTGCGCCCGCGTCGGCCGCGGCCTGCACGACCGCGAACACATGCTCGTCGAGCGGTAGGTGTTGCCGGTCGCTGTCTTGCTCGAACCCGATCGACTGCTCGAACTCGGGGAGGAGCGCGGTGAGAACTCCGGTGTCCCGGGCCAGCCGCAATGCCCGCGCTGGCTCCTGTCCAAGCAGCAGCTTCGACAGCTCGCCCAGTCCGTCGGAGTGCAGCCCACCCCCCACGCGCTCTCCGGAGACGAGCGCAACGCTCGAGGCTTCGGCGCGCATCTGCTCCACCGTCTCGGCGTCCGGCTCGAGCCCGAGCTGCGAGACGAGGCGCAGGCCGCGAACGAGCCGGAGCGGATCCTCGGCGAAGCTTCGCGGCCGCACCGTGCGCAGGACTCCATTCTTCAGATCGTCCTGGCCGCCGAACGGGTCGACCAGCTCCCCCGTCTCCAGTCGCCGCGCCATCGCGTTCACCGTGAAGTCGCGCCGGCCCATGTCGTCTTCGATCGAAAGCGACGGGTCGGCGACGATCTCGAAGTCGTGTCGGCCCGGGCCGGTGCTCCGCTCGGCACGCGGAGGCGCGAACTCGATCCCCGCCGGCGCGAGGCGGCGAAGCTTCGGATCCCGCGGATGGAGACGCACGCCGACGCGGCGCCCGGCGACCTCGAGCTCCTGCACCTTTCCGTGTGGCTCGAGTGCGGCGTGCAGGCCCTCGTAGTCCACTCCGGGCACGACGAAGTCCGCGTCCTTGGAGTCGCGCCCAAGCAGCTCGTCGCGCACCGCGCCGCCGACGAGGTACGCGTCGAGGTGCAACCCTCGCACGAAATCCTCGATTGTCGGATCCACTAGTGCCTCTGCCAGTGATGCTGTCGAGTTTCTGGGTCGCGAGCACCAAGCCAGAGGCCGCACTCGCTCGCAGCGAAGGCTGGGAGCCTTGGTAAGAGGGAGGGTGGACTCTGGCGCCGCGTGATCGCGGGCCAGAAGCCGGCGAGCATTGCTGGTAGAGGCACTAATGCAGCGCGATTGCCTCGATCTCGACGAGCAGGCCGGGCGGAAGTTTCCCGACCTCGAAGGTCGAGCGGGCAGGCGGCTGGTCGCCCACGTGCCTTGCGTAGACCTCGTTCATCCCCTGGAAGTCGTCCAGGTCGGTGAGAAAGACTGTCGTCTTGACGAGCTTGTCCATGCCGCTGCCGGCCGCCTCGAGGATCGCGCGCAGATTCATGAGCGTCTGTTCGGTCTGCGCGCGGATGCCATCGCCGACCGGTTGGGGATTGTCGGGCTCGATCCCGACCTGTCCAGCCACGAACACGAATCCATTCGCCTTGATCGCCTGCGAGTACGGCGCGCCCTGAAACGGCGCCGGCGCCGACTCGGTGCGTACGACTTCTTTCATTCGCCTGCCCTCCTTCGGGGTCGACACGCTTGTGCAAGGGCAACGCCGAGCGCCTTGAAGATCGCCTCGAGGACGTGCTGCGTGTCCCGGCCCTCCACGAGGCGTACATGCAGCGTCAGGCCCGCCGCCTGCGCGAACTCGTCCAGGAAACGCGCAGCAAGGTCTCCGGCCAGTCCGGCGATGCGTGCCTGCGACAGATCGACGTTCGAGACGAGCAGGGGCCGCCCCGACGCCTCGAGTGCGACATGCGCGAGGGCTTCATCCGCGGGGACCACGGCCGACCCGTGACCGCGGGCGCCCTCGGCGCGCAGCGGCTCGGCGAGCGCCTCACCGAGCGAGCGGGCGGCGATGGAGATCTCGGCCTCCGGCGCGCCCGGCGCGACTTCGAGCGCGAGGTCGAACGAGGCGTACACGGCCAGCGCCGACAGCAGGTGGTCGAGCACGGGAACGCCGGTGGCGACGTTCGTCTCGCCTCGTCCGGCGATGTTGATGCGCGCGCTCGCGCGGCCTTGTCCGGTCGCAGCCATGGTGGGGCAGCGTACCGCTATTGACGGCCCTGTCGGAGCCGACCAGGGCGGACGGGTCTCTTCGTCCTAACCGTCGATGCGATCGATCTGCGCGCCGAGGGCACGCAGACGTTCGTCGATTCGTTCGTAGCCCTTGTCGATCTGGTAAACGGCCCCGATCGTCGAAGAGCCTTGGGCGCACAAGCTCGCCAGCAACATCGCCATCCCCGCACGAATGTCTGGACTCTCCATCCGTTGCCCGCGGAGCTTCGCGGGCCCGGTGACAACGGCACGGTGCGGATCGCAGAGGATGATCCTCGCCCCCATGCTCACGAGCTTGTCGGTGAAGAACAGGCGGTTCTCGAACATCTTCTCGAACATGAGGACCGTCCCCTGCGCCTGAGTGGCGACCGTGAGTGCGACCGAGGTGAGGTCGGAGGGGAACGCAGGCCACGGCCCGTCCTCGATCTTGGGAACGTGACCGCCGAGATCGTCCTGCACGACGAGCTCCTGGCGGGGTGGCACGCGCACGTGGTCCTCCCCGCGCTCGACCTGCACGCCGAACTTCTCGAAGCCGTGCAGGATCGACACAAGGTCGGCCTGCTTGACGCCGTCGATCGTCACGTCGCCGCCGGTGATCGCGGCGAGGCCGATGAAGCTCCCGACCTCGATGTGATCGGGCCCGATCTCCCATTCCCCACCGCGCAACGACTCCACCCCTTGGATGCGGAGCACGTTCGACTCGATGCCCTCGATCTGCGCGCCCAGCGAGATGAGGAAGCGACAGAGGTCCTGCACGTGAGGCTCGCAGGCGGCGTTCCCGATCACGGTCTGGCCCGTCGTAAGTGCTGCCGCCATCACGGCGTTCTCGGTCGCCATCACGCTCGCCTCGTCGAGGAAGACGTGCTTGCCGTGCAGCGAGCCGCCGCGGATCTCGTAGCGATTGCCGATGTCGATCTGCGCGCCGAGCTCCGCGAAGGCGTGGATGTGCGGATCCAGCCGGCGGCGGCCGATCACGTCGCCGCCCGGCGGCGGCGCGCTCACGCTGCCGACGCGGGCGAGGAGGGGGCCGGCGAGAAGGAAGGACGCGCGCATCCGGCTGCACAGCTCTTCGTCGAGCTCGTGCTTGACCACCTCGGCGGCGTGAACCTGGACGTCGTTGGGGCCGGTCCAGTCCGCCTCGGCCCCGATGTCGTTCAAGAGCTCGATCATCGTCTCGACGTCGACGATCCGGGGAACGTTGTGCAGCTGGACCGGCTCTGCGGTGAGCAGGCAGGCGGCAAGGATCGGCAGGGCACCGTTCTTGTTTCCGGACGCCCGGATGCGTCCCTGGAGCGGTCGCCCGCCCTCGATCACAAAGCTCTCGGCCGTCCGACCGATCACGGCTGTCTGGGACATCGCGGTAGCCTACCCAGGCCGTGGAAGCGACACGCGAACGCGCCTGGGACACGCTGACGAAGTACACGCAGAGCGAGGCGCTCAGGCGCCACGCCCTTGCCGTCGAGGCGTCGACCGCGTGGTACGCCAGGCATTTCGACGAAGACGAGGAGCTGTGGCGCGTCGTCGCGCTCCTGCATGATTTCGACTACGAGATCCACCCGACCCTCGACAAGCACCCTCAGGACGGGGCGCTGCTCCTAAGGGAAGAGGGCTATCCCGAGGAAGTGATCGAAGCGGTGCTCTCGCACGCAGAGCATCTCGGGATGCCGCGCGACACTCCGTTGAAAAAGACGCTGTTCGCCTGCGACGAGCTCTCGGGCTTCGTCCACGCGTGCGGGCTCGTCCGACCAACGGGCATCGACGGGCTCGAGCCCAAGTCGGTGAAGAAGAAGCTGAAGCAGCCGTCATTCGCCGCCGGCGTCCATCGAGACGAGGTGTACGCGGGCGCGGAAGGGCTGGGGCTCGAGCTCGACGACCACATCCGGAACGTCGTCGAGGCGCTGCAGCCGATCGCGCCGGAGCTTGGGCTGCGGACGGCGGACACGGCAGACGCATCGTGACCCCGCGGCTCGACTTCTTCGGGATCGTCGTCGGCGACATGGCTCGATCGGTGGCGTTCTACCGCCTGCTCGGGCTCGAGTTTCCGGAAGGTGCGGAGGACGAGCAGCACGTCGAAGCGCCGCTTCCGGGCGGCATGCGCTACGCGCTCGACACGGAGGAGGTCATGCGGGGGTTCGATCCCGGCTGGAAGCGGCCCTCCAACGGTCACGCCGTGGGCGGAGCTTTCCGGTGCGACTCGCCGGACGAGGTCGACCAGGTCTACCGCGATCTCCTCGCCGCGGGCGCGACAGCGCACAAGGAACCCTGGGACGCGTTCTGGGGTCAGCGCTACGCGCAGGTCAAGGACCCGGACGGGACCGTGATCGACTTGTACGCTCCCCTGCCCGACAGCTAGCCGAGCGCAGCGACGAGCCGGTCGATGTCGTCGCCGCTCGTCCACCAACCGCACGATGCGCGTAGCCGGCCGGTGCCGGGCAGGTCGCGCACGATCACCCCGGCGTCGTAGAGCCGCGCAGCCTCTGCCTCAGCTTCGCCCACGGGGACGAACGAGACGAGCGTGCTTTCCCCACCGTCGGCGACGAGCTCGAAGCGATCTCGCAGGGCGCCGCGACAAGCGCTTGCCATTTCCGCGGCGCGCTGGAAACGCCACTCGGGTGCGCCGGCAAGCGCCGCCTCCAGGCCCGCCAGGCTCGGTGCGGCCAGCCAGCCGGAGTCGAATCGCGCGGCGCCTTCTGCGGGCACGAAAGTTCCGTCCGGCTCGAGCGACTTCTGCGCGAAGGCACTCGGGATCGCGACGGCGAGCTGGTCCGGGTCGCGGACGTAGAGCGCGCCGAGCGGCTCCGGCCCGCAAAGCCACTTCTGGCACGACACGGTGTAGTAGTCGAGCTCGCCCACATCGACCGGGATCGCACCGACGGACTGTGCGCCGTCCACCAGCATGGGCAGGTCGCTCTCGCGCTTCAGCTCCTGCACCGGCATCACCTGGCCGGTGGTCCACAAAACGTGCGACAGCGCGAGCAGCCGCGTTCGCGGAGTGATGCAGGACAGGATCGCCGGGAGTGCATCCGCGGTCGGCCGCCCCGCCACCTCGGCGACCCGCACGCGAACCCCCGAGACGTGAAGGGGCAACAGCAACCCCGGATGCTCAGAGTCCGTCGTGACGACCTCGTCGTCCAGCCCGAGCTCCAGACCGGACAGCACGATGTTGCAGCCGTCGGTCGTCGAGCTCGTCAGCGCCATCTGCGCAGGCGACGCGCCGACCTGTGCGGCAAGCTGCTCGCGCACGCGAGCACGCAGCTCGAGCACCGTCGTGAACCAAGCGTGACCTCCTCGCCCTCGCTCCTGGTCGAATTGGAGGCGTTGCTCCACCGCTGCGAGCGTCGGGCGCGACAGAGGGCCCAGCGTCCCCGCATTGAGATACGCGAACCGCTCCAGAACGGGAAACAGAGCCCGAGCCTCCTCGAAGGTCAAGCGACTTTCCGTTCGACCGGTGCATGATCGGAGAGCAAACGCCCCTCGTGCCGGCGTCGCCCTTCAGGCCAGCGCACCGGCGGGGATGCGTCGAGACCCCGAACGAGAATGTGGTCGATGCCCGTCGCCGTCGGGCCGGTAAATCCCCACTCGACCCCGGTCAGATCCGCGAGCGTCCGCGAGTTGTCGACGCTGACGTTGAAGTCGCCGCAGAGAAGAACAGGCTCACCGCGCTTGGCCATGCCGTCGACGAACACCGCTGCGCGCAGGAGCTCGGCATCCGGCACGCGTTTGTTTGCAAAGCCGGTCGCGTGGAGGTTCCCGATGATCAGCGTCTCGTTTCCGCGCTGGACTCGCACGGCGTGACACACACGTCGCTCCTTGCCCCAGGCCAGCCGCTCCACGATCTCGAGTCCAAGTCGCCGGGCCTGTGCGCGCCGGAAGCGAAAAGGGTTGAGGATCACGTGCCGATGTTCTCGGATTTGCAGATCCGGGGAGAGCAGGATCGCGTTCGCCTGTCCGGTGAACGCCGAGCGCAGCCTTCCGTGGTGAGCCTCGGTCAGCGCCCGACCGAGCTCGGCAGTCGAGGGAAGCGGTCCGAGGGTCGGGCGTTGTGCGACCGCCCCGACCGCAGTCAGCCTGCTCCAGTCGTCCAGCAGGCCGAGCACCCAGACAGGCACCTCTTGCAGGCACACCACGGTCGGGCGATCGGCGCTCGCAAGCCCCACCATCTCCCTGAGGAACGCCTGACGGCCCGGCGGCTGCGTGTTCCCGTGAAAGAGGTTCCAGGTCCGGACAAGCAGGCGCTCTACTGTACTGCCGATGCGAGTCGTCATCTCGGACCCTCCCGCCTTCACACCGGCCTACGACCACGAGCTCGCAGCGGCGCTCGCCCGCCGCGCAGTCGACGTCGAGCTCGTCACGTCTCGGTTCCGCTTCGGCGAGACGCCGGAACCGGTCGGCTACCGGCGCAGCGAACCTTTCTATCCCATCTCGTCGAGACTGTTCCGACGTTCCCGCTTGCGCATCCCGCTGAAGGTCATGGAGCACGTGCCGGGCATGGCGGCGCTGCTGCTTCAGCGACCGGACGTCTTGCACCTGCAATGGCTTGCGGCGCCCGAACTCGATCGGCTGTTGCTGCGGCCTCGCGTGCCGTCTGTCTTCACCGCGCACGATCTCCTGCCGCGGCGAACGGTGCGAAGGCGAGGGGTCTGGAGAAAGCTGCTCTCTCGCTTCGACCGCGTCGTGGTCCACAGCGAGCGCGGGCGCGAGAGTCTTGCCGAACTCGGTGTCGACGCGGCGGTAATCCCTCATCCTGTCTTCCCGAGCGACCCTGAAAGCGCCGACGACGGGCGCACGCTGCTCTGTCTCGGCACGATCCGACGGTACAAAGGGATCGGAGACGCGATCGCCGCGACGAAACAGATCCCAGGTGCGCGCTTGCTGGTTGCCGGCGACCCCGTCGAGTCCGTGAACGGCTACCGGGCCGAAGCGGGCGACCTGGCGGAATGGCGGCTCGGCTACCTGTCGCAGCCCGAGCTCGAGCGTGCGCTCGGCGAGGCGACCGTCGCACTCTTTCCCTACCGGCCCGAGCTCGACCAGAGCGGTGCGCTCCTGCAAGCGCTCGGCGCCGGAGTGCCCGTGGTGGCGTACGACGTCGGCGGCCTTGCGGAGCCGATAAAGAAGTTCGGCGCGGGACGCGTCGTGCCGGCCGGTGACGTCGAGGCGCTCGCCGACGCCGCGCGGGAATTGCTCGAGGACGACACGGCGCTCGCGCATGCCCGAGCAGGCGCACGCGAGGCGCGAGACGCACTGACGTGGGACGCAGCCGCCGCCGCGCACATCCAGCTCTACGAGGAATTGCAGTGAGGGTCAGGCGCGCCCGCTTCTCTGAGCTCATCGACCGTCAGCTCGACCTCTTCGAGCGCGAACAGCGCGGGCTCATCGAAGACTGCATCGCGGCCGAGGGCGCATACAACCGGGCGGACCGCGACGAGGCGGAGGAGCGCTACGGCGACTACGTCGACCTCGTCGAGACCGGCACGGAGATTCTCGCCGACCTCCGTGACAACTTCGCCACGACGCTCGAGGAGGACGCGGCCGACGAGTACGAGCGAGCCTTCAACCAGGCCGTTCTCCGTCGCTTCCGGCGCTTCGCCCTCGAGATCGAGGACCGGTGATGGCACGGATCGAGGACTACGGCCTGATCGGCGACCTCCAGACCGCTGCGCTCGTGGGTCGCGACGGCTCGATCGACTGGGCGTGCTTCCCGCGCTTCGACTCCGGCGCGTGCTTCGCGGCGCTGCTCGGCACGCCTGATCACGGCCGCTGGATCGTCGCCCCTCAGGCGGACGCCTGGGAAGGCACCCGCCGGTATCACCCGCGCACGCTCGTCTTGGAGACCGAGTGGGAGGCCGAGACGGGCGCCGTACGCGTGCTCGACTTCATGCCGCCTCGCGGGAAGGCGCCGGACATCGTGCGCATCGTCGAGGGCGTGCGCGGACACGTCGACATGTTCTCCGAGCTCGTCGTCCGCTTCGACTACGGCGCGACGATCCCGTGGGTGAGGCGGATCGGCGACGGCCGCATCGCGGTCGCCGGGCCGGACGCACTGTGCTTCCGCACCCCCATCGAGCATCGGGGCGAGAACCTGCGGACGATCGCCGAGTTCACGGTGCGAAAGGGTCAGCGCGTCCCCTTCACGTTGACGTGGTACCCGTCGAACGAGCGGCCGCCGCGGGCGATCAACGCCGAGAACGCGCTGCAGGACACGCTGCAGTACTGGGAGGAGTGGACGAACCGCTGCGGCTACCAGGGTAAATGGAAAGAGGATGTTCTCACCTCGCTGATCGTCCTCAAAGCTCTGACGTATGCGCCGACAGGCGGCATCGTCGCCGCGCCCACGACCTCATTGCCGGAGAGGATCGGTGGGGAACGCAACTGGGATTACCGCTACTGCTGGCTCCGCGACGCGACGCTGACGCTGCTCGCGTTTCTGAACGCCGGTTATCTCGAGGAGGCACGCGCCTGGCGCATCTGGCTGCTGCGCGCCGCTGCCGGAGATGCCGCCGCCCTACAGACCATGTATGCGGTGGCCGGGGAGCGGCGGCTGACCGAGATCATCCTCGACTGGTTGCCGGGGTACGAAGGCTCGAAGCCGGTTCGCATCGGCAACGCCGCCACGGCGCAGTTCCAACTCGACGTCTACGGCGAGGTGCTCGATGCCTTCCACCAGGGCCGCGTCCACGAGCTCGAGGTGTCGAACGAGGCCTGGGCGCTGCAGCGCCGTCTGCTTGGCTTCCTCGAACACGCCTGGAAGGAGCCCGACGAGGGGATCTGGGAGGTGCGCGGCCCGCGCCGCCATTTCACACACTCGAAAGTGATGGCCTGGGTCGCATTCGACCGCGGAGTTCAGGCAGTCGAACGTTTCGGACGGACCGGTCCAGTCGAGCGGTGGCGCCGGATTCGCAGCGAGATCCACCATGAGGTCTCCGAGCGCGGCTTCGACGTCGAGATCAACTCCTTCACCCAGTCGTACGGGTCGAAGCTCCTCGACGCCAGCCTGCTGATCATCCCACTCGTCGGCTTTCTGCCGGCAGACGACACGCGCATGGTCGGTACGGTCGCGGCGATCGAGCGCGATCTCGTCCGGGACGGCCTGGTCTACCGCTACACGCAGCATGAGGAATCGCGCAGCGTCGACGGGCTGCCGCCCGGCGAGGGTGCATTTCTGCCCTGCACCTTCTGGCTCGCCGACAACTTCGCGCTGCAGGGGCGACTCGACGACGCGGAAGATGTCTTTCAGCGCCTGCTCGACCTCCGCACCGAGCTAGGCCTCCTCGCGGAGGAATGGGATCCCGAAACACAACGGCAGCTGGGCAACTTCCCGCAGGCGTTTACGCATGTCGCCCTCGTCAACACGGCCTTCAACCTCGACCGGGAGGAACGCCGATCTCCCATGGAGCAGCGATCGCCCGACGAGGAACCGGCGGCGTACTAGGCGCACGACCTTGTGTCCGTCGTCACTTCGCTCTACCATTCGGCCGGCCGTTAGTCATTCTCTTTGGAGGGGTCCATGCTCAGACGCAGTGTTCTGCTTGCCGTCGCCCTAACCGCGCTGGCAAGTGTTCTCGTTATGTCGGCCCAGGCAAGTGGACCTGGGGCAGACGGGTACATCGTCGTCCTCAAGAATGCGGTCGACACCAGCGCGGTCGCGAATCTCCACGCGGTGCGTTACGGCGCAAGCGTGGAGCACGTCTGGTCCTCCGCGCTACACGGCTATTCCGCGGTGATTCCGAACGATCGCGTTGCCGCCTTGCGAGCCGACGAGAACGTGGCGTACGTCGAGCTCGACGGGATCGCGACTGCGACAGCGCAGACGCTTCCATGGGGGATCGACAAGATCGATGCCGACGCCAGCTCCACGCTCGCCGGCAACGGTTCAGGTGCGATCACAAACGTCGACGCGTATGTCATCGATACCGGGATCGACCAGTCGCATCCCGATCTGAACGTGGTGGAGTTCAAGCAATATGCCAACGGTCCGCCCCGCGATTGCAACGGGCACGGCACACATGTCGCCGGAACGATCGGCGCCCGAGACGACACGGCTGGCGTCGTGGGGGTCGCGCCGGGCATTCGCCTCCACGCGATCAAGGTGCTGAACTGCGCGGGGAGCGGCAGCTGGTCCGACGTGATCTCCGGCATCAATTACGTCGCCGGCACGAGCACACGGCCGGCGGTTGCGAACATGAGCCTCGGCGGGCCGCAGAACACAGCGGTTGACGACGCCGTGAAGGGCGCCGTCGCCAACGGCGTGTTCTTCGGCGTGGCCGCAGGAAACGATGGAGGGAACGCCTGCGGGCACTCGCCCGCAGCAGCGGGAACCACGAACGGCGTCGACACCGTTGCCGCGACCGATAGCAGCGATGCCGAGGCTTCGTGGAGCAATTACGGCAACTGCGTCGACATCTGGGCTCCCGGCGTCAGCATCTACTCGACGTACAAGAGTGGAGGCTATGCGACGCTCTCCGGGACGTCGATGGCGACGCCGCATGTTGTTGGCGGCGCAGCTCTCTACCTCTCCTCGAATCCGACGGCGGGTCCGGGAACGGTCGAGACTGCTCTTCGCAACGCTGCGACTACGACGACCAAGAAGAGCAAGGACGGCCGCACGATCATTCGCGAGTACGTCGGCGGGTTCTAGCTCGGACTACCGATGACCGAAATGGTGGGCGCCGGGAAGGCTGGCGCCCACCTCGGTCTCCTGGGAGACCTGCCGAGCGAGCGGGCCGAGGGTCTCGAACGAGTGGACGAGTACGTTCTGGTTGCGCTCGATCCGCTCGAAGCGGCCACGCGCGAGAATGAGCGGCTCGCCGCGCACGATCGCCCGATGCTTGTCGTAGACGGAGGGCGGCACGATCAGGTTCACCGCGCCGAACTCGTCCTCGATCAGCATGAAAACGACACCGTTCGCGGTCGCCGGCCGCTGCCGCGCAACGGCCATCCCCGCAATCGACACCTGCGCACGATCCGATGCCTGTTCGAGATCACGCGACGAGATGACCCCCGCCGGCAGATGCGCGCGCAGGAGCTCCAACGGATGGACGCCGACCGAGAGGTTCGTCGTGCGGTAGTCGGCGAGCATGCGTTCCCAGACGGTCGGCTCCGGCAGCTCGGGTGTCGCAGCAGTGGGATCGAGCGGAAGCGCGAGCTGCTTCTCCTCACCGCCCGAGCCGGGAACGCTGTGCGAGCGCGGCACGAGGCCGAGCTGCCAGAGCAGCTGCCGCCTCAAGGATCCGCTTGACGGATCCTCCCCACTTCCTCCGAAGCAGTCGCAGGCGCCGGAGACCACCAGCGTCTCGAGGCCGTGCTCCGACAGCTGCGTGCGCTGCGCAAGGTCGCGCACGCTCTGGAACGACCCGTCCCGCTCGCGCTCCTCGACGACCGCCTGCGCGTCTGCTTCGCCGATGCCGTTGACATAGTCGACGCCGATGCGCACCGCGCCCTCCTCGACCGTGCATTTGGCAGAGCTGACGTTCACGTCGGGGGGACGAGTTTCCACCCCGCGCCGCTGGCCGTCGCGGACGAGCGTCGCCGGCGGATAGAAGCCCATCGGCTGTGCGTTGAGGAGCGCGCACAGAAACTCCGCTGGATGGTGGTGCCGCAGCCAGGCAGATTGGTACGCGAGCAGTCCGAACGCCGCCGCGTGCGACTTAGGGAACCCGAAGCCGGAGAAGCCGACGAGCTTGTCGTAGACCATGTCCGCGGTCTCCAGGTCGACTCCCTTCTGGAGCGCGCCTGCGACGAAGCGCTCGCGGTACGCCTCCAACGCGTCATGCGAGCGCTTGCGGCTCATCGCGCGGCGCAGGCCTTCTGCCTCCCCCACGCTGAAGCCGGCCAGCGCGATCGCCACCTCCAGCACCTGGTCCTGGAAGACGACGACCCCGAGCGTCGAGCGCAGGCAGTCCGCGAGCAGTGGATGATCCACCGACGGGACGAACGAGGGATCCTCGCGCAGGCGCTGGCGGTGCTCGATGTACGGGTGGACGGCCTTCCCCTGAATCGGCCCCGGGCGCACGAGCGCGACCTGGACGGTGAGGTCGTCGATGTTCTCGGGACGCGTGCGCAGCAGGCTCTGCATCTGCGCGCGGCTCTCGATCTGGAAGTCACCGACCGTGTCGGTGCGCTGGATCTCCTCGTAGACGGCCTTGTCGTCGAGCGGGATCCGGGAGAGGTCGATCGGCTTGGCCTGCAACCTCGCGATCTGGTCGACGCAGTCCTCGACCGCCGAGAGCATGCCGAGCCCGAGCAGGTCGATCTTGAGAAAGCCGGCGTCGGCGCACGAGTCCTTGTCCCACTGGCACATCTGCCTGCCTGCCATCGCGGCCGGCTGCACGGGAACGAGCTCGACGAGCGGACGCGACGAGATGACCATGCCACCCGGGTGCTGCGAGATGTGGCGCGGGAGGCCGGCGATCTCGTGGCAGAGCTCGGCGAATGCGCGCCAGCGCGGCGACATCATCTTGCGGTCGGCGTCCGGAAGCAGCTGCAGCTCCTCGGCGACGCGCTTCGCGTTCCAGCCTTCCGATACTCGTGCGATGCGTTCGAGCTCCGCATACGGGAGACCGAGTGCCTTCCCGACGTCGCGGATTGCGCCACGGGAGCGGTACGTCGAGAACGAGGCAACAAGTGCTGCGTGCTCGCGTCCGTAGCGTTCGGTGACTGCGACGATCAGCTTTTCGCGGATGTCACGCGGGAAGTCCAGGTCGATGTCCGGGACCGAATCGAGGTCGCGGTTGAGAAAACGGCCGAGCGAGAGCTCAGCGCCGACAGGGTCGACGTGCGAGAGGCCGGTGAGGTAACAGACGAGCGAGCCGACCGAGGAGCCGCGGCCGCGACCCGGCGGCAGCGCGTGGCGTGGCGAATCACGGCCACGCACCTCGAGCGCGCATTCGCGTGCGAGCTCGAGCACGTCCCAATGCAGGAGAAAGAATCCGGCAAGACCCAGCTCGTCGATGAGCTTCAGCTCGTCCTCGAGCCGTGTGCGCGCCTCGCGGCGTAGTCGGTGGCCTCGCGGGTAGCGCTCCTCGAAGGTGCGGCTGCAGACGCGCCCGAGCTGAACGATCGCCGGCTCCGGGGTGTCGGAGAAGTCCGGGTAGCGGTAGCCGAGCTCCTCCGTCAAGTCGAAGCGCAGCCGCTCGGCGAGTACGACGGTACGTGCAACCGCAGCGCGGTCTTCGGGGAAACGCTCCACCATCTCGGCGGGCGAGAGCAGGACGCACTCGTGATTGCCGCGCCGCTCGGCCTCGCAGCCGTCGAGGGCGCTGCGATGTCGGACGGCGACGAGGACGTCCTGCAGGGGCGCTCGCCGCCGATGGTGCGCATGGACGTCGCCGGTGACGATCGTCGGGACACCGAGCATGTCCGCGAGATCGCGCAGACCGGCGTTGCGACGCGCGTCGCCACGCTCGTATGGACGCTGGAGCTCGATAAAGAAGCGCTCGCTGCCGAAAACACGGGCCAGCCGTGCGGCAGCATTCGGGCTGCGAACCGCGACTCCGTGTCTCGCGCAACCGGAGAGGCAGACGAGCCCTTCGTTCAGCTCCTCGAGCAGACGTTGGTCGAGCGCAGGTTCCGCCGCGGGCTGGGATTCCTTCCCTACCGGACGCGTGTGTGCGTGCGCTGCCGTGATCAGCCGGCAGAGATTCGCGTAGCCCTTTCCCGTCTCGACGAGGACGGTGACGTGCGAACGGTCGGCGAGCGTCAGCTCGGCCCCGGTGATGGGACGCACCCCGAAGTGCTTGGCCGCATGCGCAAACTCGAGCGAGCCGTAGACCCCGTCGTGGTCGGTGAGCGCAAGTGCGGGATAGCCGAGCTCGGCGGCGCTGACGGCGAGCTCCTCCGGCAGCGAAGCACCGTCGAGGAACGAGTACGACGAATGGGCGTGCAGCTCGACGTACGGGACGGAGGTGGTTGGTGTACGTCGGGGGCACCTCCCGGTTCCCCCGAGCCCCCTCCCCTGGTCCGCTCCGCGGACAGGCGGCTCCACCGCCTCTCGCTTGCGGGTCCGATGCGGAAACTCGGGCTGAAGCTCGACCGTCATACTCGGCAGCGATGCCAGGAGTCGTGCACAGACCCGGCGAGGGCGAGGCGCTCTTCGGCGGGCGGATCGTCATCAAGGCGAACTTCGACGAGCTCTGCATCACCGAGTCGCTTTTCCCGGACGCTCGCCCTGGCGCGGATCCGCACTTCCACCGGCAGCACGCGGATTCGTTCTACGTCCTCGAAGGCGGGCTCGCGGTCCTCGTCGACGACGAGGAGATGATGCTGTCCCCGGGTGCGTGCGTCTGCGCTCCGCCGGAGGTCGTGCATGGGTTCAGGAGCACTGCTCGCGCGCGGTTCCTGAACTTCCACACGCCCGACGGGGGTTTTGCGGGAAGTCTGCAGGCTCGGGATCGCGGTGAGCCCGGCGGTTTCGACAGCATCGACGCTCCGCCGGGCAGCGGCCGCCCCGGATCGGAAGCCGTCTTCCTCCTCCCCGGAGAAGGCGAACGGCTCGAGGGCGACAACAGAATCGCGACGATCAAGATCGGGCGTGAGGAGCTCTCGCTGATCGAGTTCGAGCTCGAGCCCGGCTTCGAAGGGCCCGACCCTCATACCCACGACGATCACGTCGACTCCTTCTACGTGCTCGCAGGCGAGCCCGAGTTTCTCGTCGGCGACGAGCGGCTTCGCCTCGAAGCCGGCTCGTACGTCGCCGCGCCGATCGGCGTCGTGCACACGTTCTCGAACTCTGGGCCGGACCGCGCGCGTCTCCTCAACGTCCACGCGCCGAGCCGTGACTTTCACGAGTCCCTGCGGCGAGGGAGTTGAATTACGGCGGGACTCGTCCACCTGACGCTCGTGCCGAACGAATACGAAGCAGAGATGCTCTGCGCGCTCCTGCGAACCGAAGGGCTCACATGCGATCAGCGGCCGACGAACCTCAGCGTCGGGAGGATGGACGGCATGCCGGGCGGTGGCCCGCGGGAAATCGTCGTTGCAGAACAGGATCTCGCCAGGGCTCAGGAGATCCTGGCTGCTTCTCCCAACTAACCGTGGACGGGAAGCGTTTGTCCCTTCGCTTCGCTCGGGAGCCTTCGACAAAAGCAGAGCTCACGCTCCCCGCTGGGTGAACCAGCAGCTGCGCTCCTCGTCGCGAAAGACAACGGCGTTCTCCCCTGACTGCAACACGACCTCGAAATAACGCCGGGACACCGGCTCCTCCGTCCACCACCGATCCACCACGCGCCACTCTTCGCGGACGAGCTCGACCGGTAAGCGATTCACCCGCACCGGTGTTCCATCCACGCGGGCCTCGACTACCGCCGCCCGGGGGTAATTGATCGGCCGTGCCCGCGAAGCGCGCACGGCCTCTTATGGTCGGCATCGCAAGCGACGCCTCAGTAGTCGTCCCGCGGCACGAACAACGCGCGCGCTTCCGGAATGCGCGACCACGGCGCGACCTCCACGACCTGATTGACCGATCCCGAGCCGGTGCTGGCGCGCACTTGACGCAGGCCCTCCCGCAACCGCACGTCGAGCTCTCCACTTGCTGCGGGCAGAAGTTCGAGCTGCTGCCCATCGTGCTCGGTCAGCTCCACGAGCTCGAGCCGAAGCTCGACAACGGGCGCAGGCAGCTCCGCAAGCTTCGGCCCGAGCGCGGCCTTGATGCGATCGAGCTCGGTGGTGGGATCGCGCAACGTCGCGCTTCTTCGCCAGGAGCCGCCGCCGACGAGCCGCGCGGACAACGCGAGCTTGCGCACGAACCGACCCCCACGCTCGGGGCGCGCCATCAGCGTCTCGACGAGCGCACCGAATGCGCGCCGCAACGTGAGCTCGTTGCCGATCGCTTCGGGAAACTCGAGTGCCTCGACGATCTCCGCCGGCGGGCGCCGGCCGCGAACGCGCGCGGCCTTCCCGCCTCTCGCCAGGCCCCAGGCGCGCCGGCCGTCCGGCCCCAAACGTTCGGCCACGGCACCGCCTGGTAGCCCAGCAAGCTGTCCGACGCGCTTGACTCCGAGCTCGTGCAGCTCCGCGCGGTGGCGCGGCTCCATCGGCACGAGCTCGAGCGGCAGCGGCGCGAGGAAGTCTCGCAACCGCTCGTCGGAGACGACCAAGATCTGCCCGGGGCGCGCGACGTTCGCTGCGGCCAAAGCTGCGAACCGGCGCTGCGCTGCGCCCGCACGTGGATCCCAGGCAGTACCGACGGCGGTGAGCGCGCGCCGCAACGCAGGCTCGAGCCCGCCGTACAACCTCTCGACCCCCCGCGTCTCGAAGTAGACGCAACCGACCTCGGCCGGATCGACCGCAAAACCGGTGTCTTCGAGTGCACGCAGGATCTCCTCCCATGCCTGCTCGGCCGCGGCCGGATCCTGCTCGACCAGGACGAGCTCGGGACACGTCGCCAGCCCTTCGCCGAGCCGCATCCCCGGACGGACACCGAGCCGTTCGGCCTCGGCCGTGACCGGGCCGAGCAGTGGCTCCGTTCCGGCCACCGGCGACAGTGCGGCGGGCCGCAGGGCGAGGCCCGGCTGCTTGCGCAGCGCAGCCCGCAACTCGAAGCCGGGGATGAGGAGGCAGGCGACCATGGGAACGTATGTTCTACACGAACACCTGTTCGCCTGTCAAGTAGGAGGGCAAATGGCCGTTCTCTGTATAGGCGGCCTGTCATGCTCGGCCTCTGAACCGACCAAGGAGGCTGAAATGGGCGATCTTGAGTCTGCGGCCAAGCGAGCGGTGGAGCAGCTGCCGTTTGGGGGGATGAAGGCGATCGGCGGGACTCAGTTCCCGCAGGAAGCCGGAAAGCCGATCGAGGACCAGCGGGTAGCGATTGAGAACGCGCTGATCGCCCTGTCCGAGGGCGTCGCCTTTCTCGCTAAGCGGCTCGATGAGGTCCGAGACAACGTGGAACGGCTGAAGAGGTAGACCACCCCGCAGGATCGCTTTCACTTCCTGGGCGATTTCTCCATCGCCTGGATCGGTCGCGGCGATCTCGCGGAGGCGAGCCACAAACGGGGGTTCCGTCCGACCGCCTCTATACAGTGAGGGGTACAAGATGCCTCCCGTCGATAGGAACAATCCCGTTCGCGCGAAGTCCTCGGACTCGCAGGTCTCGTTCATGGAGTTCATGCGGGAGTTCCCCGACGACGCGACCTGCCTCGAACATCTGTGGCTTACAAAACACGCCGAAGACGGCGAGCATGCCCACTGTCCAAAGTGCGACCAGACGCGCTCGTTCAAGAAGTACCCGACGAAGCAGCGCCGCCAATCGTGGACCTGCACCGCATGCGGCCACCACATCCACCCAACCGCCGGGACGATCTTTCACAAGTCGTCCACATCCCTGCACCTGTGGTTCTACGCCATCTATCTCGTCTCTAGTTCGCGGTGCGGAATCGCCGCGAAGCAGCTCGAACGCGAGATCGGCGTGAACTACAAAACGGCGCTGCGCATGCTGCACCTGATCCGCCAGGAACTGATGAACCAGGACTACCAGGGCCCTTTGTCGGGCGAAGTAGAAGCCGACGAAGCGTGGATCGGCGGGAAAGAACACGAAGGAGCAAAGGCGAAGCGCCGACGAGAAAACCCTGACGGCCCGAAGTACGGCCCGTATGTGAAACCTCGCCCGATGGTCTTCGGAATGGTCGAGCGCGGCGGCAAGATCCGCGCACAGGTCATGCCCGACCGCTACGGCTATCGGCTCCGTTCCGCCATCGCCTCGCACGTTCTGCCTGCCTCGATGGTCTTCACGGACGACTGGACGGGCTATAGCGGGATCGAGCGCCGCTACCGACACCATCGCATCAACCACTCGCAGCGCATCTACGTGGACGGGAACGTCCACACGAACACCATCGAGGGCTTCTTCGGCCACTTCAAGACCGACGTTCGCGGCACCCACCACTCGATTTCGACGCGCTGGCTCCCTGGCTATCTGAACGAGTGGGTTTGGAAGTGGAACCACCGCAACGACGATGCCGCGATGTTCCGCACACTGCTCACAAACGCCGCTACAACGCACTAGCGGAGCCACCCCGATCGTGATGGGGTAGCTTCGTGATCGTCCCGCAGCTGATCCTCCGATCCGGCCTGAAAGTCCAACGGGCTGTAGAACACCTCCAGGCTCTGGAGGAAGCGGCGCAGAAGTGGGGGAAGGAACACGGTCGGCCCGGGTTCCCCTGTGTAGTCGAGCCCAACCCGCAGGGCACCAAGATTCTCGTAAAGATCGCTGAGGACCTGCCTTTCCCGGAAATCGAGTGGGGCATCATCATCGGAGACGCCGTTCACTGCCTCCGGTCGGCCCTCGACCAACTCGTCGCCGGACTTTGGACCGCTCCGCCCGACAGTAGGACGCGCTTCCCGATCTGCCGCACCGAGCGCCAGTGGATCGTTGACGCGCCTGGGATGTATTGGTCGATCCCACCCGCCTACGCCGCAGTACTCGACAGGGCGCAGCCTTACCACCGAGGGGACAAAGCGAACGAACACCCGCTCGCCATCCTGAATGCGCTGTGGAACCTCGACAAGCACCAGGCGATCCCCTCCATGGCTCTGTCGGGGAGACGCATCCAAATCCAAGTTACGGGTGCGAAGGGCTTCCCAGATTGGGGAGCGTTGAAGTTTCGCACTCATCCCGGACGCGCTCTGAAACAAGGCGCAGTGATCGCTGAGGCGAGCTACAGAGACGCCGACACCGAGCCTCAGGCCGAGGTGTATGTGAAGGCCCACCTCACCGTTGGCGTAGCTTTCGGGCAGATCGCTACGGCTTCCGTCATCAGCGGCAAGCCAGTCGGCAAGACGTTTCATGACGATCTCATGCGCGCCGTCGCCGACGTCCTGAGAGACGTCCTCGACGTTCACAAGGCCTCCGGATAACGGAGCCTGAATAGACCGCTAAGCGGGCTTCTTCCGGGCGATCTTCTTGGTCGAGCTAGGTCTGCTTCTTGCCGCTCAGACGGGCGAGAATGCCGAAGACCTCGCGTCGGGTCGGAAGACCCGTCTTGGTGCCCTTCGGCAGAACCTGGGTTGGATGCCCTTCTGGAAGGTTCTGAGTCGCGTCCGTCTGCTTCTTGCCAGCCACCGAAACCACGGTACCACTCCCCAAAGACGGGACTAGGGACGCCAAAGCCCGCATCAGCGGCTTCTACAGAGACTGGCCATTTGCCAAGTAGGAGTTACGACGACATCTACTAGTGCTCCCCGTCATGGGCCGACAACATCGTCCTGCGGGCGGTCTAGAGATTTTCTGATTAAAGCCAATAAACAGATCGGCCGATGTCAGTGGACAACAGGGACTTAGGGGGACGGAGGGCGCCGCAGCCTTCTTCCCGGGAAGCTCGCCGCTTCCACACGTCTCTGTCCGGCAGAAGGGCGGCCTCTCCACCCGCCCTTCTGCACTTCTCATCCTCGAAAGATCGTTGCCGCCAAGGGATCTCCTTGGGCACGGCGAAAACGGTCAGCCCATGCGTGCCAGGGCGCTCCTCGCTCTGCCCCTGATCCTTGTCGCCGCGGCCATCGCCCCCCGCGCCTCGGCGGCCGATGCGGGCGTCGCCGCCCTCCAGGTCGGCCTGCACTCGCATGGGCTGTACCAGGGCCCGATCGATGGGCTCAGCGGGCCAGGTACCGCGAGGGCAATTCGCCGCCTCCAGAAGCGTGCCCACATCACGGTCGACGGCGTCGTCGGCCCGCAGACCCGCAGGGCGCTCGGCCGCTTCGCCCGCCACCGGCTCGGCACTCGCAAGCTCGAGATCGGTAACAAAGGCTGGGACGTCGCGTCGTTGCAGTTCCGGCTCGCCGAGCACGGCTTCCCCTCCGGCGCCTTCGACGGGATCTTCGGCCGGCACATCGACGCGGCGCTGCGCCGCTTCCAGGACTGGTCCGCGCTGAAGACCGACGGCGTGGCCGGGCCGGCGACACTCGGGGCGCTCGCTGCACCGCCGCCTGCGATTCCGCTGCCGCTCGCCTGGCCGATGACCGCGCCCGTGCTCGGCGACCGCTTCGGGCCGCGCGGCGACAGCTGGCACGCGGGTATCGACCTCCCTGCGCCGATGGGGACGCCCGTCTACGCGGCGCGGTCCGGCCGGGTCGTCTGGGGGGGCTGGCGCGACGGCGGGTGGGGATTCCTCGTCGTCGTCGCCCACGGCCACGGCGAGCGCACGATGTACGCGCACCTTTCACGGATCGACGTGCGCCTCGGCGTCTGGATCGGACAGGGGGTCCGGGTCGGTCTCATCGGCGCGACGGGCGACGCGACCGGTCCGCACCTGCACTTCGAGGTGCGCGTCCGCGGCGCCTCGGTGGATCCGCTGCGTGCACTTCAGTGAACGGCCGTCATCGCGCCATGATCATGAGCACGATCGTGAAGACAAGCGAAAAGAGGACGAAGCCGGCCACAACCACGATGACAAGCCAGCGGTTCCAGAGGAGAAGCCGCCGACGCCACTCAGCGCGTGCCTCGTTCATCGGGGCTCAGCTTACCCCGGCAGTTCGCCGAACCTAGGAGAAAGTCACTAGGGCGTCGCGCATCCGCGATGCGCCGGCGGTGCATGCCCGCCGCGGGCCAGGGCTCAGTCTCGTGCACCCTCGTTCGCGAAAGAAGCCGTTCGTCACGACGGCGAGCGTCCGCCCCAACCACTCGTAGCACCCGGACTGTGCGCCCGAGGCCACATGTGCGCATTCGCGAATCAGGCGCAACTGCTGCGCGGTACGCCCGGCGAGCGCCTGGTCGGGAACACCACGCAGGCAGGCTCCTGCTTCGGCCGCCCGGAGCTCTGCGCAGACTCGCATCTGGTCGAACGGATTCGACGAGATCGTGAGTGCAGCTGCGCTGATGCAGCCGTAGCGTTCGAGCGAACGCAGCCCGCGGCAGGAACGGCGCAGATCCGCTGCATTGCGCACGGGCTGCTCAACCGGCTGCTCCAGGAAGTATCGGTACCAGCATGGCCTGATGTATGTCAGACGCCCGTCACACAAGGTGCGGGGCGACATCGTCCGCCGCGGCGCCGTTGTCCCGTCAGCACCTCGGAGCGAGATCCAGTAATCGTGGAACACGCCCTGCGCACAGTCCGGGGCGAAGTTGCGCGGCAGGTTGCGGCACGCGCGAACCGCCTGGCCGAGGTCGCCGTGGTAGGCACGAAGCAACGCGTGACCGAGCCCGTGCACGCAGGTGTACTCCCGATAGCGCGTCGGCAGGCTCGCACAGGAGCGCACCGCCGACTTGCCGCCGGACCGGATGATCTGCGGGCCGAGGTACATCACGAGCCCCATCCCGAACCCGGCGGAGCAGTTCGGATTGTTCGAACGAGGGACGTAGCGCTGCAGCGTCGCAAGCGTCACGTGACGATCGCGCGCGAACTCCCTCCCCACCTCGTGCATGAGCACATGGCATCCCGCTTCGACCGGACCGCCGACCGCGACGGCACGCCGATCGATGCGCGGCAACTCGCTCGCGGGATCGCGCGACGCTTCGATGTCGAGGCGAAGCAGGCGGACGTAACAGTGGTACTGCGCCTCGGCGTTGTGGATCTGCGTGCATTGCCAGAGCCACGGTTTGCCCGGAGCGCTGCCACTGCTCGCAGGCAAGACGACCGCCGTCAGCGCCACGAGCAAGAATGCGTACCTCACGCAGTGATCTCCGCAGCCGGCCCGACCATTCCTGTGAAGCGAGGCACGACGTCGAGGACGTTCTCCCGTGCACAGAACGCGATGTCCTCCTCCAGACCGGGTGGCCCGTACGTCCGTGCGTTGAATCCCTCGAGCGCCGTCGGAAAGGCTCGAGCGATCAGCTCGGAGGCGATCGCGGCGTCCGTGCGCTCTCCGTCCACCAACTGCACGATCCGCCCCGCGCAGTACGCGTCGTCGAGCGCGAAGGCGCCCTGGAAGCCGGCGCACACGACCACTGCGTCCCGGTCAGCCGAGGCGCGTGCGATGGCTTCGAGGTTCAGCATGCTCCCCAGAACGACCTCCTCGCAACGCTGCGCGGTCTCCAGAATCGCCCGCGTCCCGTTCGTCGTCGACAGGATCAACGTGTCCGCCCGCGGCTCCAGGAACTCCCGCGGCGATGCGCCGACGTCGAAGCCCTCGACCTGGACCGCCTTGCGCTCCCCACCGACGAGGGAGTCGGGGATCTGCGCACGCAGCGCCAGCGCACCCTCGATCTCGGCGCAGCAGAGCACGCGCCGGTAGCCGGACGCCAGCGCCTGCGCGATCGTCGACGTCGCCCGGAGCACGTCGACCACCACCCCGAACGGGGCAGGAGCCGTCTCGACGGGAGTGAATGCGACGTCAATGCGCATCCGACTACGCTACTTCGCGCATGACTGAAACCGTCGAGCAGACCTGTTACCGGCATCCCGACCGGGTGACCGGCCTGTCCTGCTCGGAATGCGGCCGGCCCATCTGCACGGAGTGCATGACGATGGCTCCCGTCGGGATCCGCTGCCCCGACCATTCGGGGAAGGCGCAGGGCGTCCAGCGCGTGACCAAGGGCGTCCGACGCGCGGCCTTCGAGGGCACCGGAGCGAAGGTGACGAAGGCGCTGATCGGGATCAACGTCGCCGTGTACGTCGCCGAGCTCGCCCAGGGCGGCGGCGTCTACGGGGTCAACAGCACGATCTACGAGAAGGGCTTTCTCTACGCGCCGTTCGTGGGGCAGGGTGACTGGTGGCGGCTCATGACCGCAGCCTTCCTCCATTACGGGCCCTTCCACCTGCTCCTGAACATGCTCGGCCTCTACTGGTTCGGTTCGCTGCTCGAGCGACGGATCGGCTCCGGCCGGTTCGTGCTCCTCTACCTCGTCTCCGGGCTCGCGGGCTCGGCCGGCGCACTCGTCGTCAGTCCCAACAGTGCGACGGTCGGCGCGTCGGGCGCGATCTTCGGGATCCTCGGCGCGGGCCTCGTCTTGGAGCAGCAGCGCGACTACGTCTTCGGCGGGAGCGCGCTCGGCGTGATCGTCGCCAATCTCGTGCTCACGTTCGCGTGGAGTGGAAACATCTCCGTGGGCGGTCACATCGGCGGCCTCATCGGCGGAGTGGCGGCGACGCTCGCGCTCTCCCGCTTCGGCCGCGGCCATGCAGCCTACGGACGCGCCGGCCTGCTCGGAGTCGCCGGCATCGTCGCCGTCGGGATCGTGTCGATCGGGGTGGCGTACTGGAAGGCGAAGGGCTACGCCTAGGCGAGGGCCCGAGATGCCGACGGTCCTAGTCGACGCCGAGAACGCCCGCCGCTCGCTCTGGCCGAACATGCCCGGTGACGAGTTCGAGCAACGCAGCGAGGCCTGGGGCAAGCAAGAAGGACATGACGTTCGGATCGTCTGGGAAGGTTCGGAGTCGGCAGACGACCAGATAGCGCGTCTCGTCAAAGAGCTCGCGCCGCCGGTCTGGGTCGTCACCTCGGACCGAGATCTGCGCGAGCGCGTGGCTGACGACACGGAGCGCATCATCGGCGGCGGCTCCTTTGCGCGGGAGTTACGCAAGACCTAGAACACGGACATCCCTCTTTCGAGGCAACTCGTTCGAGGGACTCCCTCAGCCGCGACCTCTGCCGATCCACACTCTGTGGCTCGGTCTCTCCTTGCCCTCGTTTCGCTCGTCTGCGTCAGCGCAGGCGCAGCTGCGCTTGCACCGAACACCGCCGTCGGACGCGTCGTGCTCGACCGGCCTGTATCGCCCACCGGATGGGTTCAGGTTCCGACGCCGCACAGGTCTGCCCCACTGCACGTGATCGCCGAGGTCCGGCCCGGGCACGCGCTCGCGCTGCGCAGCCGGCCGTTCGGTCGCGTCCTCGCCCGCGTGGGCGCGAAGACACCGTTCGGATCGCAGCGCGCACTCAGCGTCGTCACCACCAGGCACGGCCGCTGGCTGGCCGTCACCGAGGCAGGCGTCGGGAACAACCGAGTCGTCTGGGTCGACGCGAAGTCAGGCGGATTGCGCTACGCCCACACGCGTTTCGAGCTGGACGTCGATCTTTCCGCGCGCACGCTGACCGTACGGCGCAACAGCGCCGCGGTTCGCCGGCTCAGCATCGGCGTCGGTCGTGCGGGCTCCCCGACTCCCACTGGAACCTTCGCGGTCACCGACAAGCTCAACGGCGGCGCCTACAGCGCTGTCTACGGCTGTTGCATCCTCGCGCTTTCCGCGACGCAGCCCGATCTGCCGGCCGGCTGGAGCGGAGGGAACCGGATCGCGATCCACGGCACGCTCTCGTCGAGCGACTTCGGTCGCGCCGTGTCTGCAGGCTGCGTGCACGCGAGCGATTCCGATCTGCATTACCTGATGCACACCGTCCCGCTCGGGACGCCGGTCGTCATTCGACCGTAAGCACCGGCTCGAGCCCGAGGAAGGCGCCGATGCGTTCGACCTCGCCGTCGATCCCCGCACGTTCGGCACGCGTGAGCATCCTGCACGGCGTCACCTGGAGCTCGATGCGCTTGCCTCGCTTCTTTCGCTCCCACAGCCCGGCCGCGACGCCGTCGATCATCAGGAACCGCACGCCGGCAGGCCCTTCGTATTTGCCGCGTCCGTGCTCCGCGACCTGGCGGCGCGCCTCCTCGGGCACGAGCTGGTCGCGCTCGCGGAAGCCCATCACGTAGACGTCGTACTCGGGCAGAAGTCGAACGGTCTGCTGCGGCTCCGGAAAAGATGTGTCGCCCTCGAGGAGGTGCGCCGGATGACCTTCTACGTCGACGTCCTCGAGCTGCAAAGAAGCGAACAATGCCCTTGCGTGGGCAGGCTTGAACTGCCGCGACGAGAACCACTCACGGAAATCCTTCGGTGTAGCCGGGCCGTACGTGCGCAGGTAGCGGCGGCAGACCTCGCGCAGGCCTTGCTGCTCGTCGACGTCTTCCCAGCGCTCAACCCATTGGTCCGGGCGCGCGAGGGTGATCTTGCTTCCCTGCGGCGGGCCTTGGCAGAGGTTGGCGCCCCCGAAGAACGCGAAGCCCGAGAGCAGACGCCCTCTTGCCTTCGGACCAACGCGCTGCACGACCTGGGCGGCCAGTTCCTCGCGCAGCAGACAGCGCTCGTCCAGCGCGTCCAATACCGCCGCACGGATCTCCTGCACATCGTCGTGCCCGAGCGCCGGGTGCAGTTCCCCTTTCGGATCGACCCAGGCTCCCATCTCCGGTGGCTCGGCCGGCGACACAGCTCGTGCAGCCGCGTACCACAGCGGCAGCTCGTCGGCTGGATGGAGGTGGAGGGTTCCGCGCAGCGTCCACGCTTTCACGAGCGCTCGGCGCTCCCAGAGCGCGTCGCGGACGTGCTGCCGCGTGATCCCTTCGACGCGCGTGGCGAGCTGCAGCTCCGCCGACGCCTGAACCTGTGCGTGGATTCCGCCGGTTTCGTGCAGGACCTCGAGGAGCCGGTTCGGGCCCGCGCGCTCGGCGAGTGAGCTGCGCGCAAGGCGCCGCGCACGAACCTCGTTCCAGGTAACGCTCTTCAGCTAGAGGAACCGCTCCCGGTCGACGAGCTTGCCGCCGGTGAGCCACGCGAGCGCACCGCGTTCGAGGATCTGGAGGTGCACGGCTGAAGGATCGTCCTCCGCATGATCTTCGCGGTACTTCGCGATCCACGCGCTGACCGCCTCGTCGGAGCTCATGTGGGCAACGCGCTCGCCGTCGAGGAGGATGGCGTAGCCCATCAGCCTCCCGCGGCCGCGTACGCGACGATGCCGCTGGCGGCGAGAGCCGCCTGGGCTGCGGCGAGCCGTGCGACCGGCACGCGATAGGGAGAACACGACACGTAGTCGAGCCCGACCTCGTGGCAGAAGGCGACCGACTTCGGCTCTCCCCCGTGCTCACCGCAGATGCCGAGCTTGAGGTCGGGCTTCCTCGAACGTCCGCGTTCGACCGCGATCCGCATCAGGTCACCCACGCCGTCGATATCGAGCGTCTCGAACGGGTTGTCCTTCAGTACCCCGTCCTCGAGATAGTGCGTCAGGAACTTGCCCTCCGCGTCGTCGCGCGAGAAGCCCAGCGCCGTCTGCGTGAGGTCGTTCGTCCCGAAGGAGAAGAAGTCGGCCTGCTCGGCGATCTCGTCGGCGCGAATGCACGCGCGCGGCAACTCGATCATCGTCCCGCAGAGGTACTCGACCTCCGGCGCTTCCTCCTCGGCCACGCGCACGGTCAGCTCGCGCAGACGGCGCAGCTCCTCCTCGAACCCGACGAGCGGATGCATGATCTCGACGAGCGGCGGCTCATCCGTGCGCTCGTCGACCGCGCGCGCGGCGCGAATGATCGCGCGAACCTGCATCTCATAGATCTCCGGCCACTGCAGGCCGAGCCGGCACCCACGGGTCCCCAGCATCGGGTTCGACTCCTGGAGCTGCTTGATGCGGCGGCGCGTTCGCTCGTCGGTCACCTGCTCGGGAGCCGGCAGGAACTCGTGCAGCGGCGGATCGAGCAAACGAATCGTCACCGGCAGCCCCGCCATCGCCTCGAAGATGGCCTCGAAATCGCCCTGCTGCATCGGCAGCAGCTTGTCGAGCGCCTGACGCCGGCCCTCTTCGCCCTCGGCCAGGATCATCTGGCGCACGACCGGCAGCCTGCCGCCGGCCATGAACATGTGCTCGGTACGACAGAGACCGATCCCCTCGGCTCCGAACTCGCGTGCCTTGGCGGCGTCCTCGGGCGTGTCCGCGTTCGCGCGCACCTTCAGGGTGCGGTGCTCGTCCCCCCATTCGAGGATCGTCTGAAGGTCGTCGTTCACCTCGGGCGCCACGAGCGGCACCTCGCCGACGATCACCGCTCCGGTGCCGCCGTCGATCGTGAGCAGGTCGCCCTCCGACAGAGTTCGGTCGCCGACGGTGATCGTGCGTGCATCGATGTCGATCGAGAGACCTTCGCAGCCGGCCACACACGGCTTGCCCATGCCACGCGCCACCACTGCGGCGTGTGAGGTCATGCCGCCGTGCGCGGTGAGAATTCCGGCCGCCTGAATCAGACCGTGGATGTCGTCCGGCGTCGTCTCCCAGCGGACGAGGATGACGCTCTCGGCTGCCTTGCCACGCTCCTCAGCCGTATCGGCGTCGAGCGCGATCGCCCCGCAGGCTGCGCCCGGCGAGGCGTTCAAGCCCTTCGTGGCCACTTCCCAGTCGGCCGTCGGGTCGATCATCGGATGCAGCAACTGGTCGAGCTGCGCGGGATCGATCCGCGCCACGGCGTCCTCGCGCGAGATCAATCCTTCGTCCGCCATGTCGACCGCCGCCTTGACCGCCGCCGAGGCGGTGCGTTTGGCAGAGCGCGTCTGGAGGAGATAGAGCTCGTTGTCCTCGACCGTGAACTCGATGTCCTGCATGTCGCGGTAATGCTCCTCGAGCCGGCGCATCGTGTCGAGCAGCTGCGCGAACGCAGCCGGAAGCTTTTGCTCCATGTTTGCGAGCGGCTCCGGCGTGCGAATGCCGGCGACGACGTCCTCGCCCTGCGCGTTCGCCAGGAACTCTCCGTACAGCCCCGGTTCGCCGGTTGAGGGATCACGCGTGAATGCGACCCCGGTACCGGATTCGTCTCCCTTGTTCCCGAAGACCATCTGCACGACGTTGACCGCCGTGCCGAGCTCGTCCGGAATGTCATAGGTCCGGCGATAAACCTGTGCGCGCGGAGAGTCCCACGAATCGAAGACTGCGCGTACCGCGCGCGCGAGTTGCTCACGCGGATCCTGCGGGAAGTCGCGACCGGTCTCCTCGAGATAGATGGCGCGGTACATGTCGATCAATCCGGCCAGATCGTGGGCCGACAGATCGACGTCCTGCGAGGCGCCGCGCGACTTCTTCAGATCCGTGAGCGCCTGTTCGAACCGGTGGCCGTCGATGCCGTCGACGACCTCGCCGTACATCTGGATCAACCGCCGGTAGGAGTCGTTTGCAAATCGCTCGTTTCCGGTCGCGCGTCCGAGGCCGACAACGGCGTCGTCGTTGAGCCCGAGGTTGAGGATCGAATCCATCATCCCGGGCATCGAGACCGCCGCGCCCGATCGTACGGACACGAGCAGCGGGTCATTCGTGTCTCCGAAGCGCTTGCCCGTTTTCTCCTGGAGCGCGCCGAGATGTTCCTCGATCTCCTGCTCCACCCCGTCGGGCAGCGATTTGCCGTTCGACATGTAAGCGCGGCAGGCGTCGGTCGTGATCGTGAACCCGGCCGGGACCGGTACGCCCATCTGTGTCATCTCCGCGAGACCCATCCCCTTGCCGCCGAGTAGGTCACGCCCTCCGGTGGAAGGCGCGTCGAAGGCGTAGACGTAGCGCTTGGCGGCCAAGGCGGAATCCTCTCACAAATGCCCTGCAATACTCAGCGTTATGCCAGAGCCGAGGATCGTGGCGATGGGCGGAGCCCCTGACGAAACGCTCCTCGACTACGTGCTCGGCCTCGCGCCGGGAAAGCGCCTGCTCTACGTGCCGACCGCCGGAATGGAGGACCCGGCGAGGACGGTCTGGTGGTACGAACGACTGCACGGCCGTGCGGAGATGATGCACCTGCACTTCTTCCCCTGGCCGCCCTCGGGGCTGCGCGAGCGGACGCTCGACCACGACGTGATCCTCGTCACGGGCGGCAACACTGCGAACGCTCTCGCAGTCTGGCGCACTCATGGCTTCGACGAGATCCTCCGCGAAGCCTGGCTCGCAGGCATCCTGCTGACGGGCTGGAGCGCGGGGATGATCTGCTGGTTCGAGTACGGCGTGACGGACTCCTTCGGGCCCGAGCTCGCGCCGATGGAGTGCCTCGGCTTTCTCCCGGGCAGCGCGTGCCCGCACTACGACGGCGAGGAGCGGCGCCGTCCTGTCTACACGCAGCTCGCCGCCGAAGGGCTGGCGCCCGGTGTCGCCGCCGACGACGACGTGGCCCTGCACTACGTCGGCACCGAGCTCTGGGAGGCCGTGACCTCACGCGAGGGAGCGGCCGCGTACAGCGTCGAGCCCGGGGGCGAACGCGCGCTCGAGACAAGGCTGTTGGCCTAGGCCGAAAAGAAGAACGGCCCCGGGTCGAGGCCGCTCTTCTCGAACGTCGGGTTAGAGGCCCGACTACAGGCCTGAGAACCGCACGAGGCTCCACTGGGTCTCGCCGATCGTCGACCTGATCCAGCTCTGCACCGCGGTCGTGTCGACGCGGTACATGAAGTCCAGTCCGCGGCACCACTGGTTCAGCCCGAACGAGTTCACTGCGACGATCGTGTTCGTCGAGTCGTAGAGCAGCGGGCCGCCGGAGTCGCCGCCGCAGGTCCCACCCTTGCCGTTTCCGGGATTTGCGGTCAACTGGATGTTGAAGCCGCTCGTCAGGTGGCTGTTGAGGTTCACGAGCTGCTCGGTCGCCATCAGCCGCTTGCGGAAGGAGATCGTCTTCACCGGGTTCGACAGCGTCAGGCCGTATCCGGAGGCGGTGAACGTGATCTCCTGCTGGCCGCGCTGAGTCGCGAGCCGGTCGAGCGCGCCGACCGTTGCGAGCGAGCCGTAGCTCGTCACGAGCGAGGCCTGGTTCGTTGCTGTGATCGGCTTGTCGAGGACGACGATCCCGACGTCTTTGGTGTTCGGGAAGCCGTTGAAGTTGTCGAAGCCGAAGTTGTAGAGGTGGTCCGACGACACGTCGCTCGACACCGGATAGCCGCTCGGAGCCGGCGTGCCCGTCACCGCATCGAAGCCGACGCCTGCGTCCTGCTGGAACCACAGGCGTGCATGGGTCGCGCCTGTCGACGCATCCGTGCAGTGGCCCGCAGTCAGAAAGACGCTCGGCGTGATCAGCGAGCCCGAGCAGCGGTGCGTGAAGACGTCGTTCGCGTCGTAGAAGGCGATCAGGGCGACGTACGAGTGGACCGAGTCGTCCTGGTAGTTGCCGGTGATCGCGCCCGCGGGCGAGGCACCGATCGTCAGCAGGCCGGCCACCAGGGCCAGCAGCGCCAGAGTCCTGCGCAAGATTCCCTCCTCCGTGGTTGACCCCCGTACCTGGAAGCACGGCCGCGGGAGTATAGCTCCCTCTATGTAGATCGTCTAGAGGTCTATATCAGGCTTCACAACGGCGCGCGCCGGCGCCGGGCGCGGAACTCCGCCAGCCACGCCAGCCCCCGAATCCCCAGCCAGATCGGCGTCAGCAGCACGTAGAAGAGGACGAGAGCGAAGCCGAGAATGCCCCACCACATGGCCCAGCGCCACCAGGGCACGGGCGGCTTCGGCTTCACGAGACCTCCGCCGCCGCCGCCTCCGCCTTCCGGCCCTCCACCGTCCGCAGGATCCGCTGCGCCGTCTCCTCGATCGAAAGCTCCGAGATGTCGATCACCGGGCAGCCGAGCTTCCGTTGCACCGCTGTCGCCTCGTCCAGCTCGTCGTACACCTCCGTCAGCTCCGCATAGCGCCGGTTGTTGGCGCCGAGATTCCGCATGCGCGCCCGTCTGATCTCCGCGAGGCGGTCGGCGTGGATCGTCAAGCCGACGATCTTCGCCGGGTCGAGCTCGAACAGCTCCTTCGGCGGCTCGATGCCCTTCACGATCGGCACGTTCGCGACCTTGTGCCCGAGATAGCCGAGGTAGATCGACAACGGCGTCTTCGAGGTGCGCGAGACGCCTACGAGGACGATGTCGGCCTCGTCGAGGCCCGCCCCGACTCCGTCGTCGTACTTGACCGCAAACTCCATCGCCTCGATGCGGCGGAAGTACGCGGGAGTCAGCGGGGCCCGGGAGCCCGGCGTCATACGCGCGGCCTGGCCGGACACGCGCGCGACGGCGTCGATCGGATGCCCGAGCAGGTCGCAGTAGTGAACGCGGGCGCGACGGCAGAGCCGGCGCATCGCATCGCGCAACTCAGGGTCGACGAGCGTATAGATGACGACGGCGGCGTGTCCGCGCGCGCTGGCGACGGCCCGCTCCAGATCGTCGACGGTCTCGGCTCTCGTGTGACGCACCTCCTCGAAGGCCTGCTCGGGAAACTGGGCCTCGAGCGCCAGCACGAGGCGCGCGGCCGTCTCTCCCGTGGAGTCGGAGACGATGTGGAGCTCGACCGGAGGCTGGGCCATCCCGAGAGAGGCTAGTGGCTCGGGGCACGCGCAAGTGACCAGCGCACCTATTCACAAAGCCTTTACCCGATTCTGAGTGAGTTCTTAGAGATTGCGGGAACCCTCTCGAGATGACTCCCGGAGGCCTCCGAGCCCTTCTGACCTTCGCAGCCTTACTACTCGCCGCGCTCGTGTTCAGCGGGGCCGGCCAGGCTAAGACCGGCTGCGTCTCGCGGCTTCTTGCCGACTGGCGCGACGGCCGCATCGACGGGACCTATTCGGTCGGCTGCTACCGAACCGCCCTCGCGCACCTGCCGGAGGATGTGCGGATCTATTCGAGCGCAGAGAGCGACATCACGCGCGCGTTGGTCGCCCGCAGCCAGGCGGTCATCGCGGCCCCGGCGAACGCCAAAACGCCGAGTCGATCCGCCGGCGGAAGCGGCGACGGCGTCTCGCCGCTCCTTGTGTTGGCGATCGCCGGCGCGATCCTCGCAGCACTGGGCTCCACCTTCGCACTGGTGCGGTAGAGCCGGCGGACACTCGGTAACGTCCCGGCCTCATGGCCGACAACGTCACCGACGACGTCACGATGGACAAGATCGTCTCGCTCTCGCGCCGCCGCGGGTTCGTCTTCCCTTCCTCCGAGATCTACGGCGGCATGGGCTCGACCTTCGACTACGGCCACTACGGCGTCCTGATGAAGAACAACATCCGCGAGCGCTGGTTCGAGGCGATGGTCCGAAACCGCGACGACATCGTCGCGATCGACTCGGCGGTCATCCTGCACCCCAAGGTCTGGGAGGCATCGGGCCATGTCGCCGGCTTCACCGACCCGCTCATCGACTGCCGCACCTGCAAGCTCCGCTTCCGGGCGGACAAGCTCGAGGACTCGAACTGCGGCCGCAAACCCAGCAAGCATCCGGGCGAGACGCCCGAATGCGACCTGACCGAGCCGCGCCGGTTCAACCTGATGTTCGAGACGACTATCGGCGCGCTGCAGGAGGAGGGCTCGCGTGCGTTCCTGCGACCTGAGACCGCGCAGGGAATCTTCATCAACTTCAAGAACGTGCTCCAGATCGCGCGACGCAAGCCGCCGTTCGGGATCGCCCAGATCGGCAAGTCGTTCCGCAACGAGATCACACCAGGAAATTTCCTCTTCCGCGTCCGCGAGTTCGAGCAGATGGAGATGGAGTTCTTCGTCCCGCCGGACGAGGCGGAGAAGTGGTACCGCTACTGGATTGACGAACGGCTCAACTGGTACCGGCGCTACGGGCTACGCGACAGCAAGTTGCGGGTACGCGAACACGGGCCGGAGGAACGGTCGCACTACTCACAGGGGACGAGCGACATCGAGTACGACTATCCGATCGGCTGGTCGGAGCTCGAAGGGATCGCGAACCGCGGCGACTTCGACCTGACCCAACATGCCGAATATTCGACGACGAAGCTCGAGTACGTCGGACAGGAGGGCGAGCGCTACGTCCCTTACGTGATCGAGCCGGCAGTGAGCATCGAACGGATCATGGTCGCCATGCTCGTCGACGCCTACGACGAGGAGGTCGTCGGCGAGCGTGAACGGACGGTGCTGCGCCTTCATCCGAAGATCGCTCCCGTCACGGCGGCGATCCTGCCGCTGATCGGCAAGAGCGACGAGATGGTCGCGAAGGCGCGCTCTCTCTACGAAGACCTACGCCGCCGCCACAGCGTCGAGTACGACGACGGCGGTGCAATCGGCCGCCGCTACCGCCGTCAGGACGAGATCGGCACGCCGTGGGCCTTCACCGTCGACGAGCAGACGCTCGAGGACGACACCGTCACCGTCCGGGACCGCGATTCGCTGGCGCAGGAACGCCTGCCGATCGCCGACGTGGGCGCCTGGCTGGGCGAAGCGCTCGAGCGAGACTGGAAGTCACCGAAAGCGGACTAAGACTCGGGGTTGTGCCGCGTCGTCGATCGAGGGCGAATCCCTCCGAGCGCATATTCAGCCGCCTCGTCGATCCCGAGCGAAGCTCCGCGCTGCGAAGCACGCTCGAACGCCGCCGACCCGAGGCTGTCACGGAGACTCTCCAGGGCACCCTCGAAGACCTCCTGCTCACGCGGCGTAGTGAATGTCGAAACAGACTGTCGCATCGACGCGGCGTTGGCCAGCAAGGTGGCGGCTCGTTCTGCGTCGTCGTTCTGGAGCGCCAGGAGCGCGAAGCCCTCGAGCGCGAGCGATGCCTCGTGCTGGTCGTTCAACTCGCGGGCGAGACCGAGAGCTCGCTCGAGATAGGGACGCGCCTCGGCTGCGTGCTCCAGGCAGGCCGCCGCACGTCCAACGCCGTTGCAGGCCACGGCAATTCCCCTGATGCCGCCAACTGCCTCGAGTAGCGGAACCGCCTCGGCGAAGAAACGCTTCGCATTTTCGAAATCGCCTTCCTCCCAGTGGACAGCGCCCAGATTCGCTACGGCCCGCCCCTCCTCGAACGTGTCGTGCACGCGACGCGCAAGCTCTCGGCCCTCGTGGAGGAGCCGCCTTCCCTCCTCACGGTCGACAACGAGAACGGCCAGGTCGACCATCGCCGACGCGATCCCATGTTGGTCTCGGAGCTCGTGACTCACACCGAGCCTGTCCCTCGCGAGCCGTTCCGCGGTCGAGCGATCCTCCTGGTAGCTCGCAAGCCTGGCCGCCCCGGCGAGAGCCTTCGCGCGCGCGACGGTTGCCCCGGGTCCGGCTCGAGCAAGCGCGTGCTCGAGACGAGTGCGACCTTCGGTTCGATCACCTCGCGTCGCCCAAAACCGCCAGAGCGCTCCTGCCAGCCGGAGCTCTTCCGCGGCGCCGGCCGTAGCTTCGAACCAGGAAAGAGCCGAGCGGAGATTATCCAGATCAGCGGAGAGTCGGTCCAACCACGCGGCCTGGGTTTCGCCCGTCAGCTCCGGCTCAGCAGCCTCGGCAAGGGCGAGGAAATGCTCGGCATGCCGTCGTCGAAGGTCCTGCTCTTCGCCGCCATCGCGCAGACGCTCGACGGCGTACTCCCGGATCGTCTCCAGCATCCAGAACCTCGGCTCCGCGTCCTGATCGTGTCTCTGACGGATCAGGTTCTGCTCGACGAGCGACTGCAGCCCGTCGAGGACCTCGAACGCCTGATCGTCCTCGGTGCTACAGAGTACTTGCGCGGCCTCCAGGCGACAGCCGCCGACAAAGACGCCAATTCGGGCGAACAAGGCCTGCTCCGGCGGGGAAAGCAATCCGTGGCTCCAGTCGATCGTCGCGCGCAGGGTCCGCTGACGTGGCTCCGCGTCGCGGGCACCGCCGGTCAGCAGTTGAAGTCGTTGGTCGAGCCGCTCGAGCAACGCCTCTGGCGTCAGGAGCACTATTCGAGCGGCGGCCAGCTCGATCGCCAGGGGGAGTCCGTCGAGGCGCGCACAGATCTCACTGGCAGCAGCTGCGTTCTCCGGGCTGAGTGAGAAGTCGGGTCGGACGTCCTGTGCGCGAGCCGTGAAGAGCGCGACCGCTTCGTTGCCTTGGACGACATCCAGATCGCCTCCGCTGGGGACGGCCAATGGCGGCACGTCGTAGACGCGTTCTGCCGACAGCCGAAGACGCTCTCTGCTCGTCGCGAGCACTTTCAGCTTCGGACAAGACGCGAGGAGTGTCGCAATCGCGCCGCCCGCGCCAACGACGTGTTCGAAGTTGTCGAGGAGCAGAAGCAGCTCCTTTTCCTCCAGGTACGACGCCAGTGTCGCGAGCAGGTCCTCTCCCGGCGTGTCCCGGATCGCCAGGGCGTGTGCGATCGTTGGTACGACGAGCTCCGGATCGGCGATCGGTCCCAGCCAGACGACGAAGACGCCGCTGGAGAAGTCGTCCAGCAACTCGGCTCCCGCATGAAGCGCGAGGCGCGTCTTCCCCGTGCCACCCGGCCCGGTGAGAGTGAGGAGACGCAGATCCTCGGCACGTACAAGTTCGCTGATGTCGGCGAGCTTGGTCTCGCGCCCGATCAATGCGTTCGGCTGAACCGGCAGGTTGTTCGGGCGGTTCCCGAGAGTCTTCAGCGCTGGGAACTCGGCAGGAAGCCCGTCGACGATGAGCTGAAACAGCCGCTCAGGTTGAAGAAGGTCCTTGAGTCTGTGCTCGCCGAGGTCGCGCAGCGAGACGCCCGCACCCAGCTGCTTCCGCGTCGCGTCCGAGAGTAGAACCTGTCCTCCGTGGCCGGCAGCCATCACTCGTGCGGCGCGATGGACGTCGAGCCCGACGTACCCTTGCCCCACCCGCCGGGCCCCACCCGTATGGATCCCTACGCGAACACGGATCTCGGCGTCATCGGGCCATGGATGCGTCGCGAGGGCGCGCTGCAGGTCCGCCCCGGCGGCAACTGCGCTTTCCGCAGACGCGAACGCAACGAAGAACGCGTCTCCCTCCGCGTCCACCTCGAGCCCGTCCCAACGCCGGAAGGCGGAGCGGAGCAAGGCCCGATGTTGTTCGAGCAGCTCCGTGTAGGAATCCCCCACGCGCTGCAGCAATCGGGTTGAGCCCTCGACGTCCGTGAAGAGAAGCGTGACTCCGCCGACGGGAAGCTCGCTCATTCGGAGGCGAGGCTAGGCGCTGCGCAGCGTGCGCAGCCTGAAGTTGCCGAAGTACTCGTATGCCGACGTAATCACGGCGAGCGCGTCACGCGCAGAACGCTCGGCGAGACCGACCTCGCCGGACTCAGCGAGGGGCTTCGCGAGCAGCGCCTCGATCCCGGCGATGCCGGCCGGCGAGAGAGCAAGGACTCCTTCGCCGCAGTTCTGGCAGACCGCTCCTCCCGCTTTCGCCGAGTAACCGACGAGCGGTGCCGTCTCGGTGCCGCACTCGGCGCAACTCGTCAAATGTGGCAGGTAGCCGGACAGCCAGAGCAGTTTGAGCTGGAAGGAGAGAGCGAGCGGGTCCAGCGACGGGCGGGCGGTGAGCGGCTCGAGGTCGTCGAGGAGGTCGAGGAAGCGCGTCAGCGCCTGAAACGCGCGCGCGTTCGCCTCCTGTTCGGTGAAGAGGCGCAGCATGGCCTCCGCGGCGACCAGGCCGACGCCGAGCCGGTATTGCTGTTCACGCGCCTCATGGTGCGAGCGGAGGAGCTCCACTCCCGTGACGGTCTGCAGCTCGCTCGAGCCCTGATACAGCATCAACTCGACGTGCGAGAGCGGTTCGAGCCGCGCGCCGAACCGTGACTTCGTCTTGCGGATCCCCTTCGCGACGGCACCGATGCGTCCGCGGTCGAGGGTGTAGACGTGCAGCACACGATCGGCTTCGCCGAGCCGGAACGAGCGCAGCACGACCGCCTCGGTCTTGTAAGAGCGTCCGGGCATGGCTCGGCCAGTCTAGTCCCGGCGGCGGAGGGAACCTTTGCGGGCGTTTCTTCGTTAGAAGGGTATGGCAAGGGTTCAGATGTACTCGACTCGCTGGTGCGGCTATTGCGTCCGCGCGAAAGCGCTGCTCGAGAGCAGGGGCATCGAGTACGAGGAGATCTCGCTCGATGACGACCCGGCCTTCAGGCAGAAGCTCTTCGATCTCACGGGCGGCTGGACCGTTCCGCAGATCCTGATCGATGGCCGGCCGATCGGCGGCTACACAGAGCTGTGGCGCCTCGACCGGGGCGGCCTGCTGGACGACGAGCTCGCCGCCTGAGGTTCCAGGCGTTGACAGTTCGGGCAGTACCACGTGCCGCGACCCGCCGTGCGGATCTTCTCGATCGGCGTCCCGCAGCGCTCACAGGGACGTCCTTCGCGACCGTAGACGCGAAAGCGGTCCTGCATGCGGCCCCGTCCACCGTCGGGGGTCGAGTAATCGCGCAGGCTCGCGCCCTGGCGTTTGACTCCGACCTTGAGCGCGTCTTTGATCGAGCGTGTCAGTCGCGCGAGCTCTTCGGCGTCGAGCGTCCCCGCGAGGCGAAGCGGGTGGACCTGGGCCCGCCACAATGCTTCGTCAACGTAGATGTTCCCGAGCCCTGCGACCGTTCGCTGATCGAGGAGCGCAGCCTTGATCGGCGCGCGGCGGCCTTCGAGCTGCTCGGCGAGCCTGCGGACCGTGAACGTACGCCCGAGCGGCTCGACGCCGAGCCGCTGCTCGAGGTATGGCTCCAGCTCGCCGGGCTCGAGTAGCTGCCACGTGCCGAAACGGCGGACGTCGCGATAGGCGACGTCCGACCCGTCGTCTAACCTGACAACAGCGCGCCGGTGCGGATCGTCGACCAGCGTCCCCTTCGCCGCGTGCCGCAGACTCCCCGTCATCCGGAGGTGAATCAGCAGAGCCCGCCCCGATTCGAACCGAACAATCAGATACTTGCCGCGGCGTTCGAGCGCCGCCACTCGTTCGCCTTCGAGCTCGGCAGCGACGGCGTTTGGCTCGAAGGGCCGCACGAGTCGCGAATCGTCGATCTCGACGCGATCGAACCGCCGGCCGACGAGGTGCGGCTCGAGCTGCTGCCGGATCGTCTCGACCTCCGGAAGTTCGGGCACTAGTGCCCCTGCCAGCAATACATGTCGGCTGGCGGGGGCACTAAGCGATCGTCTCGAGCACGATCGGCCGTGGGAGCGGAGCTTCGTCGCCGAGCTCGTACGCTGCGAGCACCTCCGCCTCGGCTTGCTGCGCCGATGCGTCGTCCTGGGCATGCACTTCGGCCAGGACCTCCCCGGCTGCCACGGCGTCGCCGCGCTTCTTGAGGCAGCGGATGCCGACGGCGTGGTCGATGGCGTCGTCCTTCGTCTGGCGTCCGGCGCCCATGCGGAGGGCGGCCATGCCGATGTCGGTCGCGCCGATCGAGCGCACGTACCCGTCCGCAGGCGGCACGACCTCGCGAACGACGGGCGCCGTGGGTAGCGCGGCTTCACGAGGGTCTCCGCCCTGCGCGGGGATCCAGCGCTCGTACATCGCGAGCGCCGTCCCGTCCTGGACCGCGGCCGCCGTACGAGCGTGTCCCTCCTCCTCGTCGATCCCGAGATCGGAGAGCGCGAGCAGGTGGGCGCTCGCGACCAGCACGAGCTCCGTGAAGTCGGGCGGCCCCTCGCCTCTCAGGGTCGCGATCGTCTCGCGGATCTCGAGGGCGTTGCCGACCGCGTGCCCGAGCGGCTGGTCCATGTCCGTCAGCACGCACACCACCTCACGACCCGCGTGCTGCCCCAGCTCGAGCATCATCCGCGCAAGCTCCCGCGCATCCTCGATCGTCTTCATGAACGCACCGTCGCCGACCTTGACGTCAAGGACGACCGCGTCAGCTCCGGCTGCGATCTTCTTCGACATGATGCTGGCCGCGATCAGCGAGACGTTGTCGACCGTCGCCGTCACGTCGCGCAGGCCGTAGAGCAACTTGTCCGCGGGAACGAGGTTCGCGCTCTGACCGATGATGGCGAGGCCGACGTCTCGCACCTGCCCCAGGAACTCGTCGGTCGTCAGCTCGACCCGAAAGCCTGGAATGGATTCCAGCTTGTCGAGCGTGCCGCCGGTGTGACCCAGGCCGCGACCGCTCATCTTCCCGAACGGCACGCCGCAGGCGGCGACGATCGGCCCGACGGCGAGCGACGTCTTGTCCCCCACCCCGCCGGTCGAATGCTTGTCGACCACCTTGCGGCCGAGCGCAGGTCCGAGCTCGATCGTCTCGCCGCTGCGGATCATCGCGTCCGTCAGCGCGAAGGTCTCCTCCCCGTTCAGACCGCGGAAGTACACGGCCATGCAGAAGGCGGCCATCTGATAGTCCGGAACCTCGCCGCGCGCATACGCGAGCACGAGCTCCGACAGCTCGTCGTTCGAGAGTCGCTCACCGTCTCGCTTGCGGCGGATCAGCTCGGCGGCATGGATCACGCGAGAACGGTCAGCGCTCGACGATCGACTGGCCGGGGAGGCCACGCGAGGGAGACTTCCCTCCGAGCCAGGCGTTCACGGTCGCTCCGACGTCGGCGAACTCCCCGTGGTGAATACGTCCGGCTGCGTTCTTGCCCTCGACATAGGCAAGCAGCATTGCGTGCTCGCGTGAGTGGTCCGTGGACGGCGTCGTCGGGTCGCAACCGTGGTCCGAGGTGAGGATCAACAGATCGTGCGGCCGCAGCGCGTCGAGCAGATCGGGCAGTCGGCGATCGAAGTCCTGCAGGCAGCGATGGAAGTTCTCCGGATCGTTGCGATGCCCCCAGAGCATGTCCGTCTCGACGAGATTCGTGAAGATCAGGCCGTCGTCGAGCTCGCGTAGAAGCTTCTCCGTCTGCGTGATGCCGTCCACGTTCGACTTCGTCGGACGCGATTCGTCGATGTCCTGCCCCGCGAAGATGTCGCCGATCTTGCCGACACCGTGGACCTTCATCCCGCTTTCGCGCACGAGCGAGAGGTAGTTCGGCTGCCTCGGCAGGAGCGAGAAGTCATGACGGTTCGGCGTGCGCTCGTAGTTCCCGGGCTCGCCGATGAACGGCCGCGCGATCACCCGGCCTACCGCGTGCTTGCCCGTCAGGATCTCGCGCGCGCTGCGAGAGGCGTTGTACAGCTCTTCGAGTGGAATGGTTTCCTCGTGAGCTGCGATCTGGAAGACCGAGTCGGCCGACGTGTAGACGATCCACTTGCCGGTGCGCTGGTGCTCCTCGCCGAGCTCCTGGATGATCTCCGTTCCCGACGCGGGCTTGTTTCCGAGCACCCCACGCCCCGTCTTGTGCATGAAGGGATCGATCACATCGTGCGGGAAGCCGTGGGGGTACGTCGGCATCGGGGTCGGCGTGACCACCCCCATCAGCTCCCAGTGCCCAGTCGTCGTGTCCTTGCCCTTGGAGCGTTCGATCAGGCGTCCGGCAACCGCAGGTGCGCCCGCCTGTGGGGGGCAGCCTTCGAGCGGCTCGACGTTGCCGAGACCAAGTGCCTCCAGGTTCGGCAGGTCGAGGCCTCGCACGACGCGCGCGACGTTGCCGAGGGTGTCCGAGCCCTCATCGCCGTACTCCACCGCGTCCGGAAGCTCGCCGGCACCCACGGCATCGAGCACGATGACACACGCCCTCGGCATGCGGCTATTGTAGGTCGGCCATGATGGACGCCCTCGGACTGCTCGGGATGTTCCTCTTCTGCGGCGCCGTGATCGCGCTTGCAGCGGCACTCACATGGGTCGTGGTGTGGTTCTCGCCCGCGAAGAAGCCGAGCTAGGGGCGCAGCGCACTAGACCGCAGAGAGAGGCAGCACGTCCTCGAGGGGCCGATAGTCCAGGCCGTGCGCGTCGGCGACTGCTTCGTAGGTGACCTTCCCCTCCACGACGTTCACTCCACGTGCAAGGGCGGGGTCGCGGGCCACAGCTTCCGCCAAGCCGTAGTCGGCAATCGCCTCGACGTACGGGAGGGTTGCGTTCGTCAGTGCCTTCGTGGAGGTGATCGGCACCGCACCGGGCATGTTCGCGACGCAATAGTGCGTGACTCCCTCGACCGTGTAGACCGGTTCGCTGTGTGTCGTCGGTCGCGACGTTTCCGCCATCCCGCCCTGGTCGATCGCGACATCGGCAAGCACCGAGCCGTCCTTCATCCCCGCCACCATCTCCCGGGTGATCAATCGCGGTGCGAGCGCACCTGGAATCAGCACTGCGCCGATGACCACATCCGCCTCGCGCACGGACTCCTCGATCTGGAGGGTCGACGACATCAAGAGACTGACCCGGCCCGAGAGGATCTCCTCGAGGTGACGCATTCGGTCGATCGAGCGCTCGAGGATCGTGACGTTCGCGCCCAGCCCGATCGCGATCACCGCGGCGTTATAGCCGACGATGCCGCCACCGATGACGACGACACGCCCCGGTGCAACTCCGGGCACGCCTCCGAGCAGCAAACCTCGGCCGCCCAGGGGCTTCTCGAGGAAGTACGCGCCGGCCTGGGCCGCGAGCCGGCCGGCGATCTCGCTCATCGGGGCCAGCAGCGGTAGAGCACCTGCATCCGTCTCGACGGTTTCGTAGGCAACGCCCGTGATGCCGCTGTCGAGCAAGGCGCGGGTCAGGGCTTCGTCGGCCGCAATGTGGAGGTAGGTGAACAGGACAAGCCCCTCTCGGAGCCGTCCGTACTCGGACTCGATCGGCTCTTTGACCTTCAGCAGCAGGTCGGCTTCGCCCCAGACCGCGTCGACGGGCGCGATGCGCGCCCCGGCGGTCTCGTACGCGGCATCGGAGAAGGAGCTTCCCTCTCCCGCGCCGGTCTCGACGGTCACGTCGTGTCCGCGCTGGCCGAGCTCACGCGCGCCCGCGGGCGTGAGCGCGACGCGGTACTCGTCGGTCTTGATTTCCTTGGCGACGCCGATCTTCAAGCGGCGTCACCCTACCTTGTGCACGTCGCCCGCCTGGGTTCGGTGGAGATACAGGAGCAGTCCGGCGAGCGTCTTGGCGTCCTCGATCTCGCCCATCTTCGCTGCGATCTCCTCTCTGGCCCAGCGGACGACCTCGAGCTCTTCGTCGCTTTCCGGACTCGCCTCGCCGCGGTCGAGGCCCTCGGCAAAGAAGAGGTGCATCTGCTCGCGGCAGAAGCCGGGGGTTGTGTAGAACGCCGTCACGTCGAGCCAGGTGCCGCCCGTCAGGCCCGTCTCCTCCTCCAGCTCTCGCTGCGCGCACACGAGCGGCGTCTCGCCCTCCTCCAGCGTGCCTGCCGGCAACTCGAGGAGCTCCGTGCGGACGGCCTCGCGTCGCTGGCGAACGAGCGTCAGCATCCCGTCGCGATCGATCGCGACGATCGCGACGGCGCCAGGGTGCTCGACGATCTCGCGCTCGTGGTCGCCCCAGCGCTCGAGCGTGACGTCGATCAGCTTGCCGTCGTAGACAGTTCTCGCAGAGTCCGGCTTCATGCGGCTAGACGTTCTACAAGACGCCGTTGCTCGGCGTCGAGCCAGGGCGGGTTGCCCGCTACGGCGTTCTCGCGGACGTGCTCGGGATTGCGCGTCGCGGGAATCACCGCGTCGACCCGCTCGTCAGAGAGCGCCCATTTCAGGAGTGCCTGAGCCCACGACTCCACACCGAGTTGCGCGAGCGCGTCCTCCGGGACCGAACGGCGCACGAGCGCGCCTTCGCCGAGCGGCCGCATGACAATTACCGCGATGCCGAGCTCGGCGGCCAGCGGCAGGATCTCGCGCTCACACTCCCGCTCGTGTGGGTTCAGGGGCACCTGCACGGTGTCGAAGCGGCCCGAACGGAGCGCGCCCGCGAGCTCCCGGAAAGCGCCCGGCGAGTAGTGGGTGACGCCGAGACGATCGATGCGTCCCTCTGCATGCTCATGTTGAAGCCACTCCACGTGTTGTTCCCACGCGACCAGATTGTGGATCTGCTCGATCTCGACACGACCGAACCATTCGCACTGCCGCCGATACTGGTCGCGGCCCTCCTCGACGCTGCCTGCCCAGATCTTCGTCGCAATGGACGCCGCCTCTCGTCGGCCGGCGAGCGCGGCAGCAAGCGATGCCTCGGCTCCCCGATACATCGGTGACGAGTCGAAGACCCGGTAGCCGGCGTCGAGCACAGCATCGACGACGGCGTGTCCGAGACTCGCGTCAGTGCCGAAGGTGTTCCAGGTCCCGAGCCCGACCACGGGCCCGAGGCGCCGCTCCTCCATCAACGAATGTGATCGGCCGCGACACGCCCGGCCGCAAAAGCCGCTGCGAAGAAGAGTTTGTCTTCCTTCGTTGCGCGTCCCATGTGCGCGAGGGGTAGACCTGCGCACGCCTCTTGCCAACCGCTCACATCGATCTCTACGCGCGGCTCGAGCCAGGGCGGCGCCTCGTAGCCCGCGGGCCAGGGCACGATCACTTCGCCGAGACACAGCTCGAGCACCGCCCGCGCATGGTGGGAAACACCCTGGTGACGCTCCCGCGGGTCGCCTTCGGATGTGCGGACCGCAAGGATCGGCATGCCGTGCAGCGCAGCGGCGGCGTTCGCGGCCTCGGCGGCAGCGAGCCCGCCGTGGCCGAACGTCGAGCCCGTGCCGACGATTCCCGGTCCGATCGCGCACACAACGGCGTCGAACTCCTCGGCCGCGGCGTAGAGCAGTGCCGACGCGGCCGAGACGCACTCGACATCTCCGTCCAGACAGGCGCCGACCGCGATCGCCGTTTCGACGTAACCCAACTCGCGCAACGCTCTCAACGCGTCCGAGAGCGAGACCGGTAGCGCTCCGCCGGCCAGCTGCACATAGGCGACACGTTTTCCCGGTCCGATTCCGGCGCACACCGGCACGACCTGGCTATGCAGCGAACAACAGAGGACGGGCAATCCGGCCAGCGTGTCCGGCAGGGCTCGCCCCTCCTCCGCATGCCGTCGCGCGTTTTGAGCGGGCGTGTACGGCAGCTTCATCACGTGCGCGTCGTTCTCCGGAAGCAGCTCGAGGCCGCGCGTCAGATTCGCGTAGAGCACGTCGAAGCCGCCCGATCCGAGCTCGAGCTCACGGGCCTGCGTGTTGACGATCACCTCGTCGCCGAGCGCCACCGGGCCGGTCAAGCGCGGATACGCGACACAGGGCTCGCCGTCCACCTCGAGTCGGGAAAGACCCTCCACCCGCTCGACGACGGCGGTGATGCGGCCGCGCCTAAGCGTCAGCATCTCGAGCGGCAGCCACGAGCGCGAGGGTCACCTCGACCATTCCCTCGAGGTCTGCCACGGTGATGCGTTCGTCGGGCGTGTGGATGTCTTGCATGCCGTTCGCCAGGTTGAGACACGCGAGCCCGTGTTCGTTGAAGACATTCGCGTCGGCTGCGCCGCCGCTGAGGCCGTACGCCGGCTTGTAGCCGCTGCGCTCGAGGGCGGCGGCTGCGATCCGGACGACGGCATCATCCGTCTTGAAGCGATAGCCCTTGTAGCTCTTCGACACCTTCGTCTCCACCTCACAGTCTTCGAGGCCCGCGGCGAAGGAAAACGCGTCGACCATCTCCTGCACCAACGCGTCGAGCTTGCGCTCGTCGTGCGAGCGAGCCTCGGCATCGAGCGTGCACCACTCCGGAACGATGTTTCCTGCGGTTCCGCCCTGGATGATCCCGACATTCGCCGTCGTTTCCTCGTCGACGCGGCCGAGCCGGAGGTCCGAGATGGCTCGGGCCGCGGCCGCGATCGCCGACCGTCCCTCTTCGGGGTACATGCCGGAGTGCGCGGCGCGACCGTGGAAGCGGACCTGCATCGCTCGCGAGTACGGCGCGCCCAGAATCACGTCGCCGATCGGTGCCGCCTGGTCGTACACGTAACCGAGCCGCGCGTGCAGACGCTCGAGGTCGAAGGCGGCCGCCCCGAGCAGACCCACTTCCTCCTTCGGAGTGAACAGCAGCTCGATGCCGCCGTGCGGACGGTTCTCGGCCAGGACACGGCGAGCGCCTTCGAGCATGGCGGCGACAGCCGACTTGTTGTCCGCGCCGAGGATCGTGCCCGCCGCGTTGCGCACGACACCGTCCTCGATCACCGGCTCGATCGGGCCTTCGGGCGGAACCGTGTCGAGGTGTGCGCACAGGAAGATCGGACTGCCGCCGTCCGTCGCCTCGAGCCGGCAGTAGACGTTGCCGATGTTCGAGCCGACCTTCGGGCCCGCGTCGTCCTCGTCCACCGACAAGCCGAGATCGCGCAGATAGCCGATCACAACGTCGGCAACTGCCCGTTCCTCGCCCGGCGGGCTCGGCAGCGCTGCCAGCTCGGTGAAAAGGTCGACGACCTCGGAGGCCATCGCTCGATCTTATTTGCGGCTGCGCCGCTGCCAGTACTGGTAGTGGGGGTAGGGGCGCTAGACGGTGGAGGCGGCGCCGACTGCCGACCGCTCGCGAGAGCGCGCGAGTGCGGCACCGACGAAGTCGCGGAACAGCGGCGCCGGACGCGTCGGCCGCGACTTGAACTCCGGATGAAATTGGCTCGCCACGAACCAGGGGTGGTCGGGCAGCTCGACGACCTCGACCAGCCGGCCTGCCTGGAAGGTGCCCGAGACGATCAATCCTCCCTCGACGAGCGCAGGGCGGTAATGGTTGTTGACCTCGTACCGATGCCGGTGACGTTCGTGCACGACGGGTTCGCCGTAGGCGTCGTGCGCACGGGTCCCCTTCACCACCTCGACCGCCTGCGCGCCGAGCCTCATCGTGCCCCCTAGATCCTCGATCTCCTTCTGCTCGGGGAGCAGATCGATCACCGGGTGCGGCGTCTCGGGATCCATCTCGGTCGAGTTGGCTCCGTCGAGACCGAGCACGTGACGCGAGAACTCGGAGACGGCGACATGCATCCCCAGGCAGATCCCCAGATACGGGATCTCGCGCTCGCGCGCGACGCGGCAGGCGAGGATCTTTCCTTCCCAGCCCCGGGAGCCGAAGCCGCCCGGCACGAGCACTCCGTCGACCCGCTCGAGCAGCCCGGTTGCTTCCTCCAGGGACATCCCTTCCGCATCGACCCAGCTCACGCGCACCTTCGCTCCGTGGTGCGCGCCTGCATGCTTGAGCGCCTCGTGCACGGACAGATACGCGTCCTGCAGCTTCACGTACTTGCCCACGAGCGCGATCTCGACGACCTCCTCGCTCTGTTGCATACGCTCGTTCAGGTCGAGCCAGTCGCCCAGGTCGGCCTCGGTGGGCGGCAGACCGAGCTTCTGCCCGACCAGACGGTCGAGCCCTTCGGCCTTCAGCCGCGAAGGAACGAGGTAGACATCGGGGACGTCGGGGCTCGCGATCACCGCTTCCGGCTCGACGTCGGCGAACAGCGCGATCTTCTCGCGGATGTCCGCGGAGAGCTCCTCGTGCGAACGGCAGACCACGATGTCGGGGTGGATACCGATGCGCCGCAGCTCGTTGACGGAGTGCTGCGTCGGCTTCGTCTTCAGCTCGCCGGCGGCTTCCAGGAACGGCACGAGCGTCACGTGCAGGTAGAGGACGTTCTCCGCGCCGACCTCCCGGCGGAACTGACGGATCGCTTCGAGGAAGGGGAGCGATTCGATGTCGCCGACCGTGCCGCCGATCTCGCTGATGACAACGTCCGTCGGAGTCGACACGGCGCTGGCCCGAATCCGATGCTTGATTTCGTTCGTGATGTGCGGGATCACCTGCACGGTCGCGCCCAGAAACTCGCCCTTGCGTTCCTTCCTCAGCACCGAGTCCCAGATCGCACCGGCCGTGTGGCTGGCCGCGCGCGTCAGGTTCTCGTCGATGAAGCGCTCGTAGTGACCGATGTCGAGGTCGGTCTCCGCGCCGTCCTCGGTCACGAACACCTCACCGTGCTGAAACGGGCTCATCGTGCCAGGATCGACGTTGAGATAGGGATCGAACTTTTGCGCCTGCACACGCAACCCGCGGGCCTTCAACAGCCGCCCGAGCGAAGCCGCGACGATCCCCTTGCCGAGCGCCGAGACGACGCCGCCCGTGACGAAGACGTACTTCGTTGGGTGGGGTGCCGAGGTCATGCGCGACCCAACCGATCGACCCACGCGAGAACTGGTGCCCGCTCGATCCAGGCACCGATTGACCTTCGCTCTCCGAGGATGGTGAGGCCTGCTAGGGCGCCGATCGCCACCCACTGGCCTCTTCCCGTGAATCGCTTCACGGAATTCAAGCCTAGCAGGGCACCCAGCGCGTTCGACCCCGCGTCCCCGAGCATCGCCATCTCTCGAAGATCGTATGGAAGGAGCAGGACGGCGACGCCCACCGGAGCGTCCAGAGGCAAGGCAGCAGCCAGGTACGCCTTGAGTGCGCGGCCGGGGCGCGTGTCGAGCTGGTTGAGCGCGTTTGCGGCGAGACCGACGAGCAGCGCCCCGGAGACCCGCCGGGTCGCAAGTAGCCCGACCGCTGGGATGCCGACCAGCTTGAGGACGCCGGTCGTCCGGCCGGTCCGCAGGTGGGCGCCAAAGCCTCGTTCGGGCCCGCTCCACAGATCATCGGCGAGGCCGAGGGCGGCCACCGCGGCGACGGCGGGACCGCCCGCCGCGCCGACCTTCCAGCCGACGAGAGGCAGGCGCAAGCCTCGGAAGTTGATCCCGAGCGGCCCGCAGGCATAGACCGTGTCGCGCAGCTGCCGCGCGCGATGCACGAACCCGGAGAGGTCGCGGCCGGTGGACCTGTGACCCAGCGGAAGCTCCACCTCGCAGACGCGCAAGCCTGCGCGCGCTGCGTCGATCGTCATCCGCACCTCGCAGCCGAACCCGGCGGCAACGGGGAAGCACGTGGCTCGCGCGGCGGGAGAGAGCGCGCGCTGGCCGGAGAGGGGCTCGCGCACCTCGAGCCCGCCGAGCACCTCGACGAGTCCACGGGCCACGCGCTTCGCGAGACCGAAGCCTCCTCCAACACGTTCCGCGAACGCGGCGATGTTCAGATCGCCGCCCGCGTGGAGAAGGGGCTCGAGCTCGCCCGAGAGATCGGCGTCGCACAGCAGCAGCGCTCCCGGCAGCGCGGCGCGCTCTGCAGCCGACAGGGCTTGGCCTTTGCCGCGACGGGGCAGGCGCAGGACTAGGGCGCCCGCCTCTTCGGCGACTTCGGCGGTACGGTCGCGCGAGCCGTCGTCGGCGACGATCACCTCAGCCTCCGGAAACGCTCTGCGCAACCGCGAGACGGTCGACCCGATCACGGCCTCCTCGTCTCGAGCGGGGACGAGGATGGTCAGCGGCTCATCCACCCGCCGTGGCCGTCAGCGGGGAAATGGGCGGCAACTGGGCCTGTGCGGTCTTCTTCGTACCGAAAGCGCCTGTTGAAGTCGGATCGGCGAGCAAGGCGACGAGCGCGAGCTTCCCGATCCGCGTCTCGATGTCGTCGACCGTCGAAAAACCAGCCCGCTGGAAGGCTTTGATTGCGCTTCCCGGATCGTTCGTACGCTCAACGCCGATTACGGGAACGCCGACGTCGGCGAGGCCGGCGTAGAGACCTTTGAGGAAGAGTGCGGTTGGACCGGTCTGAGGCGTCGCAGTGCGAACGATCACAACGCCGTCCGCCGGAGGTCTCGACGGGCCCGCCTTCTCCTCGACGATCAGGCTCTGCAGCGCAATCCACAACGGTGTGTCCGTCCCCGCCACGAACTCCTGCCCGAGGTCGTGACCGAGGTTCTGCAGCTGATCCGGGGCGGAGTAATTTGCGAGCAAGGGCTTCGTCGCGAGCTTCCTCGCCAACGCCGACGGGTCGATCGGGACCTTGACGAACCTCATTCGCAGGGGCGTGCCTGCGCCTGCGTCGGCCAGCGCCTGCGTAATCTCAGTCCGGCGAGCCTTCTCGGAGGAGCCGATGAAGAGGACGGCGATTTTCTTGCCCTTGAGCCTGTTCGCCATAACGCTCTTGTATGTCCCCTCGACGAAGGCACGATCGCCGGCGCCCTCGTTCATGAGCGTCGCGACCTGCGTTCTGAGCACGTCGGCCTGGCTCTCCGCGCGGCGCAAGTCCTCCTCGAGCCGCTTTCGCTCCGTATTGCCGAGCCCGTGTGACGCGAGCGCAACGCCCACCAGAATGCCGATGACGAGCGCGAAGAAGACCGCGGCAAGGGACGCGACGTGGTAGCGGAAATCGAACATAAGGGGGCGAGGAGCTCGTTAGAGCTCGGCAGCAGTCTGGCACAAGGCGTGCAGACGAGTCAGCGCCCTACGAGGCAGGGCGCGGCTGAAGCCGTAGAGCCACGGCGCTTCGATGTCGAGCGTCGCGATAGTGCGGTCCGGCCCACGCTCGTCGAGTCGAAGTTCGGCGTCGATATGGTCGCCGGTCAACCTCCAGGCAAACCGCTCCGGAGTTTTTATGCCCGTCACGAGCAGCATGCCGCTTGACGTCGCACGTCGTAACAGCGTGGGCCGGTCCGTGCCGCTGATGCCCCAGCGCGCTCCTTCGGCGAACCCGCGCCGGTCGGGTTGCACGCCGCCGATTCCGGGCCACCAGTCCGCAAAATGATGCGGCTCCGCGACGAACGACCAGACGTCCTCCCGCGCTGCGAGTAGCTCACGCGAAGCCGAGGCTCGAGGCATGCTTTCAGCCTAGTTTCAACCGATCCCGAGCAGGTCGCGTAGTCGCAGTGCGAGGTACTCGAGCAGATGGCGTAGTGCCGGAGAGACCAGGATCGCAACGGCGATCGCACCCAGGCCCGCGAGAGTAAAGAGCACCAATGGCCAGATGCCAACCTGCCTGCTCGCGAGCCGCGAGACGCCCTTCGCGTCGATGAGGATCTCGCCCACCTTCAAGCGCGTCACGAACGTCGACGACATCCCGGCGCGGTTGCGCTCGAGGAACTCGATCAGGTTGAAATGGGTGCCGACGGCAACGATCAGCTCCGAGCCCTTCTCCTGTGCGAGTAGCAGTGCCACGTCCTCGCTGACCCCGGTCGCTCGCACGACCTCGTACTTCACGCCGAGCTGAGCTGCGCGTTCTTCCCCTGGCGCTACGCCGTCGAGGTAGCCGTGGACGAGAACCTCCGCGCCGCTCCGCAACGCCTTGTCCGACACGGAGTCCATGTCGCCGACGATCACGTCGGGCTTGTAGCCGGCCTCGAGCAAGGCGTCGGAGCCGCCGTCGACTCCAATGAGAACCGGCTTGAAAGCCCGGATGTAGGGCTTCACCATACGCAGGTCGCGCTTGTAGCCAGGGCCACGCGCGACGACGAGCGCATGACGGTCACGAAAGCCCGTCTTCATTGGCGGAAACGCGATCCCCTCCGCCAGGAGCTTTCCCTCCTCCCGCAGGTAGCGCATCGTGTTCTCTGCAAACGCCTCGAGCGCTTCGGTGACCCTGCCGCGTTGTTCGGCGAGCTTCCGTTCGAGCTCCCGCTCCTCGAGCACCTGTCCCGTCGCAAGGCAAGTTCCATTGCGGTAGAGACCGGCGCCGCGCACGGTCAGCAGCTCACCCTCGTGCACGTGCTCGAAGAGACCGTCAGCCGTCACATCGATCAGGCGGATGCCTCCGCGCACGAGCGCAAGCGGTCCTGGATTGGGAAAGCGGCCGGATTGCGACGGAGCGACGTTGACCACGACGCGCACACCGGACTCGAGGAGTGCTTCCGCCGAAACGCGATCGAGATCCGTGTGGTCGATGATCGCAATGTCATCGGCCGAGAGCCTCTTGACGAGATTCTTCGTGCGGCGATCGAGCTTCGCTTGCCCGGTGAGCTCGACAAAACTCATCGGCCGACCTTTGGCCGATGAGTTTTGGGGGAAGGGGCAAAGGGGGAAACGGAGAGGTTTCCCCGCTTGCTCTCCTCGGCCCACGCGGCGATCTCAGCGGCGCGGGGGCTGAGGCGATCCCTGAAGAAGGGAGCTCGTGAGGGAAACATGGTTTCCCTCACGGGAGCGAGCCGCAGGCGAGCGACGAAGATCATTTCGCGACGCTCGAGAGGAATTCCCGGCCGCCGAGCATGCGCTGCAGCTCGTCGCGCCGCTCTGCATCGTTGAGGAGGTTGATGCGCGTGTGAGTCGGGTCGCCGGGGATCTTCTCGACCCGGAAGTGCCGATCGGCGACGCTGGCGATCTGGGGCAGATGCGTGATTGTCACGACCTGGGCGCGCTCGGCGAGTCTGCGCAGCGTGTCGGCGACACGGTGCGCCGTCTCGCCGCCGATGCCGGCGTCGATCTCGTCGAAGACCATCGTCTCGCCGCCCGCCACGGCGGCGATCGCGAGGGCGATGCGTGAGAGCTCGCCGCCGGAGGCGGTCTCCGCAACCGGAGCGAGCGGCAGACCCGAGTTCGGCCGGACGAGGAACGCAACCTCGTCGAAACCGGTCTGGCCCGAATCTCGCTCCCGCAGCTCGGCGACGAACTCGCCCTCACCCAAGCCGACTCCGACGAGCTCGCGTGCCACCTCCTCAGCGAAGCGAGGAGCCGCCTCGCGCCGCGCAACGCGGAGCTCCTTGGCGAGCCGGTGGGCATTTCGCTCGGCGGCGGCGAGCGCTTCCGCCGCCGCCGCTGCCGGGTCGAAGCCGTCGTCGATCGCTTCGAGCTCCGCGTTCGCCTCGGCCGCGCGGGCGAGCAGTTCGTCGTACGACTGCGCCCGGAAGCGGCGCTTTGCCTCGGCGATGCGGTCGAGACCTGCCTCGATCTGTTCGAGGCGTCCCGGCTCGGCCTCGAGTGCCGTCAGGAATCCACGGAGCTCGCTCGCCGTCTCCCGCAGCCGCAGCTCGACGTCGCGCAGCTCGTCACCAGCGCGGGCGAGCTCCGGCGCCAGCTGCTCGAGCGGCGCGAGTGTGCGCTCGGCGCTTCCGACCAGCCCGGCCGCGCCCTCGCCTTCGTCGGGAGCGAGCGCCTCGGCTGCTCCGGCGGCGCCGTCCGCGAGCTCGGTGACATGACGGAGACGTTCGCGGTCGCCGCGAAGAGTCTCTTCCGCATCCGGTTCGAGCCCGGCTGTGTCCTCGACGAGTGCGCGTAGTTCGGCGAGCCGCGCGTCGGTATCGGCGGCGCCCCGTTGAAGCTCCTCGTTCCGGCGGCGCGCGGCGGTGAGCTCGCGCCACGCGAGGCGCGACTCCGCTCGCCGCCTGAGCTGCTCGTCTCCGATGAACGAATCGAGGACGTCGAGCTGGTAACCGGGGCGCGCGAGACGTCGTTGCTCGAACTGGCCGGACATCGCGATCAGCCGCTCCCCTGCGGCAGCCAGATCCTCGCGTGCGGCACCGCGCCCCCATGCGTAAGCGCGCGTGCGCCCGTCGGCGAAGACCCGCCGGGCGACGACGAGCTCCTCCTCGTCCTCAGGACGGAGCTCGGCGAGCACGGAAAGCTCGTCCTCTTCGAGCAACCCTGCGGGGAGATCGAGCTCGGCCTCGACGTAGGCCTCCTTCCCATTCGCGCCGATGTAGCCGGCATCCCCTTTGGCGCCGAGGAGCAGGCCGACCGCCTGGGCGAGAATCGTCTTTCCCGCCCCGGTCTCGCCCGTGATCGCGTTGAGCCCGGGAGCGAAGGTGAGCTCCGCCTCCTGGATCAGGACGAGGTTCTCGATGCGGAGGCGGCGGAACATGGTGCCGCCGAGATCGTAGGCGTCCGGGCGCCGCGGCACCACCGTCGAAGAGTCCCAGGCCCGGAGGGACGCCTTAGAGGTAGACGCGTCTTGCCATGGGACACCCCACCTCCCTCCCCTACATCGAGCCTAGCCCTCGAATTCGCGCCGGTGGGTGGCGCGAATGCGCCGAAACGAGCCTACGACCCGAAGGTCTCGCGGTAACGCCTGAAGAAGGTCGCCTCAGGGAGAGTAGCCAGGAGGCTGCGCTGCTCACTGAGCCGGATCGCGATCGGCGAGCCATGGCCGACGTCGGTAAGCGGGTGCCCGTCGACGAGCACCGTCACGTCCACGTCCAAGGTTTCGTTCCGGATTTCCAGATCGACGCCCCGGGGGACGACGATCGGGCGTGCGTGCAGCGAGTGCGGAGCGATGAAGGTGACGACCATCGCATCCAGCCCTCGTGCCAGTACGGGGCCGCCGTTCGACAGGTTGTACGCCGTCGAGCCGGCCGGACTGGCGCAGATCATCCCGTCGCACGGTTGCACGCCCATGTCCTCGCTGCCGAGCGCCCACGCGAGCTCCACCATGCGCCCCTTGATCGAGCTCAGCACGACCACGTCGTTGATCGCCGCGCCGCGGAGGCCGTCGACCTCGACCTCCAGCGTGGTGAGGGGCACGACGCGGTAGTCGCCTGAGAACACTCGCGCGAGGCCTGACTCGAGCTCGTTCGGCTGGATCGACGCGAGGAACCCGACCCGGCCGAAGTTGACGCCGACGACGGGGATCTTGGTGCCGAGAAACCGCTGCAGCGCGCGCAGCATCGTTCCATCCCCGCCGAGGACGACGGCTATGTCAGCATCCGAGAGATCCTCCTCAGGCTCACCGACGCCGTGCTTCTCCACCTCCTCGTCGGGCAGAAGCAGCTCGACTCCCGCCTCGCGGGCAACCTTCTCCAGCCGCTCGAGCGCGGGACCGATCGTCTGAGGTTTCCCGTGCGTGATGACGGCGACACGCTGCACGGCCTCAGATGACCGCCGCTGCGATCCGGTCGTCGATGTCGTCGGGGAGCTCGGGGTGCTCACGGTGAACGAGGTGGAGGAACACTTCCCGGTTGCCCTTGGGCCCGGGTAGCCCAGAGTCTACGGCCGCCACCATTTCGCCTCCCCAGGCCAGCGCCGCCTCGGCGATCTCGCGCACGACACGGCGGCGGACTACTTCGTCTCGTACGACACCGCCCTTGCCGACCTCGGCCCGGCCGGCCTCGAACTGCGGCTTGACCAGCACGACCGCCTCCCAGCCCGAACGGGCGAGCGCAAGGGCGGGCGGAAGGGCGAGCCGCACGCTGATGAAAGACACGTCGCAGACGATGAGATCTGGCGCGAACGGGAGCTCGCGCAGCGCGCGGACGTTGGTGCGCTCGAAGACGACGACCTGAGGATTCGAGCGCAGCCTCTCGTGCAGCTGCCCATAGCCCACGTCCACGGCGGTGACTCGTGCCGCCCCGCGCTGGAGCAGGACGTCCGTGAACCCGCCGGTGGAAGCGCCGACGTCGAGACAGTCTCGGCCGGTGGGGTCGACGCCGAGAAGATCGAGCGCGTGTGCGAGCTTGTGCCCGCCGCGAGACACGTACGGCGGCGGCGCCTCGACCTCCAACGGCGCCGACTCGTCCACCTGCATGCCGGGCTTTTGGTATCCGGGCACTCGTCCCGCGAGGACGAGCGCCTGTGCCTGCGTGCGAGACTCGGCCAGTCCGCGCTCGACGAGCAAGACGTCGAGCCGCTTCTTCACGCGGCGGTACGCCGTTCGAGCGCTTCGAACATCTGCGCGGCAACCGCGTCAAAGGCTTCGCGTTGCGCTCGAACGGGCCCCTCGAGAGTCCCGAGCGCAGGATCGAGCGGGATGCGTCCGAGCAGAGGCACGCCTTCGGCCCAGACCGATCGAGACTTCGTGACGGGCGTGAAGACCTCGATCAACTCGCCGCAGTGCGGGCAGTGGAGACCACTCATGTTCTCCACCGCGCCGAGCACCGGTATATCCGTATCGCGAAGAAAGGCGACGAACTTCCGGGCATCGAGATGGGCGACGTCCTGAGGGCCGACGACCACGACCGCACCGTCGAGCGACACGACGCGGACGAGTTGCTGCTGAAGATCCGCTGTCCCCGGCGGAAGGTCGAGCAGCAGGATGTCGAGCGTCCCCCACTCCACCTGATGGACGAGCTGCGTCAACGCGGCAGTCAGAAGGGGCGCGCCCAGCGTCAGCGCTTGCCGCTCGCCCAGCAGGAATCCGACCGACATGATGCGGATCCCGTGAGACTCGAGCGCTTCGTGGCGCACGTCGCCACGGCGCCAGAAGTCCCATCTGCGGGCGTCCTCATTCCGCGTCAGGTTGACCATCAAGGGAATGTCCGGCCCGTAAACGTCGGCGTCGAGCAGTCCTACCGCGAGGCCGCGCCGCGCGAGCGCGAGAGCGACGTGGAGCGAGACCGTGGACTTGCCGACGCCGCCCTTCCCGCTGCCGACCGCGACGATGTATCGCGCCTGGCGGTCGTTCACGACGTTCGAGTCGTGAGGCCCGCCACGATGTCCCCGAGCGTCGACGTGTCGGCCGGAACATCGGCGAGACGTTCGCGCGCACGCGCGCCAGCCTCATCTGCCAATGCACGAGCGCCGTCTTCGCCGTGTGCGAGGACATAGCCGTCGCCGTCGAGGATGTCGTCGACGATCTGGAACAGCAGTCCGAGCTCGTCGCCGAACGCACGCCACGGGACCTGCTCGCCCTCCGGCACATCCGCTACCCAGAGCGCGGTGCCGACCGCGGCGGCGAACAGGCAGCCTGTCTTGAGCCTGTGCAGGGTCGCCTCGTCCGGCGCGGAGCCTGTTATGTCGAGATACTGCCCGCCGATCATCCCGAGCGTCGCCTGGGCAAGCTCGCGGCCGACCTGCGGTACCTGATACGAGAGCGCCAGCCGGAACGCTTCCGCGAGCAGCGCGTCGCCGGCGAGAACCGCGACTGCCTCTCCGTGTTGCGCCCATACCGAAGGCCGGCCCCGACGCTCGGCGTCGTTGTCGAGTGCGGGCAGATCGTCGTGCACGAGCGAGAACGCGTGGACGAGCTCGAGTGACGCCGCCGCAGGTAGTCCGGCTTCGGCGTCTGCGCCGGCGGCCTCGACTGTCGCGAGACAGATCACGGCACGCACGCGCTTCCCGCCGACGAGCGCATAGCGCACGGAGTCGGCCTGTCCGTGCAACTCGGGCGTCAGCGCCAGATCGCCGAGGTACTCCTCGACGAGAATGCGCAGCTGCTCAGGGCTCCGCATCGGTTTCCGCGACCCGCTTCGCGTTCTGGAGCTCTTCTTCGATCGCCTTGCTCAGCTCCGACAGCTCGGCGAGGACGTCGAGCGCCTGCTCGGCGTCGTTGGCCTGGGAGAGACGTTCCAGCTCCGCGCGCGCCCGCTCCAGGCGCGCGAGCAGCTCCTCCGCCCTGCTGAGGGAATCTTCTGCGCTCATGGGTCGACCTGTGGCCGATGAGCGGTGGAAGGGGCGAAAGGGGAAACCGGGAGGTTTCCCCGCTGCGGAAGCGACCGTGACGGCAAAGCCGGCACGGCCTCTTCAGCGACGTCGCAAGGGACGTCGCGGTCCTCAGGGGTCGTGGCAGCAGTCGCATCGCCACCACCTCTGAGGCGCCTTCTAAAGAAGGGGGCTCGTGGGGGAAACATGGTTTCCCCCACGGGAGCGTGCCGAAGGCGAGGGCCGCTCACGAAACCCGCTCCCGCACGATCCGTCCCAGAATCCCGTTCACCAGCCGCGCAGCATCGTCGGTTGCGTACCGTTTTGCCAGATTGACCGCTTCGTCGATTGCCACCTCGTCCGGAACCTCCTCTCCGTCCAGCTCGTGCAGGGCGATGCGAAGGATGTTGCGCTCGATCGCGCCGAGCCGGTCGGCCGTCCACCCTTCCGCCGCCTCCGTGATCCGGCGGTCGTAGTCCGCAGCCTCCGCGGCCACGGCGTCAGCCGTCTCGCGTGCGAACGGATCGACCTCGCCCTCGTAGAGCGATGCAAGCGGCTGGCCCGTGACGTCCCACTGGTAGAGAAGGAATAGTGCAGTCCGACGCGCAGCGCGGCGCCCGCTCATTCGACTTCCTCGACGGAGACGTCGACACTCCCGATCCGAACCGCACACATGGTTGCAAGCGCGTCGGCCACGCGTTGCTGAACCTTGCGCGCCGCCTCCGGAAGCACGAGCCCGTAGCGCGCCGTCAGCTCCAGCCGCACGCTCGCCTCACCAAGCGCGACGTCGACGTCGAGCCGGCGCCGTCCACGACGGACCTGCACGCCGTCAACGGACTCCGCGGCCTGGATGACGAGACCGGCCAGGGCCGGCGGAGTCACCGTGATCGTGCCTGCAGGTTCCACAACCACCAGGCTCATAGGCCGACTTCTGGCCTATCAGCGGTGGAAGGGGCGTAGGGGGAAACCGGGAGGTTTCCCCGCTGCGGAAGCGACCGTGACGGCAAAGCCGGCACGGCCTCTTCAGCGACGTCGCAAGCGACGTCGCGGTCCTCAGGGGTCGTGGCAGCAGTCGCATCGCCACCACCTCTGAGGCGACTTCTAAAGAAGGGGGCTCGTGGGGGAAACATGGTTTCCCCCACGGGAGCGAGCCGAAGGCGAGGGACGCTCATGCGGCGCCTACCGCCGCCAACTGCGTCTCGTCGAGAAAGCTCGTCGAATACCGACCGCTCCGGAACGCGTCGCTCGAGAGGATCTCCATTGCGGCGTCGCGCGTCGTCGGCACCCCTCGGAGCTCGAGCTCGCCGAGTGCACCCAATGAGCGCTCGATCGCGGAGTCGCGGTCCTCGTCGCACACGATCAGCTTGCCGATCAAGGAGTCGTAATACGGCGAGATCACCGATCCCTCCTCGACATGGGTGTCGAGCCGGATGCCGGGGCCGAGCGGAGGCCGAAAGCGCTCGATCACCCCGGGCGCAGGCGTGAAGCCCCGGGCCGGATCCTCGGCATTGAGGCGGACCTCGATGGCGTGCCCACGTCTCGGCGCCCGCCCGGTTTCGTGCAACTGCTCACCTGCAGCGATCTTCAGCTGCTCACGCACGATGTCGATTCCGGTCACCAGCTCGCTCACCGGATGCTCGACCTGGAGCCGCGCGTTCAGCTCGATGAAGTAGTACGAGCCGTCCGGCGCGAGGAGAAACTCGAATGTGCCCGCGTTGAGATAGGAGATCGCATGGCACGCGCGCGCGACTGCCGACTCCATCGCCTCGCGCGTCGAGTCGTCGAGCGCCGGCGACGGCGACTCCTCGATCAGCTTCTGGTGCCTGCGCTGAATCGAGCATTCCCGCTCGCCGAGAGTCAGCACGCCCCCGTCCGCGTCACAGAGCACCTGGATCTCGACATGCCGCGCCGGAGTGATCAGCTTCTCCAGGTAAAGGGTCCCGTCGCCGAAGGCGGCCAGGGCCTCAGCGCCGGCCCTCCCGAATGCATCCTCGAGATCGTCGGCTCGCTCGACGAGGCGCATGCCCTTCCCGCCTCCTCCCGCCGCGGGCTTGAGCAGCACGGGGAAACCGATCTCCGCGGCCGCGGCGCGCGCTTCGTCCGCGCCGACCGCCTCGGTTCCGGGAACGAGCGGCAGCCCCGCGTCCGCCAACTCGCGCTTCGCCTCCACCTTGTCACCCATGCGCGCCATCACATCGGCGTCCGGCCCGACGAAGACGAGGTCGTTCTCCTCGCACGCCTGGACGAACTCCGGATTCTCGGCCAGGAAGCCGTAGCCGGGATGAACGGCGTCACAGCCCGTCGTCTCGCCCGCAGCCACGACCGAAGCAAGGTTCAGATAGCTCTCGGTTGCGCTCGGCGGTCCAATGCACACCGAGCGATCCGCGAGCCGCGTGTGCAGTGTGCCCGCGTCTGCTGTCGAGTACACGGCGACCGCTTCCACGCCAAGCTCGTGCAATGCGCGGATGATGCGCACCGCGATCTCCCCACGGTTCGCCACGAGCACGCGCGAGAACATCGTTAGAGAGCGTCCAGCGGACGCGCGGTCAGCGGTTCCAAGTCGAACAGCCCGAGGCATCGCTTGCAATGCCGACCGTAGAGGCCGTGCCGGCTTTGCCGGTGCGGCCGTCTCGGTGTAGACCTAGACCGCATCCAGCGGCCTTCCCACGACCGGTTCCAATTCGAACAGTCCGAGGCATCGCTTGCAATGCCGACCGTAGAGGCCGTGCCGGCTTTGCCGGTGCGGCCGTCTCGGTGTAGACCTAGACCGCATCCAGCGGCCTTCCCACGACCGGTTCCAATTCGAAGAGCAGTTGCCCGAATTCAACGGGCGCGGCGTTCTCGACATGGATCCCGCGCACGATGCCCTCGACGTCGGCCTTCACTTCGTTCATGAGCTTCATCGCCTCGAGGATGCAAAGCGTCTGCCCCGCGCCGACGGGTTGTCCCTCCTCGACGAAGGGCGGCGCGCCCGGCTGCGGTGCCCGGTAGAACGTCCCGACCATCGGCGCCTCGACGCGCACGATGCCGTTCGGCGCAACGGGTTCCAGTTCGGCATCTTCCAGAGCCGCGAGCGGAGACTCGGTCGGCGCAGCTGCCGGCTCGTGCTCCTCGGTGCGCCGCACGGAGACGCGCATGCCGGCCTCCTCGATCGTGACCTCGCCGATCCCCGTCTCCTGCACGATGCGTACGAGCTCGCGGATCCTCTCTGCCCGGGCCTGATCGACCCCGCCGGCGGAGAGCGCGTCGCCCGACGAGCGTCCGCGGATCGTGCGGAGCAAGGGTTCCGCGTTGTCGCCGAAGAGCCCGAGGAGCAGCAACTCCTCTTCGCTGGAGGCGAGGCCTTCGGCCTGGGCTCGAACCTCCTGCAGCGGCGGCGCGGTCGCATCCTCGGTCGACTCCGGATCGGCGGTGAGAGAAACGATACGCTCGATCGATTTCTCGATCGGGGCCGGCGTTGTGCCCAGATGACCTTCGACGAGCGAGCGCAGCTCGTCCACGACAACCGTGTAGCGGCTCGCGGAGAGGACGTTGAGCAGCGCCTGCGAGCCGAGCACCTGTCCGATCGGCGAAGCCAGCGGCGGCCAGCCGACCTCGGCGCGGATTCGGACGAGCTCGGCGATCGTCTCGTCGAGTCTGGCGCCCGCCGACTGTGCCCGCAGGTTGGTGTCGAGCGCCGCGACGAGACTGGCCGGAAGGTCGTGCCGCGCGGCGCGCACCGCGACACGGGGGGCAAGCGGCGTCACCGGTTCGTCGCCGATGTGCTCGTCGACCACGTCTGACGCCTCCCAGAGAGCCGCTACGTCGATGTCGCAGTCGAGCCCGAGCCCTGCCAGCGCCTCCGCGAGCGCTTCGCCCGACACCCGGTGAAGCGTGAGCGCGATCGGATAAACGGCGGACGCGATCAGGTCTGCTCCCGCGCGTGCAGCCTCGAGCGCGGCGGCAAGCGCGTTGCCCCCTGAGCCCTGGCAGTAGATTCCGACCGGCAGATCGGTGACCTCGCGCAGTCCCGTGACCAGCTCGCGTGCGCGATGTGGCTGCAGGGAGCCGGTCGGGTCGTGCAGCAGCACGCGCACTGCGCCGAGATTCGGCAGTTCTCTGGCCTGTTCCATGAGGGGGTCGTTCTCGCCGGTCCGGCCCGGGCTATAGACGAGCCCGGCCTCGAACTCGCACCCTGCCCTGGCGACGGCATCCGCAGCCTCGCGCAGGTTGGAGACGTCGTTGAGCGGGTCGTGCAGACGAAAGACGTCGATGCCGTTCTCCGCCGCACAAGCGATGAATCTCCGGATGAAGTCGTTGTCGACCGGGCGAGAGCCGACGAGGAAGCGACCCCGCAGCGCGAGCCCTAACGGTGTCTTCACGTGCGCCTTCAGCGCACGGATCCGCTCCCACGGGCTCTCTACGCCCCGGCGGACGGCGCTATCGAAACACCCACCTCCCGAGACCTCGAGATAGGCGTAGCCCGCCCGGTCGAGGATCGCCGCGATCCGCAGCTGCTCGGCCGTCGGCAATCTCCCCGCGAGCGGCTCCTGCCCGAGCAGGCGGATCGTGGTGTCGGCGAGGGCAGGCATGCGGGGAGCCTAGCGCCCTGCCGAGCCAGGATAGGTTTTGCAGTCATGGAGGTCCATGACCTCAGGCCCGGGCTATGGCGTTGGACCGCGTCGCATCCCGAGTGGAATCACGCCGAGCAATGGGGGCCCGCGGTCGGCTCCGTCTATGCGGAGCTTCCTGATTCCGTGGTCGTCGTCGATCCGCTGATCCCGGAAGAGGAGGAGGAAGGGTTTTGGTCGGCGCTGGACCGCGACGTCGAGCGGCTCGGTGTCCCGGTGCACGTGCTGCTGACCGTGCACTGGCACGAACGCAGCGTCGCGACGGTACTCGACCGCTACAACGCGACGCTGTGGCGCCCGGAGGAGAAGGGCGAGCTGCCCGCCGGCGTGCACGCAGAGGTCGTCAAAGGCAGCGATTGGGTCGAGGCGCTGTTCTTCCTCGAACTACATCGCGCGCTCGTCGCTGGGGATCTCCTCATCGGGAAGGACGGCGGCGTCGAGCTGCCCGTGCGCTGGTTCCCGAAGGGCGAGCAGGAGTGGGCCGAGCAGCAGCTCAAGCCGGAGTTGCGCAAACGCCTGGGCGAGCTGCCGGTCGAACTCGTCGTCGTGTCGCACGGCGATCCGGTTCTGGAAAACGGCGCCGAAGCGCTACGCCGGGCGTTGGCCTAGGCCCGCGAGATATATCGCTTTTCGCGCGGATCGACCTTGATGCGGTCGCCCGTGTTCACGAAGAGCGGAACCTGCACGACGGCGCCCGTCTCGAGCGTCGCGGGCTTCATGACGTTCGAGACCGTGTCACCCTTCACCCCGGGCTCGGTTTCGGACACCGCCAGCTCGACCGACGCCGGCAGCTGGACCCCGGTCGGCGCGCCGTTGACGAGCAGCATCTGCACTGAGCTGGACGGGAGCATGAACTCGAGCGCATCCTCGACGGTGGCGCGAGGAAGTGACGTCTGCTCGTAGGTGTCCTGGTCCATGAACACGACCTCGTCGCCGGAGTCGTAGAGGTATTGCATGTCCTTCGTCTCGGTCCGCACGCGGGGGAACTTCTCGCCGGCACGGAACGTCTTGTCGACCACTGCACCTGTATCCAGGCCCTTGAGTTTCGTGCGGACGAACGCCCCGCCTTTTCCCGGCTTGACGTGCTGGAACTCCACGATCCGCCAGAACGAGCCCTCGAGCTCGATGTGCATGCCGTTCTTGAACTGGTTCGTGTTGACGGTCTCGGCCACGCGGGGAGAGTAGCTATCAGCCGACGGTGATCAGGTCTTTGCGGAATCCGGTGAGGTTCCGAACGCCGTCGTCGGTGACGACGACGTTGTCCTCGATCCTGATCCCGGCCCGCCCCTCCAGATAGATCCCGGGCTCGACGGTCACCACGTTGCCGGTGGCCAGGGTGTCCGTCGATTCGGTGGAGAGCCGCGGCGCTTCGTGCACCTCTAGGCCCAGCCCGTGCCCGAGCCCGTGGCCGAACATGCCGGCGAACGCGGTCCCGTCGACGACACGCCGGGCGGCGGCGTCCGCATCGATGCCCCGGACTCCCGCGCGCAGCGCGTCGAAGCCCGCCTGCTGCGCGGCGAGCACGAGCGCGTAGGCCTCCTTGATCGGCCCTTCGACGAACCCGGTCGTGAACGTCCGGGTGTAGTCGGACGCGTAGCCGCCGACAACGCAGCCCGTATCCACGATCACGGTCTCGCCGCGGCTGATCTGGCGATCGGTGGCACGACCGTGCGGACGCGCCGAGTTCGGGCCCGACGCGACGATCGTCTCGAACGCGACGGTTTCGGCGCCCTCGTCGTGAAAGAGCTGCTCGATCGTCCACGCCAGGTCCCGCTCGCTGCGGCCGATGAAGCGCTCCTCGACGAGCCGCTCGAAGACGCGGTCGGTGATCTCACACGCGTGCTTGATCGCGCCGAGCTCATCGTCGTCCTTGACTGCGCGCAGCGCCTCGACGAGACCTCGTCTGGGAACGGCCTCGATGGAGCCACCACGGAGCGTCTCGTAGCCGGCGTGCGACACGAAATCGGCCTCGAAGCCGATGCGCCCCGACAGCCTGCCCGCGAGATCGGCGAGCAGCGCCCGCTTGGTCTCCTCGAACTCCACACCCTCGACCGCACGCGCCGCCTCCGAATAGCGAAAATCGGTGAAGAGGCGAGCGCGATCCTCCTCGACCAGGAGCGCGGCGTTCGAGCTCTTGAACCCGAAGAGGTAAAGGATGTTCGTCGGGTTGGTGACGAGCAGCGGCTCCTCGAGCGATTCCCGGAGACGCTCGATGCGAGGATTCATTGCGCAGCTCCCACCTGCTCGACGATGAACTCGAGCGCTTCGCGGTAGCCGTCTGCGCCCTTGCCGACGATGCGCTTCGCCGCCAGGTCGGCCACGACCGACGTTCGCCGCCACACCTCCCGCTCGTCGATGTTCGAGAGGTGCACTTCGACGATTGGTGCGTCGAACAGCTCCAGCGCGTCGCGAATCGCATACGAGTAGTGCGTCCAGGCCCCGGGATTCACGACCACCCCGTCGGCCCAGTCCAGAGCGTCGTGGCAAAACTCGACGTACTCGCCTTCGTGATTCGTCTGCCGGCACCGGACGTGACACCCGAGCGTCGACGCCCATTCGTAGATGCGCGTCTCGAGCTCCGAAAGCGACATGCCGCCGTACACCGCAGGATCGCGACGGGAGAGGACGTCGAGGTTGACCCCATTGAGGACGACAACCTGCACCGCCCGACTTTACTCTGCGAGCGCATGTTCTCTGTACCACCTCCACGGCGGCGACCCGTTGTTACGGGGAGATCAACTCGTCGAGGGCGTGGCGCACGTCGTCCGCTGGGACGGGGACGTCCCAGTGGGCACCGTCCTCGCCGAGGAGCACGAGCCCTCGCTTCTTGTCACGGCCGAGCGCGGCCCAGGCACGGTCGCGGTCGACCCGGACCGGGCGTGGATTCAACACATCTTCGACGACGTCCGTTGGGCGGCCCGAGAGCCGGAGCGCTGCCAGCAGGCCGAGTGCGACGGCGTCCCCGTGCGTCACTTCCTCGTAGCCGGCCGCCGCCTCGAGGGCGTGCGCAAAGGTGTGCCCGAGGTTGAGGATCGCGCGGCGGCCTCGATCGAAAGGATCGCCCAGGCACACCGCCGCTTTGAAAGCGGCGCAGGCCCGGATCATCGCCTCGTCTTCGAGTTCCCAGAGCGGACGGCCCACGAGCAGTCCCGTTTTGACCACTTCCGCCATGCCTTCGCGTCTCTGCGCCGCATTCAGTGTCGCCAGCACTCCCGGGTCGGCGATGACTCGACTCGGATAGTGGAATGCGCCGACGAGGTTCTTCCCGGCCTGAAGGTCGATCGCGGTCTTGCCTCCAATCGCTGCGTCGACCTGGCCCAGCAACGTCGTCGGCACCGCGATCCAGCGGACGCCGCGCATGTACGTCGCGGCGGCGAGCCCGGAAATGTCCGTCGTCGATCCGCCGCCGTAACCCACGATCGTGCCCCGCCGGTCAAGTCCGAGCTCGTTCCATAACCGGTCGAGAACGGCGGGGGTCTTCGCCGCTTCTCCCCGCGGCACGCGATGGACGGCTGCAGGACCGAAGTCCACTGGATGGATGTCGAGCACGTGCTCGTCACCGATCACGGCCACGGCCTTGGGGTCTGCGCCGAGCCTGGCCGGGAGCGTTGCGAGCAGTCCTCGCCCGACGTCGATCTCCAGCGCCGCGAGCAGGACGTCTTCCGTGCTCTCGACGAGGCGCGCCGAGACCGTTTCGTACAGCGGCTGCCTCTCGTCGAACAGACGGCCGAAGTGACCCTCGTCTTGCGCGAGTGGACGGCCGGTGTCGCGGACGCGGTCCCATGCTGCGGCCACGTCGACGTCCACCCAAAGGGTGAACGCGTCGGTCAGCAGCAGCTCGCGTGTCCGGCCTGAGAGAACGGCGCCGCCCCCCAAAGCGATCACTGCCGGTGTGGAGGAAGTGAGAACCTCGGTGGCGACCTCTTCCTCGATGCGGCGGAACTCGCGCTCGCCTCGGACGAACAACTCGCTGACGGGACCGTGTCGCCGCTCGATCTCACGATCCAGGTCGACAAACGGCCTGCCGCTGAGGCTCGCGACCTCCTGGCCGATCGTCGACTTTCCCGCACCCATGAAACCGACGAGCGCGAGATGACGGTCGAGCGCGCCTACCGTGGCGACCAGTCGATCCGCTCCAGGTACACGCGGTGCGCGGCGAGGAAGTCGCCGAGCGCGTCGCCGCCAAACTTGTCTCTTGCGGCACGTGCGAGCTCCCATGCCACGCATGCCTCCGCGACGACTGAAAGCGCCTCCACCGCGGCGGTGTCGCTGCGTTCGACGAGCGCCTGCGCAGGCTCGCCCGTCTGCAGGTCGACCGACGCGAGCGGCTTCATCAGGGTCGGCAAGGGCTTCATGGCGGCGCGCACGACGATCTCCTCCCCATTCGAGACGCCACCCTCGATCCCGCCTGCGCGGTTCGTCTCGCGGTAGAGCCCGCGGTCGTCGCGGAGGATCTCGTCGTGTGCAGCGGAGCCCCGCTTCGACGCCAGCCCGAAGCCTTCGCCGATCTCGACCCCTTTGACCGCCTGCGTGCCCATCAGCGTCGCGGCCAGGCGAGCATCGAGCCGGTCATCTTTAGTCGCGTATGACCCGAGACCCGGAGGGACGCCGCGGGCGCGAACCTCGACGACGCCGCCAATCGTGTCCCGATCTGCGCGCGCTTCGTCCACGAGCTGCTCGAGATCGGCGGTGATCACGTGCCCCGCGACAGACACACCGATCTCGGAGAGCAAAGCCTTCGCCACGGAACCAGCTGCGACGATCACGGCGGTGTGGCGCGCGCTTGCCCGCTCGAGCACATCGCGGACGTCCGACAAGCCGTACTTCATGGCGCCGGCCAGATCGGCATGTCCCGGCCGTGGCAACGTCACCTCTTTTGTCCCCTTGCCTGAAGACTCGCCTTCCGGTTGCCAGGAGCTCATCCCCCATTCCCAGTTCTTGTGGTCCCGATTGCGCACGACGAGGGCAAGTGGCGTTCCCAGTGTGCGCCCGTGACGAAGGCCGGCGAGCACCTCGACCTCGTCGCGCTCGATCTGTTGACGCGGACTGCGGCCGTAGCCCTGCTGGCGCCGGTGCAGGTCCGAGTCGATCGTCGGCTTGTCGAGCAAGAGACCGGCGGGAAGACCGGTGAGGATCGCGACCAGCGCCGGGCCGTGGGACTCCCCCGCAGTAACCAGGCTCAACGCCACGCGGCAAGCCTACTCCGCGTTCCGCGCGGCTACGGCGCTGCGAGCACGCGGTGCCGGTACGCCACGACTTCGTTCATCGGTGCAGGTTCAGCAAATCTTCACGATAGGCAAGCGCCACGGCCTGTGCACGACTATGGACGCCGAGCTTGGTGAGGATGTGCTCGATGTGCGTTTCGACTGTTTTTGGGCTGATCACGAGCCGGCCGGCGACTGCGACCTGGTCGAGCCCTTCGGCCAGCATTCGCAGCACGTCCGACTCGCGTGGCGTGAGAGGCGCGCTGATCAGCGCCCGCGCACCGTTCACCTTGTGACCCCGTCGCAGAAGCAGGCGCACGCGCTCGACGAGCTCGTCCGGGGCAAACGGCTTCGTCAGGTAGTCGTCGCCCCCGATGAGCAGACCCGCGACGCGATCGAACGGCTCGGTCCGCTCCCCGGAGACGAAGATGATCGCGATCGACTCCCCTACTCGCCTCCGTAGCTCTGCGCATACGGCGTAACCGGAGATTCCAGGGAGATGCACGTCCAGGACGACCAGGTCAGGCTCGATCGTGGCCGCGAGCTCGAGGCCCTCTTCACCGGTCGCGGCAGGAGTCACCGTAAAGCCGCCTAGGCTGAGCGCCGCATCCATGACCTGACGCATGCACTCATCGTCGTCGATGACGAGAACGTGGCCGCAGGGTCTTGCCCGGTTCGACATCCTGGGGCCCCCTGTCTCTGCTTCGTTGTACACGAGCGACGTTGGGTTCGCAACCCTAGGGCGATGACCCGAAGCAAGTTCGGGCGGGCGCCGTCTTTCCTCGAGGTTCGGAATGCGCTTACTTAGGTGTTCGGCCAGGCACAAGACAAGGGAGGGCTCATGAGATGGACGCGTTGGCGATTCATCGTCGCCGCCTCGTTTGCTGCAACGGCTTTGCTGGGGCTGAGCGGGACGGCTCCTGCAGCCACGGGAGACAATCTGAGGACGATCACCGCCGACCAGAACGGCACCGATTGTGCGGACGCCAACCGAACCGGCAATGCGAACGGCGCCATCGGAACGGGCATCGCCTTCGACGGAACGAACCTGCTGCTCTCTTGCTGGAGCGACAACACGATCGTCGAAGTCAGCCCCCTGGACGGCTCGCAGGTGACGATCCACCAGATCTCCGGCGTGTCGGGGCTGGGTGCGCTCGCGTGGGACAACACCGATCAGCAGCTGTGGGCGTGCAAGAACCCGCCGGGGTCGGTCGTGGGAACCATCGACCTCGTCACGAACGCGTTCACGACCAAGTTCACGAGCGCAGGATGCACGGACGGGCTCGCTTATGACGCCAACGATGACACGATCTGGTCGAGCGCGGACGCGGCCTCCTCGATCCAGCATTACCAGCTCGACGGCACTCTGATCTCGAGCACGAGCCTCGTCGGCGAGCTCGGCAACTCGATGAATTCAGGGATCGCCGTCGGCGGGGCGAAGCTCTACCTCGCGAACAACGGTGGCCAGCAGATCTACGAGGTCGCGAAGGATTTCTCGACCTTCACCCTGTTCGCAAGCTTCCCGCGCCGGCTCGAAGACCTCGAGTGCGACAACATCACGTTCCTGCCAGACGGCAAGGCGGCGATCTGGTCGAACGACGCCTACGACAACACCCTGAATGCGTGGGAGATTCCATTCGGCGTCTGTCTCTTCGGCGGCGGACCGCCCGCGCAGATCACGCTCTCCCCGAAGACCGCCACCAACGTCGTCGGGCACCAGCACTGCGTGACGGCGACCGTCACGAACGCGATCGGAAACCCGAAGAAGGACATCGACGTCGTGTTCTCCGTCACCGGGGCCAACAGCGCCGGCGGCACCCAGACGACCGATGCGGCCGGAACGGCGACGTTCTGCTACACGGGAACCGTCACTGGAGTGGACGTGATTACGGCCTTCGCCGATGCGAACAAGAACGCCGTCATGGATCTCGGAGAGCCGAGCGACACTGCCTCCAAGACCTGGACGCCAGGGCCGCCCGCAACGCTCACGTTGGCACCGAAGACGGCAACGAATGTCGTCGACGCGCAGCACTGCGTGACGGCAACGGTCAAGGATCAGTATGGGAACGCCACGCCGGCGATCACGGTGCGCTTCTCGGTTACGGGATCGGTCACGACGAGCGGCTTCGTGTTGACGAACGCCAGCGGGCAAGCAACCTTCTGCTACCAGGGCCCGCCGCTAGCGGGCGCGGACGTCATTACGGCGTACGCGGACACCAACACCAACTCCGTTAAAGATCCGGGCGAGCCGGGTGACTCGGCTGCGAAGGAATGGATCTTGCCGCCGAGCACTGCCGGCTGCAAGGTCACCTACGGTGGCCGGATCACGGCGGCGAATGGTGACAAGGCGACGTTCGGCGGCAACGCGATGGTCCCGGCCTCGGGTGCGCAAGGGCAAGAGGAGTACCAGGACCATGGATCCGTAGCCAACCTGAACGTCCATTCGATCGGCGTTGACGTCCTGACCTGTGGCCGCGACGGGACGTCGGCGACCATTTTCGGCACCGCGACGGTGAACGGCTCCGGTTCGTACGCGTTCCGGATCGACCTGCAGGATCTCGGTGAGCCGGGAGTGAGCGACACGTATCGCATCCGCCTCTCGACCGGCTACGACTCGGGGATGCAAACCCTGAACCAGGGGAACGTTCAGATCCATCTGTAGCCGTAGACCGAGAAGACGTACTCAGTGGGCCCGCTCAGTGCGGGCCCACTGTTCTTGCGAGCCGCTACGCAACCGTCAGGGGCGAATTGCCGCTCGCATCACGTCGAGCGGCGCGGGCACGCCGGTCCAAAGCTCGAAGGCCGCAGCTCCTTGCGCGACGAGTACCTCGAGGCCGTCGATCACACGCGCACCGGCCACTTCGGCGGCCCGCGCAGTCGCTGTCGGTGGATAGGGCAAGTCGATCAGGGTCTGTCCCCGCTTCAGCTCCACCAGGACCTCGTCGCGTTCCGACGTCGCGTTGATCACCAGGTCGACCTCGGCGACGTCGGGTGGCCACGACCCGCGGCGGGAGAAGCGGGCGGCGTCAGGCAACGCTTCGGCAAGAGCAACCGCAACGCCTCCGTCCCCGACGATCGCCGCATGTTGGAACTCGAGTTCGCGCAGGATCGAAGCGTCGGTCGAGTAACCGAGAACCTTGTCGCCGCGCACGTCGAGAGTGTTGACCGATGAAGCGCTCGTCTCAACGAGCTTCGCAACCGCAAGCTTGTGAGGCGTCGTCACGTTCGCGCCGGCGAAGCCGAGCGCGACGAGCCCTCGCACGGCATCCTCCAGACCCTCGCCGGTGACACGCAGCGGCACGTACGCCCAGTCGAGCCCTCGCGCCGCGAAGGCCGCGTTCTGCATCAGCGGCGACAGCGACTGCGCAACCGGATCGCCGAGCAACCCGACGAGCCGTGTCTCACCCGAGATCAAGGGCCGTAGCCGTGCGCAGCCGAGTAGTCCTTGAAGGCCTGATAGCTCGCGGTGAAGAAGTGATGCTTTTTGTCGGGCTTGCGCACGAAATAGAGGTACTTCACCTTCGCAGGATGCGCGGCCGCCTGCAGTGACGCCAGCCCTGGGTTCGCGATCGGGGTCGGCGTCAACCCTTTGTGCTTGCGCGTGTTGTACGGCGAGTCGCTGTGAAGCTGAGACTGACGAATCGACTCGGTGGGCGGGATGTCCAGCCCGTACCGCAGCGTGGCGTCGATGCCCAACGACATGCCGGCGTGCAGGCGGTTGTAGATCACCGCGGAGACGAGCTGGCGCTCGTCGGGCGAGAGCGTTTCCTTCTCGACCATCGACGCGATGATCAGCACGTCGTAGGGCGTCAGGTTCTTGGAACGGGCGTACCCGAGATCGACCTGCTTCCAGTTCTCGCAGAAGGCATCCAGCTGGTCCTGCACGAGCTGAGCCGAGGTCGTGTCCTCGAAGAACTCATAGGTGGCCGGGAAGAGGAAGCCCTCGACGGTCTGCACCTTGTTCCGGAAGCACAGTGGCACGCGCGGCTTGGCGGTCGCCGCAAGATAGTCGGCCTTTGACAACCGTGGCTTGATCTTCCGCTTGCGCGCTGCGATCTTCGCCACCGCGGCAACGCGTTCCGCCATCTGCCTGCGCGTGAAGCCCTCCGGGAAAACGACGTGGAACGGCTTCGGCATCGCGATCACGGTCTCGACGGTGCCCGTCGCGGTCGTGCGGGTCACCGTGCGGTACACGAGGGTGCTTGAGAGCGTCGACGACTGCGCGGCGTGGTCGCTGCCCGTCCCGCCGCCGATCGCCGCAACAGCGAGCCACCCGAGCCCGCCGAGAACGAGCACGAGCAGAGCGAGCGCGACCGCGCGCCGCGTGGCGGCCTGGCGAGGGTTGGGCCCTTGCGGAGGGCGCCCCTGCCGCGGCGGCATTACGCCGGGGCGCTGCTCGCCCACGTCAAGTATCCGGAGAGAAGATGTGCCGCCGCCCGCGCGTCTTCGGCCGCGTCGGCGGGCGTCTGTTCGGCAAGGTCGGTCGTAAAGCGTTCGTCGAAGGTGACGACAGGGACGTTCGTCACGTCGCTCAGAGCGTCGACGAAGCGCTCCGTCTCCCGTGCCTGCTCCCCGCGTTCGCCGCGCAGGGTGAGTGGGAGCCCGACCACGACGCGGTCGACCTCGTGCTCGCCGATCAGCGCCGCCAGACGGGCGAGCCCGTCACCGGTCGCCGCCTCCTCGACGACACAGAGCGGTCGTGCAATGGTGCCGGTCGGGTCCGAGACGGCGACGCCGGTACGCGCCCGGCCGTAGTCCAGTGCGAGAACCTTCACCTGAGCGCTGCAGCGATCGCTTGCTTACCGGCTTCCAGCGCGTTTCGCAAGCCGGCGGGATTCTTGCCGCCTGCCTCACCAAGCGTGGGCCGTCCTCCTCCGCCTCCCTCGATGTGCTTGCCGAGGTCTCGCACGAGCTTCGACGCATCGAGGCCGCGGCCCACGAGTGATTCGTCGAGGTTGACGACCAGATAGACGCGCCCATCGTCGACGGAGCCGACGATCACGCCGGCCGCCTTCTCCTGCTGCCGTAGGCGATCCGAGAGGTCGCGCAGCGCGCCGCCCTTGAGCGACCTTGCCTCCGCAAGTACGACTCCTCCCTCGTTCTCCACGATCTCGAAGTCTGCGGCGGCAGCCTCCTTCGGCTTCTTCGCCTCTTTCCGGACCCGCTCGAGCTCCGCGCGCAACTCGTCTGCATCGCGCCTTGTCGCGTGGAGGTACGCATGCGCCTCGCCGGACGTGATCGCCTCGATTCTCCGCGCGCCTGCGCCGACCGAGCCCTCGGAGAGGATCACGAACGGTCCGATCTCCGCCGTCGACCTGACGTGCGTGCCTCCGCACAGCTCGCGCGAGAAGCCGGGGATCTCGACGACACGCACATGATCGCCGTACTTCTCGCCGAACAGCATCATTGCCCCGAGCCTGCGAGCCTCATCGATCGGCGTCACGAACGCGCGTACGGGCAGATTCTCGAACACCTTCTCGTTGACGAGGTGCTCGACTCGTTCCCGCTCTTCGTCCGTGAGCTGCTGCGGATGCGTGAAGTCGAAACGGAGCTTGTCCGGTCGCACGGCAGAGCCCGCCTGCTTGACATGCTCGCCGAGCACTTCGCGCAGCGCCTTGTGCAGCAGGTGCGTCGCCGTGTGATTCGCCATTGTCGGGAACCGGACGCCCCAGGCCACGACCGCTCGAACCCGGTCGCCTTCCGAGAACCCGTCGCCCTCGAAGAGCAGCGCCTGATCTTCCTCCAGCCGATACGCCTCCCGGAGCTCTGCGCGGACGCCCGACCCGTCGTCGCGCTCGACCCAGCCGGCGTCGGTGACCTGGCCGCCGCCCTCGGGATAGAAAGGCGATTCGCGCAGCTTCGCGAGGAAGAGCCCGTCGCCAAGATCCTCGAGTGCACCGATCTGCGTGAGCACCTCGGTCTTCTCGTAACCCACGAACTCGGTGCGAAAGCCGGCGCGCCTGGCGAACTCGGTTGCCCGCTTGTCGTCCTTCGAGATCGCCCCACGGGAACGCGTCCGCTGCAGCTCCATCAACCGCGTGAACTCCTCTTCGTTGACGCCGAGCCCGCGCTCGCGTGCGAGCTCGCGGGTCAGCTCGAGCGGAAAGCCGTAGGTGTCGTGCAGGCGGAACGCGTCTTCGCCCGAGATGGACTCGTCCTTCTCTGCAATCTCCTCGAAGAGTCGCAGTCCGCGCTCGAGTGTCTTCCCGAAGCGCTCCTCCTCGGCGGTCAGGACGCGGTGAATCTCTTCGCGGTGCTCCTCGAGCTCCGGATATCCGTCCTTCATCTGCTCGATCACGACGTCCGCGAGAGGTGCGAGGTACGGCGGTTCGAGCCCGACGCGAGCTCCTTGTTGCACGGCGCGGCGGATGATCCGGCGCATCACGTAGCCCCGGCCCTCGTTCGACGGCGCGATGCCGTCGGCGGCGAGGAACGTCATCCCGCGACCGTGATCGGCGAGCACTCGGTGCGCCTTCGTCGCCTCGGGCGAATCGCCGTAAGCGACGCCGCTCTGCTCGGCGATCCACCGCATGATCGCCTGGTACACGTCGGTCTCGTAGACGGTCATGACGTCCTGCAGGATCGCCGCCGTCCGCTCGACACCCATACCGGTGTCGACGTTCTGCTTCGGGAGGGGCGTCAGCTTGCCGTCGACGTGGAGCTCGAACTCCATGAAGACCAGATTCCAAAACTCGAGGAACCGTTCGCAGCGCGTGCAGCTCGGCTGGCAGTCCGGCTCGCCGCAGCCGTGCTCCTCGCCCCAGTCGTAGTACATCTCGGTGTCGGGGCCGCATGGGCCCGGACCGCCCACGGACCAGAAGTTCTCTGCGCGCGGCAGGAAGACGATGCGCTCGGTCGGCTGTCCAATCCTCACCCAGTGGTCGTAGGCAACCTCGTCTTCCCCGAGCCCGAGCTCTGGATCCCCGGCGAACACACTGACCCAGAAACGCTCCGGGTCGATCTTCAAGTGCTCGAAGACGAACTCCCAGGCGAATTCGATGGCGCCTTCCTTGAAGTACTGGCCGAACGAGAAGTTGCCGAGCATCTCGAAGAAGGTCAGGTGCGAGCCGTCGAGCCCGACCTCGTCGATGTCCAGCGTGCGGAAGCATTTCTGCACCGTGGTGAGCAACGGCGCCGGCGGTGATTCGCGCCCGAGGAAATAGGGCATCAGGGGCTGCATTCCGGCGGTGGTCGGCAGGGTCGAACGGTCGTCCGCGCGCGGAATCAGCGGTGCGGAGGGCCGGAAGACGTGCCCCTTGGACTCGAAAAAAGCGCGGTATCCCGCGCGCAGCTCGGCCGACGTCTGCATGCCTCGATTGTAGGGGTGCGGTCAGGCGGTCTCGGCGACGAAGATCGTGCTGTGGCGCCGGACCCGGAGCGGCTCGTCGAAGGGGCCGGCCGTCACGAGAGACTCCAGGTCTGCCCAGCTCGCAGCGAATCTCCGGACCGCCTCTTCGTCCATCGTCGCCCAGCCACGCACGTCGCGCCGGGTGACAGAGGCAAAGTGACGCCGGAGCGATTCTTCGCCGTTCTCGCTACGAAACGTGAACCTCCGGAGCGACGTCTCACGTCCGGCGAGGTCCCAGAGCTCTTGCAGATGGTCGATTGCGTTCGTGACGGCGACGAGGCGCCCGCCCGGTTTCAAGACTCGTGCGATCTCAGCGAGAGCGCGATCGAGATCAGGTGCGTGGTACAGCATCCATGCAGCCACGACGACGTCGAACTCGCCGTCGGCACAGGGGAGTTCCTCGACGTCACCGACACGCGCGTCGATTCCCTTCGAGCGTTGGATCTCGACCATGCGCTCCGACTGGTCGATGGCGATCACCTCTGCGCCGAGCTCGCCCCGGATCCGCTCCGCGAGCTCTCCCTCGCCCCCACCGACCTCGAGCACGCGCCGCGGTGCTGGCTCCGCAACGGCTTCAAATGCGAATTCGCGAGGATCGTCGCCCTCGGCATTCACGTAAGCCGACTTGCGGGCCCTGAGGTTGTCTTCGGTCTCGTACTGAGCCCGGACGAAGGCAGCCTCGTCGATGGGTTGGGTCAACCCCGAGCGACTTTCGGCTCGCTGCCCTCCTCGGCGGCGATCTCGTCACGGATCTTCTCCAGCGACCTCCGGATCAGCCGCGACACGTGCATCTGCGAGATGCCGACCTGCTGGGCGATCTGCGACTGCGTCAATCCCTCGAAGAAGCGCAGATGGAGAATCCTACGCTCCCGTTCGTCGAGCACACGGAAGCCGGGTGCGAGCACAGCACGGTCCTCCGACACGTCGTACTGGTGTTCTTCGGTGCCGATCGACTCGAGCGGATCGAGCTCCTCCCCATCCTCGCTTCCGCCGCTACCCGAGGAGAGCGACAGCGACGAGTAGGCGCGACCGGACTCGAGCGCTTCGAGAACCTCTTCCTCTTCGACGCCGGCCCCCTTGGCGAGCTCCGCGATCGTGGGCGAGCGGCCCAGCTGCACGGTCAGCTGCTCGACGAGCTTGGAAAGTTGCACGTTGAGCTCCTGGAGCCCGCGCGGGACGCGGACCGACCAACCCTTGTCGCGAAAGTGCCGCTTGATCTCCCCGATGATGTTCGGCGTCGCGTAGGTGGTCAGCTCGACGCCGCGCTCGATGTCGAACCGGTCGATCGCCTTGATCAATCCGATCGCCCCGATCTGGACGAGGTCTTCGAGCTGCTCGCCGCGATACGAGTACCGCCGCGCGAGCGAGCGCACGAGCGACATGTACTGCTCGATCAGCTGCTCGCGCGCCTGCAGGTCGCCGTCCTCGTGGTAGCGACGCAGCAGTGCCTTGTCGGCTTCGCTCACACACGACCTCCTTTGAGAGCATCGAGCCGCTTCGTCAGGACGACCCACTGCGAGCCGTCTCGGTCCTCGATCTCGACGGTGTCGCAGACGGCGTCGAGGATCCGGCCGAGGTTGAGCGAATCCGCGCCCCCTTCCCCGAGCTCGGCGCGCACGGCGGTGAACGGGCCGACGGTCATCCGGAGCTCACCGTCCTCGACGAGCACCCGGAGGGTCACCTCCCTGCCGTCGCTTGGACGCTCGAGCAGCGAGTCGAGTGCAAGCTCGAGGTCCTCGAGACTCTCGAAGCTCAGGTTCAGCCGCGCGGCGAGCCCACCCAGCACGAGATGGGCGACGCTGTGGAAGGCGTCGTCCGCAGGCAGCGTCAAACGGATCTCGTCAGCGATCACGTCTCCCTCCAGTCCGATTCACTGGGTAGAACGAACAACCGGCATCACCGGTTTCGCAGGTGAGCGCTAGGACCTCCACCCTGTTCGGATACTACGGTTCAGGCTTGAATGAGCCCGGCCCCGACGACCACATCGTCCTCGTAGAGGACTGCCGCCTGTCCCGCGGCAACGCCGTAGGCGGCTCGGTCGAGCTCGAGGCGAAAACCGCCGTCGCGCTCATGGATGCGCGCAGGAACGGCGTCCGATCGGTAGCGGAGCTTCGCCTGCGCACGCGGCACGGGCAGGTAGAGGCGCCCTGAGGCTTCGATCGTGGTGCGGGCGAGCGCTTCGAGCCGGCCGACGACAACGGTGTTCGTTGTTGCATCCGAGCGGATCGCATAGAGCGGCTCCTGCGCCGCGACTCCGAGCCCCTTCCGCTGGCCAGGAGTGAACCGCCAGTAACCGTCGTGCTTGCCGAGCTCGTGTCCGTCTTCGTCGACGATCGAGCCCTCCTGGGCCTGGAGCCCGCGACGCTCGAGGAACGTGCGGTAGTCGTCGCCGGCAAGGAAACACGCCTCCTGACTCTCCCTGCGGCCCGCCGCTTCGAGGCCGGCGCGCTCGGCCTCAGCGCGCGTCTCCGCCTTGGTCTGTGCGCCGAGCGGGAACGAGATCCGGCCGAGCTTCGCCGGATCGACCCGGGCCAGCATGTACGACTGGTCCTTCCCCGGATCGAGGCCTCGCGCGAGCAGGAGCCTGCCGCGATGCTCGACGATCCGTGCGTAGTGCCCGGTTGCAAGCTTGTCCGCGCCCGCACGGTGTGCGAACGCCAGCAGCCGCGCGAAGCGAAAGCCGCCGTTGCAGTGGATGCATGGGTTCGGTGTCTTCCCACGTTCGTAACCCCGGACGAACGGGTCGACCACGGCACGCCGAAACTCTTCGCGGAGGTCGAGCGTCACGTGCGGGAGGCCGAGCGAGTGGCACGTCGCACGGGCAGCGAGCACCGCATCGGGAGAGCAACAGGCGCGCTCCGAGTCGGGCCCGTCGGGATCGAGCCAGAGCCGCAGCGTGACGCCGATGGCGTTCGGCAAGGACTTGAGCAGCGCAACGGCGCTGTCGACGCCGCCGCTCATCGCAACCGCGACCCGCCCGGTTGAACGTGGCGCCCGAAAGACGGGCCCGATCGCATTCGCAAGCGCGTCGACGGGAAGCGTCTCGCCCCCGACCGCAGCAGCCTCGAGCAGCGTCAACCCGACGAGAGAACGATCGAGTCCGGAAGCATCAGCCTCGACAATGCGGTCACCGTCGAAAGCAAGGCGTACGAACGCAAAGTCAGTGCCCCGAGCAGAATCTCCAATGAGTTCAAGCATCGAACCCAGGCTAGCGGCAACCGCCGCGAGTGCCGGCTGATATGGAGTGGCTGTTGTCAAGGGGAGCGCGGTATCGCCCAGTCGGTGGTGTTGCTGGTTAGGCGGTGTCGTCCTCGGGGCGGCGCGGGCGGTGCTTGCAGCGTCGTCGACTTCCTGATCA
>WNFX01000004.1_pt1 | contig 157592 bp, 141 predicted proteins | sample 5400111 | NCBI WGS metagenome assembly WNFX01 (sample SAMN13153363, study PRJNA577476) | soil metagenome | isolation source: 40 cm soil or saprolite under grassland replicate 1 | place: USA:California | collected 2016-06-15
CGATCCTTGAGACCCTGCTCAGCGCCTGAACCGTCCCTGCCAGCTGCGGGTCACCGCTGTTCAGGTCGATCTGGTCGTCAAGCGCCAGCAGAACATTGATCACGTCGGTGTACTCGGCGATCACGTCGAGCGCCTGGATATTCGTGGTGATCGCCGTCTGGCGCAGGCTGCCCAGGCTCAGCAGCTCGGCCCCGACCGAGTGCGCGTCCTGCCTGACCTGCGCCGGGTAGCTCGGCCCGATGTCCTTGATCCCCGCAAGCACCTGGGCTACCCAGGGTGCGGTCAGCCTGATCTGCTGGCGGACCACGTTGAGCTGGGCGGGCACCGTCTTGCTCCGCCCGGTCGGATCCGAGGCACGTCCGCCTTGCGGCAGCGCGATGTAGGTGACGGTCTCGTCCCGCTCGCTTTCCAGCGCGAAAGCCAGGCCGGTAATCTTGGCGCTGAGGCCGGCCAGTCGCTCGACCCGCTGGTAGGCGACGGCGCTCTGCCATGACGACACGATTCGGAATCCGCCGAGGGCCACGGCGGTAATCGTCGGAATGGCGATCAGCAGCACCAGCCGGGAGCGGACCCGCCAGTTTCTCAGCATCCGGCCGGCCGGCCGGGGCGGGCTGCCGCGGCCATTCAACCCGGCCGCCGCCCCCGGCGCGAGCGCGTGTCCCTGCCCGGCGGGGCGCGGCCGGTCGGCCGGAGATCCTGGGCCGGCCATTGCGCGGTCAGCTGAAAGCCGCTGGGCTGAATCCGGAGCGGCCTCACTCGTCTTGATGCTTCGGGACGGCACAGTACGCGTACCCCTCACCTGGTTACCACGAGGCGGCCGACGGCCAGTGCGTCAACGGCATGACGGCACCTCCCCGGATACGGCCCAGCGGCATGTCACTTGCTCGATCAGCCACAGTTGACTCTATCCGTGAACCGAACGACATGTATCTATAACAGCTTCTACCGGATAAACCGAGGTAACACGGTGTTCGCCCTGTGGCCCGACTTCATTAGGGTACTCTCTGCCGCAACGTCCGGGTCCGAAAACTGTCCGTATCACCAGTGTTCCGCCGCATCAGATGATGGCCGGCGCCACGCGGACCCCATCTGAGGAGGGTATGAGGCCAGTGTCGGCCAGCAGGGTGGCACAAGCGCTCTTCGCACCGGCCAGGCTGGCGGCCCGCGCAGCGGCCGCTATCGGCTGCCTGAGCGTGATCGTGATCGGGGCCGGATGCGGTAGCCAGGGCAGCCCGGCTGCTGGCGCCCCGGCCGCCGACGGCACGGTCACCGTCGCCGTCGTACCTGGCGTCGACAACGCGACGCTCGCTCTGGCCGACCAGGGCGGCGTGTTCCGCAGGAACGGCCTGACGGTAAAGATCGTCCACTACGGCACGGTCGGCCAGGAGCTGTCCGCGCTGCGCTCGGGTACCGCCGGCATCGCGGCCGCGGACTATGCCGACCTCTTCTTCGCGCAGGCAACCTCGCCGACGGCGACGTACAAGATCGTGGCGGACGGCTACGACGCTGCGCCTGGCGTGCTCGAGCTGATGACGCTCCCTGGCTCGCAGATCACTAGTCCGATCCAGCTGGCCGGCCAGCGGATCGCCGTGTCCGACAGCCAGCGGGTCGGCGCGCCGAAGGATGCACCTGACAGCCTCGCTGTCGCGGCGGCCGCGTCGGTTCTGGAGAGCTTCGGGGTCAACCTGACGGCGGTGAACTGGCAGAACATGCCCCCGCGGGACGAGATCCGCGCGCTGGCCCATGGCCAGGTCCAGGCGGCCCTGCTCGCCGAGCCGTACATCTACCAGGCCCAGCGGGACCTCGGCGCGGTCAAGCTCATCGACGCCTGCAGCGGGTCGACGGCGGGCCTGCCGCTCTCCGGCTACTTCACGACAGTGTCCTTCGCCCGCCAGCACCCAGCCGTGGTAGCAGCCTTCAAATTGGGCATCGAGGAAGCCGCTGCCCAAGCCTCGATGCCCGGCCCCGTTGCGGCGGTGCTGCCCCGCTATGCCCGGATGACCAGGCAGGAAGCATCGCTGGTCACCATCGGAAGTTATCCCACGTCAACGATCGCTGCCAGCCTGCAGCGAACCGCTGACCTGCTGAGCGCCGAGGGCGTGATCAGGAACAGGGTCAACGTGGCCGCGATGATCATTTCCTGACTCGGCCCGGCTCATCCCGCGCGGCCCGGCTCATCCCGCGCGGCCCGGCGCATCCCGTGCGGCCCGGCTCATCCCGTGCCGCCCGGCTCATCCCGTGCCGCCCGGCTCATCCCGCGCGGCCCGGCTCATCCCGTGCCGCCCGGCCATGCGGCCCGGCTGATGCCCGCGGAGCGCGCGATTCAGCCGGGCTCAGGCTCGCTGGCCAGCCCAAGCTGGCGAGCGATGATCATGCGCTGAACCTCTGACGTGCCCTCGCCAATCTCGAGCACCTTGGCATCACGGTAGAAGCGGGCGACCGGGAACTCATTCATGAAGCCGTAACCGCCGAAGATCTGCGTGGCATCCCTGGCGTTCTCCATGGCGGCATTGGCGGCGGTCAGTTTGGCGATCGCGGCCTCTTTCTTGAATGGCCGGCCAGCCACCAGCCTCGCCGCGGCGTCGTACCAGGCCAGTCGCGCGCCGTAAGCCCGCGCCTCCATGTCGGCAATCTTGAACTGGATGCTCTGATAATGGCCGAGATAGTGGCCGAACGCCGACCTCTCCCCCACGTACCGCAGGCACTCGTCCACGCACCCCTGGGCCAGGCCGGCCGAGAGCGCGGCGATGGCCACCCTGCCCTCGTCGAGAGTCTGCAGGAACTGGGCGTAACCGCGGCCACGCTGTCCGAGCAGGTTCTCCGCCGGCACCCGGCATCCGCTCAGCGACAGTTCCCTGGTATCCGATGCGCACCACCCGACCTTGGAGTAGCCAGGCCCGACGGTCAGGCCAGGCGTTCCCGCTGGCACCATGATCGAGGAGATCTCCAGCCGGTCGTCCGCGCGCCCGGTAATCGCCAGGACGGTGATCACCGAGGTAATCGAGGTGCCTGCGTTCGTGATGAACGCCTTGCTCCCGTCGATCACCCATTCATCGCCGTCCAGGCTCGCGTTCGTCCGCATGCCGCCAACGATGTCGGAGCCACCGCCAGGTTCGGTCAAGCCGAACGCGGCCAGCCGCTCTCCCTCACAGAGCCGCGGCAGCCACCGGGCCCGCTGCTCCGGCGAGCCGAACCTGAAGATCGGCATTGCGCCGAGCGCAACCCCGGCCTCCAACGTGATCGCTACCGACGAGTCGACCCTGGCAAGCTCGTGCAGCGCCAGGCACAACGCAAAGTAGTCGCCGCCCATGCCGCTGTACTGCTCGGGGAACGGCAGGCCGAAAAGGCCCAGTTTGCCGACCTTAGCGATAATTTCGTAGGGGAACTCGCCCCTGGCGTAGTAACCACCGATGACCGGCGCGACCACCTCCCTGGCGAAGTCCATGACGGTGCGGCGCAGCGCCTCATGTTCGTCGTCCAGGCTGAAGCCGATCACGGCAGCGATGTTACCGGCACCCGGCGATAGGCTGATGTCATGCGCCCCCTGCACTGGAGGAAGGTGACGTGATGGCGACCCTGACCTGCCCGACGTGTGCGACCGACGTCGGTCCAGCCGACCTGATCTGCTTCACCTGCGGCGCCAACCTGCCGCGTATCGGCCCCGTCGAGGAATCGCCGCTGCCCGTGACCGTCATGCAGGAGACGATCGGCAGCCGCGATCGGTCCGACAGCCGGATCTCCGCCACGGTGCTCCGCATCTCCTTCCCGGCAGGAAACGTCGAGGTGCCAGCGGGGACCTCGGTGCTGCTCGGCCGGGATCCCGCAGAGTCGCTCGTCGCGGCGGCGTTCCAGGACTGCGAGAACGTATCCAGGCGGCATGCGCTGATCACTGTGGACGACGATGGACGCGCCACGATCAGGGACGAGAATTCCACCAACGGCACATTCGTCAACGGCGATCGCCTGCTCCCCGGCATCGACGTGCGACTGGTCGACGGCGATACGGTGCGGCTGGCGGCAGATATCAGCGGTGAGGTCGCCCTGCCGCGCCAGGAACCTGATCCGGCCGGCCTCAGCCGGTGAGGTTGCCGCGCCAGCCTGGCCGCTCCGACAAGCTCGCTCAGTCTGGATATGCCCGCGCGGCGAACCATGGCTGGGCCGCGTCCCCGGTCAGGAACCACGGGCGATACGCATCCCGCGCCGATGCCAGGCTGGCATCGGCCCAGCTGGCGTCCGTCAGGCCGGGTTCGCCATCTGCATACCTCTGGCCGGCCGGATCGGCGAGGCGCGGTCGCTCATTCGGCCGGGCCGTGCTGCCCGCGTCACCCGCCCGCTCCCGGCCGGACGGCTGGCCCTGGCCCGGCGCCCGGTCCTGGCCCGGCGCCCGGTCCTGGCCCGCCGCCCGGTCCTGGCCCGCCCGATCGCCTTCGCCGCCCCGCTGATCCCGGCCGACCGGCTCGTCCCGCCAGGACGCCACGCCCCGGCCCCGCCCGGACCGGTCGCCCTCCCGGTCCGCTGATCGCCAGGTCGCCGGAACCTCCCGGCCCCATGACGACCCGAACCCGGCCGACGGGTGGTTATCCGGCAGTCGTTCTAACCGCTCCCGCAGCTCGTCAAGCAGCTCAGCTGGCTCGCGTGCACCGCCAGCCAGTTCGCAGGCGCGCCGCCGCGCCTGATCGTCCGCCGCGCGGCCGCCGCCGCTTAACGACCGGTGGCCGGGTAGATCATCTGAACGCATGGCACAGATTGTGCCGCGCAACCGGCCGTGCCATGGCCGGTGCGGCAACTGATCCCGTTTGCACTTGATTGGGCGAGGACGCCACCTGGTGGCCTGATTAGCCTGTTCTCCGGCCAGATGTCCATGGCATGATCGGCGCAGACGTCCACCCCCTGTCACTGGAGGCAACAGTGGCTGACACCGGTCTCAGGCGCGGCGCGATCGGCCTGCGGGAGGTCCTGTTCCAGAGCATCACGGACATGGCGCCAGGAGCAGCCATCGCCGCGTCCATCCCCGCTGGAGTGGCCTTCGCCGGCGGCTCGCTGCCGCTCGCCGTCCTCTTTGCCCTGATCGCATGCCTGTTCTCGGCGTGGAGCATCAGCCAGCTCGCTCGCGAGCTGCCCGCGGCTGGCTCACTGGCGACCTACGCCGCACGCGGAATCCACCCGGCGGCCGGCTTCCTTGTCGCCTGGGGCTACGTGCTGGTGGGCTGGCTGATCCCGCCGCTTGTGCTGCTGCAACTCGGATTCACCGTCGCGACCACGCTGAACTTCGAGATCCACGGTTATCCAGCGAACCTCTGGTGGCCGTGGGCCATACTGGGCGCGCTGATCGTCTTCGCGGCCGGTTACTCCGGCATCCGCACGTCGGCCAGGCTCGGAACGATTCTCGGCGTGTTCGAAATCGCGGTTTTCCTGATAATGGCGGTGCTGCTGCTCTTTCACGCGGGCAGCCACAACACCCTGTTGGTCTTCACGACCAAGTACACGCCGGCCAGCCATCATGGCCTGTCTGGCGTGATCGCCGGCTCGGTCTTCACGATCCTGGCGTTCGGCGGATTCGAGGGCGCCGCTCCGCTGGCCGAGGAGGCACGCAACCCGCGCCGGACGATTCAGCTGGCCGTCCTGCTTGCCACGCTGTCGATCGGCCTGCTCTACATCTTCACCACCTACGCCGCCGACGTGGCATTCGGCCCGGCCAACTTCCTCAACTTCAGCGCGGCGGGCAGCGCATCCTGGGAAGGCCTGGCCCGCGCGCTGTACGGCCTGTTCTGGGTCCTGGTCTTCCTCGCGATCGTGAACTCGACCATCGCCAACGCCAACGCCGGGGTGAACGTGTCGACCAGGACCGCCTTCGCGATGGGCCGAATTAGGGCGTTTCCCTCATTTTTCGCCGTTCTCAACCCCAGGCACCGGTCGCCGGTCAACGCGATCGTGGCGGCCACCGTCATCACGATCGCGGTCACCCTGGGGCTCGGCCTGCATTACACGCCGGGAGTAGCGTTCGCGATGGTCGGCACCGGCCTAGTGATCGTGCTCGTGGCGATCTACATCCTGATGAACCTGGCCTGCATCGGCTTCTTCGCCCGGAGCAGGGAGCATTCCTTCAACCCGGTCTCTCACCTGCTCGTGCCGCTGCTCGGGGTGGCGGCGTTCGTTCCTGCCTGGGCCGCTGGGGCCGGGATCAAGATCCCCGGGGCCAGCTTCATCACGCCGCTGCCCGCTCCGCTGTCGTACATGGGACCTGGCGTTGCCGCGTGGATGGTGATCGGCGTTGGCTACCTGATCTACCTGTACCTGCGTGATCCGCAGCGGGTCCTGCAGGTTGGATCGATCTATATCGACGCCGGCTCTTAGTTTCGCAGCAACGAATTCGCGCTCCCGCCTGCGGCACCAGGCCGGATCGTGGCCGCGCGGTGATTAGCGCCCGCGGCCGGCCAGGCCGAGGAACCGCCGGACATCCTGAGCCTCGGTCGCCAGCGCGGCGTCGTCCGCCGCGCTGATCGGATCGAGCGGCGCCAGCGTGACCTGACCGCCCGCCAGCGACCAGGTGGCGACCGCCTTGCCGCCGACCAGAGCGAACGGCCGGAAAATGCCGTTCACCGTGATCACGCCCCGGTGCCTGCCGACGACCGGCTCGCGGGAGGCCCAGCCGTGCAGCACCGGGTCGAACGAGCCGAGCAGCCTGGGCGGCGGCAAAGCAGCCGGCCGACTGTCCTGCCCGGCCAAGGCGGCCAGGCGGTCATCGCGCTCGGCGAGCTCAGCCGCGATCTGGCTGAGCCCGCGCCGCGCGTCGCGCAGCGGCAGGCCAGCCCACTTGGCCAGGTCGCCGTCGTCCGCCGGGCCGTGCCCGGCCAGATAGCGCCTGGCCAGCTCAGCCAGCGCCCGATCCCGGTCGAACCCGGCGGGCTGCGGGCCGAGCCAGTCCCTGACCAGCACATAGCCGTGATCGGCGCCGATCATCGGTCCTCGCACGGCGATGCCGCGCAGGGATGCCAGGAACAGCAGGTGGACAAGCGCCTGGCCCTGGGTTCTGATGCCGGCCGCGGCAATGCGCTCGCCGAGCTGGCGCCTAGTCAGCGGCCCTTCGGAGGCCAGCGCCGCCTCGATCAGGCCGACCGCCTTGTCCGCGTCGTCCGGCGGCACGCCCTCCTGCCCGAGCCGCCGCGCGCAGGAGACCGCGAGCGGCGGCGTGGTCAGGGCATGCAGCCAGCAGTAGTCCGCGCCGCCGATCAGGTGCAGGGTCCCGCGGTTCAGCCAGGTGATCAGCAGCGAGCGGTCCCGGGTCAGCGCCTGGTCCACGTCAGCGGCGGTCAGCCCGGAGGACCTGGCCCTGATCGCAAGCCGGGCGCCGCGCGGATCCTGGCCCTGGACGGCGAGCAGCCTGCGGACCACCTGGCCAGGATCGGTGGCTGGCTCCCCGGCCAGCAGCTGCGCGGCGAACCTGGCACCGAGCACATCTGGCCCTGGTGCCCGGTCGGTTGCCACCTGACCGACCATAGCGGCGGCGTCGGCCGCAGGCCTGGTCCTCAGAAATGACCGCCGCGTCCTCAGAAATGACCGCCGCGGACGGCGTGACTGGCCGCGCGGGCGGCGTGACTGGCCGCGCGGGGGGCCGGCCTCGGTAGCCCCCCTTGGCCGCCGCATCAGCCGATGCCGCCGCCGCGGCCCTGGTGGTACCGCGCGGGCGCGGCTGACCTATCGCCCGGCGGGCGCGCTGTAGACCCGTTCGCCTTCCACGTAGGTGTGCAGCACCCTGGTGTGCGCGATCTCCTGCGGCGGCGCGCCGAACGGGTCGCGGTCAAGCACGACCAGGTCGGCCAGCTTGCCGGCCTGCACCGAGCCGGTCACATCATCCAGATGGTTCACGAAGGCCGACCCGATGGTGTACGCGCCGATCGCGGCCGCCAGATCCAGGCTCTGACCGGGCAGGAACGGCTCGGCCCCGGCACCGAGGGCACCTGGCAGCGTCCGGTTGACCGCCACGTGGATCGCCTTCAGCGGGTCGGCGCTGCTGACCGCCCAGTCGCTGCCGGCCGCCAGCCGCGCCCCGGCTCGCAGCAGGTCGCCGAAGAGGTACTGGCGATCCGCGCGCTCGGGTCCGAGGAACGGGATGGTCAGCTCGTCCATCTGCGGCTCGTGCGCCGCCCACAGCGCCTGCATGTTGGCTGTGACCCCGAGCGCGGCGAACCTCGGCACATCGTCCGGGTGCACCAGCTGCAGGTGCGCGATGTGGTGCCGGTGGTCGTTCGGCCCGTTGGCAGCTCTGGCGACCGCGATCGCATCCAGGCAATCACGCACGGCGCGGTCCCCGATCGCGTGGAAATGCAGCTGGAATCCTGCCGCGTCAAGCGCGGTCGCGTAGGCCGCCAGCTCGGAGGCGTCCACGTGAGACAGGCCACGTCCCGCGGTCTGGCAGCCGCAGGCATCCAGGTAGGGCTCGAGCAGTCCGGCCGTGAAGGTCTCCGCCACGCCGTCCTGCATGATCTTCACGGTTCCGGCCCGGAATCGCCCCGCCTGCCCGGTCTCGCGCCGCTCCCTGATCTCGTCGATCTGGTCGGCCCGCCTGTTCCTGTCCCACCACAGGGCGCCCCGTACCCTGGCTGTCAGCTGACCGGACCGCGCCGCCGCCAGGTAGACCGGCAGCGGGTCCTGCGACCCAAGGTAGGACCCGACGATGGCGTCCTGCCAGGCGGTGATGCCGCGCGCGTGCATGTGCCGCTGCGCGAGCAGCAGGCCGGCCAGCCGCTCGTCGAAGGTGGGCTTGGGCACCACCGCGCCGATGATGTCGGCCGCCCCCTCATGCGCGGTGCCCTGCGGCGTGCCGTCGGCCTCCCGCTCGAACCTCCCGTCGGCCGGATCCGGCGTGCTGACGTCGATCCCGGCCAGCTCAAGCGCCCTGGTGTTCGCCCAGCCGCCATGGCCGTCCCGGTTCAGCAGGAACGCGGGCCGCACCCCTGTCACCTGGTCGAGCTGAACCCGGCTCGGGGTGCCGCGCTCGAACCACTCCATCCGCCAGCCGCTGCCGGAGATCCACTCCTTGTCAGGGTGGTCAGTTAGGTAGGCCCCGATCCTGGCCAGCGCGTCGGCCAGGGTCGCCGCCCCGATCAGGTTGCAGCCCACCATGGTCACGCCAGCGAACGCCGGATGCACATGAGCGTCCTGGAACCCGGGCAGCAGCGCTTTCTCCCGCAGGTCGATGACTTCGGTCTTCGGCCCGGCAAGCTCCATCAGGTCCGGCCCGCCGACCGCCGTGATCCGCCCGCCAGCCACCGCCACCGCGCTGGCCGGCGCGCCGGTGCCAGCCCGCGCGGGCACCGCCCGCCTGCCGTCCGCGGCCGCCGTGTAGATCGCGCCGCCGTGAAAGAGCGTCTCCGCAGTGCCGGTCATATCCCCTCCAGCAATGAGCGCGGAGTTCCCTCAGTGACTGCGGCTGACAGAACTCCGGATACCGACATCATGTCCGCCAGATCACCCCGATCGGGGCGGCCGAGGCCGCCTCGCCGGTCGGCCGCAGGTGATATGCCTGCTCGATCGTGCGCAGCACGTCGTAGTGCGTGATCCGCTGCCGGTACACGCCAGGCCTTACCCGCTGGCCGACGATGATCGTGAGAATGTGGTTCGACTGGCTGCCGTCGTCTTCGTCCCAGGTCAGGATCAGCAGGCTGGCATGCTGCCTGGCCCAGCCGGCGTAGCGGCGCAGGTGCGCGCTCAGCCAGGAGTCACCGACCGCCACCGGGCAGTCGTGCATGTCGTTGCAGAGGTTCGGGATGACGAAGGACACGGTCGGCAGCCTGCCGAAGTTGCTGGCGGGAAAGCGCGTGAAGGGCTGGCCGGCTGACCGCGGAATGCCGGGGAAGTCCGCCCACGGCGCGTGCTTGCGCGCGTACTCGCCCTGCTCGCAGACCGGCGCCCCGGGCGCCGGCAGGCCCTCGGCGTAGCCGGCGAAGCTCAGCCTGGCCGCGATCAGCTCGCTGGCCAGGCTGGGCGCCATGATCGTGGTCGGGCATTGGTCATTGGTCACGCCATGCGTGCTGCCCGAGAAGAGCGCCAGGTAGTTGGGCTCGCTCGGGTGCGCGACCGCGTAGGACGCCGTGAACAGCGCGCCCTGGCGGGCGAGCCGGTTGATGAACGGCGCCTCTTGGCTGCCGGCGATCTCGCCGTAGCCGTGATTCTCCATGACCACCACGACGATGTGGCGCTCCCGCGGGACTGTTACCTGCCGCCCGGACTGCGCTGGCGCCGTGCCGGGAGTGCCGAGACCTGCCTCGGAGCTGGTCACCGGCTGGCAGCCGACCGCGGCGGCCAGCACGGCCGCCGTTACACCGAGTCCGGTCAGCACCACCGCGATCCTGGCCGCCGGCCGCGAGCCAGCCGCGCCGGGCGTGGGATCGGGAATCCCGCACCCGCCGGCCGGCCGCCCGTGCACGCCGTACCGCTTTCTACGCCGCGCACTCCCTGCAGACCGGCTCGCCGCCGCGGGTCTCAGCAAGCTGGCTTCTGTGATGCACAAGGAAGCAGCTTGAGCAGGTGAACTCGTCAGCCTGCCGCGGTATCACCCGGAAGGACAACTCCTCGTTGGACAGGTCCGCCCCTGGCAGCTCCAGCGACTCAGCAACGTCGTCCGGATCAAGATCTATAGCGGTCGAGGACTTGTCCAGCCTGCGGGACTGCAGTTCTTGCAGGCTATCCTCGGTCAGCTCCTCGTCGGTCTTCCTTGGGCTGTCGTAATCGGTAGCCATGGTGGTGCCTTACCTCCGTCGTCATACATCGTCGCGCGAGTGCAACGCTTAAGCGGGCCCAGTTGTGCCCGAATCCGGCGGGGAATTCTGTCACGTCCGGTCGCCGCGCACACGTAGTCCGGCGCACCGGAGATACGTGTCGTCCGGCGATCAGCTCAGATGGCCCGTAGCACGCATTTCGAGATCGTGTATCAGCGGTCGCGCTCGGCGTCAAGACTGACCAGCAGGTCATGCAGTTCGTCGAACAGCCCTGGGCCGCAGCCGACGGTCATCGAAGGGCCTGCGGGCTGCCCGGACAGGCCGCTGACGACCGCGCCAGCCTCGGCGGCGATCAGGCCGCCAGCAGCGATGTCCCAGTACTGCACGCCGCGTTCGTAGTAGCCATCCACCTGTCCCGCCGCGAGTGAGCACAGGTCAACGGCGCAGGCCCCGTTGCGCCTGATATCCCTGACCCGCGGCAGCACCGCGCTCAGTACCTGGCCCTGGACGCGGCGGCGATCCTGCGAGTAGCCGAATCCGGTGGCGACCAGCGCCCTCGCGAGCGGCACGCCCGTGGTGCAGCGGAGCCGCCCGGCGGCGGATCTCGGCGGCCCGCCGGCCGCCAGGCCGCCTGCCGCTAGACTCGCGCGCCAGGAACCGCCGCCGAGAACCGCGCCGAACAGCGCATCCCTGCGCGGCACGCAGACCGCGCCGGCGACCACTCGCCCGGCGACCTCCGCCGCGATGCTGACCGCCCAGTCAGGCAGGCCATACAGGTAGTTGACCGTGCCATCAAGCGGGTCGACGATCCAGCGCACCAGCGCGCCGCCGCCGGTCTGGCCGCCTTCCTCGCCGAGGATCGCGTCGGCCGGCCGCGCGGCCCCGATCGCATCCCTGATCAGCTGCTCCGCCGCATTGTCCATCTCGGTGACCACATCGGTCGGGCTGGTCTTGGTATCCACCACCGCTGGCCTGCCGCTGCGGCGTGCCAGCAGTTCGCCCGCTGCCACGGCCACCGAGCAGGCCAGGTCGAGCAGCTCGCCGCGATCCGGCTCGGCCGTGATCATGACCAGGTACTGGCCGGGCGCACCCGGCGGCCGCCGCAGCAGCCGGGCCGGCAGAACGACCGGGCATCGGGCCCGAGCTGGGCGGCGGCCAGGCTGGGGCCGCCCGCCTGCATGGCGCCGACCAGCTCGGAGATCATCGCCACGAACCGCGGCGCCGTGCCTGGCGTCGCCGCCCGCGTGACCGGCAGGCCGATCCTGGCAGCGGTTTCCGCGGCCGCCACGTCCAGATCGAAGATCACCTCCATGTGGTCGCTGACGAACCCGATCGGGACGAGCACGGCCGCCGCCGAACCAGATTCCGACAGGTCGGCCAGGCAATCGCTGACGTCAGGTTCAAGCCAGGGCTGCGGCGGCGGGCCGCTGCGGCTTGAGTAGGCCAGACGCCAGCTCGTCCGGCCGAGCCCGGCAGCGACCAGGCAGGCCACCTCGGCCAGCTGCGCCGGATAGGCGCCGCCTTCCGGCCCGCTCGCCGCGGCCATCGACTCGGGCACGCTGTGTGCGGTAAACACCAGGTCAGCCCGCTCGCGGAGGTCGGCGGGCAGCGTGCAGAGCGCGCGCTCGGCCGAGTCGGCGAAACAGCCGATGAAGCCCCGATGGCGGTAATACGGCGGGATCTTGTCCACATCGGGGGCGTCCTGGCCCGCCTGTGCCCTGGCCAGCTCGATGTCATCGAGGTACTGGCGGCAGCCGGAGTACGAGCTGTACGCCGAGGTGGCGAGCGCGATAGCCCGGCGCACGCCGTCCCTTGCCATCGCCAGGAGCGCGTCAGCCAGGTACGGCCGCCAGTTGCGGTTACCCCAGTAGACAGGCAGGCCGATCCCGGCGCCGGCGAAGTCCTTCTCGATCGCGGCAAGCAGCTCGCGGCACTGCCCGTTGATCGGGCTGACGCCGCCGAAGCGGTGATAGTGCTCAGCGACCTTGGCCAGCCTGGCGTCGGGGACCTGGCGGCCCGCGGTCACGTTCCGCAGGAACGGCATGACGTCGTCCTGGCCTTCCGGCCCGCCGAAGGAGACGAGCAGAAACGCATCGTAGGGCGGCATGGGGGCCATCCAACCAGCCGGGCACTCAGCTGTAGCTCGCGGCGTACCTTGCCGCCAGCGCCAGCACCTCGTTCACGTACCACGTGGCGTGGTTGTAGGCGAAGATCGCCTGGCGCAGGCCGGGCGCTGACTCGCCCGACGCGCCGGCCGCGCACAGCATCCGTGCCGCTGACGGCACGGCATCGAGCGGATTCATGACATCAGGCGCTCCGGTCTGGCCGAAGCCGTCGATCCCCCAGGCGGCCCAGGTGGATGGCAGGAACTGCATCGGGCCGAGCGCCCCGGCGCTTGACGGGCCCATGTTCTGGCCGTCGCCGCTCTCGATCTGGCCGATCGCGGCAAGCACCGTCCAGGAGAGCCCGGGACAGTAGCGTGCCGCAGACGCCCTGAAGAGCTGCAGGTAGCTGCTGATCTGGCCAGGCCGCGCTGTGGCCACTGGTAGCCGCGTGCTGCGCAGGCCGACCAGCCTGGCGGTCGGCCCGGTGATCAGCCGGACGCTGGCCAGCAGGCGGCTCATGCCGAGCCCTGGCGCGCTGATCAGAGCGGCGACCCGGTGCACCAGGCCGAGCCTGGCCGACACCTGCTGCCCGACCAGGACGTCGATGCCGGCGATCCCGAGCCGCGCCAGGCCGGCGAACCGCACATCCTGTGCGGACCGGCCGGTGAGCTGGTAGCTGGCTCCCGGCCGCAATTGCAGGTTCGCCGCGGTGCCATCAGCGGCGACAAAGCCGCCAGCGGCCAGGCCGGACCACAGCGCCCGGTCCGACGCGGTGCGGAGCGGCACCCAGGACCTGAACTGGCCAGGGCTGACGCCGATCGCGCTGACCGGGTGGCCGGCCGCGGAGATCCGCCCGCCGGCAAAGGTGATCATGCTGCTCACTCCGGGGATCGCCGTCAGGCCGGAGATCTGCGCGCTGGTCAGCCCGGCAGGGACGACCACCAGCAGGTCGGGCAGGATGATCCCGCGGAACTGCCGCAGGCCGGCCGTCACGGTGCCGCCCGGCCGAGCCTGGCCGCCTGCCACCGGCGGCCCGGCACCGTCACCGGCGGGCAGCTGCCTGCCGCCCAGGCTCACTCCGGCAGCGAACCCGGTGACGACGCCGCCCCGGCCGGCCTGGCTGCCGCGGGCCGCGGGCCCGCCGGCGGCCACGGCGGCGATCACGCTCAGGCCGGCCAGGATCGCGGCACCGGTGGCAACCGCCGCGGCAGGCACCGGACGCCCGGTCGCGGCCTGCCTGCTCCGGGCGCTCAGGGGGCGGCGGAGTCGTCGCGGCAGGCGGTCCATGGCAGTCCTCACCCTAACCCGCAGGCTGACGAGCGCAAACCAGTTGCGCGGCCCGATACGGTCTGACGGGGAGGTTTGTACCGATGACGCAGCTTCGCGCCCGGGAGCCAGGCCGGGCCGCCGAGGTCCGCTCAGCCGCAAGCCGCAATCCGTATCGGGAGCTCCTGCGCACTCCCCGCGCGTTTGCGTTCTCAGCCAGCGCGTTCGTGGCGCGGATGCCGATGGCCATGTACAGCCTCGGCACCGTTCTGCTGATCGCATCCCTCACCGGCCACTACGGCGCCGCAGGCACGGTCGCTGCCGCCGGTTCAGTGGGCTACGCGGTGTGCACTCCGTACATCGCCATGCTCACCGACCGGCTGGGCCAGCGGCAGGTGCTGATCCCGCAGACCCTCGTGTTCGCGGCAAGCTCCTGCGTCTTCATCGGCTGCGCCGAGCTGCGGGCGCCGTTCATCGTGCTGCTGATCATGGGCGTGCTGGCCGGCGCGTCGATGCCAAGCACAAGCAGCCTGGTGCGCACCAGGTGGAGCGCGCTGCTCGGCGCGGACTCCGGCCGCCTGCACGCCGCGTTCGCGCTTGAGTCGGTGAACGACGAGCTGATCTTCGTCGTCGGGCCGGCGCTGGTCACGGTGCTCGCCACTTCGTTCCTGCCCGCGTCGGGAGTGGCCGCCGCCTGCCTGCTGTGCGTGGCGGGAACGCTGCTGTTCGCGGCGCAGCGCGACACCGAGCCTGCCCCGGCACCGCGGCAGCGACCGGCGGTTCTGCCTGGCCGCCGGCCCACGCCGGATGGCTGGCTGACCCGGGTGCGCCTGCCGACCATGCCGGCCTCAGGGCTGATCACGCTGTCACCGGCGTTCCTGCTGCTCGGCGCCATGTTCTCGACCGTGGATCTGAGCACCGTCGCGTTCGCGACCGAGCGCGGCCACCGTCCGGTAGCCGGCTTCCTGATCGCCAGCTACGCGGCAGGCAGCGCCCTGGGCGGCCTGTGGTACGGCAGCCGCCGCTGGAGCGCGCCGCTCGGGCGCAGGTTCGTGGTGACCATGGCCGTCACGGCCTGCGGGGTCTGTGCGTACTGGGCGATGCCAGGGCTGCTATCGCTCGCGGTGCTCGGCTTCGCGGCCAGCATGGCTATCGCGCCCACCCTGATCGCGGGATACGGCATCCTGGAGCGGCAGGCGCCGCCGCACCGCAGGACAGAGGGGATGGCCTGGCTCGGCTCGACGATCTCGGTCGGCTGCGCGCTCGGATCGGCGGCCGCCGGTCACATCATCGACGCGCACGGCGCCCGGTGGGGCTTCGCCTTCGCCGGATGCTGCGGAGTCGTCGCTGTGCTGATCTGCGTGGCCGGGCTGCCCAGGCTGCGGATCGCGCCGGGCGAGCCGTGACCGGCCGGCCTGGCACGCGATCGGCGGGCGCCGGGGCGGACCCGCCGGCCTGGCGGAACTGGGCAGGCAGTCACGGGCCAGGGCGGTCAGGGGTACTCGGCTCGTGATGACCGCAGCTAGCTCACCGCCGCCCGGATCGCGCGGACCACGGCCAGCGCCTGGCTGGCAGCCCTGGCGTCGTGCACGCGGAACACCCTGGCGCCCTGCCAGGCCGAGATCGCCAGCGCCGCCATCGTGGCCTCGCCGCGTTCCGCGATCGGCAGTCCGAGCGACTCCCCGACGAAGTCCTTGTTGGACAGCGCGGCGAGCACCGGCCATCCGGTAGCGGCCAGCTCGCCGAGCCTGCGGGTGAGCTCGAGCGAATGCCAGGATGTCTTGCCGAAGTCGTGGGCCGGGTCGATCAGGATGGCATCCGGCCGGACTCCGGCAGCCACCGCGCGCTCGGCCAGCGCGGTCACCACGGTGATCACGTCGGCTACCACATCGGCATAGGCAGGGCGATGCGGGCCGGTCCGCGGCGCCATCGATCCGGCATGCGAGCACACCAGCCCGATCTGGTGCGCCGCGGCGACGCCGGCAAGCTCGGGATCCGGCCCGCCCCAGGTGTCGTTCAGCAGGTCGGCGCCCAGCGCCGCCACCGCGTCGCCGACTTCGGCCCGCCAGGTGTCGACGCTGATGACCACGTCAGCATGCCGCTCACGCACCGCCGCCACCAGGCCGGCCACCCGGTCGATCTCCTGCCCGGCGGTGACCTCATCGCCAGGGCCCGCTTTCACCCCGCCGATGTCGACGATCTCGGCACCGGCGCTGACCGCCAGGTCGGCGGCAGCGAGCGCCGCGCCGAACCCGAACGTGGCACCGCCGTCGTAGAACGAATCAGGGGTCCGGTTGATCACGGCCATGACAGCGAAGGTTCCAGGCGGCCACCGCCTGCCGCGCAGTCGCAGCGTCCCCCGCCGGTCCACCAGGCCACGATAGCTGCCAGAGCCCGGCTGCTAGCACGGCCGGTCCCGGCCGACCGGATATGGCACCCGCCGGACCGGGGCACAATCTCTAGGTGCGATTCCTTCGTGAGCCGACCTATGACCTCACCTACAGCGACGTCTTCCTTGTGCCAAGCCGCTCGGCCGTGACCTCCAGGCTGGACGTCGACCTGAGCTGCGCCGACGGCAGCGGGACCACGATCCCGGTCATCGTCGCGAACATGACGGCGGTGGCCGGCCGCCGGATGGCGGAGACCGTGGCCCGCCGCGGCGGCCTCGCCGTGCTCCCCCAGGACATCCCGGTGGACGTCGTGGCCGAGGTGATCTCCTGGGTCAAGGACCGTCACCTGGTATACGACACGCCGCTGACGCTCGGCCCAGAGGCCACCACCGGGCACGCGCTCAGCCTGCTGCCCAAGCGGGCGCACGGCGGCATCGTGGTAACCGCCGACGGCAAGCCCGTGGGCATGGTCACCGAGGCCGACTGCACCGGGGTTGACCGGTTCACCCAGCTTCGCCAGGTGATGTCGGCCGACCCGCTGACGCTGCCCGCAGGCACCGACCCCGAGCAAGCGTTCGGGCTGCTGCAGGCCGGGCGGCACCGGCTGGCGCCGGTCGTCGACGGCACCGGCCGCTGCGTCGGGATCCTGACCCGCACCGGTGCGCTCCGTGCGACCATCTACACCCCGGCGGTGGACGCGGCAAGCCGGCTGCGGGTCGGCGCCGCGCTCGGGATCAACGGCGATGTGGCCGGCCGGGCCGGGCTGCTGCTGGACGCCGGTGCCGACCTGATGGTGGTGGATACCGCGCATGGCCACCAGGAGAAGATGGTGCAGGCGCTGCGGGCGGTAAGGAAGATGTCGCCGGCGGTGCCGGTGGTCGCGGGCAACGTGGTGACCGCGCAGGGCACGGCCGACCTGATCGAAGCCGGGGCTGACATCGTCAAGGTCGGGGTCGGGCCGGGCGCCATGTGCACCACCAGGATGCGGACCGGGGTGGGACGGCCGCAGTTCAGCGCGGTCGTCGAGTGCGCCGCGCAGGCGCGCAGGCGCGGCAGGCAGATATGGGCCGACGGCGGCATCCGGCATCCGCGTGACGTCGCGCTCGCGCTGGCCGCCGGGGCGGCCAACGTGATGATCGGCTCCTGGTTCGCCGGCACCTGCGAGTCGCCAGGTGACGCGTTCCGCGACCCGCAGGGCAGGCTGTACAAGGAGAGCTTCGGCATGGCGTCCGCCCGTGCGGTCCGGCTGCGCAGCGCCGCGGACTCACCGTTTCAGCGGGCACGCAAGGAGTTGTTCGAGGAGGGCATCTCAAGCTCCCGGATGTACCTTGACCCGCTCCGTCCTGGGGTGGAGGACCTGATCGACGCGATCACGGCCGGCCTGCGCAGCGCGTGCACCTACGCCGGGGCGCGGAACCTGGACGAGCTGCACGAGCTCGCGGTCGTCGGGGTGCAGAGCGCGGCCGGCTACACCGAGGGGATGCCGACGCCCACAAGCTGGTAGAAACGCCCTATGCCTCCAGCTGCTCCCGCGATCGCCCGGTCAGTAGCATCGGCCAGGATCGGGCCGATTGCCTTCGTTGTCGCGCTCAGCATCGCGAGCGGGCTGATGCTGGCGGCGCCCGGCCCGGCCAGCGCGGGCAGGCCGGCGGCGGCGCGGCTGGCCGGGGCGCCGGCGCACTCGCCGGCTGGCATCGCCGCGGTGGCCGCCGAGCTAGCGAACGGCACGACCGGCAGGCAGCTCTGGGGCAGGCGCCAGTACAGCGCGCGGCCGATCGCCAGCCTGACTAAGGTGATGACCGCGCTGGTGGTCATCAAGGCCGGGCACCTGGGCAGGTACATCACGATCACCAGGGCCGACGTGGACTACGTGACGAGCAACGGCACGTCAACCGCCGGGCTGCACGCCGGTGACGTGATAACCGCCAGGCAGCTGCTCTACGCCATGCTGCTGCCATCGGGCGCAGACGCGGCCAGGGCGCTGGCGGAGAGCTACGGCCCTGGCCTGACGGCCTTTATCAGGAAGATGAACAGGGCGGCGCGCAGGTTGCAGCTGCCTGGCACGCACTTCACCAACTTCGACGGGCTCGCCTCATCGGATGTCTCCACGCCGCGGAACCTGCTGCGCCTTGGCGAGGCCGCGATGCGGCTGCCGGCCTTCCGCAGCGTCGTCAAGCGCCGGTGGCACTGGCTGCCAGCCAGCCGACTGCATCACAGCTACCTGTGGCGCACCACCAACTTCCTGATCGAGCGGTACCCAGGGGTCATCGGGATCAAGACTGGCTGGACGCCTGCGGCCGGGGAGTGCCTGCTCTTCGAGGCTGTGCACCTCAGGCGGGTGCTGATCGGGGTGGTGCTGGACAGCGCCCCCACCAAGTCAGGACAGAGCTTCGTGGACGCTGGCCGGATGCTGAATTGGGGATTCGGGCTGCATAGGAAGGTGACGCTGCCGGGCAGGCCGGCCGGAGGGCCGGACGACTAACCGCGCGGGCCGGCATCCTGGCTTACCCTGCATGACATGACAGGACCGAGCGGCGCGGCGGGGCCCGCGGTCGGCCAGGGCGCCAGCGTGCTGGTCGTTGAGGACGACCCCGGCATCGCCACCCAGCTGGTACGCGGGCTGACCGGGGGCGGCTACCGGGTCGATCACGTCACCACGGCCAGCGAGGCGCTGGCCCATGGCGAGCGGGACGTGGTGCTGCTCGACCTGGAACTGCCTGACGGTGACGGCGTGAACGTCTGCCGGAAGCTGCGCGAGCGCTCCAGCACGGCGATCATCGTGGTAACCGCCTACGGCGAGGAGTCCGACCGGGTCAACGCGCTCGACGCCGGCGCCGACGACTACCTGGTCAAGCCGTTCGGGCTGGCCGAGCTGCAGGCCAGGATCCGTGCCGTGCTGCGCCGGGTCAGGCCGGGCGGCGAGCTGCTCAGGCACGGCCCGCTGATCCTGGATCTGCGGACCAAGAAGGTAACTGTCAGCGGCACCGAGGTGGCGCTGACGCCGAAGGAGTTCGACATCCTGGAGTGCCTGGCGCTCGATCCTGGCCGGGTGGTCGGCAGGCAGGAGGTGCTCGAAAGCGCCTGGGACTCGCATTGGTACGGGCCGACCAAGGTGCTCGACGTGCACGTCGCCGCGCTGCGCCGCAAGCTCGGCGTGCCCGGGCTGATCGAGACGGTGTACGGGCGCGGGTTCCGGCTCGGCGAGGTCTGATGGCACACAGGATCGCGCTCACTGTCATCGCGCTGATCGCGATCCTGCTGTGCACGGTCGTGGTCCCGCTCGGCCGTGCCACCGGGCTCACCGCCGCCAGCGTCGTGCAGGCAATCACAGGGCGGCGCACGCGCTGCTGAAGGCCGCCGAGCCGCCGGGCCGCAGCGTCACCCTGGCGGTGCCCCCGTCGGCGGTGGAGGTCACCCTCCTGATCGCTCCCTTGGGGGTGAACACCTCGGTGAACGAGTTATCGGGAGAGAACATCGCGACGCTGTCGCCGTGCCAGAAACCGTGCAGCGCGACCACCCAGCCATCCGGCAGCGGCTTCGGCGAGCCGCCGGTCAGGTCCACTGTGGTGCGTGCGCCGTCGGTGTTCAGCCAGGTGTGCACCTGCCCGGTCAGCGGGAAGGTGTAGGTCACGCCGCTCGTGGTGCACAGTTTCGCCGTGCCGGTCATGTTGTCGCAGCCGGAGTACCGCGAGCAGCCGGTCTCGTCACCGCCGAGGAAGCCGCCGCGGAAGCTGACCGACAGCACGTAGCGGCCGCCGTTGCTTGCCTTGACCGGCCCGAACCCGGTCCAGCTCGCGGTAGGCGTGAACTTGCCGCCGATGTGGAATATCCACGGGTTGATCGCGACCTCGAAGATCACGAAGAATATCGCGAGACCCAGCAGGAGCCTGAGCAGGCGCAGCAGCGGATGACGCCCGCGTCGGCGTTGCCTGCGAAGCTGGCGGCGGGTGAGCGGGCCGCCGTACCCGCCGTACATGTCCTGGATCACATCGCCTCCCGCAGGCCGAAAGCAGTCGCAATCTACTCGGATCGCCGCGCCGCGGTCCAGACCCGCGCCAGCCCGGCCGGTCGCAGTGATCAGCTCAGTGATCAGCTCAGGGCGCGGCCGCCGTTAGGCCGGCGTCCCGATGGCCTGCTCGCGCTGGCGTAGCTGACGCCGCCGAGGGTCAGCGACACCTGGTCGGCATACCGGCGGACCATCCGGCCGAGCTCGTTCACCCGCCAGTCAGGCAGGTCGCCCTTGATCCCGGTGACGCTCACCGCACCGGCGCAGGAACCGTCATGGCCGAAGAAGGCCGCACCGACGCAGAAGATGCCCTCGGCGATCTCCTCGTCGTCCACGGCGTACCCGTGGCCGCGGACCACGGCCAGGTTGTCAAGCAGCGAGTCGACGTCGGTGATGGTCCTAGCCGTCCTGGCGTGCAGCCCGGTCTGCTGGCACATCGCCCTGACCTCCGCCTCGCTCATCGTCGCCAGGATGGCCTTGCCGGCCCCCGAGGCGTACGGGATCTCCCGCTGGCCGAGCGGCGTGTGGAACCGCACGCTGCCTGGCCCGTCCACCCGTTCGATGAATACCGGGTATCCCTCGTCGTAGATGGCCACCCGCGATGTCATCTTGGTGCGGTCGGCCAGCTCGGCGAGCAGCGGCCTGCAGAGGTCGCCGAGCGGCAGCTGGCCGCGCGCGATGTCACCGAGCCTGATCAGGGCGGTGCCCAGCGTGTACCGCGGGCCCGGCCTGGCGTCGCGGAGCAGCCCGTGGGCGGTCAGCGTACGGGCGAGCGCCAGCGTGGTGCTCTTGGACGCGCCGAGCGCCCGCGCCAGATCGCTGAGTGACTGCCCGGCCGGCGGCCCGCCGGCGACCAGCTGCATCAGCCGCATGGCCTTGGCTACGCTGCGCACCGTGTAGCGGCCATCGGCTTCGCCGTCCTCGCCGCTCGCGTAAGGAAGCCACGAGCTGGCTGCCTGGCCGCTGCCGTGCGCCGAGTCCACCGGGCACCTCCGCGTCCGCTGATTCGGTATTGCCGAACGGTAGGTATTAAACAGGTAACGAATCTTGCCAGAGCTGGCAACGCAGAGTTTAGTTACCAGTGCGATTCTACATCCCGCAACCTCGTTCGGCATTGCCGAACAAGGTTGTGATGCCGCACGTGACGGGAGCGTCCGCCGGTAGGCCCGCGGACGCTCTCGCCGACGACCTGGCTACTCGCTCAGCACCCGCTCCCGGTCAAGGAACGGGTCGTCTGGGCCGTCGTCCTCGGCGCTCGCCCCGACCGGCGCGGGCGCTCGCTCCGGCACCTCTTGCGCCGGGTAGGCGACCTCGTTGTGTGCGGCGATGTCGCCGGTCAGAAGCTCGGCGTCGGTCATCCGCAGCTTCATGAACAGGCCGATTCCCCGCATGATGAGGAACGTCATCAGGCCGGACCAGACGATCACGGTCAGCGCCGCGAGCGCCTGGACCAGCAGCTGCCTCGGGTTGCCGTAGAACAGCCCGGCCGCGCTGAAGCCAGGACTCTTCCTGACGCCCAGGTAGACGATCATCTTCGGATCCGCCACCAGGCCGACCATCAGGCCACCGATCAGGCCGGCGAAGCCGTGCGTGTAGACCACGCCGAGTGCGTCGTCCACCTTGTTGAAAGGCCACACCTTGCGCGGCAGGTAGGCGAACGCGACCCAGACCACGGCAGAGGCGATCAGGCCGATCGCCATCGCGCCGAGGCCGTTGACGTATCCGGCGGCCGGCGTGATCGCGACCAGGCCGCAGATCATTCCGTTGACGCCGCCGAGGAAGGTCGGCTTCCTTGCCTTGCCGACAAACATGTCCATGATCACCCAGGTCATCATCGCGACCGCGGTCGCGAGGTTGGTGTTCAGGACCGCCGCGGCCGCATCGGCCCCGGCGAAGTACGGGTCGCCGCCGTTGAACCCGTTCCAGCCGAGCCAGAGCAGGCCGGCCCCGACCGCGATGAACAGCAGGTTGTTCGGCCTGGCGCTCTCCCTGTCCCGGCGCAGCCTGGGCCCGACGACCGCCGCCGCGACGAACCCGGACACTCCGGCCGCCAGGTGAATGACGTAACCGCCGCTGTAGTCCAGCGCGCCCTTGCCCGCCCAGAAGCCGCCGCCCCAGAGCAGGAACGCGTTCACCGTGTAGGCGAGCGTGATCCAGAGCGGCACGAACAGCAGCCACACCTTGAACCTGATCCGGCCGATGACGCTGCCGAGCAGCAGGATGGGCGTGATCGCGGCGAAGGCGAACTGGAAGTAGACCAGCGTGCTCTCGGGGAATCTGAACTTCGGCATCAGCCCGGTCAGCAGCGGGATGCTCGCCTGTGCCTGCTCACCGCCCGGTCCGACCACCGGGCCAGGCTGGCCGAGGAAGGTGTGGATCCACGGCATTCCGAAGCCCATCTTGAACGCCCAAAGGACCCAGACGATCAGGGTCAGGCAGAACGCGCTGAAGACCATCATCATCGTGTTGACGGCCCACTTGCGCTGGACTAGTCCGCCGTAGAGCACCGCCAGCGCTGGAATGCTCATCAGCCCGACGAGGGTCGCCGAGATCAGCTGCCAGGCGTTGTCGCCCGCGCTGAGCCAACTTGGATAGGGAGCCACGCGTCGCCTCCGCAAGGTTGCCCGCCAAGGGAGCACCGGGCAGCCAGGCAGCGCTGACCAGCACCAACCCAGCCACCCCTTCGGCGTCGGTCAGTACTGTCCCTGTTTCCCATGCCAGCGTTTCGCGAGCGTTTCCCGGCCGTTACGGGCGCGGCTAAAGTGCCCGGGCACGGGGACGGGCATCCGCGTGGCCGCGGCGAAGATCACGCTCTGTTACCAGAGGGAGGGAGTCATGCGACGTTCGGCCGGGCGGCGACCGGTCCAGTCGGAGTGTCGTCCTGGCCGTCGAGGGCCACTGCACCGCGGATCCAGCCGCCGATCCGGTCGAGCGCGCCCACCGGGGCATTCCGCTCGGCGTGCTCGAATCCGGGGATAATCCACAGCTCCTTGGGTTCCCGCGCCGCGTCGTACAGCCGCTGGGCGTGATCGACAGGAAAGTACCTGTCCCTGTCGCCGTGCACGATCAGCAGCGGCACCGGCGCGATCCTGGCGGCGGCGTCCGCAGGCGGCATCGGCACCGGGTCCCATTTGCCATTTCCGATCCTGGTCTTCAGCCGGGTCCTGGCGACCAGCCGGCCGGTCCTGCTCGCCACGGCGAAATGCACCAGCCGCATCGGCCTGGTACCGCGGTAATACCACTGGCCAGGGCTGCTGACCGCGACTACGGCGTCCACCCCGCCGATCAGCGCGCCGTGCCGCAGCACGATCGAGCCGCCCATCGAGAACCCGACGGTCGCGATCCGCCGGTAGCCGAGCTCCCTGGCATAGCCGACAGCCACCTCGACGTCCCTGATCTCCTTATCGCCCAGGGTGGAGACGCCGCCGGACCGCCCGTGCCCGCGGAAGTCGAAGGTGACCACGCCGCCGAACCGGTTCAGCCGGGTCGCGACCCGCCATACCGAGGGGCGCTGCCAGTTCTGCGTGAACCCGTGAGCCAGCACGATGGCCAGGCCGGCGTCACCGGGCAGGTGGGCCGCGTCGATCGGCACGCCGTCAGCGGTGACGATGGTCCGCGCGCTGCGCACTGGCTTGGTCATGCACCCATTGTGCGCGAGCGCGCAAGTAGTCAGCCGCGGCACGGGCAGGCCGCTACGGGCCGGCGACAGAGGCGAGCAGCTCGGCGCGGGCCTGGTCGACGGCGGCCAGGATCGCACCGCGCAGCACCGGGCCCCCGCTGACCGCGGTCGGCACGACCGCCGGGCTGGCCGGGCAGATCCGGCCGACCTCCGCGGCTACCCGGCTGGCCAGCGCGATACCGCCGGCCAGCCCGACCTCGCCGCCGAGCACGACAAGCCCGGGATCGAGCACCACCGAGATTGCGGCCACCCCGGTGGCGACCCGGCTTGCCAGTTCCCCGAGGAACGCGTCGCCGCGCCGATCACCGGCCGCGGCCGCCGCGACGGCCGCGCCGACGGCCGCGGCCGCCGTCCGCTCGGCGAACCCGTAGCCGGCGGCCAGCGGCAGCACCGCCTGCGCCCCGGCCAGCGACTGGAACGCTCCGGTGGCTGGGTGCGTGACGTCCTGCGGCAGCGGCACGCCGGGCACCGGCAGGTAGCCGATCTCACCGGCCGCGCCGCCGACGCCGCGGTGCAGCCTGCCGCCGAGCATTGTCGCCAGGCCGAGGCCGACGCCGAGCCAGACAAGCACGAAGTCGTCGGCACCGCGGGCGGCACCGACCTCTCGCTCGGCCATCGCCGCCAGGTTCACGTCATTCTCGATGGTCACCGGCCGCCGGAGATCGGCGCGCAGGGCGTCGAGCACCCCCTCATGCCAGGCGGGCAGGTTGACGGCCAGCCGCAGATCCCCGGTACGCGGGTCAAGCACGCCCGGGGTGCCGATCACGAAGGCGCGCAGCGCGTCAGGGGCAATGCCCGCGGCACTGCAGGCGGTCGCCACCGCGCCGTGCACAAGCGGCACCGGATCCGCACTGCCGTTCGGGTCCACCGATATCTCGGTCACCACCCGCCCGGTGACGTCGGCGACCCCGGCGCTGACCTCGTTCTGCTCGACATGCAGCCCCGCGACATAGGCGCTGGACGGCACCACCGCGTAGAGCGCGGCGTTCGGCCCGCGGCCGCCTGCCTGCTCTCCAGCCACCGCCACCAGGCCGCGGTCCTCCAGCCTGGCCAGCAGCTGCGACGCGGTCACCTTGGAAAGCCCGGTCTGCTCACCGAGCTGCGCCCTGGTCATCGGGCCCTCGCTCAGCAGCAGCTCAAGGGCCGCCCGGTCATTCATCTCGCGCAGCAGGCTCGGCGTTCCCGGCCGTCGCTCCATGCCGCCCCCTTCATGGCCATGGCTCCACCCAGAGCCCGACTGCTCCGGCCCAAGCCTGGCGCGGTGTGATCCTGGGGGGCGCCCCCGAGACCCCGGCGCAGGGGCCCGCCCGCGCTCTGACATCGAGCACCGGAGCCGATGTCTGCCCCTAAGCGTGCCAGCACCGGATTTGCATCTCAATCTGGCAACGCACTCTATCTTATAGGAAAGTTTCCTGTTAGTTTCGGCGCAGCGGCTCCAGCCCGCGGGGCGGCACTCACCAAGAGGGCAGGGAAAGGGTGATCGAGCAGTGAAAATCACCAGATCGGCGGCGGCGATCGGCGCCGCCGTCGTGCTCGCAGGAGCGGCCGCGGGATGCGGTTCGAGCGGAGGCCCATCAGCAAACCAGGCGGCTCCGGCCAAGCTGGTGGTATGGCGGATGGGCGCATCCGTGCCATCTCAGGTGACCTGGATGAACGGCGTCGTCGGGCAGTTCCACAAGAAGTTCCCGCAGTTCGCCAAGACAAAGGTGGTCGTGGACTGGATCCCGTGGGGCAACCGGGTGACGGACTGGACCAACGCTCTGACCAGCGGAAAGGGCGGCCCGGACATCACCGAGCTCGGCAACACCGACACCCCGGGCATCGCCGGGCAGGGTGCGCTTGCCGATGTCACCGGCCAGGTCAAAAGCTGGCCGAGCGGCTCGGACCTGATCCCTGGCAACCTCGCCAACGACACGGTGCACGGCCTGCACTACGCGGTGCCTTGGTTCGGCGGCGTGCGCGGCATCTGGTACCGCAAGGACCAGTTCGCCAGGGCAGGCATCACCGCGCCGCCCACCACCTGGGCCCAGCTGGTCAGTGACGCCAAGCTGCTGATGAGGAAGTTCCCTGGCACCTATGGCCTGGGCGCGCCGAGCAACTACACCAACGCGATCGTCAGCTTCATCTGGGGAGCAGGCGGCCAGGTGGCCGTGCAGCACGGCAGCACCTGGACCGCGATGCTGAACAGCCCCGCGTCAGAGGCCGGCATCAGGTTCTACGCTGATCTTTACCGCACCCAGCACGTGTCGCCTGCCAAGTACATCGGCCAGACCGAGCTCGGAGCACCCGGCGCCACCTCGGGCGGCTCAAACCAGGACTTCGCCAAGGGCACGCTTGACATGTACATCGACGGTCCCTGGGCCGAGTCCTCGCTGACGGCGGTGAGCACCAGGTACAAGGCGCAGTGGGCGTCGTTCCCGATTCCGAGCGAAAACGGCCCGAACCCGGCACCCGCGTTCGCCGGCGGATCTGACCTCGGGGTGTGGGCGAAGAGCCCGAACAAGGCGGCCGCGTGGGACCTGATCACGGTGATGAACAGCCCGGCCAACGCCACCGCGTTCGCCAACGCCCAGGGGTTCTTCCCCGAGTTCAGCTCCCAGCTCTCCGGCGGCGCGTACTCGTCGAGCCCGATTCTCGCGGGCTTCGCCAAGGCGGCCGGCTTCACCCAGATCTCACCGCTGAACAGCAAGAACTGGGGGGTCGCCGACGCCACGGACGCGATCATCCCGACCATGATGAAAGCACTCATGCAGGGCGCCAACTTCACGGCGACCGTGAACAAGGCCAACGCTGAGCTGCAGCGCGTGCTCAACACCGGCAGCGCGTGACGGTGCCGATCGGCGTGCGGGCTGGTGCCTTCATCAGGAGGCACCGGCTCGCGCCCTACCTGCTGCTCGCGCCCGCGCTGGCCGGCATTGCCCTGGTGCTGCTCTGGCCGCTGGCCCAGGTGCTGATCTTCTCGTTCCAGGACTACGGCCTGCCGCAGATCACCGGGGCGGCGCCCACCCACTGGGTCGGATCGGCCAACTTCTCCGCCACCTTCGCCGATCCGCAGTTCTGGTTGTCACTGCGGATCACGGTGCTGTTCGCCGCGGTCGCCGTGCCGCTGACGCTGATCGCCGGCGTCGGCGTGGGCCTGCTGCTGAACCGGCTCGGCAAGAAGATGGCCGCGTTCGTCAGCACGGCGGCCCTGCTGGCCTGGGCCACCCCGCCGGTCTCGGCCAGCGTGCTGTTCTACTGGCTGTTCAACCCCGACGGCGGCCTGGTTGACTGGACGCTGAGCAAGCTGCCGCACGCGCTGGTGGGCAGCACCGACTGGTCCGGCTTCAACTGGACGACCACCGGCGCGCTGCAGGCCTACACCGTGCTGACCGTGCTCGTGGTCTGGCAGGCCTTCCCGTTCGTCGCGGTGACCACGCTCGCCGGGCTGAAGACGGTGCCTGGCGAGCTGTACGAGGCGGCGAGGGTGGACGGCGCCGGGCCGTGGCGGGTGTTCAGGAAAATCACCTACCCGCTGCTGAAGCCGATCTTCCTGGTGCTGTTGCTGCTCTCGGTGATCTGGGATTTCAACGTCTTCACCCAGACCTACATCCTGACCGGCTACCCAGGCAACAGGGACGAATTCAACCTGGCGCTGTACATGTACAACAAGGCGTTCAGCTTCCCGCCAAGCTACGGACTCGGCGGCGCGCTCGCGTTCATCTTCACGCTGATCCTGCTCGTGATCACGGTTGGCTATGTCAGGTCCTCGGTTCGGCAAGGAGCACTCGCGTGAGCGGCAGCCGCGGCAGGGCCGCGCTGGCCAGGAGAGCGAAGGCATTCAGCCTCAACGGGTTCGGCGCGCTGATCGCCCTGGTGACCCTGTTCCCGATCTTCTGGATGGTGAGCACGGCGTTCAAGCCGTCGCAGCAGATCTACTCGCTGACTCCCAGCCTGCTGCCAGCCAGCCCCACGCTCGGCAACTACCGCGAGGTGATCAGCGGCCAGGTGTCCGGCATCGGGTCGGTCTTCCTGTTCTTCCGCAACAGCCTCGCCGTGACGCTGGCGACCGTGCTGCTCGCGTCGCTGCTCTCGCTGCTCGCCTCGGTGGCGGTGGCCAGGTTCAGGTTCAGGTTCCGCACCTCCTTCCTGATCATGCTGCTGATCGTGCAGATGATCCCCGGCCAGGCGCTGATCATCGCCCTGTTCCTTGACTTCAACCGGCTGAACCTGCTGGAGAGCCTGACCGGCCTGATCATCGTCTACGCCGCTCAGGCGCTCCCGGTGTCGGTCTGGATGCTGCGCAATTTCGTGGCGACGGTGCCGCGCGAGCTTGAGGAGGCCGCGGCGATCGACGGCGCCTCGCCGGTCACGATCTTCTGGCGCATCCTGTTCCCGCTGGTAGCGCCGGGGCTGGTGGCGACCAGCATCTTCGCGTTCATCACGGCATACAACGAGTTCATCGTGGCGCTAACGTTCCTCGGCCAGGCGCACTCCGCCTACACGCTGCCGATCTACGTCACCTACTTCTTCGGGCGCGGCGGCGCCCAGTGGGGACCGATCATGGCCGCATCTACCTTGTATACGATCCCGGTCATGATCTTCTTCCTGATCGTCAGGCGCCGGCTGGTCGGCGGCCTGGTCGCTGGCGCGGTGAAGGGATGAGCCGCCACGTCGCCGCCGGTCAGGCGCTGGCCAGGCTCGCGGATGCGGTGCTGATCCCGCCGTTCCCCAGCCGCCAGGCACCCGCCTGGCTGCTGGCCGCGCTGGCGGACGGCCTGGGCGGAGTCACCCTGTTCGGCCCCAACATCTCCGGGCAGGGGCAGCTCGCCGGCCTCGTTGCCGCCCTGCGGTCGGCGGCCGAAGAGCCCGTCATCGCGATCGACGAGGAAGGCGGCGACGTCACCAGGATCGCGCACCTGACCGGCAGCCCCTATCCAGGCAACGCGGCGCTTGGCGCGGTGGACGACCCGGCGCTGACCGAGGCGGTCTACCATGCGCTCGGCGCCCAGCTTGCGGCACTCGGCATCAACCTGGACCTGGCGCCGTCGGCCGACGTGAACACCGTCTCGGACAACCCGGTGATCGGCACCCGGTCCTTTGGCGCCGATACCGCCCTGGTCTCCAGGCACGCGGCCGCGGCGGTGACCGGCCTGCAGGCAGCCGGAGTCGCGGCCTGCGCGAAGCATTTCCCCGGCCATGGCAGCACAAGTATCGACAGCCATCACGCGCTCGCGACGGTGGACGCCCCGATGGAACTGCTGGCCCGGCGGGATCTGCCGCCCTTCGCGGCAGCGATCGGGGCCGGCGTCCGCGCGGTGATGCCCGGTCATCTGCGCGTCCCCGCCCTCACCGGCGACCTGCCTGCGTCGCTCTCCGGCCCCGCGCTGACCGGCCTGCTCCGCGGCGAGCTCGGCTTCACCGGCGTGATCGTCTCAGACGCGCTCGAAATGCGGGCGGTGAGCCGGCCATACGGCCTGGCCGAAGCCGCTGTGCTGGCCGTCGCGGCGGGCACCGACCTGCTCTGCCTGGGCCGTGACGTCGACCGCCGCGGGTATCTGACCGTCAGGGATGCCCTGGCCGATGCGGTCAGCTCCGGCCGGCTGCCAGGAACCAGGCTTGAGGAGGCAGCGGCGCGGGTGGCGGAGCTGCGGTCCTGGGCGGCCGCGCGTAAGCCACCGGGCTTTGGCATCGCTATGGCTCGCGGCCCGGTCCAAGGCCGGGTGCAGCCAGGCGAGAACGTCGGCCTCGCCGCCGCCCGGCGGGCCGTGCTCGTGGCGGGCACGCCGCAGCGGCTGAGCGACCCGCTCGTTGTCGAACTTGTGCCGCCTGCGGGCATGGCAGTCGGCATGGTGCCGTGGGGGCTGAGCCGCTGGGTGCCGAGCACCAGCATCAGGCGGGTCAGCACGGATCGCTCGCCTGGCGCAGATGGCCGGGCCACGGCCGACGTGCAGACCGCGCTGGGCACGGCTGACGGTGTGCTGGCTGAGGCAGCCGGGCGCTCCCTGGTGATCGTCGTCCGGGATGCGCACCGTTATCCTCCTGCCGCTCAGGAAGCGCTGCGCAGGCTGCTCGCCGCCCGGCCGGACGCGGTGCTCGTGGAGATGGGCCTGCCGATCTGGCGGCCGCATGCAGCGACCTACCTGGCGACGTTCGGCGCCGCTAGCGTCAGCGGCCTGGCGGCGGCCGAGATCCTCGGCCTGCACATTGAGCTGGGCACCCATGGGCCAGATCGTCCTTGACGCGGCCCTGCCGCTGGGCGGCGAGCGGTCGCCTGGACGGCGCTGCTCTTCTCACGGATAACGGCCGACGAGCTAATTATTACGGTCTGATAACGGACCTTGAGGGTGCGGGGCGGCGGGCTTACGCTCAGACCTGACCTCTTGGTAAGCGCTTACCACTAGCATGACGGCCGGTCGGGCGGTCCTGAAGGAGTGACGTGGCTGACGCGCAGGCGAACATGCGGCCGCTGCCCACGATCTATGACGTGGCGCGGGCCGCCGGCGTGTCGATCGCGTCGGTGTCACGGGTGCTCAACGGCCACCGCAATCCGCGCCAGGAGACCAGGGATCGGGTGCTCAAGGCGGTGGCGGAACTCGGGTTTGTGCCGGACGGCGCTGCCCGCGCGCTCAGCGTCCGGCTGAAGGAGGTCGTCGGGGTGGTGTTCCGGCGGCCGCAGTGGACGGAGAACAGCGAGGCGGTGTTCGCTGAGGAGGACGAGAGCCTCCAGTTCACCGATGTGATTAACCGCGGCATCGAGGTGGCCGCCCAGCACCGCGGCTACAACCTGCTGGTCGGCTCGGTCGCTATCAACGACCACGATGCGCGGCGCCGGATCATGACTCTGGCCCGCAAGAGCGACGGCCTGATCCTGCATGACCAGGTTCTCGAGCCCGCCAGGCTTGCCCAGCTCTCCCAGCAGGTCCCCGTGGTCACGCTGGCCGGAGTCGCCACCCAGACCACGGCCAACGTGCGCAGCGACAGCGGATCGAGCATGCGCGAGCTCGCCAGGCACCTGATCTGTGACCACGGCTACGAGACGCTCGCCTACCTGGCCGGTTTTGCTGACAGCCCGGACAATATAGCCAGGCGGCAGGCGCTGGCGGAGGAGGCGGCAAGCGGCGGGGCGAGGTTCATCGAGGGCCCGCAGTGGCAGGGCAACTACTACGCGGCCGGCGGTGCCAGGGTCGTCGGCAGGCTGCTCGCCGACCGGGCGCCGCTGCCGCGCGCCATCGTCTGCGCGAACGACCAGACCGCTCTCGGCGTCATGTACGTGCTGGCCGCCCAAGGGATCGACGTGCCTGGCACGGTCGCGGTGACCGGCTTCGACGACATACCGGTCGCGCGCCACCTGCGGCCGCAGCTCACCACCATCCGCCAGCCCATCCAGAACCTCGGCGCCACCGCGTTCGAGGTGCTGCGCTCCATGATCGGCAACCGGGAGCCGGCCAGCAGGGATGTGGTCTTGCCGACCCGGCTGGTCCGCAGGGAGAGCTGCGGCTGCCCGCCTGAGCCGCCGCACGCCGCCTGGCGCGGACGGGACGAGCAGGCCGCAGGTTAGCCGGAGTCACCATGAAGCCGCTGCTGCAGTTTGTTCATGCCGCGCAGCCAGCGATCGGGCTCGGCTGCCCGGCCCGCGTACATCTGGGCCACCTCGGGATGCGGCAGGATCAGGAACCGGCCGTCGGCCATCGCCTCGACCACGGCGTCGGCGACGTCCTCCGGCTGGAGCGCGGACGGCCCGAGGAGCTTTTCTGCCAGCGGGTCGGCCCCGTTAAACATGCCGGTCCTCACCCCCTGCGGGCAGATCGCCTGCACGGTGAGCCCGCGGTGCGCGTAGGTCAGGGACAGCCACTCGGCGAACGCCAGCGCTCCGTGCTTGGTGACCGAGTACGGCGCGGAACCTGGCATGGCGAGCAGCCCGGCCGCCGAGACCGTGCAGATCAGGTGGCCGCTGCCGCGTTCCAGCCAGGGCCCGAGCAGCAGCCGTGCGGCACGGACGTGCGCCATCACGTTGACGTTCCACGAGTCGGCCCAGTCGGCCTCGGTGGCCAGAGGCCCGCCGCGACGGGCGATGCCGGCGTTCGCGCAGTACAGGTCGATCTCGCCGAGCTCGCTCCTGGCCGACTCGATCAGCCCGGCCGCCCCGTCCTCGGAGGCCGCGTCACCGGCGACGGCGACGGCCAGCCCGCCGCCGCTGGTGTCGCATGACTCAGCGACAGCCTCGGCCGCTGCCGCGTTGATGTCGTTGACCACGACCCGGCCGCCTTCGGCGGCGAACCGCCTGGCCAGAGCCGCGCCAATGCCACTTCCGCCGCCGGTCACCACGACCAAGGCACCGGCCACCGTCCTCATCTGCGGCCCTCCCGCCGGTTCGGGCGGAGCTCTCCAGGCAGGGGGTGCCAAGACTCCGCCGCGCTCATGATCCCGCCCCGGCCGGTGGGAGGTCGACCAGGCCGGCGAGTGCCGCGCGGTGCCGGTCGGCGGTACCGAGCCCGATCGAACCGCTCTTCGCCCGCTTCAGGTACAGGTGGGCCGGGTGTTCCCAGGTGAACCCGATCCCGCCGTGCAGCTGCACCATTTCCTGACCGGCCTTCAGCGCGGTGTCGGAGCCAGCCGCCTTGGCCAGCGCCACTGCCACGTCGGTGTCGGGATCGGAGCTGGCCAGGCAGGCGGCCGCGTATCTGGATGCCGCCCTGGCCTGGGTGATCGCCACCCACAGGTCGGCCAGCCGGTGCTTGATCGCCTGGAAGGAGCCGACCGGCCTGGCGAACTGGTGCCGCTGCTTCACGTAATCGAGGGTGATCTCCAGCGCCCGCCCGGCCAGCCCGACCTGCTCGGCAGCCAGCATCGCCGCCCCGGCCCGCAGCGCCGCGGTCACCGCGTGCTCGGCCGCGGCGCCGGCCGCCGCCCGCCTGGCTGAGACGTCAGTCAGGGTCAGATCGCACAACTGCCTGGTCATGTCCAGTGACACCACCGGAGCGCGGCTGACCCCGGCATCGGCGGCGGAGATCACGTAGAGCCCGTAGGGCACTCCGTCGGCCGGGACGATCAGCACATCGGCGGGCAGCGCCTCGGCCACTCCCGGCACGGAGCCCGACAGCCGGTACGTCCCTTCGCCGTCCCCGGTGCCGGCCGGGCCGACCCTGACGGTCGGCTCCGGTCTCGTTCCGGGCATCGTCGCGAACGGCACCGCAAGTGCAGCCGTGGTCGTGCCGGCGGCCAGCCAGGACAGCAGCTCGGCATCGGCGGCCGGCAGCCCGGCTCCGGCCCCCGGCGCCCGCGTCGCATGCAGCAGCGCCACGGTCGCGAGCACGGCGCTGCCCAGGTACGGCACCGCGGCCAGCGCCCGGCCGACCTCCTCGGCGACGACAGCCGCCTCCCGGAAGGATGCCCCGGCACCGCCGTGCTGCTCTGGCACCAGCAACCCGGCGCAGCCCACCTCGGCCGCCAGCGTGCGCCAGAGCCCGGTGTCGTAGGTGTCCGCCGATTCGGTCCTGGCCAGCACGGCCGGCCAGGGCGCCCGGCTGTCGAGTACCGCGCGGACCGCGCCCCGCAGCTCGGTCTCGGCCTCGCTGTACGTCAGTTCGGGGGTCCTGGCGGGACTACCCGCGGCTGACACTCCCTGCGTCTGCTGGCTCACCGCGGCAGGTCCTTCCATGGCCTGTTCTTGTCCACCCTGATCTCGGGCGGCAGCCCGAGCACCCGCTCGGCGATGATGCTCCGCAGGATCTCCGATGTGCCGCCCTCGATCGAGTTGCCCTTGGACCGGATGAACCGGTAGCCGGCGTCACGTCCGAAGAAATCGGCGCCGTCCGGCCGCCGCATGGTCCAGTCGCCGTACCGCAGGCCCTCGGCGCCGAGCAGTTCGACCTCGAATTCGGCGATCTCCTGGTTCAGGCTGGCGAATACCAGCTTCGCCCCCGAGCCCTCGGGTCCTGGCTGCCCGGCGGCGAGTTGCTGCCGCAGCCGTTCCCCGGCAAGCCTGGACACCTCGGCGTCGGCCCACAGCCGGAGCAGCCGGTCGTGCAGGCCTGGCGTGCGCAGCTCGGGGCGTTCCCGCCAGGTCCTGGCCGCAAGGCCGATCATGCCGCCTTCGCGAGGCAGCACGAACGCGCCAAGCGCCACTCGCTCGTTCATCAGGGTCGCCGTGGCGACCTGCCAGCCCTGGCCGACCTCGCCGATCCGGTCCGCGTCGGGGATGCTCACATCGGTAAGGAAAACCTCGTTGAACTCCGCCTCGCCGGTGGCCTGGCGCAGCGGCCTGACCTCGACCCCCGGCGCGTGCATGTCCACGCTGAAATAGGTGATGCCCTGATGCTTGGGCACGTCGGGGTCGGTTCTGGTGACCAGCAGGCCGCGGCTGGCCAGATGCGCGGACGAGGTCCACACCTTCTGGCCGTTCACGATCCAGCGATCGCCGTCGCGCACCGCCCTGGTCGCCAGGCCGGCCACGTCCGAGCCGGCTCCCGGCTCGCTGAATAGCTGGCACCAGATCTCTTCGCCGGTCCACAGCGGCCGTAGCCAGCGCCGCTTCTGCTGATCGGAGCCGTACGCCAGGATCGTCGGCGCCGCCATCCCCAGGCCGATCCCGTTCCGCTCCGGCCGGTTGGTCGGCGCGCTGGCGTCGGCGAACTCGGCGTCCACGACCCTCTGCAGCGACCGCGGCAGTCCCTGGCCGCCAAGCCCTGGCGGGTAGTGCACCCAGGCCAGCCCGGCCTCGAATCTGGACCGGAGGAATGCCAGCCGGTCGGATCCGGCTGGATCGTGTCTGGCGAGGAACTCGCGTACCTGGCGGCGCAGGTCATCGGCGGTCACCGGATCGCCGGCGCCGCCAGGTACGCCAGCGCCGCCGCTCTCGGTGGTTAGCACAGCGGGCCGCCCGCCACGTAGATCACCTGACCGGACACGAAGCTGGCGCCCTCGCTTGCCAGGAAGGACGCCACATGCGCGATGTCCTCGGGCTGCCCGACCCTGCGCACCGGGATCTGGCCGGCCGCGGCCTGCTGGAACGCCTCGAACTCCACGCCGACCCTTGCCGCCGTCGCCGCGGTCATGTCGGAGACGATGAACCCTGGCGCGATCGCGTTCGCCGTGATGCCGAACTGGCCGAGTTCGATGGCCAGCGTCTTGGTGAAGCCCTGCAGGCCGGCCTTGGCCGCGGAGTAGTTGGCCTGGCCCCGGTTGCCAAGCGCCGAGCTTGACGACATGTTGATGATCCGGCCGAACTTCTGCTCGACCATGTACTTCTGCGCCGCCCGGCTCATCAGGAACGAGCCGCGCAGGTGCACGCCAAGCACCGTGTCCCAGTCGTCATCGGTCATCTTGAACAGCAGGTTGTCGCGGATCACGCCCGCGTTGTTGACCAGCACGGCGGGCGGCCCGAGTTCCCTGGCGATCGTCTCCACCGCGCCGGCGACCTGCGCCGAGTCGCTCACGTCAGCGCCTACGGCAAGGGCGCGGCGGCCAGCGCCGACGATCGCGTCCACGGTGCCGCCGCAATCGCCCTCCTTCAGGTCGATGACGGCCACCGCCATCCCGTCGGCCGCCAGCCGGCCTGCCACCGCCGCGCCGATGCCGCGCGCGGCTCCGGTGACCACGGCGACCCGCTGAGAGTGCTCCGACATCTGCATCGTCCTTTCTGCACGCCATTGAGGAATGAGCGATTACGCACGCCGCCCAGCGGATCGGGCCGACCGGCCAGGTCAGATCACGGCTGGTGACGGACCTGGCCGGCGCCCGATCAGGTCCGGTACTTACGCAGCTCCCGCCTGGCCAGGGAGCGCTTGTGCACCTCGTCGGGGCCGTCGGCGAACCGCAGGCTCCGCGCGGCCGCCCAGGCCGCAGCGAGCGGGAAGTCCTGGCTGATCCCGCCAGCGCCGTGCACCTGGATCGCCTTGTCGATCACCCATTCGGCCATCGCGGGCACGGCGATCTTGATGGCCTGGATCTCGGTGTGCGCGCCCTTGTTGCCGACGGTGTCCATCAGCCACGCGGTCTTGAGCACCAGCAGCCGCGCCGACTCGATCCTGACCCGTGCCTGCGCGATCCAGTCCTGGACGACGCCCTGCTCGGCCAGCGGCTTGCCGAAGCTGACCCGGCTGTTCGCCCGCCGGCAGGCAAGCTCGAGAGCGCGCTCGGCCGACCCGATCTGCCGCATGCAGTGATGGATCCGGCCTGGCCCGAGCCGCGCCTGCGCGATCGCGAAGCCGTCGCCCTCGCCGCCGATCAGGTTCTCGGCTGGCACCCGCACATCACCGAACTCGACCTCCGCGTGCCCGCCGTGGGTGGAGTCGGTGAACCCGAAGACCGACATGCTGCGCTTCACCGTGACCCCGGCAGTATCGGGCGATACGCAGATCATCGACTGCTGCCGGTGCCGCTCCCCCGACGGGTCGGTCTTGCCCATCACGATCAGCAGCTTGCAGCGCGGGTCCATCGCGCCCGATGACCACCACTTGCGGCCGTTGATCACGTAATCGTCGCCGTCGCGCACGATGGCGGTCTCGATGTTGCTGGCGTCAGAGGACGCCACCGCGGGTTCGGTCATGCAGAACGCCGATCTGATCTCGCCGTCGAGCAGCGGGCGGAGCCAGCGTTCTATCTGCTCCTGCGTTCCGAACTCGGCGAGCAATTCCATGTTGCCGGTGTCCGGCGCGGCGCAGTTGAGTGCCTCGGGCGCGATCGCGCCGCTGTGCCCGGTGATCTCGGCCAGCGGCGCGTACTGGAGGTTGGTCAGCCCGGCGCCGTACTTCTCCGCGATCGTGGCCGCCTGCTCGTCCCCGGCACCCGGCGCGCGGACTGTCAGGAACAGGTTCCACAAGCCCCGGCTGCGTGCCTGTGCTTTGAGCTCGTCGATCACCGCTGGCCGCTGCCAGATCCGGCCGGCGGCCGCGGCCTGCGCGACCTGGTCGGCAAAGACCCGCTCGGCCGGGTACACATGGGAGTCCATGAACTCGAGCAACCGTCCCCTGAGCTCCTCAGTCCGCGCGTCGTAACCGAATTCCATCTGCGGCCTCCCGAGTCCGGCCAAGCGTACCTACTGACCAGTACGGTGCAACGCTACGGGCTCGGCCACCCCGCGGTCGAGACGGCAAGTCACCGCGGCCCGGCCATCGCGGCGCCCGGCGTACCGACGGCCGGGCCGGGCCTGGCCGGGCCTGGCGCGCATAGGTAGCGTGTGCGCTCATGGGCATTATCGAGGAAATTGCGAATCGCTACGTGACCCGCTTCTGCGAGCTGGATCCGGTCAGTGCGACCGAGTACGGGATAGCCGGGTACGACGCCATGATGACCGACGTGAGCCCGGCCGGATTCGCCGCCCGAGCCGAACTGGACCGGGCCACGGCCGCCGAGTTGCGCCAGGCCGCCGCCGGCGAGGACGAGCGAACCGCCAGGGCGGCCATGCTGGAGCGGCTGGACAACAAGTATGAGTACTACAGCTCCGGTGACGAGACCAGCGAGCTGAACGTGGTCGAGTGCTGGATCCAGGGCGTTCGCCAGGTCTTCGACCAGATGCCGGCGGACGGCGAGGAGGCGCAGCGTAACCTGGCGGCCAGGATGGCCGCGGTGCCCGCGGCCTACGCCGGCCTGCGGCACACTTACCAGCAGTCGGCCGAGCACGGCCGGGTCTCCGCCGCCCGCCAGGTCAGCGCGTGCGCGAAGCAATGCTCGGAGTGGTCGGCGCCTGACAGCGACTTCTACGGCGGGCTGGTCAGGCGCGCGGGTGCCACCGGGACGCTGCTCGCCGACCTGGAGCGAGCCGCCGAAGCCGCGAGAGCCGCCACCGCCGAGCTCGGCGAGTTCCTGCGGCGCGCGCTGCTCCCGCTGGCCCCCGAGCGTGATGCGGCAGGCAGGGAGCGTTACGCCCGCGCGTCACGTACCTTCCTCGGCACCGCGGTCGACCTGGACGAGGCTTACGAGTGGGGCTGGTCAGAGGTTCGCCGGATCCAGGCGGAGATGCGGCAGGTGGCCGGCCAGATCGTGGCTGGCGGCACGGTTACCGATGCGGCGGCGGCGCTCGAGGCCGACCCGGCCCGCAAGATCAACGGGCGCGACCGGCTGCGGGCCTGGATGCAGCAGTGCGCGGACCGGGCGGTCGCCGAACTGAACGGCACGCACTTCGACATCCCGGGCCCGGCGCAGCGGATCGAGTGCATGATCGCGCCGACCAGCGGCGGCGGCATGTATTACACCGCGCCGAGCGAGGACTGGACCAGGCCGGGCCGGATCTGGTGGGCGATACCCGATGGCGTGAACGACTTCTCCACCTGGCAGGAGGTCACCACGATCTACCATGAGGGCGTTCCCGGCCACCATCTGCAGGGAGCGCAGGCCATGCTGATGAAGGACAAGCTCAACCGCTGGGAGCGGCTGGTGTGCTTCGTGTCAGGTCAGGGCGAGGGCTGGGCGCTGTACGCCGAGCGGCTGATGGATGAGCTTGGCTACCTCGATGATCCAGGCGACCGGCTCGGTATGCTGGACGCGCAACTGCTCCGCGCCGCAAGGGTGGTCGTCGATCTCGGCGTGCACCTCCAGCTCGCCGTGCCGCGGGACTCGGCGTGGCAGCCTGGCCGGGTCTGGAACGCCGACCTGGCCTGGGAGTTCCTGCGTGCCCTGGTGCAGACCGAGGAAGAGTCACTGCGGTTTGAGCTTGACCGTTATCTCGGCTGGCCAGGCCAGGCGCCGTCGTACAAGCTCGGTGAGCGATTCTGGCTTCAGGCCAGGGATGACGCCCGCCGGCGCAAGGGCGAGGCGTTTGACCTGAAGGACTTTCACACAAAGGCATTGTCACTCGGGTCGATCGGCCTTGACCCGCTCAGGGACGCCCTGGCGCGGCTGTAGTCAGCGGCCGTTCCAGGTCGGGCCGCACCCCGCTAAATCTCCATCTGAACCCTTTCCCGGTCGGCAGGCGTATCTAGGAATGTGCGGGTAGCTGGTGCATGGTGGTGCAGTAGTAACGCACATCACTGTCCGGCAATGGCAACTGCGGCGTCTAAGGAGTGACCGAGCTATGAGGGAGCGACGCCGACCATGACCGCCTCCAGTACCACGGACCCGGACCAGGACGCCAGGTTCGCCCGCGACGTGCTGCCGTACCTGGCCCAGCTCTACCCCGCGGCGCTGCGGATGACCCGCAACCCCGCCGACGCCGAGGATCTGATCCAGGAAACCATGGCGCGGGCGTATACCGCGTTCGGCCAGTTCACTCCGGGCACCAACCTGCGCGCCTGGCTGCACAAGATCCTGTCAAGCACGTTCATCAACATCTGCCGCAAGAACAAGCGCGAGCCCGCGCGAGCCGCCGACGCCGACGCGGCCGCCGACTGGCGAACCGGCACTGACCCGCTGCAGCCGCCCGCCAGGTCGGCGGAGGCCGAGGCGCTGGACAAGATGACCGACTCCGACATCCTGGTCGCGCTGAAGAACCTGCCCACCGACTTTCGCACCGCCGTCTACCTGGCGGACATCGAGGGCTATCCGTACCGTGAGATCGCCGAGATCATGGGCACGCCGCTGGGCACCGTGATGTCGCGCCTGCACCGCGCCCGCGCCAGGCTCCGCGCGCAACTCGCCCACTACGCCCCACGTCCGCTCGCCGCCCGCACCACCTGAGCCGGATCGGGCCGGCGCCTGGGCGCTAGCTGAGCAGCAGGCGGCTCAGTCGGCGGGTGGCGACCGCCAGGCCGATGATGCCAAGCACGGCCAGGTAGGCGACGTTCGCCAGCAAGCCGGGACGGATCGTGCCGAGCGTCAGGCCGCGCAGCAGCGCGACGCCCTGGTACAGCGGAGTGCATTCCACCACGAACTGGATCGCCCTCGGATAGACGCTCAGCGGGTAGAACGTGGTCGAGAACAGGAACATCGGCAAGGTTGCCACGATCACGAACTCGAAGTGCTGCCAGCTCCGCATGTAGGTCGTCGCCGCCATGCCGACGCCGGCGAACGCGAATCCGATCAGCAGCGCTCCTGGTACGGCAGCGAGTGCCCAGGCGGAGTGCACCAGTCCCATCGCCAGCATGACGATCATGAAGGCGACCCCGTAGATCCCGCCCCTGATCAGCGCCCAGCCAATCTCGCCGAGTGCTACCTCGTCGGTGCGCATCGGCGTGGCCAGTGCCGCGTCGTACAGCTTGGCGTACTTCAGCCGGAAGAACACGTTGAAGGTCGAGTCCATGACGGCGCCGTTCATCGCGGACGAGGCGAGCATGGCAGGAGCCACGAAGCTGGTGTAGCTCACCGGCCCGCCACCTGGCCCGGTGACCGTGCCCACCAGGTGCCGGAGGCCGATCCCGATCGACAGCAGGTAGAACAGCGGCTCGAAGACGCCGGAGACGAGCACAGTCCAGGTGTGCCGGTAGACCCTTGCGTGCCGTTCGATCAGGTACCCGCTGCCCCGGCCGCCGAGTGCAGGCCGCCTCGTCCGCAGCAGCGTGACCGGCAGGATCCGCAGCGGCAGCGCCTGCGCCCGCAGCAACTGGTCAGGCATAGAGCCGCCGTTGGTAGGTCCGATTCCCCGCGTAGATGCCGAGCGCGGTAACCGCGGCCAGGTAGCCGACGTGCACAGCGGCCGCGCCCAGTTGCGCCGTGCCCAGGCTGAGCGACCGGCACAGGGCGACCCCGTGCCACAGCGGCGTCAGGTAGGCGAGCGGACGGATCGCCGCCGGCAGCTGGGCGACAGGGAAGAACGTGCCTGAGAACAGGAACAGCGGGATGATGCCGAACCGCATCAGCATGGCGAACGAGCTGTCCTTGGTACATCTGACCGCGTATGCCTCGATCGGCGTCGCGAACGCCAGCCCGGTCAGCGTCGCGGCCGGCAGCGCCGCCAGCGCCCAGGCCGAGCGCGCGGCGCCGAACGCCGCCATGACGACGAGGAACACTGCCGAGTTCATGGCCAGCCGCAAGGTGGTGAACAGCAGGTGCCCGTGGAACAGATCCGCGGGCCGCAGCGGTGTCGAGATCGCCGCCTGGTAGGTCTTGAGCCATTTCACCGAACCGTAAACCGGGTAGGTCGACTCCCCCATCGCGGTCTGCATCGCCGCTGCCGCCAGCAGCCCAGGGGCCAGGAAGGCCAGGTAGCTCACTCCGCCAAGAGTTGCCGTGCCATGCCTGTTGACCAGGGTGCCAAGGCCAAGGCCCATCGCCCCCAGGTACAGCACCGGGCTCAGCACGCCGGAGTAGATCGAGCCCTGCCAGGTGCGGCGGTAGTTCGTCATCCAGAACCTGAACTGGCGGACGGCGAGCGCCTGGGTCATCAGTCCTCCAGCCGCCTGCCGGTGAGCCGCAGGAACACATCCTCCAGCGTGCTCCGCCTCACCAGGGAGGTAGCTGGCTCAAGACCATGCGCCCTGACAGCGGCAAGCGCCTCGTCACCGTCGGATGTGTAGAGCAGTATCCGGTCGGCGAGAACCTCCATCCGATCCACCGGTATGTCGGCCAGCTTCTCCGCTGCCTGCTCCTGCCGGTCGAGCGGGAAGCGCAGCTCGAGCACCTCGGCCGTGGAGTACGCGGCGATCAGCTCACGCGGCGAGCCGTGGGCGGCGATCCTCCCGGCGTCCATCACCACCAGCCGGTCACAGAGCTGCTCGGCCTCGTCCATGTAGTGCGTGGTCAGCACCAGCGTGACGCCCTGGCTCTTCAGCCGGTAGAGCCGGTCCCAGACGACGTGCCTGGCCTGCGGGTCAAGACCAGTGGTCGGCTCATCAAGCAGCAGAATGTCCGGCTCGCTGATCAGCGATCGCGCGATCGTGAGCCGTCGCTTCATGCCGCCGGACAGCGGCTCCACCTGATCGTCCGCCCGGTCGGTCAGCTGCACGAAGTCCAGCAGCTGGGCGGTCCGATCCCTGATGACATCCCGCCGCAGGCCGAAATAGCGGCCGTAGATGAGCAGGTTCTCGCGCACGGTCAGCTCGACGTCGAGAGTGTCCTCCTGCGGCACGACCCCGAGGCGCGCCCGGATCGCCGGGCCGTCCCTGACCGGGTCAAGGCCAAGTATGATCAGCTCCCCGCTGGTCGGCGGGGAGACGCAGCCGATCATCCGCATGGTCGACGACTTGCCCGCGCCGTTCGGGCCGAGGAAGCCGAATACCTCGCCGCGCCTGAGCTCGAAGTCGATGCCAGCTACCGCGGTGGCTCCGCCGAACGCCTTCGTCAGGCCCCTGGCCAGGATCAGGATGTCAGGATCAGCCACGTCCGAGACCCTACCTGGCGGTTCTGACAACGCCAGCGATTATCCGGCTGCTGGCTGGGCACATGACGGCACGACATGGTGATTTGGCTGGCTACACCACGCGGCTCGGCCAGCACGGTAACCTGACGGGCAGCGTATCGAGTCCCCCCGTGCGGGTAGCACGCGAAACCATGACGCGACCGAATGGAGGCCACTTCGGTGGATAGCGCCCGGCGCCTGTACGAGCGGTTCAGGGTGCTCATACACGAGGGGGCGAAGTTCGGCATCGTCGGCCTGATCGGGATCGTCGTCAACAACCTGATCTCGCACTGGATGCATTACGGCATGGGCGCGGGCCCGACGACCGCCGCGTTCATCGGGGGCGCCGTCACCACCGCGATGAGCTACCTGGGAAACCGGTACTGGAGCTTCCGGCACAGGGAGCGCGCCGGGGTCGGCCGCGAGACCGCCATGTTCTTCGTGCTCAACGGGGTCGGCCTGGCGATCCAGAGCGCCACGGTGGCCCTGGTCACGCACGGCCTCCAGATGAACAGCCGGGTGGACTACGCGATCGCCCTGAACCTCGGCATCGTCCTCGGCACCTTGTTCAGGTTCTGGTCCTACCGGAAGTGGGTGTGGGCAGAGCCGCAGGCAGCCCCCGCCGCCCACGAGGTTCTTGAGCCCGCGCTGGCGGCAAGCGGCAGCGGGATCGGCGCTACCGGAGAGGAGGCCGGAAGCCAGCTTTGAGCATTGCGCGCACTCATGATCCGGCGATCCTGGCCTTTCTAGCCGGCATCTACCGGCGTTTCAGGCAGGTCATCCATGAGGGCGCCAAGTTCGGCATTGTGGGCCTGACCGGGATCTTCGTCACCAACCTGATATTCGGGCCGCTGCACAACGATGTGCACCTTGGCGTGCTCACCTCGGTGACCATCGCGACCTGCGTGGCGACCGTGGTGACCTTCCTCGGCAACCGCTACTGGAGCTTCCGGCACCGGGAAGGCGCGGGCGCCAAGCGCGAGGGCGTGACCTTCTTCATACTCAACGGGGCCGGGCTGCTCATCCAGTACGCCGTGCTCGGGCTCGGGAACTATACCCTCGGCCTGACCACGAAGCTGGAGAACTACATCGCGCTCAATCTGGGCATCGGGCTCGGCACGCTGTTCAGGTTCTGGTCCTATCGCAAGTGGATCTGGGTGCCGCCCGAGATTCACCTGGCCAGGCTCCGCCGCGGCAGGCACCGCAAGGGCCGGACCACGCCGGTGCCGCCGGCCTCGGTGGCCACACCAAGGTGAACTGGTTTCTCCGGGGCCAGCGCCAAAGGTGGCCACACCAAGGTGATCTGGTTTTCTCCGGGGTGCCCGCGCCAAAGGTGGCCACACCAAGGTGATCTGGTTTCTCCGGGGGGCTCCGGGGGCTCGGCCCCCGGACAAAATCGCGGGCTACGCCGCAGCTCCCGCAGGGAGCAAGCACGCGCGACCGCCTCGTCGGGACGCCGGGATTTGAACCCGGGCTCTCTGGTCCCCCAGACCAGCGCCTTAACCAAGCTGGGCCACGTCCCGTCGCCCTACCGAACGGCACCGAGCATAGCGCAGTGCGCCGGGCGCAGCGCTCGCCGACCGCGCGCCTGGCGCATCGGGTGCCGGTATGCTGGGGAGCCCAAAGCGTTGACGGAGACGAGTAGCGACCGGGCACGCGAGCCTGAGAGAGCCGCCAGCAGCTGCGAAGGCGGCCTCGCTCCCGGATCGGCGAAGACCCTCCCGAGCGCGGGGAGGAACGGCTGCCGCAGCCAGCGACGCGCCCGATGCCCCGCCGGCTAGCCCCCGTGACCGGGCGAACGAGGCCGCTGCCGGTCATCAGGCAGCGGCGAAGGTGTGGTGGCACCGCGAGTTCCCTTCTCGCCCGCACCTCCAAGGGCCGCGCCGACCCAGGGAGTGCGAGTTGAGCACCCGGACCACGCCACGATCGCAAGCCGCACCGGTCCAGCCGCCGGCCAGGGTCCTCGCCGCCGATCTGGCGGCCTATGCAGGCACCCAGGTGACGATCGCGGGCTGGCTGCACCGCAGGCGCGAGCTCAAGACGGTCACCTTCCTGGTGATCAGGGACCGGACCGGCCTTGCCCAGGTGGTGCTGGCCGACAGCGCCGCGCTGGCCGCATCGGCAGAGCTCAGCGAGGAGACCGTCGTCGAAGTCAGCGGCACGGTCCGGGCCAGCAGCCAGGCGCCGGGCGGCGCTGAGATCACCGAGCCGGTGCTGACCGCCCTGTCCGAGCCCGCCGACCCGCCGCCATTCGATCTGTACCGGCCCACCCTCACCGCCGCCCTCCCGACGATCCTGGATCACGCACCGGTCACGCTGCGGCATCCGCTGCTGAGCGCCGGCTTTCAGATCTCGGCCGCCAGCGTCGCCGGGTTCCGCGACGCCCTCAGCGGGATGGGCTTCACCGAGATCCACACGCCGAAGATCGTCCCATCGGCGACCGAGTCCGGCGCCAACGTCTTCGGCATCGATTACTTTGGCCGACCCGCCTACCTGGCGCAGTCACCGCAGTTCTACAAGCAGGCGATGGTCGGCGTCTTCGAGCGGGTGTACGAGACCGGGCCGGCGTTCCGCGCCGAGCCGCACGACACGGCCAGGCACCTGGCCGAGTACGTCAGCCTGGATGCCGAGCTCGGGTTCATCGCCGACCACGAAGACGTGATGGCCGTGCTGCGGGACGTCATCGCGGCCATGGTGGCCGCGGTCGGTGAGCGAGCTCGTTATGCCGCGGAAAAGCTGCGGGTAGCGCTGCCGGATGTCCCCGTGCGCATCCCGCAGCTGCACTTCGCCGATGCTCAGGAGCTGATCGCCGCGACGGCGGGCTGGGACCCAAGCGGGGAGCCCGACCTTTCCCCGGCCGACGAGCGCTGGCTCGGTGATTGGGCAGTGCGCGAGCACGGTTCTGAGCTGCTGTTCGTGACCGGGTTCCCGATGGTCAAGCGCCCGTTCTACACCCATCCCGACCCGGCCAGGCCCGGCTACTCCCGCAGCTTCGACCTGCTCTTCCGTGGCATGGAGCTGGCGACCGGCGGCCAGCGCCTGCACCGGCACCTGGACTACCTGGCCGCGCTGGCCAGCCGCGGCGAGGACCCGCGGGCGTACGAGGGGTACCTGGAGGCGTTCAGCCACGGGATGCCGCCGCACGGCGGATTCGCGATCGGGCTTGAACGCTGGACCGCGCGCCTGACCGGGGCAGCCAACGTCCGGCAGGTCACGCTGTTTCCCAGGGACCTGCACCGGCTCAGCCCTTGACCTCGCCCACGCCAGCCGGCGCGTACGGTGCCCGCCCGCGCACGCGAGGCCGGCTCTGGTCCTGCCCGCCGGTTAGTGACCTGGCGAGCCCGAGGTCACCGGCACCGCGATCAGCTGCGCCTTGCGCCAGCCGGCGCCGGTCAGCTGCCAGACTGTTACCGAGCTGTCGCCGGGTGCGAACGCGGTGACCCGCCGTTGCGCTGGCAGCAGGATCGCGGTCGACGCGGGCAGCGGGAACATCGCCCGCGGCGCGGTGCCTGCCGCGCCAGGACCGAGGATCTCCCCGACCTGCCCGCTGAGCACGACCCCCCATCGGCCTGCCGCACCGACGGACACCGACTCCACCCTATGTCCGTGTAGGTTAACCGGCCCGCCCAGCGTCCATGCCGCCGGGTGCCCGGTCAGCCACGCCGGGATGAGGACCTGGTGCCTGCCGGTGCCGGCGGTCAGCAGCGCGCCGGCGGCATCGGGTGCCAGCCTGAGCACTGCGATCCGCTGCCCGGCCAGTGCCGCTGGCAGCGCCGGGCCGGTCGCCAGCCAGCCGCCGGCCGCCAGGCTGAAGATCCCCGCCCTGCCTGGCCTGGTGCAGTTCCCGGCCAGCACAGGTGCGCCGGCCTGGTCCGCGGCCGCAGCCGTCAGCGCGGTCAGCCCGCAGCCGCGGCCCGCCGGGCTGGCTGCCAGTGCCCGCTCGGTGACCAGCGTGGACCACGACGTCCCCGGCGGAGCGGACAGCTGGGCTGACCGCCTCGTGACTGCCAGCAGCCGGCCGCCAGGCAGCGCGGCGAGGGCGCCCGGCACGGCCGCGAGCAGCGCGGGAAGCAGGCCCTGCGACCAGCGGGCGCCGCCGTTCGTCGTGATCGCCAGCGGAGTGAACCGCAGTAGCTGGCTCGGCACGAAGCCAGCGGTCAGCGCCGTACCGGTCGTTCCCGCCACCACCAGACCGCCGTTGTCCGCGACGCCTGGCGGGGTCGCTAGCCGCCACCGGTCGCGGCCGGCCAACTGGGTGAGCAGCTGCCAGAACAGGTCTTGCTCGCCTCCGGCGCCGGCCATCCGCACCACGGCGAAGCTGGCCCCGTGCCCGGCGACGGCCGTCGCCAGCGATACCGCGAAAGCCGGCGGCCGGCCGGCTGAGCCAGGGCCGCGGGCCGCGCTGACCCCGCAGCCGGCCAGGGCGACGGCGGCGGCCAGCCCGGACGCGCTGATCAGGCGGCGCCAGGTCATCGGGTGCCTCACCTCTTGCGTGCGGTTCTTGGCATTGCGCATCCTATGCGGAACGGCCCGAGCCGGTCGGCCACGGGTGCGCGATTAGACTCCGGCGGCTGGAGTCTTCACAATCGGGTTAGGACCGGCCTGGCAACTGACCTGCCTGGCGGGGGCACGCGTTCCGGCCGCTCGTGCGGGCAGTACGGATTGCGATGGCCGGGTCGCGGCACCTGGCCGCGGTGCCAGCCCTGAGGGGGACGGGAATGAACGTACCGCGCGCGGCGGTGGGTGGTCCCGTGCCGCGCGGCCGCCGACGGCGCGGCTGGCGCCGGCCAGCGACCAGGGCGACGATGATCCTTGCGGCCTCGCTCGCGCTCACGGTCGCCAACGTGGCGGTGTCGTCGCCCGGCCCGGTGAGCGCCGCGGCCGGTGTCCTGGCCGGCCGGCCGCGGACCGGGTCGGCGTTCGGTGGTGCGCATGCGGTTGGCGCGCTGTTCCTGCGCAGCAACGGCCGTCTCGGCCGGCACTTCTGCACCGCAAGCGTGGTTCACAGCCCGCCGGGAAACCTGCTGCTCACCGCAGCGCACTGCATGCGTGGCCTGAAGCTGAAGCCAGCCGGGGGCGTGGTGTTCGCGCCTGGCTATCACGATGGCCGGATGCCGCTCGGCCTGTGGGTCGTGACCGGTGAGTTCGTCACCGCCAGATGGGCCGCTTGGCATGACCCCAACGATGACTTCGCCTTCCTCGTGGTGCGCGATCATCGTGATCCAGTCGAGCGGAAGACGGGCGCCGAGCGGCTGATCACCGGTACCCGCCTGCCCGTCATGGTGCGGGTGATCGGGTACCAGAACGCCGCCCAGGCCCCGATCCGCTGCACGGCCAGGGCGCGTGCCTTCACCACCGGCACGCTCCGCCAGATGAAGTTCGCCTGCGGCGGATATACCGGCGGCACCAGCGGCGGGCCGTTCCTGCTGCACGTCAGCGCCAGGACCGGCGCCGGATGGATCATCGGGGTGATCGGCGGCTATCGGGAAGGCGGCGACACCCCGGCCATCTCGTATTCGGCCAGATTCGGCGTGAGCATCGCGGCGCTGTACCGTGCGGCCGTCGCTGCCGATGGTTCGCCGGGCCTTTCGCCGGCGCCGAAGCCAACGCCCGCGCCGACCACGTCGTCAGGCACCGCGGCGAGCCCGGTGCCTGACGCCTCACCAGCACCGTCGCCGAGCCCGTGAGCCCGGTGCCCGGGTGGCCCTCGTCGCGCTGGCCGGAGGCTAGTGCAGGCCGAGCGTGATGTTGTTGATATCGGTGAGCTCGGCGGGGGTGGGGGTCCAGGTCCCGGCCTGGGCGTTGGCGCTGACTTGGTCTGGGGTCATGGCGCCGGCGATGACGCTGGCGCAGCCGGGCTGGGCGGCGAGGGCGCCGATGGCGATCTGGAGCACCGATATCCCGCGTGGCTGGCCCCAGCTGGCCAGGGCTTCGATGATGCCGAGCTTGGCGTCGGTGATGTAGCCGCCGCGGCCGGCCAGCCTGGTGCCGGGAGCGGCGGGCTGGCCGCGGCGGATCTTGCCGGTCAGCAGGCCGTTGGCGAGCGGGAAGTAGGGCAGCACGCCCAGGCCGAAATGCCTGGCGGCTGGCACTGCCCCGGCCTCGGCGCCGCGTTCGAGCAGTGACCAGTGATTCTGCGCGGAGATGAACGGCGGGCAGCCCAGCCGGGTGGCCTCGGCGGCGGCCTCGGCGATCTGCCACCCGGCGTAGTTGGAGTTGCCCAGGTACCGGACCTTGCCCTGCACGACCAGTTCCCCAAGCGCGGCCAGCGTCTCGGCCACCGGGGTCACCGGGTCGGGGGTATGAATCTGGTACAAGTCCAGGTAATCGGTCCGCAGCCGGCGCAGCGACGCCTCCACCGCCCGCCGGATATACCCCCGCCCGCCCTTCGCCCCCGCCGCCGGGCCATAGCCCATATCGGCATGCTGATGCCCGAACTTGGTGGCGATCAGCACCTGGTCACGGCGGCCGGCCAGCACTTCGCCGAGGAATTCCTCCGACCGGCCGCCGCCGTAGATGTCGGCGGTGTCCAGCAGCGTGATCCCGGCATCGACCGCCGCGTCCACCACCGCCCTGGTGCCTTCCAGGTCCAGCCGCGACCCGAAGTTGTTACAGCCAAGCCCCAGCACCGACACAACCAGCCCGGACTCACCCACCGGCCCGTACCGCATATGCCGTCCTCCCGCCCGTACCGCGGGCCCGCACCCGCCAGCCAGATCGTACCGATCCCGCCATCAGCCCCGGCCGGCGCCGCCGGCGATCAGAGATGCGGCGCGGTGCGGGCTTGGCGGCCTGGCGATCCGGCGCGCTTCTCGCGCAGCCGCATGGACAGGCGAATGGGGGTTCCCTCGAAGCCGAATTTCTCGCGCAGCCGTCGCTCGATGAACCGCCGGTAGCCAGCCTGCAGGAACCCGGTCGTGAACAGGATGAAGTGCGGCGGGCCGATGCCTGCCTGCGTCACGAACAGGATCTTCGGCTGCTTGCCGCCGCGCACTGGCGGCGGAGTGGCCGCGGAGAGGGCCGCGAGCCAGGCGTTGAGGGTGCTGGTGGGCACGCGCGTCTCCCAGCCAGCCAGCGCCGTGCTGAGCGCGGGCACCAGCCGGTCCACGTGCCAGCCGGTCACGGCGGAGATGTTGACCCTCGGTGCCCATCGCGCGGTGTGCAGCTGCCTGTCGATCTCCCGGTCCAGGAAGTAGCGGCGATCGGCATCGACTAGGTCCCACTTGTTGTACGCGATCACCAGGGCGCGGCCCGCCTCGATGACCATCGAGATGATCCGCAGGTCCTGCTCGGTGAGCGGCTCGCTCGCGTCGACCAGCACGACCGCGACCTCTGCCCGTTCCAGGGCACGCTGGGTGCGCAAGGCGGCGAAGTAGTCGGCGCCCTGCGTCTCCCGCACCCGCCGCCTGATCCCCGCGGTATCCACGAATCGCCACGGCACGCCGCCGAGCTCGATCAGCTCGTCGACCGGATCGCGGGTCGTGCCAGCGACCGGGTCAACGAGCACCCTTTCCTCCCCTGCCAGCTTGTTGAGCAGGCTGGACTTGCCGACGTTCGGCCTGCCGATCAAGGCGATCCTGCGCGGGCCGCGATCGGCGTCCAGGTCCTCGGCCGGGGTCCGCGGCAAGGCCGCGAGTATCGCGTCGAGCAAGTCGCCGCTGCCTCGTCCGTGCTGGGCGCTGACCGGATAGGGCTCGCCGAGGCCCAGCGACCACATCGAGTGGGCGCCAGCTTCGGCCGGCGCGTCGTCCACCTTGTTGGCGGCGAGAACCACGGGCTTGCGTGATCGCCGGAGCACGTTGGCGACCGCCGCATCGGCGTCGGTGACCCCGACGATCGCATCGGTGACGAACAGGACGGCGTCCGCGGCATCCACCGCGAGCCTGACCTGGGCCGCCACCCGCGCGGCAAGCGCACCTGAGCCCTCGATCGCCGGCTCCCAGCCGCCGGTGTCGACCAGCGTGAACGCCCTGCCACGCCAGGTCGCTTCGTAGGCGACCCGGTCCCTGGTCACACCCGGCGTGTCCTCCACGACCGCTTGGCGGCTCCCGAGTATCCGGTTCACCAATGTCGACTTACCGACGTTCGGCCTGCCGACCACGGCAAGGACGGGCACCGGATCCCGCTGGCCGGGCTGGCTCAGCTCGTCCACGGGGCACCTGCCCGGCTGTCAGCCAGCCGCACGATCCTGGCGATCACTTCATCAAGCTCAAGCTCGGTGGCGTCGATCTCGATCGCGTCGGCTGCGCGCTGGGTCTGCGGCGCGTCATAGCGGTCCCGCCGAGCCTGTTCGCTGAGGGTCAGGTCCGCGGTCGGCGGATGATCCTGCACAGCCTGGTCAGCTGCCGGGCAGGAGCCAGTTTCCTGCTGTGCGGCCGCTCCCTGGGCGAGCTGGCTGGCTGACCCGCCCGCCGAGGCCGCACGGGCAAGTTCAGCGGCTCTGCGCTCTGCTCTGGCTCGCTCGCTGGCCGTCAGGAAGATCTTCACCTCGGCGTCGGGGGCGACCACCGTGCCAATGTCACGGCCCTCGGCGACGATCCCGGCGCCCGATGCCACGGCCGCGCCGATGAGCGAGCGCTGCATGGCGATCAGATGGCTGCGCACCCGCGGTATGGCGGCGACCGAGCTCACGGCGTTCGACACCCGGCGGCTCCTGATCTGGCCGGTCACCTCCACGCCGCCGACCCTGACCACCTGCGCGGCTGTGTCCGTGCTGATCGACAGGACGATGCCGGGCAACTGCTCGGCCACCCGATCCACGTTCGCCGGGTCGATGCCGTTTTCCAGCAGCCACCAGGTCACGGCCCGGTACATCGCGCCGGTGTCGAGGTACCGCAGGCCGAGCGTCGCCGCGACACCGCGGGCAGCACTCGACTTCCCTGACCCTGCCGGGCCGTCCACGGCGATGACGACGCCAAGAGGCTCGGCGCCGGGCTCTACGGTCCCGGCCGTGCCGGTCTCCTGCCTCGCGGCACCGGGTTCTGCGGCCCCAGCGGTGTCGGGCTCAGGGTCAGCTGAATCGTCCGCCGCCACCCGAACGGCTCCGGCAACCGAATGTGTCACGGTGGCGATGCTACCGGCCAGCCGCGGGCGCCAAGCGCATCCGCAAGCCGCGCCGCGGCCTCCTGGCGGACGTACAGTTCCGCGACGCCCACCGGCAGGCCTGGCGAGTGCTCGATGCGTACATCTTCCACGTTGATGCCCGCCTCACCGGCCGCGGCGAACAGGCGGGCAAGCTCTCCTGGCTGATCGCCGATGACGGCCTGGACAACCACATAATCCGGGGCCGGCCGACCCTGCTTGCCAGGAAGCCGGCCGGCTCCGACCCGCCCGGCCTCCAGCAGGGCGGTGAGCCGGCCTGCCGCGTCCGGCTTGCCGTCGGCGATCATTGCCAGGACCTCGGCGGCGGTGTTCAGCCGCTCGGCCACCGCGGCGACCGCCTCCCGCGCAGGCGCCGCGTTCGCGGCCAGGATCTCGGTCCACAGATCCGGGTCCCCAGCAGCGATCCTGGTCACATCGCGCAAGCCAGGACCGGCGAGCGCGAGAGCTCCGGCGGGCGCGTCCTCGCACTGCGCGGCCATCGCCGTGGCCACCAGGTGCGGTACATGCGAAACAAGGGCGACCCAGCGATCATGCTCGGCGGCCGGCATCTGAACCGGCACGGCGCCGCAGGCGCTGGCCAGGCCGGTGATCGCGGCGACGCAGGCCGGCCTCGTCTCAGCGGCGGGGCAGATCGCCCATGGCCTGCCGGTGAACAGGTCAGCGCGCGCCGCCGCCGGGCCCGAACGCTCGCGGCCCGACATCGGGTGCCCTGGCACGAATATGGTCAGGTCGCAGCCAAGCTCAGCGGCTCGGCGCAGCGGCAGTTCCTTGACGCTCGCGACATCGGTGTAGCACCTGGCCAGGCCCCGGCGCTGAGCGTCGGCCAGGGCCGGCGCCACCGCCGCCGGGGGCACGGCGAGCACCGCGACGTCGGCGGGATGGCGCAGGGCGTCGGTCGTCAGCAACCGGCCTGCCCCCAGGTCGGCGGCGAGCCTGGCCGACGCCGGGTCGGTGTCGGCGAGCCAGACCGCGGTGCCGCCCGCACGCAACGCCAGCGCGACCGATGTGCCGATCAGGCCAGCGCCGATGACCACGACGGTCGCCGGGGCGGGCGGCGCGACGTCGGGCGCGGCAGCAGGCCTGCTCACTGAGCGATATCCAGCCGCAGGGCGGCGGCGCCGCGCAGGTACACGTGCTGGATGTCGGACCGCCGCAGGTCGCTCTCCACGTGCATCATGAGCCTGACCACTCGCGGCATGGACCCCGGCACGCTGATCTCGGCGCAGCACAGCAGCGGCACGTCCTGGAAGCCGATCGCGCGCGCGGCCAGTGCGGGAAACTCCGTGTCCAGATCGGCCGTGGCCGAGAAGATGACGCTGATCACGTCATCGGCGGTGATCCCGTTCCGGTCGAGAACCTCGGATACCAATTCGGCCGTGCCGTCGAGAATCGCCCTGCGGTCGTTCGCGTCCACCTGGACCGCGCCACGGATCGCCCTGATTCCCAACATCATCTCCTCTCAGCCCATCGCGGCCGAACCACCGTAGCGAGCCGCCCGTGACGTTCCCGCCCACTCGCGTTCTGTTCTCCATGGCATTCCGGGGTCGCGCTTGCCGTCGCCGGCGCAACAGGCTACAGGCCGACCGCCGCGTAGAGCTCGCCGATCTCCGCCGTCGTGAGCCTGCGCGTCGCGGCCGGGCGCAGCGACCCCAGGCTCACCGGGCCGATCTGAGTACGCACCAGCCGGCTGACCGGGTGGCCGACCGCCTGGAGCATCCGCCTCACGATGTGCTTTCGCCCTTCATGCAGCGTGATCTCTACCAGCGCACGTGATCCAGCGTGATCCACGACCTTGAACCGGTCGGCGATCACGGTCCCGTCCTCCAGGTCGATCCCGGTCGTCAGTCGGCGGCCGAGATCCCGCGGCAGCGGTCCAGGTACTTCGGCCAGATATGTCTTGAGCACACCGTAACGAGGGTGCGCCAGCCGGTGCGCAAGCTCGCCATCGTTCATCAGCAGGATGAGCCCCTCGGTGTCGTAGTCCAGCCTGCCGACATGAAACAGCCGCTCGGTCCGCTCCCCAACGAGACCGGCGATCGTGCGGCGGCCGCGGTCGTCGGACATGCTGCTCAGCACCCCGGGAGGCTTGTTCAGCGCGAGGTACACCAGATCCTCGCTGGCCGGGATCCGCCTGCCGTCCACCCTGATGATCTGGCACTTCGGATCCACCCTGGCGCCGAACCTGCGAACCACCTCGCCGTCGACCTCCACCCGGCCAGCGCCGATCAGCTCCTCGCAGTACCTGCGGCTGCCGACACCAGCGGCGGCGAGTACCTTTTGCAGCCGTACGCCGCCTGGGACGTCGGTCAGCGAGTCCCGCTCGGCCGGGCCAGGACCCCACGCCTCGCCGCCGGGCCTGGGCCGGCCGCGGTCACGGTCTCGCATCACCATGCCGCGCATCCTGTTCGTCATCAACCTGATCGGGCAGGAACGGCGCCAGATCCGGCAGGTCGCGCAGGCTCGCCAGCCCGAGCCGCTCCAGGAAGTACGCGGTGGTGCGGAACAGGATCGCCCCGGTTTCCTGATCCGATCCCGCCTCTTCGACCAGGCCGCGGAGCGCCAGGGTCCGCATCACCCCGTCACAGTTCACCCCGCGAACCGCCGATACCTGGGCGCGGCCGACGGGCTGGCGGTATGCGACCACCGCGAGGGTCTCCAGCGCCGCCTGGGTCAGCCGCACCTCCTGCCCGTCGCGCACGAACCTCTCCACCACGGGCGCGAATTCGGCCCTGGTGTAGTAGCGCCAGCCGCCAGCCACCTCGCGCAGCTCGAAGCCGCGCAGCTCGCTCGCGTAGTCCGCGGCCAGCTCGCGCAGTGCCGCGGCCACGGCCTCACGCGGCAGCTCGAGCACCTGCGCGAGGACGACCTCGGGCACCGGCTCGTCGGCGACAAGCAAGATCGATTCCAGGCTTGGCCGCAGATCCGCCGCCCACGGCCGGTCATCTGCGGTATCTGACCGCGGTTCGTCTGCTCTCACCGTTCGCCGTCCTCGCCGCCGGGCGCCGCTTGAGCATCCAGATCCGCGCCGCGGTTCTCATCCCAGCCATCGGTCGCGATCCAGATCACGTACAGCTCGCGGAGCGCGGCTTCCTGCTCGAAGGCAACGCACCGGTCGCGGTAGAGATCGAGCACGGCCAGGAATCGCGCCACTACCTCGTAGGTATCCTCGCAGCCCGCGGACAGCTCGCTGAACGAGGCCCGGCCGGCATCGCTGAGCAGGCCGACAAGTATCTCAGCCTGCTCACGGACGGTGGTACGCGGGATGTGCAGGTGCTCGGTGGATACCACAGGCGGCCGCCGGGGAGCCAGCACCCTGGCGGCGATCGCGGCGAACTGCTCGGCGCCGATGCCGAACAGCACCCGGGGCAGCAGGTCGGCGAACCCGGGCTCCATCGGCACCCGCCTGGGGAACCTGCGCGCCTGGACCGCCATCTGCCCGGCCAGCGCCGCGGCTGCCTCCTTGTAGGCGCGGTACTGCAGCAGCCTGGCGAACAGCAGGTCCCTGGCCTCGAGCAGCGCGAGGTCCTCTTCGTCGTCCACCTCGCCGGACGGCAGCAGCCTGGCCGCCTTGAGGTCGAGCAGCGTGGCGGCTACCACCAGGAAGAAGCTGGCCAGGTCCAGGTCCCACTGGTCGGCCAACGCCCTGATGTGGCTGATGAACTCATCGGTGACCGCCGACAGCGCGATTTCCGTGATATCCAGCTTGTGCTTGGCGATCAGCGCGAGCAGCAGGTCGAACGGTCCTTCGAAGACGTCAAGGTGCACCTCGAACCCGCCGCCGGGGGCCGGCCCCGCGCCGCCAGGCCCGCCGGTCAGCATGGTCGTCAATGTCCATCCCGCAGCCGCTTGGCCAGCAGGCTGTCGTCTCCGCCGACGTCCAGGTCGGCGAGCAGCACGGCAACAGCCTCCCTGACTATCCGGCCCCGGTCGACGGCGATCCCGTAGGCGCGCAGCGCGAGCCTGGCGCGCTCCAGGTCAATCAGCTCGCCGCTGGACATGTACACGGTGATCTTATGGCTGTGGCCTTCCCGGCCGCTTGCCTGGCGCTCGTCCGAGCCCACCGGAGCCTCGGCCGCCGGGCGCAGCAGCTCGGCGATGCCAGGCATTCTTACCCGGCGTGGACCGGATCTGCGAGCCCGGCTCTGCGCCACCGATCCAGCACCTCCCTGGCCAGCTCTCGGTAGGAGGCCGCGCCCGCCGACATAGGGTCGAACATCGTGATCGGCTCTCCGGCCACCGAGGCATCAGGGAAGCGCACGGTCCGGTTGATGACGGTGTGGAAGACCTTGTCGCCGAACCCGGCCACGATGCCGGCCAGGACTTCGCGGGTGTGCAGAGTTCGTGAGTCATACATGGTGGCGAGCAGCCCGTCCATGGTCAGCTTCGGGCTCAGCCTGGTCGAGACCTTATCGATCGTCTCCATCAGCAGCGCCACGCCGCGCATCGCGAAGTACTCGCACTCCAGCGGGACGAGCACGCCGTCCGAGCACGCCAGCGCGTTGACGGTGAGCAGCCCAAGCGATGGCTGGCAGTCGATCAGGATCACGTCGTACTCGGGCAGCAGCGGCGCGAGCACCCGCCCCAGCACGAACTCCCTGCCGACCTCGTGCACGAGCTGTACCTCGGCGCCTGACAGGTCGATATTGCTCGGCAGCAGGTCCATCTGCTCGACCTTGGTCTGGAAGAGCACGTCCTTGGCCGTCACCTCGGCTTGCATCAGGACGTTGTAGACCGTCGCCTCGAGCTCGTGCGGCTGGAAGCCGAGCCCAACCGACAGCGCGCCCTGCGGATCGAAATCGACGAGCAGCACCCGGCGGCCAACTTCGGCGAGCGCCGCGCCGAGACTGATCGTGGTAGTGGTCTTGCCGACGCCGCCCTTTTGATTGCAGACCGCCACCACGCGCGCCGGGCCATGCTCAAACAACGGCTCTGGCACGGGAAACACCGGAAGCGGGCGGCCGGTCGGGCCGAGCCTACCGGTGAGGATCTCCGGTGTCCTGAACGCTGACACGGCTATCGCACCTCCCCGGCAACCTCGCACGCTGCGGGCTGCTGACTCCCCGGACTTTAGGCCCTGCACCAGGCCGCGGCAAGCCGACTCACCATTTGCGGGCGCATAGGCTCACGGTTTGGCGTCAAATGCGCCGCTGCCGAGCCCGCCGGTCAGCCACCACGCTGCGCGACGGTGATCAGGCAAGCGCCCGCGGGTGCGACGCCGCGTACACCTCGCGGAGCTTGTCCACGGTGACCAGGGTGTAGACCTGCGTGGTGCTGACCGAGGCGTGGCCGAGCAGTTCCTGGACGACCCGGACGTCGGCCCCGCCGTCCAGCAGGTGGGTGGCGAATGAGTGCCGCAGCATGTGCGGTGAGACATCGGTCAGGCCAGCCCTGGCGGCCGCGGCCTTCAGCACTCCCCAGGCTCCCTGCCTGGTGAGGCGCCCGCCGCGGGCGTTCAGGAAGACCGCGGGACTCGGCTGGCCGCCCCGCGCGCTCGCAGCCATCGTCGGCCGGCCCCTGACCAGGTAGGCATCGAGTGCCTCACGGGCGAAGCTGCCGACCGGGACGACTCGCTGCCTGCCGCCCTTGCCAGCCAGCCGGACCCAGGCGGGCATGCCGCGTTCGGCCGGCCCGCTGCCGCGTTCCCCCGGCCTGCTGGCCAGGTCAAGGTCGTCGACGTCGAGGCCGACGGCCTCTGAGATCCTGGCGCCGGTGCCGTAAAGCAGCTCAAGCAGCGCCCGGTCGCGCCAGTGCGCCGGGGAATCGGCCGGTACCTGGAGGAGGCGCTCGACATCGGGAATGGCGATCGCCCGTGGCAGGCGGCGTGGCGGCGCAGGCGGCCGGATCGTCCTGGCCGGATCGGAGCCGGCCAGGCCTTCGGCCGCGGCGAAGGCGTGCAGGCCGCGCACAGCCACCACGGCCCGGCCCGCAGAACTGGCCGCCAGCGGCGGGTGCCGTTCGTCGCCCTGGCGCAACCCAGCCAGGTAATCGGCGACATCGGGCGTGGTGACCTCGGCGATCTCGGTCTTGCCGCGTGCGGCGAGCACCTCGGCGTACCGCTGGAGGTCCCTTCGGTATGCCTCAAGCGTGTGGGCAGCCAGGCCGCGCTCGACCGTCAGGTGATCCAGGTACCGGCGGATGGCCGCGGCAACGGCCGTCAGCTCAGCACCTCGGCGACCGGCAGCCACGGCAGCCCGTGTGCCTGGGCCACCGGCTCGCAGGTGACGTGGCCGTCGTGGGTGTTCAGGCCGCCGGCGAACGAGGCATCCGCCCGCAGTGCCTCCCGCCAGCCGCGATTGGCGATTTCCACCGCGTACGGCAGGGTCACGTTGGTCAGCGCGTAGGTCGACGTGTGCGGCACCGCCCCCGGCATGTTGGCCACGCAGTAGAAGACCGAGTCATGGACACGGTAGATGGGGTCGGCGTGCGTCGTCGGCTGCGAGTCCTCGAAGCACCCGCCCTGGTCGATCGCGATGTCCACCAGGACCGATCCCGGCTTCATCCTGGACACCAGCTCGTTGCTGACCAGCATCGGCGCCTTGGCACCTGGCACAAGCACCGCACCGATCACCAGGTCGGCATCGATGACCGCCCGCTCGATCTCGAAGGCGTTGGATGTGATCGTCTGGCAGTGGCCCTGGTAGATGGCGTCCGCGGAGCGCAGCCTGCCGACGTTCTTGTCGACGAGCAGCACCTCGGCCTGCATGCCGAGTGCGATGGCGGCCGCGCTCATCCCCGAGACGCCAGCGCCGAGCACGACCACCTTCGCCGCGTATACCCCGGAGACACCGCCCATCAGGACGCCGCGGCCGCCGCCGTCACGCTGCAGATGATGCGCGCCGACCTGCGGCGCCATCCGCCCGGCGACTTCCGACATCGGGGCGAGCAGCGGGAGGGAGCCGTCCGGCAGCTGCACGGTCTCGTAGGCGATGGCGGTGATGCCCGAGGCCAGCAGCGCGTCCGTCCCTGACCTGGAGGCCGCCAGGTGCAGGTAGGTGAACAGGACCTGGTCCTTGCGCATCCGGTGGTGTTCCTCCGGCACCGGCTCCTTGACCTTGAGAATCAGGTCGGCGGCCTGCCATATGTCATCCGCGGTGGGCAGAATCCGCCCGCCGGCCGCGATGAACTGCTCGTCCGGGATCGACGAACCGTTCCCGGCGTCCTGCTGGACGACGACCTCGTGCCCGGACCTGACCAACTCATGTACACCGGACGGCGTGATGGCCACCCGGTACTCGTGATTCTTTACCTCGGTAGGAACGCCAACCTTCATCGCCTTCGGTCCTTCCTCATAGCCGGGCCTCCTGGCGCCGTCGCCACTTGCCCCGGTTGCCGCCCGCGCAGGCTCAGCGTTCCGGCGCGCCGCTGCCCCGCAATCTGGCGAAGTCGTCCCGCGCGGCGCGGGCGGCCAGGACGCCGATCGCGAGCACGCCGTTATGCAGGTCGCCGGCCAGAAGACGGGAGACTACGGTATCGAGTCCTGCCCACTCGATCATCAGGTGCGCCTCCTCATGTTCCGGCTCAAATCCGCGCTCAGCGTCGGAGATGGCGGTCAGGCCGCGGGCGAGGAAGATCCTCAGCCGCTCGCTGCTGATGCCGGGCGATGTGTAGACATCAGCGAGCACTTGCCAGTGTGCGGCTCGATAGCCGGCTTCTTCAAGCAGTTCCCGCTGCGCGGTGAGCAGCGGCGGCTCGCCATCCACGTCGCGCAGGCCGGCCGGGATCTCCCACAGCTGGCCGGCCACCGGATGCCGGTACTGGCGGATCAGCAGGACCTGGCCGGCCTCGTCCATGGCGAGCACCGCAACGGCGCCGGGATGCTCCACGATGTCCCTGCGGACCTGCTCGCCGTCCGGCATCCGCACGATGTCCCCGCGGAACCTCACGATCTCGCCGACGGCCAGTTCTTCGCTGGCGACCACCGGCCAGCTTCCCATGGCGTCACGAAGCCACGACTGCGTGCTCATGCGCTGGCGACCGAGCGCCTGCCGGCCACAGCCACCGCTGGCTGCCCGGCCGGCCGGACCCTGGCCCGGTCAAGCGCCGCGGCGACCAGCCCGGTGAACAGCGGGTGCGGGCGGGTCGGCCTGGACATGAACTCAGGATGCGCCTGGGTGGCGACGAAGAACGGATGCATGCTCGGCGGCAGTTCGACGAACTCCACGAGCCTGCCGTCCGGCGACAGGCCGGAGCAGCTCAGGCCCGCGGCCGTGAGCGGGTCACGGTAGGCGTTGTTCACCTCGTACCTGTGCCGGTGCCGTTCCTGCACGACCTCGGTGCCGTAGAGCTTGCGCACCAGGCTGCCCTCGGCCAGCACGGCGGGATAGAGCCCGAGCCGCATGGTCCCGCCCATGTCGCGCTCACCCGCGATCACGGCCTCCTGGTCGGCCATCGTGGCCACCACGGGATACGGCGACCCGGGGTCGAACTCGGCGCTATTGGCTCCGTCGAGCCCGGCCAGGTTCCTGCCGACATCGATCGCCATGCACTGCAGGCCCAGGCACAGCCCGAGGATCGGTATGCCGTGCACCCGTGCATGGGTGACCGCGCCGATCTTTCCCTCGATGCCGCGGACGCCGAAACCGCCGGGGATCAAGATGCCATCCACGCCCTCCAGGTGCCTGGCCGCTCCTTCCGGCGTGTGGCAGTCGTCGCTTGGCACCCACCGCACGTTGACCCGCGCGTCGTTGCCGAAGCCACCGGCACGCAGCGCCTCGGCTGGTGACAGGTAGGCATCGGGCAGGTCCACGTACTTGCCGACCAGCGCGATCGTCACGCTCCTGGCCGGCCGGTGTACCCGGCGGAGCAGGTCGTCCCAGTCGCTCCAGTCGACGTCGCGGAACGGCAATCCCAGCCGCCGCACCGCGTAGGCGTCCAGCCCTTCTGAGTGCAGGACCTTGGGGATGTCGTAGATCGATGGAGCGTCGGGAGCCGAGACCACGGCCTCTTCGTCGACGTCGCACATCAGGCTGATCTTCCGCTTCAGCCCGCCGCTGATCGGCCGGTCGGAGCGGCAGACGATGGCGTCCGGCTGGATCCCTATGCTGCGCAGCGCGGCCACCGAGTGCTGCGTGGGCTTGGTCTTCAGCTCGCCCGCGGGCCCGATATATGGCAGCAAAGAAACGTGCAGGAAGAAGCACCTGTCCCGGCCGATCTCATGCCGGATCTGCCGGATGGCCTCAAGGAACGGCAGCGACTCGATATCGCCAACCGTGCCGCCCACCTCGGTGATCACGACGTCGGTGGCTGGGCCGCCCATGCCCAGGATGCGGCCCTTGATCTCGTTAGTGATGTGCGGGATCACCTGCACGGTGTCACCGAGATAGTCGCCCCGCCGCTCCTTGGCGATGACGCTGGAGTAGATCTGGCCGGTCGTGACGTTCGACGATCCTGGCAGCCTGGTGTCCAGGAACCGTTCGTAGTGACCGACGTCCAGATCAGTTTCCGTGCCGTCGTCGGTGACGAACACCTCACCGTGCTGGAACGGGTTCATCGTCCCTGGGTCGACGTTGAGATAGGGATCGAGCTTCTGCATGCTGACCCGCAGCCCGCGGAGCTTCAGCAGCCGCCCGAGACTTGAGGCAGTCAGCCCCTTGCCGAGGCTAGATGAGACGCCACCGGTGACGAAGACATGTCTGGTAATGGCTGGCCGTTCGGTGTGCGCTGGCGCCAAGAGAACTCCCGTGGCTACTGCCGGCGGCGCTGCCCGCCGGTCCACGGGGTATCAGAATATCAGGCCATCCGCGCGAGGACCTGCACCGACGCCGTGCGGGCTGGGCGTGTCTCGCGCCCAGACCGCTCAGCCAGGGCCGGGCGGCGCCAACCGGGCCTTGGCCGGCTGGCCCTGGCAGGCTGGCCCGCTAGCCAGGCAGTTCCTGAGCCGGTACCTGCGGTCGGCCCGCGGCGTCCTGGCCGTCCCCGAGCGCTGACGGCGCCGTCCTGGCTTCAGCGCGGTGGCCGCTGCCGCCGCCCGCATCGCCAAACCTGGCCAGCGCGACCGCGCCGGCCAGCGCGATCACGAATCCGGCGATCGCCAGGCCTGCCAGGCCGTGGCGGGTGCTGTCCCCGAGCAGGAGTACGCCCACGATGGCCGGGGGGACGGTCTCGACCAGGATGACCGCCGCGGTCGCCACCGTGACGCTGCCGCTTTCCAGCGCGGACGCGTACAGCATGAAAGAGACGATCCCCGCGGCGGCGAGCGTGTAGGCGGCCGGCGCCCGGACTAGCTCGTGCGGCGAGAAGCCGGGCAGGATCCTGGCGCACACGGCGACCACGCCGTAGCCGAGCCCGGCGATCGCGCCCAGCGCCGGAGTCCGCATCCGGCTCGGCAGCCGCGCCGCTGCCACCCCGGCGACGGTGATCACGACCAGCGCGGCGATCAGCGCCAGCCGGAAGCCGACGCCGACGCTGGCGGCACCTTCCCCGCCAGCCGACGATCCGAGCAGGGCGATCCCCACGACGACCGCGCCGACGGCGGCCCACTCGCGCCAGCGCAGCACGATGTGCATCAGCCAGGCGGCGCCCAGCGCGGTGACCGCGAGGTTGGACGCGATGATGACCTGGACCTCGAAGACCGGCAGGCGGCGCAGCGCCACCAACTGGCAGCCGAAGCCGGCCAGGTCGATGAGGATGCTCAGCAGGAACGGCCATTGCCGCAGCATGCGGAGCACGAGCCCGGGATCTACCCGGCCGGCCAGGCCGGCTGCCTCAAGCACGGGACGTCGCGACGACGCCCGGACGGCGATGGCCTGCATCACCGCGCCGACGCCGTAGCACAACGCCGCTAGCAGCGCCGCGGCCAGGCTCACGAGCACACGACCGACCCTACGCCGTTACCGTGCCGCGCGGCGTCCAGCGGCTGAACTGGCTGGCTACCGACCGTCACCGCGCGGGCCAGGCGCAGGACAGGCCGAGATGAGGGCCGCGGGCAAAACGCTTGGTTGTACCCGTGCGGCGCGCGACAGGTCGCCCGGCGTGCCGCGCGGCCCGGCCGGCGGCGCTACGGTCGGTGAGCGATCGCGGGAATGCCGGTGACCCGCGCGAGCACCGCCCAGAACGACGGCGTCCTGGCGACCCAGCGGATCACTCCGGCGCCGGTGACCCGCTTGCAGCCGCGCGCCTGTACATTCACCGGCGGCAGGCCCCGGCCTTGCGCGGTGAAGTCCAGCTGGTACCCGCCGCCGGTCTCTGGCGGGCAGTGGAAGACGCCATTCGGGATTCTCGGCAGCGCGCAGACGGCCCGTGCCAGCATCCGGGCCTTGACCGGATCGGCGATGGTCAGCTTGATAACCCGGCGCGGCCCGCCGGCCGGCACTGGCAGCTGCCCGAGCGAGGGAATCCTGACGATCCGCACCCGGCTGACCCCAGCAGGGTCCGCGCACAGCGCGAACCGCGCCGGGCCGGCCGATGCCGGTGGCTGCCCTGAGCCGCCGGCCGGCCCGGCGGCCGGGACCTGGCCGCAGCCGGTGACGAGAACGATGCCGACCATGGCGATGATGGCCGGGCAGACGCCGACGAGCCAGCCAGCCCGGCTGGCCTGGCCAAGCCGACCGACCCGGCGGGCCAGGCCAAGCCGACCGACCCGGCGGGCCAGGCCAAGCCGACCGACCCGGCGGGCCAGGCCAAGCCGACCGACCCGGCGGGCCAGGCCACCCGGCCGAGCCGCGGGAATCCAGGCCCCGAACTGGCGCAGTCTCACATCCGTTGGACGGCCGTGCGGCCAGGCCGGTTCCATGTTTCCGGTCAGCGCTGGCACAGCCGCCAGGACCGGCTAGACGCCGGCCGCCTGCATGCCGCGCAGCTCGTGCTTCAGCTCCCTGATCTCGTCCCTGAACCTGGCGGCCAGCTCGAACTGCAGCTCGGCGGCTGCCGCGTGCATCTGATCGCTGAGCGTCGCGATCAGGGCGACGAGGTCCTCGCGGGCCGGGCTGGCCTGGCCGGCCTCGCCTTCGGCGTGCCGCGCGCCGGCCGCCACTGCCGCCGCCCTGGCCCTGGCGGCCATGCCGGGCACCGGGGCCTTGCCCCTGCTCTGCCGACGGCCAGAACCGCCGAGCAGCTTCTCGGTGTCGGCGTCCTCGCGGGCCAGCTGATCGGTGATATCGGCGATCCGCTTGCGGAGCGGCTGCGGGTCCACGCCGCGCTCCATGTTGTAGGCCACCTGCTTGGCGCGGCGCCGGTTAGTTTCGTCGATCGCCTTGCGCATCGACGGGGTGACCTGGTCGGCGTACATGTGCACCTGACCGGAGACGTTCCTTGCCGCACGTCCGATGGTCTGGATCAGCGAGGTCCCTGACCGGAGGAAGCCCTCCTTGTCGGCGTCCAGAATCGACACCAGGGAGACCTCGGGCAGGTCCAGGCCCTCGCGGAGCAGGTTGATCCCGACCAGCACGTCGTACTCGCCGAGCCGCAGCTCCCGCAGCAGTTCCACGCGGCGCAGCGTGTCCACCTCGCTGTGCAGGTACCGCGCCCGGATCCCCAGTTCAAGCAGGTAGTCGGTCAGGTCCTCTGACATCTTCTTGGTCAGCGTGGTGACCAGCACCCGCTCGCCGCGCTCGGCCCGCAGGCGGATCTCGTGCACCAGATCATCGATCTGGCCCTTAGTGGGCTTGACCACCACCTCGGGGTCAACCAGCCCGGTCGGCCTGATCACCTGCTCCACCACGTCGCCCTGCACCCGCTGCAGCTCATACGGCCCGGGGGTGGCGGACAGGTACACGGTCTGGCCGATCCGGTCGCCGAACTCCTCCCAGGTGAGCGGCCTGTTGTCGATCGCGCTCGGCAGCCGGAATCCGTGCTCGACCAGCACCCGCTTACGCGAGACATCGCCTTCATACATGGCGCCGATCTGCGGCACAGTCACGTGCGATTCATCGATGACCAGCAGGAAGTCCTCGGGAAAGTAGTCGAGCAGCGTGTTCGGGGCGCTGCCTGCCTCGCGGCCGTCGATGTGCCTTGAGTAGTTCTCGATCCCCGAGCAGCTGCCGACCTGCCGCATCATCTCGATATCGTAGTTGGTGCGCATCCGCAGCCGCTGCGCCTCAAGGAGCTTGCCTGCGTGCTCAAGCTGGGCCAGCCGGCCGGCCAGCTCGGCCTCGATCCCGGCGATCGCCCGCTCCATCCGCTCCGGTCCGGCGACGTAGTGCGATGCGGGGAATATGTACAGTTCCTGGTCCTGCGTCACCACCTCGCCGGTCAGCGGATGAAGCGTCATCAGGCGCTCGATCTCGTCGCCGAACATCTCGATCCGCACGGCCAGTTCCTCGTACACGGGGATCACTTCGATCGTGTCACCGCGCACCCGGAAGGTACCGCGCGTGAACGCCAGGTCGTTGCGCAGGTACTGCATGCCGACCAGCTTGCGGAGCAGCGCCTCCCTGTCCAGGCTCGCGCCGACCTCCAGCTTGAGCATCCGGTCGACGTACTCCTGCGGGGTGCCCAGGCCGTAGATGCAGGAGACCGACGCGACGACGATCGTATCCCGCCTGGTGAGCAGCGAATTGGTGGCCGAGTGCCTGAGCCGCTCGACCTCATCGTTGATCGAGGAATCCTTCTCGATGTAGGTGTCGGTCTGGGGAACGTAGGCTTCCGGCTGGTAGTAGTCGTAGTACGAGACGAAGTACTCCACCGCGTTCCGCGGCAGCATCTCGCGCAGTTCGTTGGCGAACTGCGCGGCGAGGGTCTTGTTGGGCAGCATGACCAGGGTCGGCCGCTGCAGCCGCTCAGCGAGCCAGGCCACCGTCGCGGTCTTGCCCGTGCCGGTCGCGCCGAGCAGCACGGTGTCCCTGCTGACAGCCCTGACCCGTTTCTCAAGCTCCGCAATCGCCGCCGGCTGGTCGCCGGCCGGCACCATGTCGGTGACGACGTCGAACGGCGCGACGCTGCGCTGAAGATCAGTTACCGGGCGCACGAGTCCTCCTGATACGGCACCGTTCCACTCTAGGCCGGGGGTCGGACAACGTGAGTCATGCCGATGGGCGGGGGCATATCGGCAGTAGCGACCGGCTCAGCGCACACGGGGGCCGCCGTCGTGGCGGGCCCGCGCCCGCTGGCGCAGCTTGGCCCAGACGCCCTCCACCCTGCGGTCAAGGTCATCGAGCGAGCCTGAGTTATCGATCACGATGCCGGCCACCGCCAGCCGCTGCTCCCGGCTGGCCTGGGCAGCCATCCGCGCCAGCGCCTGATCCCTGTTCATGCCGCGGAGCCTGACCAGCCGGTCAAGCTGGACCGCAGCCGGAGCGTCGACCACGACCACGATGTCGTAGCGGCCGGCCAGGCTGTTCTCCGCGATCAGCGGCACATCATGGACGACGATCGCGTCCGCGGCAGCCGACCGCTCCAGGCTGGCCATCCGCCAGGCCACCTTCGGGTGCAGGATCGCGTTGAGCGCCGCGAGCCTGGCAGGCTCGGCGAAGACGATCTCGCCAAGCCGCTCCCGGTTCAGGCTGCCGTCGGGGCGGAGCACCCCCGCGCCGAACGCGTCGATGATCTCGGCCAGCCCTGGCGTGCCTGGCGCGACAACCTGCCTGGCAATGGCGTCCGCGTCGATCAGCACCGCTCCCCTGGCCGCAAGCCGGCCGGACACCTCGCTCTTGCCCGCGCCGATCCCCCCGGTCAGGCCCACCCTGAGCACGTCAGCCCATCCCGCGGAACCGGGGCCCGAGCATGCGGCGTTTCCCTCCAGCGCCGATCGTGGCGGGCTCCGGCGACGTGCGCCTGGAGCCCGCCACGAAAGCGACGGGTATCGAGCGGTTAGTTGCGGCCTCCTGACAGTTTTTCCCGCAGCGCGGCGAGCGCCTCGTCGGATGCCAGCGCGCCGCCGGAGCCTCCGGAGTCGGACGGGCCAGCCGAGGTGTGCGAGCTGGCATCGCCGTCGCCGTCGCCGTCGCCGGTGCCCTCCGCCTTGCTCCGCGCCTCGGCGACCTGCCGCTGATGCGCCTCGAACCTGGCCCGTGCCTCGGCGTACTGCCGCTCCCACTCCTCGCGCTGGGTTTCATAACCCTCAAGCCACTCGCTGGACTCCGGGTCGAACCCCTCGGGGTAGACGTAGTTGCCCTGCTCGTCGTAGGTGGCCGGCATACCGTACAGGGTCGGGTCGAAGTCGTCGCCCGCGATATCGGACGCGCCCTCGTTGGCCTGCTTCAGCGACAGGCTGATCCGGCGCCGGTCCAGGTCGATATCGATGATCTTGACGAAGATCTCGTCGCCGACCTGCACCACCTGCTCGGGGATCTCCACGTGCCGGTCCGCAAGCTCGGAGATGTGCACCAGGCCCTCGATGCCCTCCTCGACCCGCACGAACGCGCCGAACGGCACCAGCTTGGTGACCCGGCCTGGCACCACCTGGCCGATCTGGTGCATCCTGGCGAACTGCTGCCAGGGGTCCTCCTGCGTGGACTTCAGCGACAGCGAGACCCGCTCCCTGTCCATGTCCACGTCGAGCACCTCGACGGTGACCTCCTGGCCGACCTCGACCACCTCGCCAGGGTGATCGATGTGCTTCCAGGACAGCTCGGAGACGTGCACCAGACCATCCACGCCGCCCAGATCGACGAACGCGCCGAAGTTCACGATCGAGGACACCACGCCCTTGCGGATCTGGCCCTTCTGCAGCGTGTTCAGGAAGTTCTGCCGGACCTCGGACTGCGTCTGCTCCAGCCAGGCACGGCGGGAGAGCACCACGTTGTTCCGGTTCTTGTCCAGCTCGATGATCTTCGCCTCGATCTCCTTGCCGACATACGGCTGAAGATCGCGAACCCGGCGCATCTCGACCAGCGAGGCAGGCAGGAACCCGCGCAACCCGATGTCCAGGATCAGGCCGCCCTTGACCACCTCGATCACGGTCCCGGTGACGACACCGTCCTCTTCCTTGATCTTCTCGATCGTGCCCCAAGCGCGCTCGTACTGCGCCCGCTTCTTGGACAGGATCAGGCGGCCTTCCTTGTCCTCCTTCTGCAGGACCAAGGCCTCGATGTGATCACCGGTCTTGACCACATCGTTCGGGTCAACGTCGTGCTTGATCGACAGTTCGCGGGACGGGATCACGCCCTCGGTCTTGTAGCCGATATCGAGCAGGACCTCGTCCCTGTCGACCTTGACGACCGTGCCGTCGACTATGTCGCCGTCATTGAAGTACTTGATGGTCTCGTCGATCGCGGCGAGGAAGGCCTCCTCCGAACCGATGTCGTTGACCGCTACCTGGGGGGTCGAGGTGGCCTCGGTGCTGCTCGTCATGTGTTAGTGGGCTCCGGATGCGGACAGGGCTAGTTGGATGCGCGGTGCGCAGCGCAAACCTGCATGGTGGCCAGGATGGCTGGGTGCCTGGTCAGGAACACCGGCCGGAGGCCTGCATCAGACCGCCCTCGGGCTGCCTGACCATGCGGACCGCGAAAGATCACAGCGCATCGATCAGCATATGACCGCGACGCCGGGCGGTCAATTGCGGGGTCCCGCTGACCCAAGTTATTCGGCCGCGGTCAGTGCGCAGCATCGGCCCAGCTTCGGCCGGTGCCTGTCGAAACCTCAAGCGGCACGGTCAGCGTGAACGCGCCGCACATCGCGGTCCTGACCAGCTCACTGAGCTGGTCAAGCTCGCCAGGCGCCGCTTCGAAGAGCAGCTCGTCGTGTACCTGAAGCAGCATCCTCGACCGCAGCTGGTGACTGCGGATCAGCGCGGCAATCGAGAGCATGGCCACCTTGATGATGTCGGCCGCCGAACCCTGGATCGGCGCGTTCAGCGCCATCCGCTCGGCCATCTCCCTGCGCTGCCGGTTGTCGGAGGTCAGGTCGGGCAGGTAACGGCGGCGCCCGAGTATCGTCTCGGTATAACCGTCCCGCCTGGCCTGCCCGACCACCTGGTGCAGGTAGTCACGGACGCCGCCGAAGACGGTGAAGTACTCGTCCATGTAGCCGCGTGCCTCGGCAGCGGGCACTTGGAGCTGCTGTGACAGCCCGTAGACGGACAGCCCGTAGGCCAGCCCGTAGTTCATCGCCTTGATCTTGCTGCGCAGTTCTCCGGTCACCTCATCGGGCGCCACGCCGAAGACCCGTGAGGCGGTGGCGGCGTGAAAATCATGACCGGAGGAGAACGCTGCCGCCAGTGCCTCATCACCGGACAGGTGCGCCATGATACGCAGCTCGATCTGGCTGTAGTCGGCGGTGAGCAGGCACTCGTGGCCGGCTCCGACCACGAAGCCGAGCCTGATCCTGCGTCCCTCTTCGGTCCTGATCGGGATGTTCTGCAGGTTCGGGTCGGTCGAAGAGAGCCGCCCGGTGGCCGCGATCATCTGGTTGAACGTGGTGTGGATCCGGCCGTCCTGGCCGGCCATCGGGATCAGCGAGTCCACGATGCTCTTCAGCCTGGCCACGTCGCGATGGCGGAGCAGGTACTCGAGCACGGGGTGCCCGGTCTGCGCCAGCAGGCCGGTCAGCGCCTCGGAGTCGGTGGTGAACCCGGTCTTGATCCGCTTGGTCTTCGGCAGGCCTAGCTCGGTGAAAAGCACGTCCTGCAGCTGTTTGGGCGAGCCGAGATTGAACTCGTGCCCGGTGACCGAGTAGGCACCCTGTTCCGCCGCCTTGACCTCACCGCCCAGGTTCGCCGACATCTCGGCGAAGTGGTCCACGTCCGCAGCGATCCCGGCCCGCTCCATCTCGGCGAGCACCCCGACCAGCGGCAGCTCGACTTCAGCAAGCAACCTGGTCGCGCCGCGCCTGGCGAGGTCGGCGTCCAGCGCGTCGGCAAGCTCCGCGGTGGCGAGCGCCCGCTCAGCGAGCACCTGCGCCGCCTCTGCCTGGCCGGCCATATCGAGGGTCAGCTGGCCGGATGGCGCCTCGCCGCCGCGCATCTGCAAGCGGGTGTACCGCAGCGCCAGGTCGGCCAGGTCGAACGAGCGCTGGCCGGGCAGCGCCAGATAGGCGGCCAGCGCGGTGTCGCTGGTCAGCCCGCGCAGCTGCAGCCCCCTGGCCGCCAGCGCGTGCATCGGCCCCTTGGCGTCGTGCAGTGCCTTGGGCACCGTGTCATCGGCCAGCCAGCCCGCCAGCGCCGCCTCATCCTCCTGGCTCAGCTCCACGAGGTCGATGAAGACCGCGGCGCCCTTTCCCGTGCCGCCGTCCGCGGCCGCGAGCGCGAGCCCGTCGGCGTCACCTGTGCCCCTCCCCCAGCTGCCGCGGATCGCGAGCCCGATCCTGCTGCCAGTCCTGGCATGCTCGGTCAGCCAGCCGCCGAGTTCGCCCGCGGCGGGCATGCTGACGCCGACGTCGAACCCGCCTTCGGCCGACGCCTGCGGCTCCGGCGCGAGCTGCCCGATGATCCCGTTCGGCAGGGTGCTGTACAGCCTGTCCCTGAGCACCCGGAACTGCAGCGTGTCGAACAGCTGGTGAATCTGGTCCCGGTCCCAGTCGGCGGGGATCAGGTCACGCGGGCCGACATCGAGCGGCACGTTCCTGTCAAGCTCGGTGAGCCGCCGGTTCCGCAGCACGCTCGCCAGATGCTCGCGGAGATTGTCGCCAGCCCTGCCCTTCACCTCGCCGACCCGGTCGACAAGCCCGGCCAGCGAGCCGAACTCGGAGATCCACTTCGCTGCCGTCTTCTCGCCCACGCCGGGGATGCCGGGCAGGTTGTCGCTCGGGTCACCGCGCAGCGCTGCGAAGTCGGGGTACTGCGCCGGGGTCAGTCCGTACTTCTGCGCCATCTCGGCCGGGGTGAACCTGGTGGTGTCACTGACCCCGCGCCCGGTCTTCAGGACCGCCACGTCCTCGCTGACGAGCTGGAACGCGTCCCTGTCGCCGGTCACGATCAGGACCTTCATGCCGTCGGCCTCGGCGCGGGTGGCGAGCGTGGCGATGACGTCGTCGGCCTCGTAGCCGCTCACCGAAAGCCGCGCGATGCCGAGCGCGTCAAGCACCTCGAAGATCAGGCTCAGCTGGCTCCTGAAGTCGGCCGGGGTCTCCCGCCTGTTCGCCTTGTAATCCACGAACTGCTCATGCCTGAAGGTCGGCTCGCCGCGGTCGAAGGCCACGGCCACGTGGTCGGGCCGCTCGTCCCTGAGCACGTTGATCAGCATCGCGGTGAAGCCGTACACCGCGTTGGTTGGCTGCCCGGTGGTGGTCGCGAAATTCTCCGGCGGCAGCGCGAAGAACGCGCGATAGGCCAGCGAGTGCCCATCAAGCAGCAGCAGTTTGTTCTGGTGCGGCGCGCCCTGCGCGGGCGGGGCCGGATTCTTCGCAGCCACGCCGCAATCCTAGGCTGCCACCAGCACGGCTGTGACGAGCACGGGACAGCCGTCGGCGGCGATATCGGAGGTGGCAGGTGGCGATCGAGCCAGTGCCGGACAGCACCGGGCAGCCAGACTGGAGCGATCTTGACCTGGTGCACGCGCAGACCCTGGTCGCGCGCATGGGCATCAAGATCACGGAGGCCTCAGCCAAGCGGGTCGTGGGCACCATGCCGGTGGCCGGGAACACCCAGCCGTACGGCCTGATGCACGGCGGCGCGTCCTGCGTGCTAGCGGAGACGCTCGGATCGGTCGGTGCGGCCCTGCACGCAGGAGATGACCGCTTCACTGTCGGCATCGAGATCAGCGCCACTCATCACCGGGCCGTCTCGGCCGGGCTGGTGACCGGGATTGCGACTCAGGCGCACGCCGGGCGGACGCTGGCCACCTACGAGATCGTGATCAACGACGACCGCGGCAGGCGGGTCTGCACGGCCAGGCTCAGCTGCCTGGTCAGGGACGCGATACCGGGCGGAGCCCGCCCGCAGCGCCGGCTGACGCACCGAACGGACGTTTGACCCATACCGACCGGGTAATGGCAGTGTCTCTGCGCGGCACGCCATGGCATCGCTACGGTGGTCTCCAGAGTTCAGCGATGCCGAGTAGAGAACGTGCCGGCCCGGGGAAGGCCGACACGGCACCAAAGGAGTCGCGGGCTCTTCACCGTCGCTGCCATCGCCGCAGCAGACGGCAGCAAGCTAGCGGGCGCCGGGTCGGCGCGGGGGGTTGCTGACCTGGCCCCGCTCGCTTGCGCATACGCGTCTTCACGGCGCGCCAGGTCGGCCGGTAACTGGACGGCGCGACCGGCGGCTAGCTGTCCCCGGCCGCCGCGCCGCCTGGCTCAGGCGGACTGTCAAGGATCTCCTGAGCGAGCGCCCGCATTGTCATCCGCCGGTCCATCGAGGTCTTCTGTATCCACCGGAACGCCTCTGGCTCGCTGAGCCCGCGGCGCGCCTGCAGCAGCCCTTTGGCCCGGTCGAGCAGCTTGCGCATCTCCAGCCGCTCGCGCAGGCCGACGACCTCCTTCTCCAGCGCGCTGACCTCAGCGAACCTGCTGACCGCGATCTCGATCGCCGGAACCAGGTCGGCCTTGGTGAACGGCTTCACCAGGTACGCCATCGCTCCGGCGCTGCTGGCCCGCTGGATGAGCTCTCGCTGCGAGAACGCCGTGAGGATCACCACGGCGGCCAGCCTGCGCTCGGTGATCTGCTCGGCGGCGGTAATCCCGTCGAGCACGGGCATCTTGATGTCCATGATCACCACATCCGGGCGGAGCTGCTCGGCAAGCTGGATCGCGGCCGCACCGTCGCCTGCCTCGCCCACCACCGCGTAGGCATCCTGGCCTGGCTCGGTGAGCATCTCCTTGAGGTCAAGCCGGATGAGCGCCTCGTCCTCGGCGATCACGACACGATAGGGGGTCTGGCTCACGCGCCCGAGCTTATCCACAGCCGCTACATTGAGCAGTGGCGCAACGCCCGCAACGCACGGCGCTGCCACCTGCCCCGGTAGACCAACGGCAGAGTCAATGGCCTCAAAATCCATCCAGTGTGGGTTCGAATCCCACCCGGGGCACGAGGAGCCGACCTTGCCTGCTCGCCGATCTGCGATCAGCTTCGCAGGGGGCCGCGATATCTATCGGGGGCACGAGCCCCAGGACCCCAACGCTAGTTGGCGAGTTCGTCGGTGGTCAGGTCGTCCACGGTGGTGCCAGGGAGCCGGAGTGGGCCTGGCTTGCTCGCGGTGCGCGACGCGTTCGGGCTCAGTTCGGTAACCGCCGGGCGGGCGCGGAGCCGACGTCGCCGCCGTTCGGGGCGAGGGCGAGGGCGAGCCGACCTGGCAAGCGGCTCAGGACCGCGCCGTGCCCTGGTCGCGAACAGGTAACCGGTGGCCGCGGCGATCAGGGCGAGCAGCGCCACAAGGAGCGGCACGGCGTGCGCCGCGGTAGCTGGCCGCAGTTCCTCGGTCCCGAGCCAGCCGACGGCGTATGCCCCGGCGCACAGCGCGAATGCCCGGTCGCCGGTCATCTCCAGCCGCTTGATCGCGTAGCCGAGCAGCAGCCAGAGCAGCACATCCCAGGCGCAGTCGTACAAGAACAGCGGCTGGAAGGTGCCGAAGCTCTGGTAGCCGACGATCCGGTGCCCCGGTGCTATCTCCACCGCCCATGGCCAGGCGGACGGCAGCCCGTACAGGCTCTGCGCGAACCAGTTGCCGCAGACAGCGATCGCCGCGCCGAGCGCGAGGCCAGGCGCGGCGGCGGCAAGAACCGGCCCGATCCCCGCCCCGCGGCGGCGGGACCAGAGCCAGGCCACCGCCAGTCCGGTGACCACGGCCCCAGGCAGCCCGGTCCCGCCGCCGGAGATCCGCAGCAGGTCGACCCAGTCCCTGCCGGGCCCGAAGTACAGCCCGAAGCCGGTGACCAGCCGGTAGAGCGCGGCTCCGAGCAGCCCGGCGGGCACCACCACGGACGCCATGTCGAGCATCATCCAGGCCCGGCCGCCTGCCGCCAGGTACCTGCGCTCGGTGACCCAGATCGCGAGCGCCACGCCGAGCACCACGCAGAGCGCCGAACCATGTACAGCTAGCGGGCCGACATGCCAGAGCCCCTTGGCTGGGCTGGGCAAGAACGCAGCCGGCATGGCTGTGACGTTACTCGCGCCGCCCAGGTGGTTCGGCCAGAACGCAGGTCGTGCCGGTCAGCCACGCAGCCGGAACGGGCGCGCCGCAGCGCTGATGGCCGCGGGCAGCGAGCTGCCGCCTGCCAGGTAGCGGTCGGCGGCTGCGGCGGCGGACCTGCCCTCGGCGATTGCCCACACGATCAGCGACTGGCCACGGCCCATGTCACCGGCGACGAAGACCCCGTCGGCCGCCGTGCCGAACGAGGTATCCCTGGGGACAGCGGCCGGCTCGCGCAGGCCAAGCCCCAGGCCGTCAAGCAGCGGCCCAGGCTCGGCGCCGGTGAAGCCCATCGCGAGCAGGACCAGGTCGCAGGCGATCTCCCGCTCGGTGCCCGGCAGCACGGCGAGCCGCCGCCCGGCCATCCGCGCGTCGGCCACCCGCAGGCCGCGCACCCGGCCGGCGTCGCCGGCCAGGAACTCCAGGGTGGAGACCGCGTAGGCACGCGCGCCGCCCTCTTCATGGGCTGCAGAAACCCGGTAGATCATCGGATAGGTCGGCCACGGCTGGTCATCGGGCCGCTGCGGCGGCGGCTTCGGCATGATCTCAAGCTGGGTGACCGAGGCAGCGCCCTGCCGCAGCGCGGTGCCCAGGCAGTCGGCCCCGGTGTCGCCGCCTCCGATGATCACCACGTGCCTGCCCTGTGCCGAGATGCCAGGCTGGCCAGCTCCGGCAACGGCCCGGTTGGCTGCCGGAAGGTACTCCATCGCCTGGTGGATCCCGGCCAGCTCCGAACCGGGGATCGGCAGCTCGCGCGGCACCCTGGCACCGCAGGCGAGCACGATCGCGCGGTACCGCTCCCTGAGCTCGGCGGCGGTCACGTCCAGGCCGGCGTGCACGCCGCACCGGAACCTGGTGCCCTCGGCCCGCAGCTGGGCAAGCCGCTGGTCAAGCCGCCACTTTTCCAGCTTGAACTCGGGGATTCCGTACCTGAGCAGGCCGCCTGGCGCGTCGTCGCGCTCGTAGACGGTAACCTCGTGCCCCGCTCTGGTCAGCTGCTGGGCGGCGGCGAGCCCGGCCGGCCCTGACCCGATCACGGCGACTGGCTGGCCGGCTGCCCTGGCGGCCAGCGGCGGCACGGCAGCGCCGACCCAGCCCTGCTGCCACCCGCGGTCGATGATCTCTATCTCGACCTGCTTGATCGCGACCGGATCGGCGTTGATGCCGAGCACGCAGGCCGTCTCGCAAGGCGCCGGGCAGAGGGTGCCGGTGAATTCGGGGAAGTTGTTCGTGGCATGCAGCCGCTCGGCAGCCTCCCGCCAGTCGCCGAGCCGCACCAGCTCATTCCACTCCGGGATCAGGTTGCCGAGCGGGCAGCCGCCGTGGCAGAACGGGATCCCGCAGTCCATGCAGCGCCCGGCCTGCTGCTGCGTGCCGGCGCGGCCCATGCTCACCTGCACCTCGTGCCAGTCCCTGAGCCTGATGTCCACCGGGCGGCGCGGCCCGGTCCGCCGCGGGATGCGGCCGAAGGCGCCAGGGTCAGACATCGCTCCCCCTTAACCGCGGGCCGCGGCCATGACGGCCTCGGCGACGTCGGCGCCCTCGCGCTCCGCGCGCCGGGTGGCGGCGAGCACGCGCTTGTAGTCCCTGGGCATGACCCGGCGCAGCCGCGGCACCGCGGCGTCCCAGTTGCCGAGCAGGCCGGCCGCCACCGCCGAGCCGGTCTCGGCGCGGTGGCGGCCGAGCAGAACGGCGAGGAACGCGGTGTCGGCCGGATTCAGCGGCTCCAGATCCACCATCTCGGGGTTGATCCGGCGCGGGTCGGGGTCGAGCAGGTATGCCACGCCGCCCGACATGCCGGCCGCGAAGTTCCTGCCGACCGGACCGAGCACCACGACCCGGCCACCGGTCATGTACTCGCAACCGTGATCACCGGCGCCCTCGGCCACCGCGCTGGCGCCCGAGTTGCGCACGCAGAACCGCTCGCCCACGATCCCGCGCAGGAACAGCTCGCCGCTTGTCGCGCCGTAGCCGATGACGTTGCCCGCGATGACCTGGTTCTGCGCCGTGAACCCTGCGGCCGGGTGCGGGGCGATGACAATCCGCCCGCCGGACAGTCCCTTGCCGACGTAGTCGTTCGCGTCGCCGGCCAGCCGGATGGTGATCCCGCGCGGCAGGAACGCGCCGAGTGACTGACCTGCGGACCCGCTCAGGCCGACCACGATCGTGTCGTCGGGAAGGCCCTCGCCGCCCCAGCGCCTGGTGACCTCGTAGCCGAGCATCGTTCCGACGGCTCTGTTGACATTTCTTACCGGAAGCTCGAGCCGCACCGGCGTTCCATCGGCGAGCGCGCCATCAGCTAGCTGAATCAGCGTGTTGTCCAGCGCCTGGCCCAGCTCGCTGACCTGGCTGGCCGTCCGGTGCCTGGCAGCGCCTGGCGGCAGGCTGGGCAGGTGCAGCAGCGGCGCCAGGTCAAGCAGTGCTGCCCGGCCTGGCCGGGCCGCACGCGGGGCCTGGGTGAGCAGGCCGACCTGGCCGACCGCCTGCTCAAGCGTGGTGAAGCCGAGCCTGGCCAGGTACTCGCGCACCTCCTGGGCGATGAACTGGAAGAAGTTGATGACGAACTCAGGCTGACCGGTGAACTTGCGCCGCAGTTCGGGGTTCTGGGTGGCGATCCCGACCGGGCAGGTGTCGGCATGGCAGGCCCGCATCATCACGCACCCGGCCGCCACCAGCGGCGCGGTCGCGAATCCGAACTCCTCCGCGCCGAGCAGCGCCGCGATGATGACGTCCCTGCCGGTCTTCAGCTGGCCGTCCACCTGAAGCACCACCCGCTCCCGCAGGCCGTTGCGCAGCAGCGTCTGCTGGGTCTCGGCCAGGCCGAGCTCCCACGGCGCGCCCGCGTGCTTGATGCTGGTCAGCGGCGCCGCGCCGGTCCCGCCGTCATGGCCGGAGATCAGCACGACATCGGCGCGAGCCTTGGCGACGCCCGCCGCCACGGTGCCGACCCCGGTCTCGGCGACCAGCTTCACGCTCACCCTGGCGGCTGGATTGGCGTTCTTCAGGTCGCCGATCAGCTGGGCGAGGTCTTCGATGGAGTAGATGTCGTGATGCGGCGGCGGCGAGATCAAGCCCACGCCCGGAGTAGAGTGCCTGGTCCTGGCGATCCAGGGATAGACCTTGTGGCCAGGCAGCTGCCCGCCCTCCCCCGGCTTGGCGCCCTGCGCCATCTTGATCTGGATGTCGCCGGCGTCGACCAGGTACTCGCTCGTCACGCCGAACCGGCCGCTGGCAACCTGCTTGATGGCTGACCTGCGCAGGTCCCCGCTGGGGTCGGGGGCGAACCGGGCGGCGTCCTCGCCTCCCTCGCCAGAATTGGACCGCCCGCCGAGCCGGTTCATCGCGATCGCGATGGCCTGATGCGCCTCTGCCGAGATCGAGCCGTAGGACATCGCGCCCGTGCAGAACCTCGCCATGATGCTGGCCGCGGGCTGCACCTGATCAACCGGCACCGGCTCCCTGCCAGGCTGGCCGCCGACAGGTCCGCCTTCGTGCTCGTCGATGCCCCTGATCGCCAGCAGTCCGCGCAGCGTCATCAGGCTGGCCGACTGATCGTCGATCAGCCTGCTGTACTCCCTGAAGATCTCGAAACTGCCCGTCCTGGCCGCGTGCTGAAGCCTGAACACCGCGTCGGGGCCGAACAGGTGCGGCTCCCCGTCCCGCCGCCACTGGTACTCCCCGCCGGTCTCCAGCCTGCGGTGCGCCGGCCTGCTGCCGCCCTGGGGGCAGGCCATGGCCAGGCGGGCCGCGGTGTCGGCCGCGATCTGATCGAAGCCGGCGCCGCCGAGCCGCGCCGCCGTTCCCGCGAAGCACTCATCGATCACCTCATCGCCGAGCCCGACGGTTTCGAAGATCTGCGCCCCGGTGTACGAGGCGACCGTGGAAATGCCCATCTTCGACATGATCTTCAGCAGGCCCTTGCCGAATGCCTTGATCAGGTTGGCGGCAGCCTTGCGGCTGCTCAGCTGGCCGAGCTTGCCCGCTCTGGCTAGGTGCTCGGCGGTCTCGATCGCCAGGTAAGGGCAGACCGCGGCGGCTCCGTAGCCGATCAGCAGCGCGACGTGGTGGCTCTCGCGCACGTCGCCTGCTTCGACGATCAGCCCGGCTCTGGTCCTGGTCCGCTGCCTGAGCAGGTGATGATGCACCGCGCCGGTCAGCAGCAGCGAGGGTATCGGCGCCCAGGTGCCGGCCTGCGCGTCCGGCGAACCGGCGGTGCCGGGCGGCGCGGTCCGTTGCCGTGCCGGGTGCGGCTGGCCGCCGCCCATCGCCGCGCCGCGGTCGGACAGCACGATGATAGTGGCGCCAGCCTGGATCGCTGCCGACACCTCGGCACGGATCTCGGCCAGCCGGTGCCGCAGCGCCTCGCCGCCGCCCGCGGCGAGGTACCGGCCGTCGATCACCGCGGCGGCGAAGCCGGGCAGATCGCCGTCGTCGTTGATATGGATGATCTTCGCGAGGTCGTTGTCGCTGATCACCGGGTAGGGCAGCACGATCTGCCTGCACGAGGCCGGGCCCGGCTCGAAGATGTTGCGCTCCGGCCCGGTGGTGGCCGCCAGGGAGGTGACGAGCTCTTCCCTGATCGCGTCCAGCGGCGGGTTGGTGACCTGCGCGAACAGCTGCGTGAAGTAGTCGAAGATCAGCCGGGGCCGGTCGGAGATCGCGGCGAGCGGCGTATCGTCGCCCATCGACCCGATCGGCTCGGCGCCGGTGCGCGCCATCGGCGCGATGATCATCCGCAGCTCTTCCTCGGTATAGCCGAACAGCCGCTGCTGCCCGGCAAGTTCCTGGCCGTCCGGCAGCTCGCGGGCGCGGTCGGGCAGGTCGTCTAGGTGCAGCAGCCCGGCGTGCAGCCAGTCGTCGTACGGATGCTCGGCAGCGAGCCCGGCCTTGACCTCCTCGTCCTCGACGATCCGGCCTGCCGCGGTATCGACCAGGAAGATCTTGCCTGGCTGCAGCCGGCCCTTGCGCACCACGCTGGCCTCGTTCAAGTCGAGGACGCCGACCTCGCTTGACAGCACCACCAGGCCGTCGGCGGTCACCCAGTACCTGCCGGGGCGCAGCCCGTTGCGGTCGAGCACGGCCCCGATCGCTGTGCCGTCGGTGAACGCGACCAGCGCCGGGCCATCCCACGGCTCCATCAGGCAGGAGTGGAACCGGTAGAACGCCCGCAGCCCTGGCGGCATCTCCGGGTGGCCCTCCCACGGCTCGGGGATCATCATCAAGATCGCGTGCGCCAGCGGCCTGCCGCCCAGGTAGAGCAGCTCCAGGCAGGCGTCGAAGCTCGCCGAGTCGCTTTGCCGCTCATCGGTGCTCGGCAGCAGCCGCTCGATCCCGCGGCCGGCCGTGTCCGCCGGTATCAGCTCGCTGCTCAGCATCGCCTCGCGGGCCCGCAGCCAGTTCCGGTTGCCGCGGATCGTGTTGATCTCGCCGTTGTGCGCGATGAACCTGAACGGGTGCGCGAGCGGCCAGGAGGGGAACGTGTTGGTGGAGAACCTGGAGTGCGCGAGCGCGAGTGCCGACGCGTAGGCCGGGTCGGTCAGGTCCGGGTAGAACCTGCCAAGCTGCGTCGCGGTGAGCATGCCCTTGTATACGATCGTCGCCGACGACAGGCTGGCCAGGTGGCAGCCGGTCTCCTGCCGGGCGCGCTTGCGCAGGCAGAACGCCCGCCGGTCGAGCGCGATGCCCTGCTCGCGCGCCGCCGAGGCCACGAACAGCTGCGCCAGCCTGGGCAGCGCGGCACGCGCGGTCTCGCCGCAGGCGGCGCGATCATGCGGCACCTCCCGCCAGCCGAGGACGGTCAGGCCCTCCTGCGCCGCGAGCTGCCCGATCGTCGCGGCGGCGGCATCGGGCCAGGAATCGGGCAGGAAAACCAGGCCGGCCGCGTAGCGCCCGGCTTCTGGCAGGTCGAAATCGCAGACTGAGCGGAAGAACGCGTCAGGAATCTGGGTGAGAATGCCCGCGCCGTCGCCGGTGTTCGGGTCGCTGCCCCTGGCACCGCGATGATCGAGGTTGCGCAGCACGGTAAGCGCCTGGGCCACGGTGCGGTGGCTTGGCTTGCCTGACAGGTCGGCGACCAGGCCGACCCCGCAGGCGTCGTGTTCCAGACGGCTGTCGTAGAGTCCCTGTTCCTGGGCGCCGTGCTCGTGCTGGGATGGGCCATGCGGGTGTGAGGTAACCGCCATCCGCGCTCCTGTCGTCTCCTCCGCCAGTTGAATTGGTGGCGGGACGACATTGGCCCTGACCGGGGCGGGGCGACGTTGGCCCGGTGGCGGAGCTGGTCACTGGAACCAGGGCACCGCCTGGGCGCAGTATATCGGGCAGGCCAGGCCCTGCGCCTGGGCACGCGGGCGCTGGCGGCTAGCTGACCCGCTCGCGCACTCCCGCAGCCAGTTCGGCGGCGAGGTGCGCGACGGCGGCCTGGCCGGCCGCATCGTCCTGGCTGTCGAGAAGCCGCTGCACGAACGCCGAGCCTACGATCACACCGTCGGCGAACCTGGCCACCTCCGCCGCCTGAGCCCTGCTGCTGACTCCCAGGCCGACGGCGACCGGCAGCCTGGTGTGCTGCCTGATCCTCGCCACGAGCCCGGCCGCCGCGCCGCCGATGATGGCCCTGGCGCCGGTGATGCCCATCACCGATGCGGCGTAGACGAAGCCGGAGCACGCCGAGCTGATCAGCTTGATCCGCTGATCAGATGAGCTCGGCGCGACCAGGAACACCGGGTCAAGGCCGTGCTGCGCGGCCGCCGCCAGCCATCCGCCGGCTTCCTCAGGCGGCAGGTCGGGAGTGATCATGCCTGCCCCGCCCGCGGCGGCCAGATCCCTGGCGAACCTGCCGACGCCGTAGTGGTCGACCGGGTTCCAGTAGGTCATCACCAGCACCGGCACCCCGGCGGCGGCGACGGCTTCCACGGTGCGCAGCACGTCGGTCACGTGCACGCCCCCGGCCAGCGCCCGGTGCACAGCCTCCTGGATGACCGGGCCGTCCATCAGCGGATCGGTGTACGGCAGCCCGATCTCGATCACATCGGTGCCGGCCCGCGCCATCGCGACCGCCGCCGCGGTCGCCGCGGGCACGGAGGGAAAGCCGGCCGGCAGGTAGCCGACCAGCGCCGCTCGGCCCTGGCCGGCGGCACCGGCGAAGGCCGCCCCGACCTGGCTGGCCTGCCCGGCCTGCGCAGGCGCGGCGACGGCGACCCCGGCGGCCGCCGGGCCGTCATGACTCGTCATATCGCCACCTCGCCGTTCAGGTGGCCGAACCACTGGCCGGCGATATCGACGTCCTTGTCACCGCGCCCGGACAAGCAGACAAGCAGCACCCCGTCCTTGCCGAGCTCACGGCCGACCTCGAGCGCCCCGGCCAGCGCGTGGGCCGACTCGATCGCCGGGATAATGCCCTCGGTCCGGCAGAGCACGGAGAACGCGTTCATCGCCTCGGCGTCGCTGACCGGTCGGTAGCTGGCCCGGCCGGTGTCATGCAGCCAGGCGTGCTCAGGGCCCACCCCCGGATAGTCGAGCCCGGCGGACACCGAGTGTGTCGGCAGCGTCTGGCCGTCGTCGTCTTGCAGCAGGTAGGTGCGCATGCCGTGGATGATGCCCGGTGACCCGCCGGACAGGGTCGCGGCATGCCGCCCGGTGGCGATTCCGTCGCCGCCCGCCTCGCAGCCGATCAGCCGCACCTGCTCGTCGCCGATGAAGGCGTGGAACGCGCCGATCGCGTTCGAGCCGCCGCCGACGCACGCGATCACCGCGTCAGCCAGCCTGCCAGCCCTGGCCAGGATCTGCTCTCTGGCCTCCACGCCGATCACGCGCTGGAAGTCCCGCACCATCAGGGGAAACGGATGCGGGCCCATCACCGATCCGATGCAGTAATGGGTGCTGTCCACGGTCGCGACCCAGTCCCTGAACGTCTCGTTGATCGCGTCCTTCAGGGTCCGGCTGCCGATCGTGACCGGCACGACCTCGGCGCCAAGCATCCGCATCCTGGCCACGTTCAGGCCCTGGCGGCGGGTGTCCTCCTCGCCCATGTAAATGGCGCAATCCAGGCCAAGCAGGGCGCAGGCGGTGGCTGTGGCGACGCCGTGCTGGCCTGCCCCGGTCTCGGCGATCACCCTGGTCTTACCCATCCGCCTGGCGAGCAGGGCCTGGCCGAGCACGTTATTGATCTTGTGGGAGCCGGTGTGCGCCATGTCCTCGCGCTTGAGGAACACCCGGCAGCCGCCGGCCTGGGCGGCGAACCTCGGCGCCTCGGTCAGCAGCGTGGGGCGCCCTGCGTAGTCGCGCAGCAGCGCGGCGAGCTCGGCGCCGAAGCGCGGATCTGCCCTGGCCGACTCGTACGCGGCAGCCAGCTCATCCAGGGCCGACATCAGCGCCTCGGGCGCCAGGCGCCCGCCGAACGGGCCGAAGCGGCCTGCCAGGTCGGGCACGGCCACGGCCGGCGTGCTCACGTGCTGCCGCCACGGTCTCCGCGCAACGCGGGATGTGATCCTGCGGCCACCAGGTCGGCGACGGCCGAGCGCGGATCCCTGCCGACCACCAGGCTCTCGCCGACGAGCACAGCGTCGGCGCCCACGGCAGCATACGCAAGCAGGTCATGCGGCCCGCGGACGCCGGACTCGGCGATCTTCACGGTGCCATCAGGGATCTTCGGTGCGAGCCTGGCGAAAACCGAGCGGTCCACGGCGAGCGTCGCCAGATTCCGCGCGTTGACCCCGATGACGTTGGCACCGGCATCGAGCGCCCGGCCGAGCTGGGCTTCGTCGTGCACCTCGACCAGCGGCACAAGCCCGATCGAGCGCGCCCGCTCGACCAGCGACACCAGCGCGTTCTGCTCGAGCGCGGCGACGATGAGCAGCACCATGTCCGCCCCGTAGGCCCTGGCTTCCCAGAGCTGATACGAGCTGACCACAAAGTCCTTGCGCAGCAGCGGAACCTGCACTACGTCCCTGACCGCGGCCAGGTCATCCAGGCTGCCGCCGAACCGCCGCCCCTCGGTGAGCACGCTGATCACGCTGGCGCCGCCGGCCTGATAGTCCATCGCCAGCGCGGCTGGGTCGGCAATCGCGGCCAGCGCGCCCTTGGACGGGCTGGCCCGCTTGACTTCCGCGATCACGGCGACGTCAGGCCCGCGCAACGCCGCCATCACATCTCGCGGTGACGATGCCCGGCTCGCGGCCTTTTTCAGCTGCTCAAGCGGTGCCGTCCGCTGACGCGCCGCGATGTCGGCGCGTACGCCGACGAGAATCTCATCGAGCACGCTCACGCGGTTCTCGTTGCCCCTTCGGTGGGTTGCCTCGGTTCCCGATCGTATCGAGCGCGGTTTCCCCGGCGACCAGCCCCCCTGCGCCGGGTACCGGGCCCCGCGCGCAGTGGCACAGGAATTCAGCCGCTGTCGCTGCCAGGGCCGACGGTCGGATCAGCGCCCGCGGTCAGCGCGTCCCACATCCCGGCCGGGCTGGGCGGCTGGCCGGAGCGGGCACGGCCCCCGGCCGCTTTGACCGCTGCGGCGCTGGCGTGCCGGTCATAGCGTCCGGCCATGACCGGCAGCCTGGCCGCCCGCAGCGTGATCGCGATCCCGGTGCCGATCACCGCCAGCGTGCCGCCGAGCGCCAGGCCGCGCCATCCGGTGGCGGCCAGCAGCACGTGCGCCGGAAATCCCGGCACCGGCCCGCCGGAGCCGACCGCCCCGGCCTGCACTCCGCCGGCGGTCACCGAGCCTGCCCCGCCGCCGGAGCCAGTGCCTCCCGCCCGGCCGGCCGATCGCCGCGCTGCCGCAAGCACGCCGGCATCGGAGATCGGGCCGGCCACAAGCACGGCGGCCCAGATTCCCAGGCCTGCCGAGATCAGCCCGGTAATCCGGCGCGGCACGCGGCGGGTGGCAAGCACGGCGGCCAGGCTGGCGAGCATGGCCACCGCCAGCGCAGCGGCGCCTGGCACCAGATCCTGGCCGGCGACCGGCACCACCGTGGCGGGCAGCGGGCGCGGCGCCAGGAGCGTCACCCGCGCCCAGTCCTGCCTGAGCGCGAGCAGCATCAGCCCGGCGCCGGCGGCTCCGAGCGCGATCAGGGCTGCCAGCTCCCTTCCTGGCCGGACGCCGTTACCAGCGCCCGCGCGCGGCTCACGTTCGGTTCTCGCGCCAGTCATGCTCCTCCTCGGGCGTCATCTTCAGCCGAACGTACCCGGTCGGTGGCCTAGGATCGAGCGGTGACATATGCCCGAGATGAGCGCCTGGCATTGTGCGAACTGCTCGACGAGACCGGCCCGGGCGCGCCGACGCTGTGCGCGGGATGGAAGACCATCGACCTCGCGGCCCATCTCGTCATGCGCGAGAACCGGCCGGACGCCGGGCTTGGCATCGTCGGCGGGCCGTTCGCGCGCTACACCGCACGGGTCCAGCGCGACCTCGCTGCCAGGATGCCGTATGCCAGGCTCGTCCAGACCATCAGGTCGGGCCCGCCGCGGCTGTCGATCTTCGCGATCCCCGGCGCCGATCAGCGGCTCAACATGACGGAGTACTTCGTCCACCACGAGGACGTCCGCAGGGCGCAGCCTGACTGGCAGCCGCGCGAGCTCGATCCCGGTCTGGTGAACCGGATCTGGAGCGAGCTTTCGCGTGCCAGGCTGATGCTGCGCAAGGTGCCTGTCGGCATCGAGTTCGCAAGAGATGATCAGCAGGATCAGGACTGGCCGCACCCGGTGCGAATGACCGTCAGGCCGCGGACCCCGGTGGTCACCGTGATCGGGGCGCCCGCCGAACTGCTGCTGTGGACGTTCGGCCGGACCTCGGCCGCCCGGGTGCAGCTTGAGGGCGCGGACGCTGACGTCCAGGCGCTGCGCAGTGCCAACTGGGGGATCTAGGCACCTGGCTGCCCGATTCAGCCGTCCGCGTCCTGCGGCGGCGGTGGACGCCGCCGCACCGCAGGGCCAAGGCCAAGCAGCCCGGTCAGGCCGGTGATCGCGTCCAGGATGTGTGCCGCGCCAGCGCCGGTCAGCTCCTCCCTGGTACCTGCCCCGGTCAGCACGCCGACCACCATCCCGGCGCCCGCCCGCAGGCCGGACTCGACGTCGCTCGCCGTGTCGCCGGCCACCAGCAGCTCGCTGACCGCCCCGCCGCCGAGCCGCAGCAGCGCGGTCAGCGGCAGATCGGGCCAGGGGCGGCCGCGCCCGGCATCGGCTGGCGACAGAGCCAGGTCGATCAGCGGCCGCCAGCCGATGGCATCGATCAGCAGGTCCCTGGTCGCCGGGGCGAACCCGGTGGCCAGGCAGACCCTGATGCCAGCTGCGCGCAGCGCCAGGATCGTCTCGGCCGCGCCGGGCAGCGGCACCACCGTCCCGGCCCGCACTGCGCCGGCGTAGTGCTGCTCGAATTGCGCGTTCGCCGCCCGTGCCGCTTCCTCGCTGCCCAGGATCTGACGGAAGACGTCGAGCTTGCCCTGGCCCATCGTCCGGCGCACGATGTCCAGCGCCGACCCATGCGCAGGCGACCCGGGCTCGAGCCCGGCCCGCCGGATCGCGGCTATGAACGCGTCGAGCACCGCGCCGTCATCGGCCACCGTGGTGCCGGCGAGGTCCAGGCAGGCCGTGGTGATCCTGGGCATCGCAGTTCCCTTCCCGCTCGCTGCGAACAGTCAACCGTGCCGGACGGACAACGCAACCGCGTGCCAGGCAATCGGCCGGCGCAATACCCTGAATCCGCACCGCGACCGGCAGATGGCACAACGGAGGCATCATGGCGCATGTTCTCGGCATCGATATCGGCGGCACCGGGATCAAGGCCGCACCGGTTGACGTCGCGACTGGTCGGCTGCGGGCCCAGCGGCTCAAGCTGCCCACACCGCATCCCGCCACCCCAGACGCGGTCGTGCAGGTGGTCAGCAGGCTGTCGGCGGAATTCGGCCTGACCGGCACGGCGGGCATCACCTTTCCGGGCGTGGTGACCGACGGCACCGTGCAGACGGCGCCCAACCTCGACCCTGCCTGGATCTCGGTCGGCGCCGCTGAGCTGTTCGGCAAGGCGACCGGCCTGACGGTCACCGTGCTGAACGACGCGGACGCGGCCGGGATCGCGGAGATGAAATTCGGGACCGGCGTCGGGGAAAGGGGCACCGTGCTGCTGCTGACCTTTGGCACCGGGATTGGCAGCGCGCTCTTCTACGATCAGGTGCTTGTGCCGAATACCGAATTCGGCCACATCGAACTGCACGGCCAGGATGCCGAGGCCCGAGCCTCCGAGCGAGCCAGGGAGGAAGGCGATCTCAGCTGGGGCAAGTGGGCCGGGCGGGTGGATGAATACATCGACAAGATGGAGCAGCTGCTGTCGCCCGACCTGATCATCGTCGGCGGCGGGATCAGCAAGAAGTCCAGCAAGTTCCTGCCCAGGGTGACCACGATCCGGGCCAGGGTGGTACCGGCTGCCCTGCTCAACGACGCCGGGATCGTCGGCGCCGCGATGGCGGCCGCGATGGCGGCGCCGCACTGACAGCGTGACGCGGACGGCCAGGCCGCGCTGAAAGCAGCCAGCGGGCGGCTAGATCGTGCCGTCGGCCGCCGTGCCGCCGCCGGGCGCGGTGCCGCCGGCCTGCGCCGTCCTGCGGTGAGCCGCCGCCCGCTCGCGCAGGATGACGGCGAATGCCAGGCCGCCCGCCGCCAGGCACGCGGCGAGCGGCCAGAACGCGATCGGGCTCTGCCCGCCAAGCGACAGCGGAGCGTGCAGCACCGTGCCAGGGCGGCTGGTCAGCAACTGCCGGTTGAAGCCGGCCACGCCTGAGTTCTGGCCGATCCAGCGTGCCGCGTACCCAGCGGCGATGCTGCCAGCCAGAATGCCGACCATCGGCGCCGGCCCGTGCCGCCTGACGGCAAGCAGGTAGCCAAGCACGCCGATGATCAGGCCGCCGGCCAGTCCGATCAGGCAGTACCAGGCGTCGCCGACGATAAAGGCTGTCGTCTCGGCGTTCACCACGTCCGCCGATCCACCGCCGATCACGACGTAGGCAACTCGCGGCGCGAGCCGTGACCAGGCATAGCCGCCTGCCCCGCCGACAAGGGCACTGCCAGCCAGGATGCCGAGCGTGGCGACCAGGCTTGCGGTCGTCGCTTCGCCGCGGCTGGCGCGCGAAGGCACGCCGTCTGGCTGGTACGGGTGCGGGAGCTGGCCTGTCTCCGACATATCCGGTCAGCGTAGTTGATCTAGCCGGCCCATCACGCCATCGCAGCTCGGCCTACGCAGCTCAGCCTACGCAGGCCGGGCCGAGCAGCTGCTTCAGGTCGGCGACCAGCGAAGGGGACGGCCGGACCCTGAGCTTGTCCTCGAGCCGCATCACCGTGGTCCGCGCGCCGCTGCGCACCCGCAACCGTACCTCAAGCGGTCCTGGATGTGCCTTGAGCACCTCGCGCAGCCGGTCGATGACCGGCGGCACGCAGCGCGCCTCATGGATGGACACCACGAAAGGGCCTCCGCCGACCGCCGGCAGGTCCGGCGTGCTCACCTCCATCGCCACCAACTTCGGCGCCTCTTCCCGCCGGTCCAGCCTTCCCCTGACCAGCACAATCGCATCCTCCACCAGGAGCGAGAAGCAGGCCTGGTAGGTGGTAGGGAAGAAAAGCACCTCGATCGCGCCCTCCAGGTCCTCCAGGGTCGCTGCCGCCCACGGATTTCCCTGCCTGGTGACCTTGCGCTGCACGCCGGACAAGATGCCGGCCAGCGTGACTACCTGGCCGTCGCCCCGCTCGGGGCGCGGACCCCGCTCAGCGTTCTCCTCAGCGGCTCCGAGCAGCTGTGCCACCGAGCAGTCCGTGCCCGCGGCCAGCACGTGCTCAAGGCCGAGCAGCGGGTGATCGGAGACATACAGCCCGAGCATCTCCCGCTCGAAGCCGAGCAGCGTCGCTTTCTCCCACTCCCCGTCAGGCACCGGGACATCAAATGTGGCAGCAGCCTGCGCATCGTCGCCGAACAGCGAGTCCTGGCCGATCGCCTCGTTCCGCTTGACATCGATCACCGTGTCGATCGCCTGCTCGTGAATCATCAGCAGCCCACGCCGCGTGTCGCCGAGCGAGTCGAAGGCGCCGGCCTTGATCAGGGACTCGATCACCCGCTTGTTGCAGACGTTGACGCCGACCTTGCGCAGGAATTCAGCGAAGCTGGTGAACGCGCCCTTGGCCGTGCGGGCGGCCACGATCGACTCAACCACGGCAGTGCCCACGTTGCGCACCGCCGCCATGCCGAACCTGATGTCGCCGCCAACCGGCGTGAACATCGCCGTTGAGGCGTTCACGTCCGGCGGCAGCACCTTGATCCCCATCCGCCGGCACTCGCTCAGATAGAGCGCGGACTTGTCCTTGTCGCCGGCCACCGACGTCAGCAGCGCCGCCATGTATTCGGTCGGGTAGTTGGCCTTCAGGTACGCGGTCCAGTACGAGACCAGGCCGTAGCAGCTCGCGTGCGCCCGGTTGAACGCGTAGTCGGAGAACGGGACGAGCACGTCCCAGATGGTCTTGATCGAGTTGTCGGAGTAGCCGTTCGCCCGCATCCCGGCCGCGAACGGCTCGAACTCGGCGTCCAGGATCTCCTTCTTCTTCTTCCCCATCGCCTTGCGCAGCAGGTCCGCCTTGCCAGGCGAGTAGCCGGCCAGCACCTGCGCGGCAGCCAGCACCTGCTCCTGGTAGACCAGCAGGCCATAGGTATCGCCGAGCACGCCGGCCAGCGGCTCGGCGAGCTCGGAATGGATGGGAGCGACCGGCTTACGCCCCGTCTTGCGGTCGGCGTAATCGTTGTGCGCGTTCGCCCCCATCGGCCCCGGCCGGTACAGGGCGTTGACGGCGGAGATGTCAGCGAACCGGTCCGCCCGCATGGACCGCAGCAGTGCCCGCATCGGGCCGCCCTCCAGCTGGAAGACGCCAAGCGTGTCGCCGCGTGCGAGCAGTTCATAGGTCGGCTTGTCGTCCAGGCCGAGCGTTTCGAGGTCGATGGTGACGCCCCGGTTCGCCGCGATACCCGCCAGCGCGTCGTCCAGCACCGTCAGGTTCCGCAGGCCGAGGAAGTCCATCTTGAGCAGCCCGAGATCCTCGCAGCTCGGATAGTCGAACTGAGTGATGATCGCGCCGTCCGCCTCGCGCTTCCACACCGGCACATGATCGAGCAGCGGCTCACTGCTCATGATCACCCCGGCCGCGTGCACGCCGGCCTGCCTGATCAGGCCCTCCAGGCCGCGCGCGGTGTCAATGACCTGCTTGACCTCCGGCTCGGCCTCGTAGAGCGCGCGGATCTCCCCCGCCTCGCCGTACCGCGGGTAGTCCTGGTCGAAGACCCCGGCAAGCGGGATGTCCTTGCCCATCACCGCTGGCGGGAGGGCCTTGGTGATCCGGTCGCCGAGCGCATAGGGGAAGCCGAGCACCCGTGCCGCGTCCTTGACCGCGGCCTTGGCCTTGATCGTGCCGTAAGTGATGATCTGGGCGACCCGGTCGTCGCCGTACTTCTCGGTCACGTACCTGATCACGTCACCGCGCCGGCGCTCGTCGAAGTCGATGTCGATGTCGGGCATCGAGAGGCGCTCGGGGTTGAGGAACCGTTCGAACATCAGGCCGAAGGCGATCGGATCCAGGTCGGTGATGCCAAGCGCGTAGGACACGATCGAGCCCGCCGCCGAGCCGCGCCCAGGGCCCACCCTGATGCCATTGCGCTTGGCCCACATGATGAAGTCGGCGACCACCAGGAAGTACGAGCAGAACCCCATCTGCTCGATGATCCCCAGCTCGTACTCTGCCCGCCTCCGGCGCTCGTCGGCATAGCCGCCGGGGAACCGGCGGTCCATGCCCGCCCAGACTTCCTTGCGGAACCAGCTCTGCTCGGTCTCGCCGTCCGGCAGCGGGAAGTTCGGCATCAGGTTCGCCTTTGCGAACTCGACCTCAGCCCGCTCGGCGATCAGCAGGGTGTTATCACACCCCGCCTGCCACTCGGGTTCGCTGCTGATCGCCCGCATCTCCCGCGGGCTCTTCACGTAATAGCCGGTGCCCTCGAACCGGAACCTGTTCGGGTCGGCCAGGTTGGTCGCGGTCTGCACGCACAGCAGGACCTCATGTGCCCGCGCGCCCTCCGGCTGGGAGTAGTGCAGGTCGTTGGTGACCACGAACGGCAGTGACAGCTCTGCGGCGATTCTGCGCAGGCCGTCGAACGTACGCCGCTCGACATCGATCCCGTGATCCATCAGCTCGACGAAGAAATTATCCGGCCCGAAAATGTCCCGCAGCTCGGCTGCGGCAGTCAGCGCCTCGCGGTACTGGCCGAGCCTGATCCTGGTCTGCACCTCGCCGCCGGGGCATCCCGTGGTCGCGATGATGCCGTCGGCATGCCTGGCGAGAAGCTCGCGGTCCATCCTGGGCTTGCGGAAGTAACCTTCGAGCGACGCAAGCGACGACAGCCGGAACAGGTTGTGCATCCCGCGGGTGGTCTCGGCAAGCAGCGTCATATGCGTGTAGGCGCCGGCCCCAGATACGTCATCGTCCTTCTGCCCGGGAATTCCCCACCGCACGGGCTGCTTGTGCCCTCGATGCTCAGGGGCCACATACGCCTCGGTACCGATGATCGGCTTGATGCCGGCCGCGCGCGCCTTCTTCCAGAAGTCGTAGGCGCCGTAGACGTTGCCGTGGTCGGTGATCGCCATCGCAGCCATCTGGCTGCGCTGGCATTCGGCGAACAAGTCATCGAGCCGGGCGGCGCCGTCCAGCATGGAGTACTCGGTGTGCACGTGCAGGTGGACGAACCCCCCGCCAGCCGCCCGACCTGCCGCCATGAAGTACCGCCTCCTTCCAAGCGCGCCGCGAGCAGGCCGACGCCGGCTGCTGCCGGCGCGGGCGCGCGGTCATCTCATCCACCCGGGGAAGAAGCCGTGGTGCGCCCGGTGGCCGGGATCACAGTTCGCTGGCCCGCCGCCGAAGGCACATCCGGCCGGAATTCGACCTTATGACATCGCTGGATCGGCAGGGCGAAGGACGCGCCAGAGGATGACCGCCCGGCCGGCCGCGGCGGCGCGGCGAGCGCAGCCCGCCGCCAGGGAACTTAGGACTCGGCCGCCAGACGCTCCAGCGACGGCCGCAGGTCAGCGGCGTAGTCACTGCTGAATTCCACCCACCGGCCGTCATCTGGATGGGCAAATCCAAGCCGGACGGCGTGCAGCCACTGCCGCGGGACGCCCAGCCTGGCCGCGAGCACGGGATCGGCTCCGTAGAGCCGGTCGCCGACGCACGGATGCCTGACCGCTGCCATGTGCACTCTGATCTGGTGCGTGCGCCCGGTCTCCAGCCGTATCTCGGCCAGGCTGGCCGCACGGAATGCCTCAAGGGTCAGGTAGTGCGTGACCGCCGGCCTGCCAGCGGCCGTCACGGCGAACCTGCCATCTCCCGATGGATGCCTGGCGATCGGCGCGTCGATAGTGCCGCGGAGCGGATCGGGGTGGCCCTGGACCAGCGCGTGGTACTGCTTGGTCACCTGCCGGTCCCTGAAGGCACGCTTGAGCGCGCTGTACGCGTGCTCGCTCTTGGCCACCACCATCAGGCCGGTGGTACTGGCATCCAGGCGATGCACGATGCCCTGCCGTTCGGCCGCGCCGCTGGTGGCGATCCGGTGGCCCGCGGCGAGCAGCCCGGCCAGAACGGTCGGCCCGCTCCAGCCCGGCGCGGGATGGGCGGCGACGCCGGCCGGCTTGTCGATGACCACGATGTCGCCGTCGGCATACACGGTGGCCAGGCCGGCCACGGCCGCAGGCTGCGGGAGCGCGGGATCGGTGGGTGCGGGCGGCAGCACCACATCGAGCAACTCGCCGGCGGGTACCCGGTCTGACTTGCTCGCCTGGCGGCCGCCGATGAGCACGGCGCCGTCTCCGATCAGCTCAGCCGCCCGCGCCCTGGACAGGCCGAACATCCTGGCGATCGCCGCGTCAATGCGCTCGCCGTCGAGCCCGTCAGGCACGGGCACCCGGCGCTGGGCGCCGGCGGTCACGCGCTGCCGCCGTCGTCGTCCCGATCATCACGGGCGGCTGGACCGCTGGCGCCTGCATCCCGGTCGCCGGGCCTGGCGGACCTGGCCGGGCGGCGGTCAGGGCGTGACCCGTCAATCCGCGCTCCGCTTGCCGCCAGCAGCACGGCCAGCACTCCGCCGCAGACGATCGAGGAGTCCGCGAGGTTGAACACCGGCCAGTGCGGAACCTGGATCCAGTCGACCACGTAGCCCCGAAGCGGGCCGGGGTATCTCAGCAGCCGGTCGGTCAGGTTGCCGGTGGCACCGCCGAGCAGCAGGCCCAGCGTGATCGCCCAGGCAAGACTGCGGATCCGGCGCGAGGTGCGCAAGATGAACACCACGACGCTGACGGCGATCGCCGTAAAGACGACCGTCATCGAGGTTCCGATGCTGAAGGCCGCGCCCGGGTTCCGCGATACCCGCACGGTGAGCAGGCCGCCGAGCAGCCGGACTGGCGGCCGGTCAGACAACGTGGCCACCACGATCGCCTTGCTGATGATGTCGAAGGTCAGTACGGCCATGGCGATCGCGATCAGCACAGCTACCCGGCGACGGCCGGCCGGCCCTGGAGCATCAGTCGCCGCGGCGTCAGGCTGTTCCAGGTCGCTCACGGCCTCGTTCCCGGTCAGCGGCGTTCCTCCCGCTGCTTGCAGGGCACGCACAAGGTCGCCCGCGGGAAAGCCTGCAGCCTGGCCTTGCCAATCGGCTGGCCGCACGACTCGCACGAGCCATAACTGCCAGCCTCGATGCTGGCCAGTGCCCTTTCGGTCTGAGCGAGCAGTTCCCGCGCATGATAGGTAAGCGCCAGTTCATGCTCACGCTCAAACGCCTTTGCCCCGATATCGGCCTGATCGTCGCCGGCGTCGCTCACCGCGTCGGCGAGGCGGTCGACCATGTCATTCTCGGCCCGGCCAATCTCCGCCCGCAGCTCGTCAGCTTCAGCGGTCAGCTGCCGCCGAAGCCCGCTGATCTCGGCTTCGGCCCAGCGTCGCTCGCCCTGGCGCACCGGAAAACCGGCGGCGCCTGACTGCGCGGCTGTGGTCATTCCCTGCCTCCTCTGCCGCAGGCCCGACGATGATCATGGCTGACAAGTGTCACCGGAGAATAAGTGCTGGCCGGGCGATTCGCAAACATGCCCGGCAGCAACACGGTTAACCCTCCAGCGGCCGCCGGAGGGCCCGGCGCAGGCAGCCGGCTCGCCGGAATGCCCCTTGACCAGCTATCCTGAGCGTTCGCACGGCGCTGACGGGGCGGCAGCCGCTGCCGCGGCGGCTGACGCGTCCGCCGGTGCCCGCGGCCAGCGAACGTGGGACCGCGCTCTGGCTGGCGCCCGTTGTCCTCCCTGCACGGCCGCGGTTGCCAAGCGGCCGCAGGCCGACCCCAGCGGGAGCCGGATGACCACGCCGCACGCAGCCCCCTCATCCTCGGCCGGCCACAAGCACCGGCCATTTCCCGACCTGCCGGCCATTCCCGACCTGGCCGCCATCGAGCGTGAGCTGCTCGCCCGCTGGTCAGCGCGTGAGGTGTTCGCCCGATCGCTTGCGCAGACCGCCGGCCGGCCACGGTGGAACTGCTACGAGCGCCCGCCGGCCGCTCACGGCCTGCCAGGGCTGCAGCACATCCCAGCCCGCGCGATCAGGGACCTGTTCGCGCGATTCAAGACCATGCAAGGCTTCCACGTGCCGCGCCGTGGTGGCTGGGATTGTCACGGGCTGCCCGTCGAGGTCGCCGTGGAGTCCGAGCTCGGGCTGTCCGGCGCCAAGGAGATCGAGGACTACGGGATCGGCAGGTTCACCGCACGCTGCCGGGAGTCGGCACTCAGGCACATCGACGCGTTCGCGGAACTGGCCGAGCGGATGGGCCACTGGGTGGATCTGCCCGGTGCGTACCGCACGATGGACCCGGCCTACATCGAGTCGGTCTGGTGGTCGCTCAAGCGCCTCTTCGATGCCGGGCTGCTCGTGCGGGACTTCAGGGTCGCGCCTTACTGCCCGCGATGCGAGACCCCGCTGTCGGATCATGAGCTCGGCCAGGCCGACGTCTACCGTGAGGTCACCGATCCGTCCGTGACGGTGCGGTTCAGGCTGACCGGGATGCCCGCCGGCGGGCATCCGCTGCTGAGGAATGCCGACCTGCTGGCCTGGACCACCGAGCCGTGGACCCTGGTGGCTAATGCGGCCATCGCCGTGAATCCGAGCGCGAGCTACGCGGTCGCCCGCCGCCCTGGCCACGACGACCGGGTGGTCGTCGCCGACGCGGTGACCGCCCGCGTGCTCGGCGATGGCTGGCGCGTCGCGGCCAGGATCACCGGCTCTGAGCTGGCCGGCGCCAGCTACCGGCCGGCATTCGGCCTGGTCGACATCCCCGGCGGCCACCTGGTGATCACCGGCTCGCCAGGCACCGCCGCCCAGGGCACCGGGTTCGCGCATCTGGCGCCGGCCTTCGGGTCTGGGGCGCTGGCGGCGTGCCAGGCGCATGATCTCGCGGTAGTCAACCCGGTCAGGCCCGATGGCAGGTTCGATGAGCGGCTGGCTCTGGTCGGCGGCACCTCGGTCAGGCAGGCCAATCCGCTCCTGATCGGCAGCCTCGCCGATCGCGGCCTGCTGTTCAGCTCGGGCCAGCACCGGCACCGCTGCCCGCACTGCTGGCGCTGCGGCGCGCCGCTGCTCCGGTACGCGCTGCCTGCCTGGTACATCGCCACCACGTCGATGGCCGGCCGGATTGCGGCGCAGAACCAGCACACGACCTGGCTGCCGCCGGCGGTCCCGCACCGCCCCGAGGGCGCGCACCGCCCCGAGGGCGGCCTGCCGGGCGGTGCAGCGGACTGGGCGCTGTCCAGGACCAGGTACTGGGGCACGCCGCTGCCGCTCTGGGAGTGCGGGCAGGGTCACCTGACCTGCGCGGGCTCGCTCGCGGAGCTGTCCGAACTGGCCGGAAAGGACCTGACCGGCCTCGACCCGCACCGGCCCGAGGTGGATCAGGTGGTGATCAGCTGCCCGCGGTGCGGTGCCGCCGGCCACCGGGTGCCTGAGGTGGCAGACGCCTGGTACGACTCAGGCTCGATGCCGTTTGCCCAGCATGGCGCGCCGCCCGGGGACAGCGAGGACTTCCGCGCCAGCTTCCCTGCCCAGCTCGTCGCCGAGCAGATCGGGCAGGACAGCAGCTGGTTCTACGCGCTGATGACCGCTGGCACCCTGGTCTGCGGGCGCCCGGCCTTCCAGACTGCGCTCTGCCTCGGGACGGTGGCCGACGAGCGCGGCCGCCCGATGAGCACGTCACTCGGTAACGTGATCGAGCCAATGCCCCTGATCGAGCGGCATGGTGCCGACGCGATCCGCTGGCTGTTTACCGCCTGCGCACCGCCGTGGTCCAGCCAGCAGGTGTCGGATGCGGCACTTGACCAGATCGTCAGGACCGTGCTGCGGCCCTGCTGGGCTGCGGTGTCGTCCCTGGCGCGGTGCGCCAACGCAGCGGCTGGCGGCCAGGGATGGCATCCGCGCCAGGCCGGGGTACCATCAGCGGCTCGACGGCCGGTGCTCGACCGATGGCTGCTCAGCGAGCTGCACGCCCTGGTGCGTGATGTGACGGCGGCGCTAGAGACGTGTGATCCTGCCTCCGCCGGGCGGCGGATCACCGGGTTCATTGACGGCCTGGCCGGGTGGTATTTGCCCCGGTCAGCGCGCCGGTTCCTGGATGCGCCCGACAGCCGGGCCGACCAGGCAGCCTTCGCCACCTTGCATGAATCCCTGCAGACGCTGATCAGGCTGATGGCGCCGATCGTGCCGTTCCTGACTGACTATCTGTGGGGAGTGCTCGAGCCTGGGAACCCGGCCGATTCTGTGCATCTGGCCGCCTGGCCGCTAGCTGACCTGGCGCTGATCGACGACCGGCTGGCCAGCCAGATGTCGCTCACCCGCAGGCTCACCGAACTCGGCCGCGCGGCACGAGCCGCTGCGGCCATCGGAATCCGGCAGCCGCTGCGCCGCGCCCGTGCAGCGGCGGCGGGCTTGCTCGACCTGCCGGCCGAGCTGCTCGTTCAGCTGGCCGATGGGCTGAACGTCAGGGAGATCGAGCCGCAGCCCGCTGCCGGCGGCGAGCCGCCCGGCGTCTCCGTCAGCCCGCTGCTCGGTCCTGGCTGGGCCGTGGCCAGCGAGGGCGGCGAGACCGTGGCGCTTGAACTCGGCTGGCCGGGCTAGCTCTCGCGCCTGTCCGCGGCCGTCCGCGCACCAGCGCCGGTCAGCTCGCGCCGACGCCAGCGGTGGCCTTGTCCGGCTGGCAGGCGCGACAGGGTACGCAGCCGCCCGCGGTCGCGGCGTCCCTGGTCATGATCTCGAGATCATCTTCGGACAGGAACCTGATCAGGATGCAATCGCCGCCGTGATACCTCGCGATGCCAGGAACCACCTTGACCGAGACATCGGCCGGCTTCGCCGGGGCGTCCGCGGCCGCCGCCTCCGGCGCCTGCGCGGTCTTCTGGCCGGCGGCCGCAGACCCGCCAGCGGCGCTGCCGACCGCCGGCTCGGCGGCGGTACCGCTGGCCGCGAGCCGGTCAGCGGGATCGGACGCGGTCGCCGGTGAGGCAGCCGTTGCGGCGGCTTGAGCAGTACCTGCGGGCTCGGCGTCGGCGGGCTTGGCGATTTGCCGCTCAGCCTGATCAGCATCGCGAGCCAGGCCGGCAGCGCTGCCGCGCGCGGCGCCCGCGGCAGGACGCGGGCCGCCTGCGCCGCCGGCAGCCTCCGGGCCCTGCCTGTCCCCCAGATCCGCCGCCGGCCTATCCGATGCCGGCCTACGACCAGAACCCGCCGCCTGAGCCGATACCGGCGCCCCCGCGGCCAGCCCTGCCGCCCTGGCAGCCGCCGGCCGACCCGGCGCCGACCCGGCGGCCTGCCCGCTCGCCCGCTCATCCGACGCTGACCGACCGCCAGAACCCGCCGCCCGATCCGTGACCGGCGAGTGCGCAGCAGGCGCGGCACGCCGACCCAGCGCGGGATCCGTCGCTGACGGTTCCGCCGTTGGTCGTTCCCGCGGGTCAACCGCGCGATCGGTCACCGACAGGTCGCTCGCGCCGTCGGCGCTCGACACGTCGCTCGCGCGTTCAGCCACCACGTCGGCCTTGTGGCGCTCTGGCGGGCCGGCGTGGCCACGCTCGGCAGCGGCCTTGGCCACGGCAGGGGCACGCTCAGGGGCAGCCTGCGCGGCCGTTCCCTGCCCGGCCGTTCCCTGCCCGGCCGTTCCCTGCCCGGCGGCCGCACCCTCCTGTCCGCTCGCCGCGCTGCCGGTCACGCGGGCGGACCTGCGGCCGTCTGAGCCGACGCGGCCACGCCGGTCAGCCGGCGTGGCGTGAGCGGGCTGCGTCCGGCCTGCCGCTGGCCTGGCAGCGGCGGCCGCGGGCCAGGCAGGCTGGGTCGGGGCCACGGGAGCCGCCGCGGCGCGCGATCCGGCGCTTTCCTTGGTGGCGCTCTGCGCCGGTTGCGGGATCCGGGCGCGCCTAGCCTCCTGCGGCGTACCATCCTCGGCAACCAGGACAGGCTTGCCTGCCCCCGCGCCCGCTGGCACCTGAGCCTGGCTGGCCGCCGAGCCGAAGATCTCCGCACGCCAGATGACGACGCCGATCAGCAGCATCAGCGTGGCCAGCGCAGCAACGCCGATCGCGACGTAGACAAGCAACAGGCTGCTGGTGACCACTCCGGTCACCAGCAGCCCGATTGCGATGAGGACGATCGTCAGCACGGCGCCGAACCGGATCACGCTCGGAACCTCGCAGCCGAAGACGCTACCCAGACCGCCGGTTACCGGCGGTCATGCTGGCCGGTCTCGGCCGGGTGGTATCCCCCGTTGTGTGCGACTGGCTCGGGCACGCCGACAAACGAGCCAGCCGGTGACGGCGGCGGGGCAGTGCGCATCTCCATCCGGCCGACGCTAGCGCCGACTGTCGGCTGCGGCCCGGTCGCTCCGACGGCAGGGAACACGCCGCTGTCTGCCGCTCCGGCCTCCAGGTCGCGCAACTGCCCTTCCAGGTACGCCTTGAGCCTGCTGCGGTACTCGCGCTCGAACGCACGCAAATCGTCGACCCGCCGCTCGAGTTCCTCGCGGGACTGCACGAGTGAGCCCATGGCCTGGCGGTGCCGCTCCTGCGCGTCCCGCTCCAGGCTCTCCGCCCTGGCCCTGGCGTCGCTGGTGATCTGCTCGGACTGCCGGCGTGCCTTGGTGAGCAGGTCGTCAGCCTCCCTGCGGGCCCGGCTGAGCGTCTCGTCCGCTTCCCGGCGCGCATCGGCAATCGCCTGATCAGCGGTCTGCTGTGCCAGCGCGAGGACGCGTGCCGCTGTGTCCATATTGTCCTCGGTGGACCTGGTCATCATCGGCTCGGAACGCCGCTCGGGCTCCATCCGCATGGGCTCGCTCGACATCAGGTCAGGACCGCCGTCCAGATGCGGCGAACTCAGCGCGGCCGGCATCTTGCCGCCGCGGAGCACCTCGGCGAGCTTCGCCCTCAGCTCCTCGTTCTCCTGGATAAGCCGATCAAGCTCTGCCTCAACCTCGTCAAGGAAGGCATCCACTTCTTCCTCGTCGTACCCAGGCCGCAACCTAGTCGTGCTGAACTGCTTGTTCCGCACATCCGCGGGCGTCAGTGGCATGTCCTCGTCTCCTTGGCGCGTGGTCCCCTGGGGAGGCTACCTGATCACAATCTGCCGACGACTGCCAGCAACACAATGATCAGTACGAACAACAGCGTGTAGCTAAGGTCTAGAGCCACACTACCGAGCCTGACCGGCCGAATGTAGCGCCTTAGCAATCTCAGCGGCGGATCAGTGACGGTGAAGATGATCTCCGCGATCATCGCCAGGACACCAGACGGGCTCCAGGACCGGCTGTAGGCCTGCAGCATATCGATGATCAAGCGGCCGATGAGCAACAAGAGGTAGATCGTGAGCGCGTAGTAGAGCACGATCTTGACGACGTTCACCAGCCCGCCCTGCCCTGCCCGGCGCCGTGCCTGCGGCAGCGACGCCATGCCACGTCGTGAGCCGGCATCTGCCTAGCTCTGGTTGAAGAAGTCCCGCTCAGCGATCCTGGCCTTGTCTTCCGCGGTCACCTCGACGTTCGCGGGAGAGAGCAGGAATACCTTGTTCGTCACTCGCTCGATCGATCCGCGCAGCCCGAAGATCAGCCCTGCCGAGAAGTCGACCAGACGCTTGGCGTCACTATCGACCATCTCGGTGAGGTTCATGATCACTGGCGTTCCCTCGCGGAAGTGCTCACCGATCGTGCGTGCCTCATTGTACGTGCGCGGGTGCAATGTCGTGATCCGGGTCAGATCGGTGGTGTGGATGTGCTCTGGCGCTATCCGCCGGTCCGCCCGCCCTCGGCTGTCCTGCGCGCCGTCATGAGCATGGCCCGCAGGAGCCTCATGCGGATCCTCGTGCTCGGCGTATTCGGTGACGTAGTCGGAGTAGTCGTCAGCGTCGCCGTAGTCGTCCTGATAGCGATCGTCGTAGCGCTGGTCGTCCTCTACCAGGCCGAGATAGACCGCCATCTTGCGCATCGCGCTGGCCATCGTCAGTCCTCCGTCATGCCGCCGCGTATCACACACCGGGTGCAGCCCAGCTCACGCCGCGTGCTACGCGTCGGACATTACCTGACGAAGGCCTGTCGGCCGCCGAGCAACGCCGTACCGACACGTACATGTGTCGCACCTTCTGCAATGGCCTCATCGAGGTCACCGCTCATGCCCGCAGAAATCGTCAAAGCTCCGGGATGCGCTGACCGGACTGCCTCGGCTACCTGCCACAGCTTGCGGAAGGCCGGTCGCGGCGGCTCGCCGAGCGGTGCCAGAGCCATCACGCCGCCAAGCACCAGCCCGTCGGCGTCGGCGACGAGGCTGGCCAGGCCGGGAACCTCCGCCGACAGCGCGCCCCCGCGACCGGGGGCGGCGTCAAGGCCGACCTGGATCAGGCAGGTAATCGTGCGCCCCGCCGTCCGGGCGCGTGCACTGAGCGCGCTGATCAGCCTGGCCCGGTCCACCGAGTGCACGACGTCGGCGTACCTGGCCACGCTGGCGCACTTGTTCACCTGCAACTGCCCGACGAAGTGCCAGCGCAGCGGCAAGCCGAGCGCCGCGCACTCGGCTGCCTTGGGCGCGGCCTCCTGATCCCGGTTCTCGCCGATGTCGATGACTCCCAGCTCGCTGAGCAGCTTGATGTCCGACACAGGGAACGTCTTGGTGATCGCGACCAGGGTCACCTCCGCGCTGTCCCTGCCTGCCGCGGTGCACGCGGCGGCGATCCTGGCCCGCACCCCGCACAGGGACTCACGCAGTTCCGCCGCACGCCCGCGCGGCGGCTCAGCTCCGGTCATCGCCGCTTCGCGATGGCGCGAGCCAGATCAGCCCGGCGAACCGGCCGGTCCGGCCATCCCTGCGGTAGGAGAAGAGCTCAGCGGATTCCGCCGTGCACCTGCGGTCGTCGCCGATGTCAGCCAGGCCGGCTTCGGCAAGCTGGGACCGGACGCCGGCCCGGATGTCGATCCCGTGGGAACCTTTCCTGGTCACGCACGCCGCCTCGGGGACCGTCGCGGCGACTTGGTCGTGCAGCTCGGCGGGTACCTCATAGCACCGGCCGCAGATGGCCGGCCCGATCACCGCGCGCATCCTCGCGGCCGATGCACCGGCCTGGCACATCGCCGTCACCAGGGCAGGCACGACGCCGGCCGCGAGGCCGGCCCGCCCAGCGTGGGCGGCACCGATCAGGGCGGCCGACGGATCGGCGAGCAGCACAGGTGCGCAATCGGCCACCAGCACCCCGAGCGCGACGGCCGGGGAGCCCGTAAAGATGGCATCCGATCGGGGGGCGGCGGCCCGCTCGGTGCGAACGTAGGCCACCGTGGCGCCGTGCACCTGGTGCATCCAGCTGAGCCTGGATGGGCCGGGCGCGATGGCCAGGAGCACGATGCTGCGGTTGGCGGTGACAGCCGCCGGATCGTCGCCGATATCGTCGCTCAGGTTGAGCGTGGCGAACGGGCCGGCGCTCAGGCCACCAGATCGCCCGGTGAACAGCCCGCTGACCTTTTCGGACAGGGAGAATGGCCGCCACCAGTCACGGCCTGCCAGATCGGTGCCGCCAGCGGCCTGGCTCACTTGGCCTGGCTCACTTGAGGAAATCGGGCACGTCGAGCTCGTCGTCCTCCTCGAAGACCACCGACCTGCGGCGAGTGGACTGGCTGTCGGCGCGCATAGCCTGCCCGATGCCGATGCCGTCGCGGGCCGGCTGCGGCGACCTGCCGTCCTGCCCTGCGGACACTGCGCCTTCCGCGGCGGACAGCGCCACTCCTGCCTCCGCCGCTGGCTGGCCAGCGTCGGCCGCTATGTCCTGCCCGGCCCGCCAACCAGGCTCGGCGCCGTTCGGGGCGCCGGTCGCGCTGTCGGTTTCCGTAGCGTCCTGGCCGATGGCGGGTGCCCGGCCGGCGGCCGGAGCCAGATTGGCCGCGGCTGGCTGGCTCCTGGGGGTTACCGGCGGGGCAGGCTGCCACGGCGCGCCGAACGCGTCGGAGCCGACCGCCGGAGCGGCCGGGTAGGTCACCGCGGGTCGCACGGGACGCACGCGGCCGTTCTGGCTCTCGTCGAATCCGGCCGCGATCACCGTCACCCGGACCTCGTCGCCGAGCGCGTCGTCGATCACCGCGCCGAAGATGATGTTGGCGTCCGGTGCGGCGGAGTTCGCCACGAGCTGTGCGGCCTCGTTGATCTCGAACAGGCCCAGATCGGAGCCGCCCTGGATGGACAGCAGCACGCCGTGCGCGCCGTCAATGCTCGCCTCAAGGAGCGGGCTGGAGATGGCCATCTCCGCGGCGGCGACCGAGCGGTCATCGCCACGCGATGAGCCGATTCCCATTAGCGCTGACCCGGCGCCGGACATCACCGACTTGACGTCCGCGAAGTCCAGGTTGATCAGCCCAGGCGTGGTGATCAGGTCGGTGATCCCCTGCACACCGGAGAGCAGGACCTGATCGGCCGCCTTGAACGCGTCGAGCACGCTCACATGCCGGTCGGAGATCGAGAGCAGCCGGTCATTCGGGATCACGATGAGCGTGTCCACCTCGCTGCGCAGCCGCTCGATCCCCAGATCGGCCTGGGCGGCCCGCCGCTTGCCCTCGAACCCGAACGGGCGGGTCACCACGCCGATGGTCAGCGCGCCAAGCGAGCGGGCCACCTGGGCGACCACCGGCGCGCCGCCAGTTCCGGTTCCGCCGCCCTCTCCCGCGGTGACGAAGACCATGTCGGCGCCCTTGAGCACCTCCTCGATCTCCTCGCGGTGATCCTCGGCGGCCTTGGAGCCGACCTCCGGATTGGCGCCGGCGCCGAGCCCCCTGGTGAGCTCACGGCCGACGTCAAGCTTGACGTCGGCGTCGCTCATCAGCAGCGCCTGGGCGTCGGTATTGATCGCGATGAACTCAACGCCCTTCAGGCCTTCTTCGATCATCCGGTTCACGGCATTGACGCCGCCCCCGCCGATGCCGACGACCTTGATGACCGCGAGATAGTTCTGCGGTGCTGCCACGAAGGGACCTTCCCGTTATTAACTCTCACCCTCAGGTTGAGATTTAGAGTTATGTCAAGCTGCTGGTTGATAGGGACAGTAGAGTTGCCCGGCATGGCGGTCAACTAACTGCCCGGTTAGCCGGCCGGCGTGTCGCGGAAACCTGCCTGCTTGGTCGCTACTGGCGGGTGACCGCCGTTCCCGGATCACTGACGTCGTAGTAGCGCGCCCGGGTGCGGAGCAGGATGACAAGCTCAGCGGCCTTGGCCGCCGGCCGACCGGCATCGCCCCACAGGACGGTACGGCCGCCGCTCAGCAGCAAGGTGACGGCCCGCGGCCCAGCCGCCCGCACCGCGGTCACCAGGCGGCTCAGCCTGCCTGGCAGGCCAGCTACCACGGTTCCTGCCGCGTAGACGGTCGGGCTGCCGCGCAGTCCGGCCGCTGGCCAGGCAGCGCGCAGTACCGGCAGGCCCGGCGGCCGTTGCTGATGCCAGCGCAGGATTACCCCGTAACGGTCGACGAGGTCGTATCCGCCCCTGGCGGCCGCGGCGAGCACCGCCGTCCGGCCGGTGACCCAGATCACGACCGCGTCAGGCCAGGATCTGACCACTCGTGCCGACTGCACCAGGGTGACCCGCTCCACCCGCCGCGCGATCGCGCCAGTATCGATGCGGATCAGCGGCGTCCCTAGCCTGATACCCGCGGCCGCCAGCACGGCCGCCCTTGGCACCTGCCGCGACCCGCTGACCTGCACCGAGCGGACCACGAGCAGGCTCGAGCCCAGGAAGGCCCAGCCGATCCCTGCGATCAGGGCCACGGCGGCCAGCCCGAAGAATGCCGCCTTCCACGGATCATGCCTGCGGGCGGACGCAGGTCGGGCGGGATGGCCGGCGGACGCAGGTCCCGCGGGTGGCCGGCTCGCGGACAAGGGCCCAGCGGGCGGCCGGCTCGCGGACAAGGGCCCGGCGGGCGGCCGGCTCGCGGTCCGGCCTGAGCCAGCACCGGGCAGATCCCGGCCGGCTATCCCGCCTGGCCCCCCGCCGGCCAAAACCCGCGGCCCGGCCGGCCCGCCCCGATCCCGGCCGGCCGAACCCCGCGACCCGGCGGGCGGCCCGAGGCCGGCCCTCACCGGCGGTCACCTGCCCGGCGCTGGAGTGCGGACACGATAAGCGGGCCGAGCAAGGTGACATCGCCTGCGCCCATGGTCAGCACGACGTCACCAGGCTTGGCCAGGTCGGCCACTGCCTCAGGCAGCCCGTTCCTGTCGGTGACGAACGTCGCCCGCCCGCCAGGCACCGCATCGGCGACCAGGGCGCCGGTCACCCCAGGCTCAGGTTCCTCGCGCGCCGCGTAGACGTCGAGCACCAGAACCTCGTCGGCGTTGGCCAGAGCATGGCCGAACTCCCGCGCGAAGATCCTGGTGCGGCTGTACAGATGCGGCTGGAAGATCGCGATCACCCTGGCGCCGGCCGCGATGTCGCGAGCCGCGGCCAGGTCGGCGGTCAGCTCGGTCGGGTGGTGGGCGTAACTGTCAAGCACCCGGATCCCCTCAGCCTCGCCCTTGCGCTCCATCCGTCGCGCAGCGCCCTGGTACCCGGCCAGCGCCGCGGCCACCTGCTCCGGCCGCAGCCCAAGCTCGACCGCCATGGCGTAGGCTCCGGCGGCGTTCAGCGCGTTGTGCCTGCCCGGCACGGGGACCCGGATCCGTACCACCACAGGATCGCTCGGCCCGGACCAGCCGCGGGCGACCAGCTCGACATCGGAGGCCATCGCTGCCGCGCGCAGCGCCACGATCCGGTAGTCGGCGTCCGCGGCGCTGCCGTAGCTCACCAGCCGCAGGTCACGACCGGCAGATCGCTGCGCAAGCCTCCTCGCCCCCGCGTCGTCCGCGCAGGTGACCAGCAGACCGCCGGCCGTGATCCTGGCCGCGAACGCCGCGAACGCGTCCTCGATCTCCGCCAGGCTGCCGTAGTTGTCCAGGTGATCCGCCTCGATGGAGGTCACTACCGCCGCCGCGGGCGACAGCATCAGGAAGGACCCGTCGCTCTCGTCAGCCTCGGCGACGAACGCCTGGCCGCCCCCATCGGCGGCGCCTAGGCCGGTCTCGGCCATGATGCCCCCGATCACGTAGGAAGGATCGGCCCGGCACCGGCGCAGCACCGTAGTGATCATGGATGTGGTGGTGGTCTTGCCGTGCGTCCCGGCCACCGCGATTCCCTGCCTGCCCAGCATGACGGAGGCCAGCGCCGCCGCCCGGTGCAAAACCAGGAGCCGCCGCCTGCCCGCCTCGGCGAGCTCGGGGTTGTCCGCCCTGAGCGCGCTGGACACCACGAGCGTGTCCGCCGTCCGCAGGTGCTCGACCGAGTGCCCGACCAGGACCTGCGCGCCGAGCGCGGCCAGCTCGTCTAGCTGCGCGGAGGCGGCCGAATCGCAGCCGGAGACCGGCACTCCCCTGGCCAGCATGATGCGCGCGATACCGGACATGCCGGCTCCGCCGATCGCCGCGAAATGCACCCGCCCGAGATCGCAGAGCGGAACCGGGGCTACCGGTGTGACCAGGCCCATCGCACCCACCTCCGGGTTCGTCGGATCATCGGCTGCGGTGGCTGCCGCGGTGCCGGGCGCCGCGGTCGCCAGGCCGGCCCGGTGCGCCGCCGCCACGATGTCCGCCTCCGCGCCCGGCTACCGCGAGCACCACCTTGGCGAGCGCGACGTCAGCGTCCCTGCGGCCGACGCTGGCGGCCGCCCGCGACATCGAGGCGACCCGCTCCTGATCGAGCACGGTGCGCAGCAGCATGCCGCGGATCCATTCCGGGCTCAGCGCGGTGTCGTCCACGATCAGCCCTCCGCCTGCCCGCTCGATCGGCAGCGCGTTCAGCCGCTGCTCGCCGTTGCCGTGCGGCAGCGGCACGTAGACGGCAGGCAGCCCCACGGCGGTCAGCTCCGCGCAGGTCATCGCGCCGGATCGGCACAGCGCGAAGTCCGCTGCCGCGTACCCGAGGTCCATCCTGTCCAGGTACTCAACCGCGACATAGGGCACCCGGCCGGCGGGAACGGCAATCCCGGCACCGCTCCGCGGCCCTACGACGTGTAGCACCTGCACCCCGGCGGCCAGGATGGCCTGCGCGGCGCCGAGCACGGCGCGGTTCAGCGAGGCCGCGCCCTGCGACCCTCCGGTCACCAGCAGCACGGGCCGGTCATGGCGCAGTCCGAAGTGCGCCCGCGCTTTGTCGCACAGCGCGAGCCGGTCAAGGGCGGCGATCTGGTGCCGGATCGGGATCCCGATGTGCGTCGCGTGCGCGAGCCGGGTATCTGCCTGGCCGGTGAACACGTGCCTGGTCAGCCGGGCTCCGATCCGGTTAGCCAAGCCCGGCCTTGCGTTGGCTTCATGCACCACGATCGGCACCCGGCGCCGTCTGGCCGCCAGGTACCCAGGGGTGGCCACATATCCGCCGAAACCGACGAGCACGCTGGCCCTGGTCCGGTCGAGCACCGCCGCCGCCGCCGCGACCGCGCTGACCATCCGCCCCGGCACCGAGAACAGCGCGGGCGTGAGCGACCTGGGCAGCGGTACGGGCGGAATCAGCTCAAGCGGATAGCCGCGGGCAGGGACCAGCCGGGTTTCCAGGCCCCGCTCGGTGCCCAGGCATACGATGGCGATCTGCGGATCGGCCCGGCGCAGCGCGTCGGCGAGCGCGAGCGCGGGCTCGATGTGTCCGCCAGTTCCGCCTCCGGCGATCACGACGCTCGGTGCCATTCGTTATTCCTCTTCCTCATCGCGGCCTCGAGCCACCGCCCGGCCGCGGCCCTACGGCACCGCCGCCCGGCATGGCTCGCCGGTGGTCGCCCGGCGCCGCCAGCCTAGACGGGGCCGGGGCGCGCGGCTGCCCTGGTGTTCCTGCCGCCTGTCCCCGTGGCACGCGCCCGGCCGCCTGACCAGGGCCAGCGGCCGACCGCGGCCGCGCAGCGCGGCCCGCAGGGCCTGACCGGTCCGTCGCCCGCTGCCCCGCGGAGCCGCCCGTCCGGCCAGAACCCGACGCAATCCGCTCACCCGCCCGGCCAGGCCGCGCCACCATCCGCGCCCCGGCCCCCCGCTCCCATCCCGGCCAGCTGCCCAGGCCGATGACGCAAGCCGCCCGCCTGGCCAAGCCAGGACCGCGTGCCGCGAGTGCTTGCGCCGCACCAGGTTCCCGCCTGGCGAACGACAGCAGCATGCCCACCGCAGCCATGGTGGCCAGCAGGGACGACAGGCCAGCCGAGATCAGCGGCAGCGGAACACCGGTGATCGGCAGCAGGCCGACGACCGCGCCGATGTTCACCACCGCCTGCGTGACGATCCAGGCGGTCGCCCCGCCGGCCGCGAGCCGCATGAACGGATTGGTCATCCGCCTGGCAATCCGCAGCCCGGCGTAGGCCAGGCCGCCGTAGAGCAGCACCACGCAGGATGTGCCGATCAGCCCGAGCTCCTCGCCGAGAATCGCGAAGATGAAGTCGGTGCTCGCGTTCGGCACCCAGCCCCACTTCTCCGTTCCGTCACCAAGGCCGACCCCGAACAGGCTGCCTGAGCCGATCGCGTACTTGCCCTGGATCGGCTGCCAGCAGCTGCCCGCGGCCTGAGCAGCGGGGTGCAGGAAGCAGGTGATCCGGCCGCGTCCGTAGGAGGCGACCAGGATCATCATCACCAGCGCGAACCCCAGCAGCCCGAGCATCCCGGCGAACATCCGGCCTGGGGTGCCGACCACCCAGAGCAGCGCAAGGAAGATCACCAGCAGCAGGAACGTGGTGCCAAGGTCATCGCCGAGCATCACCAGCAGGCCAAGCGCCGCCGTTCCTGGCAGCAGCGGTATCAGCAGCATCCGCCAGTCGGTGAGCTGGCCGAGCTTCTCCTTCCGCGCAAGCAGGTCGGCGCCCCACAGCAGGAACGCCAGCTTGGCGAACTCCGACGGCTGGAATTGCAGCCCGGCAACGGAGATCCAGCGCGTGGCCCCGGCGACCGTCTGCCCGACGGCGAGCACGAGGACCAGGCCGATCAGCGAGGCGATCATCAGCGGATAGGCCGTGGCGCGGAACAGCCGCGGCGGCGCCTTGGAGAGCAGCCACATCATCGGCAGCCCGACGGCCATCCCGAGCAGCTGCTTGGCGAATACCGAGTACTCAGGCTGGTGCGCGTAGAGCTGCGTGGCCGACGAGGTGGAGAGCACCATGACGAGTCCGAGCGCCAGCAGCAGGCCGGTGGTCCCGATGAGCAGGTAGTAAGAGGTGAGCGGCCGGTCGAAGGGCGCGGCCAGAGCCTGGATCCGAGCCGCTGGCCCGTGCTTGCCGGTCCGGTGCTGCGCGGTGCTCAACGGGCCGCCGCCAGCCGCCAGACCGCCTCGGCGAACGCCGCACCGCGGGCCGGGTAGTCGCGGAACATGTCGAACGACTGCGCGGCGGGAGCTAGCAGCACCGTGTCGCCCGGTTTGGCGAGCGCCGCCGCGCGCCTGACCACGAGATCCATGACTCCAGTGTCGGTGCCGTCGACCTCAGCGACCGGGACATCGGGCGCGTGTCGCGCCAGCGCGGTCACGATCCGCCCGCGGTCGGCGCCGAGCAGCACCACGGCGCGCAGCCTCGGCGCCGCCTGCCTGACCAACCGGTCGAGGTCGGCGTCCGCGCCCTTGAACAGCCCGCCAGCCACCCAGACCACCGAGTCGTACGCGGCCAGCGCCGCCGCGGCGGCGTGCGGGTTGCTGGCCTTGGAATCGTCCACGAAGTCCACCCCGGCCACGGTGCCCACCAGGCTGATCCGGTGCGGCTGCGGCCTGAAGGCCGCCAGCCCGGCGGCGATGGCCGCTGCCGGTGCGCCGAACGCCCTGGCCAGGGCGGCCGCCGCCAGCGCGTTCGCGACGTTGTGCGGAGCGGGCGGGCGGTCGCCGCCGCCTGCACCGGCCCCGGCAACGCCGGCCACCGGAGCGAGCCTGACGCCCGCAGGATCGACGTTGGCGCCGAACGCGCGGTCAACCAGGAATCCGGCGGCGACGCCAAGTTCGCCAGGGCCGGGCTCGGCGAGCCGGAACGGCACCACCCTGGCCACGCCGGCGGCAGACGCCGCCATCGCGGCCGAACGGGCGTCCTCGGCGTTGCAGACCGCGACGGTACCCGGTGCGTAGATCCGCGCCTTGGCTGCCGCGTAGGAGTCGACGTCACCATGCCAGTCCAGGTGATGCGCGGCGACGTTGAGCACGACCGCGGCGGCCGGCCTGATCGTCGATGACCAGTGCAGCTGGAAACTGGACAGCTCAACCGCGACGACCTCATAGGGCTCGGCCTGGGTCACCACGTCGGCTGCCGAGGTACCGACATTGCCAGCTGCGACGGCGCGGTAGCCAGCCGCGGTCAGCATCCGCGCCAGCATCATGACAGTGGTGGTCTTGCCGTTGGTGCCGGTCACCGCCAGCCAGCTCTGCCAGCCGCCGCCAGGCAGGGCGGGCCTGAGGCGCCAGGCAAGCTCCACATCCCCGATCACGTCGATGCCCGCCGCCGCCGCGGCCGCCAGCAGCGGAGCGTCCGGCTGCCAGCCAGGCGAGGTCACCACCAGGCCCGTGCCAGCCGGCATCGTCCCGGCCGACGCAGCACCGAGCAGCACCCGGACGCCAGCGCCCGCCAGCTGGCCGGCGAGTGCCTGCCGCTCCGCGTCGTCACGTGCGTCGACGGCGGTGACCACGGCGCCGCGGCTGGCGAGTGCCAGCGCGGCCGGCGGCCCGGACACGCCGAGTCCGGCGACGCAGACCCGCAGGCCAGCCAGGGCTGCGGTGAACCCGGTCACTAGGACGGCAGCCATTCGACGTAGAACAGGCCAAGCCCGAGCCCGACGAACAAGCCGGCCACCAGCCAGAACCTGATCACGATCGTGGTCTCGGCCCAGCCGAGCAGCTCGAAATGATGCTGCAGCGGCGCCATCCGCAGCACCCGTTTACCGGTCATCTTGTAGGACCCGACCTGGACGATCACCGACATGGCGATGATCACGAACAGGCCGCCGAGTATCACGAGCAGCAGCATCGTCCTGGTGCAGACGGCTTCGCCCGCCAGCACGCCACCGAGCGCCAGCGAGCCGGTATCGCCCATGAAGATCCTGGCCGGCGGCGCGTTCCACCACAGGAAGCCGAAGCAGGCGCCGAGCACCGCCGCCGCGACCACGGCCAGGTCAAGCGGATCCCTGACGAAGTAGCAGTTGCTGGACAGCGCCACGGTGCAGTCGTTGCGCAACTGCCAGTTGGCGATCAGCACGTACGCGGCGAGCACCAGGATCGCCGCGCCGGTCGCCAGCCCGTCCAGGCCATCGGTCAGGTTGACCGCGTTCGAGGTCCCGGCGATCATCACCACGATGAACAGCACGAACGGCAGCACCCCAAGCGTGGGGCCGAAGTCGCGCAGGAACGAAAGCTGCGGGTCGGCCGGGGTGAGCGCATAGCCGTCCGGGTGGCTGAGCACCTCGACGGCGAAGACCGCGCCAACTACGGCCTGGCCGGCCAGCTTGGCGCCGCTGCGCAGGCCGAGGCTGGTCTGCCGGTAGATCTTGATGAAGTCGTCGATGAAGCCGACCAGCCCGAGCCCGGCCATCAGGCCGAGCACCAGCATGCCGGAGGCCCGCACCGGATCGCTGGTCAGCACATGGCCCACCACGTAGCCGATCAGCGAGGCAACGACGATGACGGTGCCGCCCATGGTCGGAGTGCCGCGCTTGGTCAGGTGCGCGGCCGGGCCCTCCTCGCGGATCAGCTGGCCGTATCCGCGCCGGCTGAAGATCCGTATTGCCAGCGGCGTGCCGAACAGGGCGAGAATCATCGCCACGCCCGCCGACACGATGATCGTACGCAACTGGCTCTACCTCTCTGCCGCGAGCGCGAGCGCCACGGTTTGCAGCGCGGCAGCCCGTGAAGCCTTGACAAGAACCACATCCCCTGGCCTGAGCCGCTCGGCGAGCGCCCGCTGGGCAGCTTCACCGTCGGGCACCGAGATCAGCTCGCCCGCGAAGCCGGGCACCCGCTTGGCTCCGGCCAGCATGCGCCGGGAGTCGATGACCACCGGGCCCTGCACCATCCGCCGCGGGTCGGGCACCCGGTCAAGCCGGGCCCCGGTGATCTCGGCGATCTGGCCGATGGAGAGCGGGATCACCGGTCCCCCAGCTCAGTCAGCAGCCGCGCGGCGACCTCGCGGTCGTCGAACGGGATCACCTGGCCGGCCAGGTACTGACCGCGCTCGTGTCCTTTGCCGGCGATCAGCACCAGGTCGCCTTTGGCCGCGTCGCCGACCGCCAGCCTGATCGCGCTCGCGCGATCAGGCTCGATGATCACGTGTGCCCGGCCGGGCTGCGGCACGGAAACCGCGCCGGCCAGCATCTCAGCGAGGATCGCCAGCGGATCTTCCGATCGCGGGTTGTCGCTGGTGAAGATCGCGACGTCGGCGAGCCCTGCGGCGGCCGCTCCCATCAGCGGGCGCTTGGCCTTATCCCGGTCACCGCCGCAGCCGAGCACGATCCGCAGGCTGCCCTGGGTGACCGGCCGCAGCGCGCCGAGCACGGCCTGGACGGCGCCAGGCTTATGGGAGTAGTCGACGAGCACGGTGAAGTCCTGGCCGGCCTGCACCGGCTCAAGCCGCCCTGGCACGCCCGGGCAGGCGGCCACGCCAGCGACCGCGGTCGCGAGATCCACCCCGACCTCGACCAGGGCGACGATGGCGCCGAGCGCGTTCGCGACGTTGAATGGTCCTGGCACCACCACCCAGGCGTCAGCCGCCACGCCGCCGGGCCCGATCACCTGGAACGACGAGCCATCGGCGCCGCAGCGCACGTTCGCGGCCCGCCAGTCCGCAGCTGCCCGGCCGTCCGCGGAGAAGGTGGTCACCGGGATGGCGGCGCTGGCGGCCAGGATCCGGCCGCGCGAGTCGTCCGCGTTCACCACCCCGCACCTGGCATACCGGGGAGTGAACAGCTGCGCCTTGGCGGCGAAGTACTCATCCATGCTGGCGTGGAAGTCGAGGTGATCCTGGGAGAGGTTGGTGAAGACGGCGACCTCGCAGTGAATGCCAGCGACCCGGCCGAGCGCGAGCGCGTGGCTGGAGATCTCCATCGCCGCGGCGGTGACCCGCTGCTCGGCCATCAGCGCCAGGAACGCCTGCAGGTCGGTCGCCTCCGGCGTCGTCAGCCCGCTGGGCTGGACCAGGCCGCCGACCCTGGTCTCGACGCCGCCGACCAGCCCGGTCCGGTGACCGGCCATCCGCAGGCCCGACTCCAGCAGGTACGTGGTGCTTGTCTTGCCGCTCGTGCCGGTGACGCCGATCAGCATCAGCTTGGCTGTCGGGTCGCCATACACCCAGCTGGCCACCTCGCCGAGCCTGGAGCGCGGATCGGAGACGACGAAGACCGGCAGCCCGGACGCGACCGCGCGATCGCGTCCGGCCGGGTCGGTCAGCACGGCGACGGCTCCGGCAGCCGCCGCCTGGGCGCAGAACGCCGCGCCGTGGTACCTGCTGCCTGGCAGCGCCGCGTACAGGTCACCAGGCCTGACGGAGGTCGAGTCGTGCGTGATCCCGGTGATGCCGCGCAGTTCCCTGTGCCCGGCGCCGATCTCCGCCAGCTCGCTGGCCGGCTGTCGCAGCCCGAGCAGACCAGCCAGCCCGGTCAGCGGGCGCGCCGGGACATGCTGGGGACGAAGGGCCGCTGGCACGGGCAGAGATTACCTCTCTTCAGGGAACGGTGAGCGGCAAGGAAGGCACATGACCGCCGTCCGGCGGGATCTTGAGCGTCATCAGCGCGAATTTCATCACCTGGTTGAATACCGGCCCGGCCACATCAATGCCGAAGTAGCTCTTGCCGCGCGGATCTTGCAGGTTGACGGCCACCACCAGCTTGGGGGCGGTAGCCGGAGCGATGCCTATGAAGCTCGATCCGTAGCTGTGGCTCTGCTCCTGCGCGGTACCGGTTTTCGCCGCCACCGTGTAGCCGGGAATGATTCCCCATGGCTCGCCGCCCTCGGCGTAGACGACAGGCACCTGCTCGAGCACCGACATCAGCTCGGCCGCCGTCTGCCGCGGCAGGACCCGCCTGGCCGATGGCCGCGCGGCGGGGATGAACCGGCCGGAGCCCGTCGTCGTCCCGGCCACCACGGAAGGGGTGACCCGGACCCCGCCATTGGCGATCGTCGCGTACACGCTGGCCATCTGCACCGCGGTCACGTCGACGCCCTGGCCGAACGACAGCAGGTACCGCTCGTTGCCGTACCAGCCGGCCGGGGCATGCAGGATGCCTTGGACCTCGCCTGGCAGGTCGAGCCCGGACGGCGACCCGATGCCGAACGCGCGGAACTCCGCGTATTGCTGCTCGGGCGTGACGTGGGCGGCCACCTGCACCATGCCGTCGTTGAGCGAGTGCGCGATGATGCCGGCGATCGTGTAACGCAGCGTCGGGTGGTATTCGGCGTCGTGGAACGGGAAGCCGCGGAACCAGAAGTGGTCAGGTACCCGGTAGCTGCTCAGCGGGGTCTGGCCGCCATGCTGGAACGCGGCCGCCGCGGTGATCACCTTCGCCGTGCTTCCCGGCGCGAAGATGCTGCCGATCGCGATGTTGCTTGTGGCTGCCACGCTGGCGGGCGCCGCCGGGTTGAAGGTCGGGTACTGCGCCATGGCCAGGATGCGGCCGGTCGCCGGTTCCATCACGATCACCGAGCAGTTCCTCGAGTGGGTCGCGCGGACCTGCCGCGCGCATGCCCGCTCGGCCGCCCACTGGATGTCGGACTGGATCGTCAGCCGCAGGGTGCCGGCTGGCACCGCAGGCTTGATGGCCGCCTGGGTTCCCGGGATCGGCAGGCCAGAGGCGCCCTCCTCGACCGCCTGCTGGCCGACCCGGCCAGCCAGCAGGCGGTTGTGAGCCAGCTCAAGCCCGGCTACCCCGGTCAGCGTCGGGTCCGCTGGCGAGCCACGCAGATCGGTGAAGCCGAGCAGCCCGGCGGCGAGATCGCCGTCCGGGTACTCCCGCGCGTACGTCGCCTTCAGTCCTACGCCAGGCACGCCAAGCTTGCTGATCCGGTTCGCGGTCGACATGTCGACCTGCCGCTTGAGCAGCACGTAGTCCGGCGAGGTGGGATGCGCAAGCAGCGCGAGGACCGCGGCCGCGCGCATCCGCAGCGGCCCGGCCAGCCGCGCCGCCGCGGCCGGCAGCGCGGTCGACTCGGCGATCAGCGGCGGGTCGGCGTAGACCTGGTCGGTCTGCACGGTCATCGCGAGCACGGTGCCGTCGCTGCTCAGGATCTCGCCGCGGATCGCCGGTATCGGCAGGAAATGCAGTTGCTGGTGCTCGCTGACGGCGCGGTAGTGGGTGGCATCGACGCCCTGCAACTGCACCAGCCGCCCGACAATCAGCGAGAGCGCTAGCCCGATCGCCACCAGGGCCAGGTTCAGCCGGCGTACCTGGCTGGTGCGGACCAGCGGCCGCCTTGACCACGCCTGGCCAGGCCAGGCGCCTGGAGCCTGGCGCTGGCCGCCAGGGCCGGCCTGGCCGCCCTGGCCGCGCGGTACCCGGCCTGGCCAGGCTGGAGGATGGCCGGCCCGGTCGGCCCTGCGCCGGTACCTGTCGGCGCCTGCCTGCGGCGGCGCGCCTGGGCGGGGGCCGCCGCCTGGCCGCCGCGGCCCGTTCACCGGGATCCGGCGATGCGCCCGCTGCGCAGATCGACAAAGCTAGGAACCTGCTCGGGCCGCATGCCGAGGCGCACTGCCTCCCGTTCGATCACCGCCGCCGACTGCTCGCGCGCGACCTGCTGACGCAGTTCCTGCACCCGCTGCAACTGCGCGGCGTTCTGCTGCTGGAGCCTGCTGATGCCGATCGACGCGGCCGCCAGCGTGGTGTTGACCACGAGCAGGCACACCAGTCCGCCGCCAAGCAGCCCGAGCACCAGCAGCACGAACGACATGCGGCCACGGTGCCGCACAGAAGCCGCACCGATCGCCGGCCGGCCGGCCGGCCGTGCCGCGGTCGCCGCGCCGACCTGCTGGCCGTGCCTGACGTGGCGTGCCGGGCCCGTAGTCCGCACCGGCCTGCCTGGACGGCCGGGACCTGCGGGGCGCACCGGGTTCGGCGGCCGCCCGGGGACCGCTGGCCTGCCTGGCCTTTGCTGCCGGCCAGGCCTGGCCGGCCGCCGCAGGTCAGCGGCCTGCGCGGCACCGTCAAGGGTGGCCGCGCCGGTCCCGCGGCCCGTGCCCTGGACACCGGTCCTGACCTCAGTGCTCATCTGCGTTCTTCCGTCCTGTCGGTGTGCGTCCCGCGGTCGCCACAGCTGGCAGCCGCATCACGCGGCGGCTCGTACGCGCTCGGCCGAGCGCAACCTGGCCGAGGCGGCGCGCGGATTGGCGGCTAGCTCGGATTCCGCTGGGCGCTCGGCGCCAGCGGCCAGCAGCCGGAACTCGGGCCTGTTCTGCGGCAGCCGGACTGGCAGGCCGGGTGGCGTGGTATCGGCCGCCCGTGCCGTGAGCGCCCGCTTCACGATCCGGTCCTCAAGCGAGTGGTACGCGAGCACCACGATCCGGCCGCCAACCGCGACCGCGTCGAGTGCCGAGGGCACCGCGCGGCGCAGCGCCCCGAGCTCGTCGTTGACCTCGATCCGCAGTGCCTGGAAGGTGCGCTTGGCTGGGTTGCCACCCCGGCGGCGCGCCGGAGCGGGGATGGAATCCCTGATGATCTCGGCCAGCCGCAGGGTGGAGGTGAGCGGCGCGTGCGCCCGCTCGCGTACGACGGCGTCGGCGATCCGGCGGGCGAAGCGCTCTTCGCCGTACTCGCTGAGCACGCGGGCCAGCCGCGCCGCCGGGTAGGTATTGACCACCTCAGCGGCCGTCAGCGGCCTGGTCAGGTCCATCCGCATGTCGAGCGGGGCATCGGCAGAGTAGGAGAAACCGCGCGCTGGGTCGTCAAGCTGCGGTGATGACACCCCGAGGTCGAAGAGCACGCCCTGCACGCTTGGCTGGCCGAGACCGGCCAGGATCGCGGGAATCTGGTCGTAAACCGCATGGACCAGGGTGACCCTGCTGGCGCTGGCGGCGAGAACCTGGCGGCACGCGTCGATCGCGGCCTGATCGGCGTCGATGCCGATGAGCCTGAGCTGCGGATGGTCATCGAGCAGGGCGCTGGCGTGGCCGGCCCGTCCGATGGTGGCGTCGACGAGAATGGCGCCTGCGCCGCTGAGCGCCGGGGCGAGGATTCCGCGCACCCGGTCGGCCATGACCGGCACGTGCGCGGCTGCCGCAGTACCCATCGAGCCCCCTCTGCCCAGGTCGGTCTGCATCGTCCTTGCCTGGTGCCCGGCCAGGTCGCCATCCGCGCCATGTGGCGGCCGGCCGGTCCCGCCTGGCGCCGGGGAAGAGGCGTCAGATGAGACCGCTGGCCGGTGCGGGTGGAGACCTCGCCGGGCACTCGGTGCCGCCGTGGCAGCGGCACTCCGATCTTCAGAGAACTCCTGGCAGCACCTCCTGCGATGCGTCGGAGAACGCGTCCTCCTGTTCGGCCAGATAGGTCTCCCAGGCGGCCGCGTCCCAGATCTCCAGCCGGGTATTCGCGCCGATCACCACGCAGTCGCGCTGCAGGGTCGCGTAGTCGCGCAGCGCACCGGGGATCGTGATCCTGCCCTGCTTGTCAGGAACCTCGTCCGAGGCGCTGGCGAAGAAGACCCTGCTGTAGTCGCGAACCGCCTTGGCGGTGACCGGCGCCGTGCGCAGCGCCTCGGTGATCCTGGCGAACTCGGCCTGCGGAAAGACGTACAGGCACCGTTCCTGTCCCTTGGTCAGCACAAGGCCCTCCGCCAGCTCGTCGCGGTACTTCGCCGGGAGGAACAAGCGGCCCTTCTCGTCCAGGCGAGGCGTATGGGTGCCGAGAAACACCTCGCCTCACCTCCCTGCCCCACAGCGCCCCGCTCCGGGGCCCACTCTCCCCCCACCGCGCACCACTGTACTCCACTCTCCTCCACGGTCAACCATAAGACGGCCGTAATTTCGCCACTGCGGCAGCAAAGCCCAAGGTCAGCGTGGTGGAGTGAAGTGGGGCTCCAGCCCTCGCCCGGGCGCCCCGCCCGGCGAGCCAGGCCGCAGGCAGCGCGTTCACGCCCGCCGCCGGTGGACGCCCGTTATGCAGTGATGTCCAATCCGTAGTTACATCGAGGCATGGCGGCACGTACTGTCTGAACGCACGGGAAATGGTCGGCCGCGGGCGGCGCTCCCCGGCAACGGACAACACCGGCGACGCCGCCGGGACAAGGGAGGATGCGTGTCAGCTGAGACCGGTCAGGTCGAGCGCGCGCTTGACGAGCTGATTCCGGTTGCCCACAGGATCAGCGACGTCATCAATACGGTGGTCGTCGGCAAGCCGCAGGCCGTCAGGCTGGCCCTGACGGTACTTCTCGCCGAGGGGCACGCGCTCATCGAAGACGTCCCCGGCGTGGGCAAGACGTTGATGGCCAAGGCTCTGGCGAGGTCCATCGACTGCTCGGTCAGGCGGGTGCAGTTCACGCCCGACCTGCTGCCGAGCGACATCACCGGAGTGAGCGCCTTCAACCAGGAACTGCGCGAGTTCGAGTTCAAGCCGGGGCCTATCTTCGCCAACCTGGTGCTCGGCGACGAGATCAACCGCGCGTCGCCGAAGACCCAGTCGGCGCTGCTCGAATGCATGGAGGAACGCCAGGTGACGGTGGATGGCGCCACCTATCAGCTCGAACCGCCGTTCATGGTGATCGCTACCCAGAATCCGATCGAGATGGAGGGCACGTATCCGCTGCCCGAGGCCCAGCGAGACCGGTTCACCGCGCGGATATCGATCGGCTACCCGGACGCCGCCGCCGAGCTGGCCATGCTCCAGGCACATGGCTCGAGCTCGCCGCTGGACGAGCTGAAGCCGGCCGCACATGCAAGCGATGTCCGCGGGCTGATCGCCGCGGTTCGCGCAGTGCACGTGGCACAGCCGGTCAGGCAGTACATCATCGACGTGATCGGCGCCACGAGGTCCGCGCCGGCGCTGCGGCTTGGCGCCTCGCCGCGAGCGGCGCTGCACCTGCTCCGCGCCAGCAGGGCCTATGCCGCGCTTGAAGACCGCAACTTCGTCATCCCCGACGATGTCCAGCTGCTCGCCGGGCCGGTGCTGGTGCACCGGCTGCTGCCCACCGCCGAGGCGGTAGTCGGCAGGGAGCTCCCCGAGCAGGTGCTGGCCAAGATCATCGACAGGGTGCCGCTGCCGGGCAGGTAACCGGTCTCCAGTGCCCGCCCGCCTGCCATCCGCCGTCCTGGCCGTCAGCCGGTGCAGCACGTACATTGGCAGAGCAGCATTCAGGAAGGCCGAGAATGGGATCCGTGCTCGCGTGGTTCACGATCCGCGGAGCTTCATTCCTTGCCGCGGGCGCGGTCGGTGTTCTCGCCGGGCTCACCATCGGCAGCGAAGCGATGACCAGTGTCGGCGCATTGCTGATCTGCCTGCCGCTGTTCTCGGCGATGACCGCGCGCCGGGCCCGCTATCAGCTCCGCTGCCAGCGCCAGATCAGCCCGCCGCGGGTCGCGCCTGGCCAGCCAGCGCTGGTGACCCTGCGGCTGGAGAACATCAGCCGGATCTCCACCGGGCTGCTGCTCGCCGAGGACACGATCCCGTACTCGCTGGGCACCCGGCCCAGGTACGTGCTGAACGGCATCGAGCGGGGCGGCTCCCGCGAGGTCAGCTACCAGCTCCGTTCTGACCTGCGCGGCAAGTTCGGAATCGGGCCGCTGCAGATCAGGATCGCCGATGTCTTCGGCCTGGTGGAGCTGACCGCGACCTTCGCCGCGCAGAGCACGCTCACGGTGACGCCCAAGGTCGTGCCGCTGATCAGCGCCTCCACGACTGGCAGCTGGTCAAGCGACGGCGACGGCAGGACCCGGATGACCGCGGCCGCTGGCGACGACGATGTGATCCCGCGCGCGTACCGCGCTGGCGACGAGCTCCGCCGCGTGCACTGGCGATCGACCGCCAGGTACGGCGAGCTTATGGTGCGCCGCGAGGAGCAGCGCTGGCAGGATCGCGCGGTGCTGATCCTGGACACCAGGCGCGCGGCCCACGGCGGCGCGGGCCCGAACTCGTCCTTCGAGTTCGCCGTCAGCGCCGTCGCCTCGATCGGCGTGCACCTGGCGCGCGCCGGTCTTGACGGGCACCTGCTCACCGACGCCGGGCCGCTGGCCGGCTCGGCGATGTTCGAGGATGTGCTGCTCGACGCGCTGTCCGTGGTCATCCAGTCGCGCAATCATGACTTCACCAGGACAACCGCCGCGCTGAGCACCATCGAAGGCGGCCTGCTTGTCCTGGTCGCCGGGCGGCTCTCCGCCGATACCGCCAGGGAGATCGCGGCCGCCAGGCGGGACGGGCGGCAGGGAATCGCGCTGCTGCTCGCCGGCTCCACCTGGGACGGCCAGCCAGCGGCCAACGGCCAGCAGCCAGCGCGGGCACAGCAGGGCACGCAGAGCCCAGGGCACCCCAGGTTCGCGGAAACCGAGGGCGCCGAGACTGTGCTGCGAGCCGCTGGCTGGCGGGTGATCAGCGTCGGCGCGAGCACGTCGCTGGCCGCAGCGTGGCAGCAGCTGCCCAGGTACGGCAGCGTTTCGGCGCCGCTCGGCCAGCCTGGGGCGGATGGAGTGGCTACGCGATGAATTTCCGGCTGACGCTGGCCGCCGCGACGGCGGTTATCCTGGCGTCGATCTCTGAGTTCTCGATCATCAGCGGCGCGGCATGGCTCGCTATCGCCTGCGGCGCGGCGGCCGTGGTCGCCCTGGCCGGAACGCTGACCAGGCTCGGCGGGGTTCCCGCGGCGGCCGGGGCCGCGCTGCTCGCCGCGGCCGCTTCGGTTCCGTTGTTCGAATCCCGTTCGCCGTACCTGATCGCGGCCGGCCTGGTGATCGTGGCCGGGTGCGCCGCGAGCGCGTCGCCGCTCCGCCTGCTGCCCGCCTTCGCCAGCTTGGTGACATACCTTGGCGCGCTGCTGCTGTACCTGAATGCGCTGCTGGCCGGGTCGCTGTCGGCGGCCAGGCTGGTGCCCACGATCGCGTCGCTGCGGCACCTGGTCACGCTGGCAAGCAACGCGACCGCCCTCTCGAAGCTGCCGCCGCCGGTGAGCGACACCCGCGGAGTGCAGCTGCTCGCGGCAGCAAGCATCGGGCTGGCCGCGATCGTCGTCGACATCATCGCCGTCCGGCTGCGCCGGCCGGCCATCGCCGGGCTGCCGCTGCTCGTGCTATTCATGGCGCCGATCACGACTGCGGCCAAGCGCGGTGGCGTCGGCGGCGCCTTCACCTTCCTGGTGGCCGCCGTCGGCTACCTGGCGCTGCTGTCCGCCGACGGCAGGGACCGGCTGCGCGGCTGGGGCCGGGTGGTGACGGTATGGCACTACTCGGGTGAGGACGACAGGCTCGGCGGTGCGGAGGTGGGCGCGCTGGCTGCCACCGGCCGGCGGATCGGCCTGGCAGCGGTGTGCATGGCGCTTGTCGTGCCGCTGATCCTACCGAACGTGCATGTCAGGCAGCTCTTCCATGGCGGCTCCGGCGCAGGCACCCGCCCGCTCGAGGTGCGGCTGCCTGACCCGGTCGACCAGTTGCGCGGCCTGATCAGCAAGGGCAGCAACGCGCCGGTGCTGACCTACCGGACAAGCGCCGTCGATCGTGGCGCGACGTTCCAGCCATCGGCGCAGTATCTGCCGGTGTACGTGCTCAACTACGATTCGGCGACCACCAGCTGGCAGCTGATCAAGCCGGATCCGAGCAGCCCAGTCACCGCCGCCAACCTGCTGCCAGCGCCGGGCATGACGGCTGGCACGCCAGCGATCCTGACCAGGACGACGGTCAAGTTGGGCGCGGTGAACGGCTATTCGTGGCCGATCTTCTTCCTTCCGGTTCCCTATTTCCCGACCGCGCTCACGATTCCCGGCTCCTGGCGTGAGTCCAACGGGACGCTGATGATCTTTTCCGGCCAGGGCGACCGGGCCGGGCTGAGCTACACGGTGACCAGCGAGAATCCTGACCCCACGCCCGCGATGCTGCAGATCCCCCAGCATGTTCCCGCTGCCACTAAGGAGTCGTACGCCGGATTCGACTCGCCGGTCACCGGCAAGCTGCGGGCGATCGCGCAGCAGATCACCGGTGCCAAGCAGGACGCGTTCAGCAAGGCGGTGGCGCTGGAGAACTGGTTCCAGTCGGGCCGCTTCAGGTACACCCTGCAGTCGACCGTGTCGGATACCCCGGCCGGGCTGCTGCGGTTCCTGACCACGAACCGGCAGGGTTTCTGCCAGCAGTTCGCGTTCGCGATGGCGGTGCTCGCCAGGCTTGCGGGCATTCCGTCCAGGGTCGCCATCGGCTACACGGCGGGCCGCCAGCGCGCCGACAATAGCTGGGTCGTGACGACCAACGATGCGCATGCCTGGCCAGAGCTGTATTTCCAGAACGTGGGCTGGGTACGGTTCGAGCCGACCCCTGGCGGCTCGGAAGGTCAGGGCACGGCGGTGCTGCCGCCGTGGGTGACCGCGAGCCAGCGCGACGGCCAGAAGCCAGGGACCGGCCCTGGCTCGGTCGTGCCGAACCCGTCCTCGTCGGCTGGAGCCGGCGGGCAGGTCAGGCCGGCGCACGTCACCGGGCCGGACGCCGGCAACCCGGGGCCCGCGCTGGCCCCGCCACCGCGGCCGGCCAGCAAGCTGCCGCTGCTGCTGATCATCGCGGCGGTTCTGCTGCTCGGCGCCGCGGCGCCAGGAATGGTCAGGTTGCTGGTCAGGCGCAGGCGCTGGCATGCCGCATCGTCAGACGCCGGGCAGGCCCAGGTGGCTTGGCGGGAAGTCTGCGACGATCTTGACGACTTCGGGCTTACCTGCCGAGCCAGCGAGTCGCCGCGCGCGGTCGCCAGGCGGGTCTGCGCGGCCGTGCCGCCCGATGATCCGGCCAGGAGCGCCGCCGGCCGGATCGCCACCGCGGTAGAACAGGCACGGTACTCGGAGGCGCCCGCGCCAGCCGGGCCGCTCCGCGCCGATGTCACGCTCGTCCGCCGCAGCCTGGCCAGGAACGTGAGCCTGGCCGTCAGATGGCGGGCCAGGCTGTTCCCGGCATCCACGCTCGGCCCGGCGCGATCGGCGCTGCGGCAGGCGCTCGGACTGCTCGCCGGCTGGGTCCCGTCCGCGGCGGACGGTACCGTACCGGAGAACGCGGCCAGCTGACGGCCGCAATCAATCCGGCGACCGGCCGCGATTAATAGGGAGATCAGAACCCGGTCTAGTTGCCGCGGCCCTCCTGGCGGCGGCGCCAGCGCTCCTCGAGCCGCTCGCTCAGTCCCGGCCGGCCTTGGCCTGATCTCTTGCCGCGGCGCCTGTCCCGTCCGCGCCGGTCCTTGGTAGCGACCCGGCCGGTGATGATTCCGTTCATGCGGCGATAGCTGATGGCCGCCCAGTAGCACGATGCGAGCATGACAACGAAGCCGATAACGCTGATCACGATGTATGTGGACGCCACGCCGACTGGCAGCAATGCGACACCGATGGCGAATCCGATCACCGCATAGATGACCCGGCGCTTGTAATGCACCTGCGGATCAGCCGCGCGAACCGCCCTGACGAACCGCGGGTGCTCGGCATAGAGCGCCTGCTCGATCTGCTCGAGCTGGCGCTGCTCGTGCTCGGAAAGCGGCACGGTGCCTCCATATGACTCGCACTGGCCAGGCTGAGTGAACCGCCGGACGGCCTGGCTATCCACCAGAATACGAGCGTCAGCGCGTTCTGTGGAAGGGGACGTTGCAGCTCGCCCCAACCACCTGCCGAAGATCTGACCGCACCGGCGCCGCGGCCGGCCCAAGCGTACCTCTGGCACTTCACGCAACGCGCTTCGCAGACCAGGAAATTTCGCTCTGGCGGCCCGGCCCGCGTCTTCTCCTTGCCTGGCCGGGTTTGGAATCTAATGTGGCGCTTCGCCCGGCGGGATCAGCGATCCCGGCCGGACGGCGTCCGTGCCGAACCGGCGGGCGATCCGGTCGATCGCGCTCTCCGCATCCCGCCAGGCGTCGGGCTGCTCGCCGAGCGCCAGCTGGGTACCGCTGGTCCAAGCCGGCGTCATCCCGGCCGCTCGCACGCCTACCAGCCGGAGCTTCGTGCCCGAACTCAATCCAGACGCGGCGAACAGCTCGCAGGCGGTGACGTAGATCTTCTGTGCCACATCGGTCGGCTCGGCGAGCGTGCGAGAGCGGGTGATCGTGCTGAAATCCGCCCTGCGCAGCTTGATCGAGATCGTCCGCGCCGCGCAGTCGGCCGCGCGCAGGCCGCGCGCCGTCCGCCCGGACAGCCGCAGCAGTTCCCGCCGGATCAGGTCGGGATCGCCGATGTCAACGGCGAAGGTCTCCTCAGCGCCGATGCTCTTCTCGTGCACGTCCGCAGTCACCCGCCGGTCGTCACGGCCCCAGGCGAGGGCCGACAGATGCGCGGCGGCCGCGCGCCCGAGCTCGCGCTCCAGCGTCGCCGCCGGGGCACTCGCCAGGTCGGCCACGGTATGCAGGCCAAGCCTGGCAAGCACCTTGCCGGTCCGCTCTCCGACCCCCCACAGCGCCGACACAGGAAGCGGATGCAGGAAGCCAAGCACCCCGTCGGCGGGGATGACGAGCAGGCCATCGGGCTTGCACTGTACCGAGGCGAGCTTGGCGACGAACTTGGTGGTGGCCACCCCGACCGAACAGGTGATGCTCAGCTGCTCGCGGACCTGGCGCCGGATCAGCTGTCCGATCGTGGCCGGCCCGCCAAGCCTGCGGACCGCGCCGGACACATCGAGAAACGCCTCATCCAGCGACAGCGGTTCCACCTCGGGAGTGACGGCACGGAAGATCGCCATCACCTCACGCGAGGCAGCGCTGTACTGATCGTGCCTGGGCGGGATGAATACCGCGTGCGGGCACAGCCGGCGGGCCCGGCCGACCGGCATTGCCGACCGCACCCCGAACGCGCGAGCGGCGTAGTTGGCGGAGAGCACGACGCCGCGCCCGCCGGTGTGGCCGACGACAACCGGGCGGCTGGCCACCTCGGGCCGGTCCCTGATCTCCACGCTCGCGTAGAAGGCGTCCATGTCGATGTGCAGGACGTGGCATCCCGCATCGTCGGGGAAGACATCCCCGTCGGGCGGGCCTTTCCCAGCACCCATCGCGCCTCCCTGCCCGCGGCGCCGACACCAGCCAGACTGTATCGCCGCGCACCGACAGCCAGGCTAGGACCCGGCCCCAGGGTCCGCCGCCGAATCGCTGACCAGCGCGGCCTTGTCTGCCAGCAGGCGGGCGAGTAGCCCGTTGATGAACGAAGGCGAGGAGTCGGTGGAAAGGTCACCTGCCAGCAGCACTGCCTCGCTGATCGCGACCGCGCCGGGCACGTCGGCGGCCCACAGCAGCTCGAACGCGCCGATCCGCAGGATGTTCCTGTCCACGGCCGGCATCCGCGCTAGGGTCCAGGCCACCGAGTAGTCGCCGAGCAGCTGGTCAATGCGCTCCCGATGCGCCTGCACGCCCCTGACCAGCTCGGCGGCATACGCCGAGACCGGCGGCGATGCCCGGGTCATCCGGTCAGCGAGCACGGTCAGCGGAGACTCGCCCCGGATGTCCGCCTCGTACAATATGTCGAGTGCCCGCTTGCGAGCCTTACCGCGCGCCGACATCGCCGTCCAGGCCAGAACCGCTGCCGGTGCCGCGTACCTGGCCGGCTGCGGAACCGCCGGCCCCGCCCGCGCTGCTCACGCGCGGCCGAGGTAATCGCCGGTCCTGGTATCCACCCTGACCTTCGCGCCGGTGGTGATGAACAGCGGGACCTGGACCTGCGCGCCGGTCTCCAGCGTCGCCGGCTTCGTGCCACCGGTCGACCGGTCGCCCTGCAAGCCGGGATCGGTCTGGCTGACGGTCAGCTCCACCGCGGCCGGGAGCTCAACGTACAAGGCGACGCCCTCGTTGAACGCGACCGTGACCGTCTGCTCCTCAAGCAGGTAGTCCGCCGCGCCGCCGACCGTGGCGGCCGGGATCCGCGGCTGGTCGTAGTCCTGCATGTCCATGAAGACGAAGTCTTCGCCCTCGCGGTACAGGTACTGCATTTCCCGCTTGTCCACGCTCGCGACGTCGACCTTCACGCCGGCATTGAACGTGCGGTCGACAACCTTGCCTGACAGCACGTTCTTCAGCTTCGTCCGCACGAACGCGCCGCCCTTGCCCGGCTTGACGTGCTGGAACTCCACCACGTTCCAGAGCTGGCCGTCGATGCGCAAGGTCATGCCGTTCTTCAGGTCGTTCGTGGTGGCCACGTCAGTCTCGTCTCCCGCGGGCGATCCGAACCGCCGCCCTGCCTCACAGGACGAGCAGCTCCCTGGTGATGGTGGTGAGCAGCTGGGCCGACCCGGCCGCGCCGACTCCCGCGCGGACCACGAGCGTGTCCTCGATGCGGACGCCGCCTGCGCCGGGCAGGTAGATCCCCGGCTCGATGGTAATGGGGACCCGGTCCCCGAGTGTACCTGGCTTTCTGGCGCCGATTAACGGCGCCTCGTGGATCTCCAGGCCGACGCCATGCCCGAGCCCGTGGGAGAAATGGCCGCCGTGCCCGGCGTCAGAAATCATCACTCTCGCCGCGTTGTCGACATCCGCCACCGGCTGCCCGGCCCGCGCCGACGCGACGCCCGCCGCCTGCGCGGCCTCCACCAGCTGGTAGATCTCCAGCTGCCATCCGGCGGGCCGGCCGATGGCCACTGTCCTGGTCATGTCGGCGTGATAGCCGCCGAACCGCGCGCCGCAGTCGATGGTCACCAGGTCGCCGGCCGTGAACTCGCGGTTGCCAGGCCCATGATGCGGGATGGCACCGTTCGGCCCGCTCGCGACGATGGTGTCGAATGCCAGCGCCTCGGCTCCGAGATCGATCATCGCCCGCTCGAGCACGACGGCGAGGGCGCGCTCGGTCATCTCCGGCCTGAGCTGGCTGATCGCGACCGAGAACGCCTCGCAGGTGATCGCGCAGGCACGCTCGAGCAACCCGATTTCCGACTCGTCCTTGACCATGCGCAGTTCCTCGACGACCCGGCCGAGCGGGACGAGCTCCAGGCTGCCGCCGTCCAGCGCGGTCAGGGCCTGATGGCGTTCGACCGTCATCTCGTGCGCCTCGAACGCGAGCTTGCGGTACCCGGCGCTGACGGCCCTGCGGGCCAGCGTGGGCTCGATCAGCTGGTCAACCAGGAGTTCGGCGTCAGCGCAGTCCCGCCTCGCCGTACCCGCGTACCGCGAGTCCGTGGCCAGCACAACCGCGCCGTCCACAGGTAGCAGCACGGCCGCGTGCGAGCTGACCAGCCCGGTGAGGTACCGGACGTTGGCCCGGCTGGTGACCAGCGCAGCGGCGGCGCCGAGCGCCGCGATCTGCTGTTGCACCGCCGCGCGCCGCACCGCGTGAATCTCAGCCATTCCCTGACTGTACGCCCGATCGCTTTGTACGGGTTAGATGCATTCGCTGGTAATTGCGCGGCTTCGCGGCTACTCAGCGTGCGGGATGTCACGGTCGGGACCCTGGTCGTCGCCGATGATGACTCCGCCGCCACGGCTCCAGGTCAGGTACCGCCAGGACAGGTTGACCAGGGCGGAGATCCGGTTACGGCCGCCGAGCAGTGTGATCAGGTGCAGGGCCAGCCAGGCCAGCCAGGCGATCGTGCCGCGGAACCTGATCCCGCTCGGCAGGTCGACGACCGCGGACCGGTGCCCGATCGTCGCCATGATCCCCTTGTCCTTGTAGCGCATCGGCGTGGTCGGCTGCCCGCCGAGCAGCCGGACGATCTGCGCCGCCGCGTGCTTGCCCCCCTGGATGGCCGGCTGGGCCAGCTGCGGCAGCGGCCGCTCGTCGATGACCCCGAGGTCACCGATGGCGAAGATCCGGTCCTGGCCCACCACGCGCAGATCCGCACCGGTTCGCAGCCGGCCGCCCCGGCCGACTGGCAGGCCAAGGCCGGCCACCCAGGCGGCCGCGCTGACCCCGGCCGCCCAGATCGTGATGTCGCTGGGCAGGACCTCGCCATCAGCGAGCAGGACCTGGTCGGCCCTGATCTCCTTGATCGAGGTATCCAGGCTGACGTCGACGCCGCGGGCCAACAACTCGGTCCGTGCATAGCCGCGCAGCTTGGCATGGAACGGGCCGAGCAGTTCCGGTGCCATCTCGATCAGCCTGACCCGCATCCTGGCCGACGGCAGCTCGGGAAACGCTGCCGGGAGCGCGATGTTGCGCAGTTCGGCCAGCGTGCCGGCCATCTCGACGCCGGTCGCGCCGCCGCCCACCACCGTGATGTCAAGCTCCCGGTCAGCACCGACCTGGCTGCGCTGCTCAAGCGCGGCCATCACGTGGTCGCGCAGCACGATGGCGTCGCGGCGGGTGTACAGGCTGAGGCTGTGCTCGACCGCTCCGGTCACGCCGTAGAACGCCGCACCGACGCCGGCGGCCAGGATCAGGTAGTCATATTCGCGCGTGCTGCCATCGGCGAGCCGGATCCGCCGGGCGCCGGGGTCGACGCCGGCCAGCTGGCCCTTGACGAAGCGCGCCTTCGCCTGCCTCGCCGCCGTCCACAGCGGGTACGCGACATCGGCCGAGGTCAGCCCGGCCGTCGCCACCTGGTACAGCAGCGGCTGGAAGGTGCTGTACACATTGCGGTCCACCAGCGTGAGGTCCAGCTGCCTGCGGCGCAGTGCGTGCAGCGCGGACAGGCCGCCGAAGCCGCCCCCGACCACCACCACGCGGGGGGCAGGTGACCGCTGCGGCTGCCTGCCCGTCATCAGGCTGTCACCCGGCGATGTCCTTGATCTGCTCGATGAGGCCAACCCGCTCTTCGTGGGTGGCGCCGAGCGGTCCCACGTTCAGCGTGGTCACCCCGGCTTCCTTCATCGCGGCCACGCGCTCGGCCACCATCGAGCGTGGGCCGATCAGCGAGATGCCCTCGAGCAGCGACTGCGGGACGAGGGCTGCCGCCTCGTCCTTGCGCCCGGACAGGTAGGCGTCCTGAATCGCCAGCGCCTCATCGGGATAGCCGTAGGCGGCCGCCAGCCTGGTGTAGAAGTTCTGGCCGCGGGCGCCCATCCCGCCGATGTACAGCGCGAGCACCGGCCGGCCCAGCCCGAGCATGCCGCCGACGTCGTCGCCGATCGCGAGCATGGCCTGCACCACCACGTCAAGCTGGCCGAGCGAGGCATCGCGCTTGGCCAGGCCGGCCGCCACCGGCGCTCCCCACACCTGCTGCGCCTTCTCGGCGAAGTAGAAGATCGGCTGCCAGCCCTCAGCGAGCTCCGCTGCCATCTCCACGTTCTTCGGCCCGATGGCGGCGACGATGATCGGGATCCGCTCCCTGATCGGATGGTTGATCAGCTTGAGCGCCTTGCCGAGCCCGGTGCCCTGCTCGGGCGGCAGCGGGATGGTGTAGTACTTGCCGTCGTAGGTCAGCCGTTCGCGCCGCCAGACGGCGCGGCAGATCTCGATGGTCTCGCGCATCCGGCCTACCGGCGCGTCATAGGGGACTCCGTGCCAGCCTTCGATCACCTGCGGTCCCGACGCGCCGAGGCCGAGGGTGAACCGTCCGCCGGAGACGTAGTCAAGCCCCGCGGCGGTCATCGCGGTCAGCGTGGGCGTCCTGGTGTACAGCTGCATGATTCCCGAGGCCAGCTCGAGCCGCTCGGTCCTGGCCGCGATGAAGCCAAGCTGGCTGACGGCGTCATAGCTGTACGCCTCGGGCACGAAGACGATATCCAGGCCGGCCTTCTCGTAGTCGGCAAGCTCGGCCACCGTCTCGGTGAATCCGCCGGCGTAGTTCAATGACATCCCGATGCGCATGGCGTGCGGAGACCTTTCCTGGCGGCTCAGACTCATGCATCGTAACCGCCGGGGATCCGGTGGCCCTATCCGGCAAGCAGCGCGGCCACCGCCCGCAGCGCCAGCTGATAGGAAAGGAAGCCGAAGCCCGCAACCGTCCCGTCGGCGACCGCGGCGACAACCGACCGGTGCCGGAACGTCTCCCTGGCCGCCGGGTTCGACAGGTGCACCTCGACCAGCGGCGCGGTCCGCGCTGCCAGCGCATCGGTGAGCGCGTAGGAGTAGTGGGTAAATGCCGCCGGGTTGAGCACGATCGGTAGCCGCCGGTCCGCGGCCTCGTGCACCCAGGCGAGCAGTTCGGCCTCGTCGTCGGTCTGCCGGAAGTCGACCGCGAGGTCAAGCTCGGCGGCGGTGGCCGCGCACGCGGCCGCCAGCTCCTCGATCGTCGCCGTCCCGTAGATGTCCGGCTGCCGGGTACCGAGCCTGGACAGGTTGGGCCCGTTGAGCACGAGCACGATCCGCACTAGCTCACCTCCGCGAATGCCTGCTCCAGCAGGTCTTCGGGCGGGTCAGCCAAGATCGACGGCCTGGCCAGGCCGTCAAGAACGACCAGCCTGAGCCGCTGGCCCCTGGTTTTCTTATCGACTGCCATCGCCTCCCGCAGCCGCGGCCAGCAGCCGCCCGGGTACCTGGTGGGCAGGCCAACGGCGGCCAGCATCTCGCCGTGCAAGCGCGCGGTCACCGCGTCCAGCCTGCCGGCCAGCCTGGCCACGGCTGCGGCGAACATCATGCCGACCGCGACCGCCTCGCCGTGCCTGATCTGATAATCCTCGGCAAGCTCGATGGCGTGGCCGAGCGTGTGACCGTAGTTGAGCATCTCCCGCTGCCCGGCCTCGCGCAGGTCGGCCGTCACCACCGTGGCTTTCATGCCGATCGCCCGCTCGACAAGCTCGCGCTCGTGCGGTCCCCCTGGCGCGGCAGCGGCAGCCGGGTCGGCCTTGACCAGGTCGAGTATCACCGGGTCGGCAATGAACCCTGCCTTGATCACCTCGGCCAGGCCGCTCACGTACTCGCGGCCTGGCAGGGTGGTCAGAGCGGCCAGGTCGGCGAGCACCCCGGCCGGCGGATAGAAGGCGCCCACCAGGTTCTTGCCTGCCGCCGTGTTCACCGCGGTCTTGCCGCCGATCGCCGCGTCCACGATCGCCAGCAGCGTGGTCGGCACGTGCACCACCGGCACGCCGCGGAGCCAGGTCGCGGCGACGAAGCCGGCCAGGTCGGTGACCGCGCCGCCGCCGAGGCCGACGATGACGTCCTCGCGGGAGGCACGGTGCGCGGCCAGCCGCGCCCACAGCGCGACCGCCACGCCGATGTCCTTGGCCGCCTCGCCGGCCGGCACCGGCTCGGCCCATACGATGTAGCCGGCCTGGCCGAGCGCGCCAGCGGCCTGGCGCGCCAGCAGGTCAAGGCCCTGCGGATGGATGATGACCACCGTCCGCGCCCGCTGGCCGATCAGTACGGGCAGTTCCCCGCCGATCCCGGTGCCGACGATCACCTGGTAGGGCCGCTCGCCGCCGACCTCGATCACAGATGCCGTCATCGCGGGCCGCTGCGCTCGGCCAGCTCGGCAGCGACCTGGCTCGCCACCTGCTCGGCGGTCTTGTCGTCGGTGCCGACGGTCATCCAGGCGAGCTTGGCGTACACCGGCAGGCGCTGCTCAAGCAGCGCCCTGAGCGTCGCCCTCGGGTTGCCGATCAGCAGCGGGCGCGCCTGCCCGAGCCCGACCCGCTTGGCCGCCGCAGCGAAGCCGGTCTCCAGGTACACCACGGGCTGCCCGGCCAGCAGTTGCTGCGTCAGCGGATCTAGCACCGCGCCGCCCCCCACCGCGACCACGCCATCGGCGGCGGCCAGCGCCCGCGCGGTGGCCGCCCGCTCGAGCTCGCGGAAGGCAGGCTCGCCGTCCTCGATGAAGACATCGCTGACCGGCTTGCCCGCCGTCGCCTCGACTTCGGCGTCGGTGTCGGTGAAGGTCACGCAGAGCGCGGCCGCGAGCAGGGCGCCGACCGTGGACTTGCCGGCCCCTGGCGGCCCGATCAGGATGGCCACCGGTGCCGGGCGCTGCCCGGTCATGACGACGGCTCGGTCATCGGATCACCAGCGTTTCCAGGTAGCCATTGAGGTTGCGCGCGGTCTCGGCGACGCTGTCGCCGCCGAACTTCTCCAGCGCGGCGTCGGCGAGCACCAGGGCGGCCATCGCCTCGGCGACGATGCCTGCGGCAGGAACGGCCGTCACATCGCTGCGCTGGTTGATCGCCCTGGCAGGCTCGCCGGTGCGCACATCCACCGTCGAGAGCGCCCGCGGAACGGTCGAGATCGGCTTCATCGCCGCCCGCAGCCTGACCAGGGCACCGGTGCTCATGCCGCCCTCGATGCCGCCTGACCGGTTGGTCGCGCGGCGGATCCCGTTGGCTCCAGGCTCGATCTCGTCATGCGCCGCCGAGCCACGACGGCGAGCGGAGGCGAAGCCATCGCCGATCTCCACCCCCTTGATCGCGTGAACGCTCATCAGCGCCCCGGCCAGCCGACCGTCCAGCCTGCGGTCCCAGTGCACGTGGCTGCCGAGGCCGGGCGGCAGGCCGTGCACCACCACCTCGATCACCCCGCCGAGCGTGTCGCCAGCCTTGCGCGCTGCATCGATCTCGGCGACCATCGCCGCACTGGCCGCGGCATCACAGCAGCGCACCGGATCGGCGTCGATGGCGGCCTGGTCAAGCGGCCCCGGCACGACGCCGCCGGGGGCGGCCGCCGCGCCGATGGCGACGACATGGCTGAGGATGCTGATGCCGACGGCCTGGCCCAGGAATCTCCTGGCCAGCTCGCCGAGCGCCACCCGCGCGGCGGTCTCCCGCGCGCTGGCCCGCTCCAGGATCGGCCTGGCGTCGTCGTAGTGGTACTTCTGCATCCCGGCCAGGTCGGCGTGCCCGGGACGCGGCCTGGTCAGCGGCTCGTTCCTCGCCTGGCCGGCCAGCTCGGCGCCGGGGACAGGATCGGGCGACATGACCGTGGTCCATTTCGGCCACTCCGAGTTGGCGACCCTGATGGCTACCGGACCGCCGAGCGTGCGGCCATGCCTGACCCCGCCGGTGATCTCGGCCTCGTCCTGCTCGAATTGCATCCTGGCACCCCGGCCATATCCGGCCCGGCGCCTGCCCAGCGCAGCGGTGAGGTCGGCGGTCGTGATCTCGACCCCGGCGGGGACGCCCTCGCAGACAGCAACCAGCGCGATGCCATGCGATTCCCCGGCGGTCAGCCAGCGCAGCATGGGCTCGATCTTGCCACGGCATGCCGCGCAAGCCGCCAGGCGCCCGCCTTCGGCGTGGCCAGCGGCCGGGCAGCCGTAGCGGGCTTGACCCGCCTCAGCCGGCCGTGATTGCGATCGCTATGCCGCGCCGCAGCCGGACCCCGAGCCTGGCCATGATCGCATCGCCTACCCGGCAGGCCAGGCCGTCGACGTCGCGGTGCGCCTTGCCGGGCGCGAGAACCAGGCCGATCATCAGGTCGTGCCCGCCGTCGCCTGGACCGAGCCGGAAGCCGCGCACGGTAAGTTCGCCGGCCAGCACGGCGACGACGGCCTGCTGCACATCGGGATCGTCCTGCGGCAGCGGCACCGCCGCGCCGTTGGCCAGCGCCGCCAGCCTGGCGCCCTCGACGGCAAGCGGTACCGGGCCGGCCACGTCGATCACCACCGCGGCCGAGTCGCTGACGGCTGCCTGCCAGACCTGGCTGGCAGCGACCGGTACCGGGCGGGCGGCTTGCCGCCAGCGCCGCAGCGAGTCCAGGCAGGTGAACGCGGGCACCGCGCGCCTGCCATCCAGCCCGATCAGGGTGGGCATCGCCATCTCGGTGGACGTCTTCGCGCGTCCAGCCGCGTCCGCCTGCCACGCGGCCGCGGTGCCACCTGGTCCGCGGGTCGCCTGAACCTCGCCCCGCCGATCGGATTGCCCCGTCGGCACAGCCACGACCGGCACCAGCAGCCGCCGGCCCGCCAGGGCCATCAGCGCGGCATGCTCGCCGCCTGACCCGGCAGCGAACGCCCCGAGCGCGGCGGCGGCGAGCGGATCGGCCGAGCCGTCATCGCCGCGGAAGGCGGGGTCGCCGCCGCTGATCCCCAGCACAGGGCCACTGTAGTTCGGCGGCATCAGGGCAGTTCTGGCAGGACGGCCGTCCTGCGGGTATTCCGGCCTCTTAATCTAGTCGCGGCACCGCAGACGGATCTGCCGCTAGTACTCTGGCGCCCGAGGCTGTTTCGTCCTTGAGCGAAAGCCGGGGACGTGACGTGCGAGAAGTAAGTCTCATGGAACCGCATCAAGGTCTGATCACAGGGGGACGTGTGCGGCACACCCATCAGGCCCCGCTGGCCATCGAGGCAGGCACGCTGATGCAGAAAGCGCTCCCGCCGCGACTGGTCGAGCCGTACCTGACCGGCCGCCGCGCGGTGATCGCGGGATACGTCTACCGGGCCTATGACTGCTCCTTCACCGACCCAGCGGACTTTTACGCAGCCCTGGACCTGGGATACGAGGGATCGGAGTTCCGGCCGGACATGCCCGAACTGTATGTCCTGCGCTGGATGGCCACAGCGACCGATGTCTACCAGGTTCCTTACTCGGCGGACCGGGGCGGTGACTGGACGGGCAAGCCGCCGTTCACCGGCACCGGCTACACATCCTGGCCAGCCCGCGCCATTCCCGAGTTCTACGTCGACCTGATGTCCATCCCGGTGGGCGCCGAAATGTACCGGATCGTGCCGGGGAACGCGGAGTTCATCGCCCGTTATGACGGACAGGTCTGGCTCCGTCCTGCCGAGGGGATCTGAGGCCATGCGATACCGACTGCTTGCCAGCTACCAGGGCGCGCCCTACGAGGCGGGCGTCGGCCCGACGGATGCCGATGTCGTGCTGTTCGCCGCCTGCCCGCCGCCAGAGGAACTCGGATTCGAGCCGGCCACCGGCCACTGGCGCAAGCAGGTGCGTCTGCCTGATGTACAGACCCTGCACGAGTCCAGGCCGGTCGGGATCTTCCGCGGCGAGCGTTGCATCGTTCTTGACGATCTCGGGGACCGGCTGCACATCGTCTACCTCGGACACGACGCGTACCGGGCCGAGCAGATCGGCTATTGGGAAGTCGACCGGGGGGTATTCGAGCTGATCACCCCCAGGCACGAGGTCACCGAGATCGTGGAGCAGCGGCTGGCCTTCCCGCATCGCGAAGATGGCGGTTGGCAGGCCGCCGACGGGCATCAGCCACCCGTGCATCAGGCGGCCGATCAGCCTGCCGATTACGCCAAGGTAACCGGGTATCAGGCGGGCGCCAGCTACGGCACGGCCAGTTACCCGACGCCAGCCGGTGCCGACGGAGCGGGACCTACCCCGGGGGTGGAAGCCGATCACGGGACGAGCTACCCAGGCCAGGCGCAAGATGCGCCGGACCTGGCGGCCGACCGAGCGCAAGTCCGCCAGCCGCGCGATCCGGCAGCCCAGCGGCCCGCAGCGACCCGGACTGGCCCGCCCGATCACGCCGGCCCGCGGCCAGCCGAACCCGGTCAGGGCACCGGAACCTATCCCGCGCGGCCGCCTGTGCCCGTGGCACACCTACCAGGTCCTGGCAGGGACGCCCATGCCGCCGCCCTTGGCCCAGCAGGAACGGCGGGCTTCGACCAGCCGCTGCCCGGTATGCCCCATGGCCACCCGGCAGGCCCTGCGGCGGCTGGCCCATCCGGTGCCTTCGCCGGGCCAGGGCCAGTTCCCGCGCCCGCCGGCCTGGCCAGGGATCGCTCCGCTGGACCGGCGTCCCCCGGCTCTGCTGAGGCGCAGGCGGCAGGTCAGGCAGCGGCCGACTACCTGAGCACCGACCTGCCCGGCGTCGCGCTGCCGATGATGGACGAGCCGCCGTTGCCGCTTGAAGCCCAGGCGCTCCGTGCCGCGCACCGCCGGGAGCACGCTGACCACCCAACGCCGCAGCCGCCGGTCCAGCGGCGGGAGATGCCTGCGGGAACCGCAGACCCGAAGGCCGGCCAGGCGGCGGCCGACGCGCCGCCACCAGGCCCGGCCGTAGCAGGCGCGCAGCCACCAGGCCCGGCCGTAGCAGGCGCGGCCGTAGCAGGCGCGCCGGCAGCCGCGCCGCAGGCGGTTGCTGGGGCCGTCGCGTCGCATGCCGCCGCGTTCCCCGCCGAACCGAACGCGGTCGCGCTGCCCGGCGGACCACCGGCGGCCGGACTCCCTGGCGAGCTGCTGACCGGTGCCGTGACCGGGCAGTCGCCGCGGGCCACGCTGCCGGCCGGATCGCAGCGAGCCGAGCCGCCGCCCGCGGACTCGCGCCGACGCGCCGAGGAGGCCGCCGGCCAGCGAGCCAGCCACGATCATGGCCAAGCCGCCGCCGCTGCGGGCGCCAGCTGGACGGGCGCGGCTCCGGCCACCCAGGCCGCCGTGCGGACGGGTGAGACCTCCCTACGGCCTGACTCAGCTCGCGGCGGCGTGCCGCCCGCAGCGCGTTCTGTGGAGGCCGTCGGCCAGCCAGGTGACGTAGCGCCAGCCGCCGCGCCGGGCCGTGCTCGCGTGGCTGTCCCGGCCACAGATACCGGTTCACCGCAGGCGTCCGTACTCCAGGCACCGCCGCCGCCGGAGCGGTTCGCACCGGACCATGCCCTGCCAGCGCAAGCCCTGCCAGCGCAAGCCCTGCCCGCACGGGACCTTCCAGCACTGGACCTGCGAGCGCGGGACCGATCCGCGCCAGACCACGCCCTGCCAGCAGAAGCCCTGCCCGCGCAAGCTCTGCTAGCACAAGCCCTGCCAGCACGGGACCTTCCAGCACGGGACCTGCCAGCACTGGACCTGCCCGCACGGGACCTTCCAGCACGGGACCTTCCAGCACTGGACCTGCGAGCGCGGGACCGATCCGCGCCAGATCATGCCCTGCCCGCACAAGTCCTGCCAGCACCGACCCTGCCAGCACAGGCCCTGCCAGCACAGACCCTGCCAGCACAGACCCTGCCAGCGCAGACCCTGCCAGCGCGGGACCGATCCGCACCAGACCACGCCCTGGCAGCCCAAGTCCAGCCAGCACTGAACCGGATCGCGCCAGACCAGGCCGTGCCAGCGCAAGCCCTGCCAGTACGCGATCTGTCGGCGCGGGACCGGCCCGCGCCAGACGCCGGTCCGGCCCAGCCGGGCCGGGCGCCATCCGTCCCGCCGACGGCAGCACAGCCGGCCGAGGCGCTCCATGCATGGCCGACCGAGACCCGGCCCGCATCACATGCGGCCGCGGCACACATGCCCGCTCCGCTCGCCGACCAGCGGGCGGCCCAGCCGAACACCGCCGCCTCCCCGCGGCAACACGGTCAGCAGGCAACCCGGGCAGCCGGGACCGCGCCGGCGCAGCCACCCGGCCACCAGGCCGACCGTGCCGCGACCGCCGCGGCGCCGCAGGCCCAGGACCAAGCCGAGCAGGCCACCGGCGAACCGGGCGCTCAGCCAACTGCCGTACCGCGCCGCCGCCGTGCGGCCAAGCGCCGGATGCCCACCCAGCGGATCTTTTCCGACCTGGCCAGCCAGGCCGCCATCCCGGCCACCGCGTACGCGGTCGGTGAGGATGTCGATGGCGCGATGTGCCTGATGCGAACCGGCGAGGGCTTCGAGGTGTTCAACTCGGCGGCGGGCGCGCGGCACGAGGTCCGGGTGTTCTCCGACGAGGAGTCCGCCTACTTCTACTTGTTCGGAGTGCTCGTCGCCGACGCGGTGCGCACCGGCGCCCTCGTCCCGCGCCAGTAGTGGCGGGCAGGACGCGGGCCATGACCGAGCTGACCGCCACCCCGGTGACGGGATCGCAGTACGACATCGAAGCCGGCGACTATCAGGCCACGGTCACCGAGCTTGGCGGGGGGCTGCGGCGGCTGACATTCCGCGGCCTGCCTGTGATCACCGGTTATCAGGCCGACGAGCTGCCCCCAGCGGCGGCCGGCCAGCTGCTCATACCCTGGCCGAACAGGATCGACGGCGGCAGGTACACCTTCGCCGGCGGTGACCTGCAGCTTGACCTGAGCGAGGCCGCCAGGGGCAACGCGATCCACGGCCTGACCAGGTGGGCCAACTGGCGGCCGCGCGAGCACCGGCCGGCCGAGATCACGCTGGCCCACGTGCTGCACGGTCGGCCGGGCTACCCGTTCTGCCTCGAATTGTCGGTCATGTACCGGCTGGCGGCCGCATCCGGCCTGCTGGTCACCGTCAGCGCGCGGAACGCGGGCTCACGGCCGGCGCCGTACGGGACCGGATCCCATCCGTACCTGATCGCCGGCCAGCCGCTGATCGATTCCTGCGAGCTTGAGCTGCCCGCGACGCGCTGGCTCCCGGTCGACGAGCGTGGCATACCCAGCGCCGAACCGCAGGACGTGACCGGCACGCCATACGACTTCCGCTCGCCGAGGCCGATCGGCCGCACCAGCCTGGATCACGCGCTCACGGGCCTTGTCAGGGATTCCGGCGGCCGGGCGTGGGCCAGGCTGGCCGGCCGCGACGTCCGGCTTGGCCTGTGGGCCGGGCCTGGCTATGACTGGCTTCAGGTGTTCTCCGGCGATGGCCTAGGTGCCGGGCACGACAGGCGCGCGCTTGCGATCGAGCCGATGACCTGCCCGCCCAACGCCTTCGCCAGCGGGAACGAGCTGATCACGCTGGCGCCGGCCGATGCCGTCTGGCATAGCTGGGGCATCGAGGTGCTCGGGGCCTGAGCGGCTGCTCACTCTCCGGCCACCAGGGCGGTGATCCTGCGCAGATCCTCTTCGGTATCCAGATCGTCAGGGCGGCCGGTATCCCCGCATTCCACCAAGGTGACCAGCTCGGCATGGGCACGCAGGTAGGGCCTGGCACCTGCGTCGCCGACCGCGGCGGCGGCCACCCGCGCCCAGTACGGCCTGGCGATCAGCACCGGATTGCGCGGCTGGCCGGCATAGCTGGCCACCACGATCTGCGCGCCGCCCGCGAACGCGGCGATCAGCCGCCTGACCGACTCTGGGCCGATCAGCGGCTGGTCGGCCAGCGCGATCACGGCGGCATCGGCCGACTCGGGCAGCGCGGCAAGCCCGGCCCTCAGCGAGGAACCCATTCCGGTACGCCAGTCGGGGTTGGCCACGCTGGTCACCCCTGGCAGCTCGACCGGCGCGGCTCCGGTGACCACGAGCACCGGGTCGGTCCCCCCCTCGCACAGCAGCCGGGCGCCGCGTGCGGCGAGCGGCTGGCCGGCTAGCTGGACCAGCGCCTTCGGCCGTCCAAGCCGGCGGCCCTCGCCCGCCGCAAGCAGGATGCCAGCCGCGCTCTTGCGGCTCAGGTCAGCCGTGGTGGATCCGACCCTCGGTGCTGGTCAGCGGCTGACCCGAGCCACCCCACCTGAGCTGGATCAGCTCTGCGGCGACGGCAACCGCGGTCTCCTCAGGTGTCCTGGCGCCCAGGTCGAGGCCGACCGGCGAGCGGAGCCTGGCGAGCTCGGCAGGCTCAAGCCCCGCCTCCCGCAGCCGGTCAAGCCGGTCTTCGTGGGTGCGCCTGCTGCCCATCGCGCCAATGTAGGCGGCCGGCCTGCGCAGCGCGATCTCTAGCACCGGCACGTCGAACTTGGGGTCGTGGGTCAGCACGCAGATCACGGTGCGCTCATCGGTGCTGATGCCTGCCAGGTACCTGTGCGGCCAGTCGGTGATCACCTCGTCAGCTTCCGGGAAGCGCGCCCTGGTCGCGAAGACCCCCCTGGCGTCGCAGACGGTGACCTGGTAGCCGAGGAACTTGCCGATCCTGGCGACCGCGGCGGCGAAGTCGATCGCGCCGAACACCAGCATCCTGGGCGGCGGCGCGAACGACTGGACGAACACCGAAAGCTCATCCCTGCGGCGTTCTCCCTGCGGGCCGTAGCGGCGCACCCCGGTCAGGCCCTGTGCCAGCATGCCGCGGGCGTCGTCATCGACGGCCTGATCCAGCCGGTCACCGCTGCCCAGCGTGCCCATCTGAGGCGGCTCGCCGCGATCGGCGCCCCAGATCACCCGCCTGGCGCCCACCTGGCCAGGGCCGGCGATGATCGTGGCGACCGCGACCGGCTCGCCGCTTGCGACCGCTGCCGCGATCTCCCTGAACTGCGGGTAGGTCTGCCTGCTGACCGGCTCGACCAGGATATCGATGATGCCCCCGCAGGTCAGGCCCACGCTGAACGCGTCGTCGTCGCTGACACCGTAACGCTGCAGCACCGCCTGGCCGGTGCCACGCACCTCGCCAGACAGCTCGTAGACGGCACCTTCGACGCAGCCGCCTGAGACGCTGCCGACCACCTCACCGCCGGCTGATACGGCAAGCGCCGCTCCTGGTTCCCGCGGCGCGCTGCTGAACGTCTGCACCACCGTCGCCAGCCCGAACGTCTCTCCGGCGGCCCACCACTTCTCGACCTGGTCCAGGATGTCTCGCACGGCCACCCACCAATCTCGCGTTACCCACAGTACGTCGCGGCCGGCCGGAATCAGTTCCGGCACCGCCAGTGACCGGCGTGGCTCGTACCGCTGCCGCGGCGCCCGGTCAGTTCGCTGGCTGGCCGCGGCCCCGGCGCTGACTCAGGTTGAAGAAAGCCACAAGCACCACTGCCAGATAGAGCACATAAACGACGGCTTGCAGCACGGTCGGGCTTTGCGCGTACCCGAAGAAGCTGTGCGCGAGGTCGCCGAGCAGGCTGTCCTCGCTGAGCACGCTGCCGGTATGCCACAGCGGGTGCAGCGCGACCGGCAGCCAGCCAAGTTCCTGCATGTTCTGCACCGCGTCGACGAGCAGGCCTGCCGCGAACACCATCAGCAGGGTGCCGACCACCGTGAACAGCCGCCCCACGTTGATCCGGTGTCCTAGCCGGTACATGAACGAGGCGATGGCAAGGGCGATCGCCAGGCCGATCATGCCGCCGAGCAGCAGGGTTGCCTGGTGCTTGGTGGAGAAGGCGATCGCCAGGGTGAACACCACGGTCTCGACGCCCTCTCGTCCCACCGCCTGGAAGCCCACCAGGGCCAGGCCGGTGCGCGCGCCCTTGCTCATCGCCATGTCGGCGCGGGATTGCAGTTCCGATTTCAGCATGCGCGCGTGCGAGCGCATCCAGAACGTCATATAGGTGAGGATGACCGCGGCAAGCAGGTAGGTCGCGGTCTCGAAGATCGTCTGTGCCCGCGATCCTGCATAGCTGCGGATGGTCAGGTAAGCGACGATCCCGCCGGTACCGGCCAGCACCAGCGCGGCCCCGACGCCAGCGTAGACATCCCTGAAGTACCGCCGCTGCCCGGTGCGGCTCAGATAGGCGAGCAAGATCGCCACGATCATGCTCGCCTCGACTCCCTCGCGCAAGAAGATTACGAGCGTGGCGAGCATGCGCTGCCCTCCCCTGTGGCCGTCACAAAGTTAGGATAGCCTAACCTACACTTCCTGGCCCGGCCAGCGCCCGCCGGCACCCGGTCAACCCAGGCCGCGCAGCAGCAGCGCGGTGTCGAGAGCGGCAAGCACTGCCTCCCAGCCCTTGTCTTCGCTGCTGCCTTGGCCACCGCACCTGGCCCTGGCCTGCTCGATGGTGTCACAGGTCAGCACGCCGTTCCCTACCGGCGTGCCGGTGTCGAGCGCGACCCTGGCCAGGCCATAGGTCACCGCATCGCAGACGTAGTCGAAATGCGGCGTGCCGCCGCGCACGACCGCGCCAAGGCAGGCGACCGCGTCGTGCTTCCTGGCCAGTGCCGCGGCGACGACCGGCAGCTCGACCGCTCCCGCTACCCGGACAAGCAACGGCGATGCGATGCCGCAGGCACGCGCGGCCGCGACCGCGCGATCGGCCAGGGCGTCGGTGATCTCCGCGTTCCACCGGGTCGCCACGATCGCCAGGCTGAGCCCGGCGGCGTCCAGGGCGGCCGCCGCTGGCCGCCCGAGACCGCTCACCGCCCGCCCGTGCCGATCTCCGCCGGGGTCAGCTCGATCAGGTGGCCGAGCCGGTCCCGCTTGGCGATCAGATACCGAAGGTTGTCAGCGGTCGGAGTGACCGGCAGCGGGACCGTCCCGGTCACCGTGAGGCCGAACCCGGCGAGCCCGCTGACCTTGGCCGGGTTGTTGGTCAGCAGCCGCAGCGAGCTCACCCCGAGGTCGGCGAGCATCTGCGCGCCCGTGGAGTACTCACGGGCGTCGACCGGCAGGCCGAGTTGGGTGTTCGCGTCCACCGTGTCGGCGCCTGCGTCCTGCAATTGGTAGGCGCGCAGCTTGCTGAGCAGCCCGATCCCGCGTCCCTCGTGCCCGCGCAGGTACAGCACGACCCCGCTGCCCTCGGCAGCGATCGCGGCCATGGCCGCGCTCAGCTGTGCGCCGCAATCGCATCGCCGGGAGCCGAACACGTCGCCGGTCAGGCACTCCGAATGCATCCTGACAAGCACGTCAGCCGACGGCTGCCCGGGCGGGGGCGGGTCAAGATCGCCGAGCACGAGCGCGAGGTGCTCGGTACCGTCAAGCGAGTTCAGGTAGCCGATCGCCTTCCAGTCGCCGTAGGAGTTCGGCACCCTGGTCTGCACCACCCTGGCGACCATGCGCTCGGAATGCCGCCGGTACTCGATCAGCTGGGCGATCGAGATCAGTGCGAGCCCGTGCTCGTCCGCGAACGCCCGCAGCGCCGGCAGCCTGGCCATCGTGCCGTCGTCGTTGACCACTTCGGCGAGCACGCCGGCTGGCGGAAGCCCGGCCAGCCTGGCCAGGTCGACCGCCGCCTCGGTGTGCCCTGGCCTGCGCAGCACGCCGCCCGCCGCGTACCTGAGCGGGAACACATGGCCGGGCCTGACCAGCTCGTAAGGCTCGGTCGCCGAGTCCACAAGGGCACGGACCGTCCTGGCCCGGTCTGCGGCGGAGATCCCGGTGCTCACCCCGTCGCGGGCGTCGACGCTGACGGTGAATGCGGTGCGCATCCGCTCGCTGTTGTGCGTGGTCATCAGCGGCAGCCTGAGCCGGTCAAGTTCCTCGCCGAGCATCGGCACGCAGATCACGCCGCTGGTGTGCCTGATCGTGAACGCCAGCAGGGCCGGAGTCGCCTTGCTGGCGGCGAAGATGATGTCGCCCTCGTTCTCCCGGTCCGCGTCGTCCACGACCACGACGGCGCGGCCAGCGGCGATGTCGGTGATCGCCCGCCGCACCTCATCGAGCACGATCCCGTCCACTACCCGCGGCGAGTGGCCGGCCTGGCCGGCGGTCATGACCGCGCCCCGGCCGGCAGCAGCCGCTCGACGTACTTGGCGATGACGTCGACCTCCAGATTGACCACGTCGCCCACCCGGCTGGTGCCCAGCGTGGTCCTGGCCAGGGTCTCCGGGATCAGGCTCACCTCCATCCAGCCGTCAGCGCCGCCGGCCTCGCCGCTGGATTCGTTGCACAGATCGGACACTGTCAGGCTCACCCCGTCGACCGCCACAGAGCCCTTTTTCGCTATATAACGCAACAGCTCACCGGGGATCGAGATCCGCAGCACATGCCAGTTCTCCGCCGGTCTGCGCTCGGCTACCTGGCCGGTGCCGTCCACGTGCCCTTGCACGATGTGCCCGTCCAGGCGGCCATCCGCGCGCACCGGCCGCTCCAGGTTGACCGGAGCGCAGGGAACCAGCGAGCCGAGGCTTGACCTGGCCAGCGTCTCCCCCATCACGTCCGCGGTGAACTGGGTTCCTGCCACCTCGCTCACGGTCAGGCAGACGCCGTTCACCGCGATCGAGTCGCCATGGCTCGTGCCTGAAGTCACCCGCGGACCGCGCACGGTCAGCCTGGCTGAATCTGATTGCCGGTCAAGCGCGACCACCTCACCGCGCTCTTCCACGATTCCGGTGAACACCTCGGTCCTCCTCCTGGAGCTGCCAGTGCTGGCTCGGGCTCCGGGAGCGCGGAAGATGCGCGTGCACGGCCGGTCTGGCCCCGCCGGGAGTCCTGGGTCCTCCCTGGTCGGCTCCGCTGGCCGGTCCGTGCGCGTGCTACCTCCCATCCGGACTTTCACCGTCGGTACCGGAATTCCACCGGATCAGCCGGCCGATGGCCTCGGCCGGGTCGCGGACTGTCACCGCCGGTTCGGAGTTACACCGACCCCGGAGCACGCGTTTGCTGCTGACCACCAGTGTGCCACGCCGTCAGCCCGGTGCGAACCACCGGCCGTTGGGCCGGCTGGCCACGCATCATCATCCGCGGGGTCGCGGCAGGTCAGCCAGGGTTCGTGCTGCCCCGGCGGGCGAGGGCATCGACCGTCACGGCAGCGAGCAGAACGGCCGCGGTCCACATGTTCTGCGCGGCCGGGCCAAGGCCGAGCAGGAACAGCCCGTTGTAGATCACGCCCACGACGAGGCCGCCGAGCACCGCGCCGAGCATCCGGCCCCGGCCGCCGAACAAGCTGGTGCCGCCGATGACCGCCGCGGCGACCGCGTACAGCACGTACTGACCGCCGTTGAAGTTGTTCGACATAGAGGTCAGGAACGACGAATAGATGATCCCGCCGATCGCGGCCGTCACCCCGCAGAGCACGAATGCCAGGATGCGGATCCGGCCGAGGTTGATGCCGGCCCGCCTGGCCGCCTCGGCATTGCCGCCGATCGCGTAGATGTAGCGGCCGAACCTGGTCCGGTTGAGCAGTACCGTCCAGATCACGAGCACCACCAGCACCACGAGCACCACCCACGGCACGCCCTCGACGACCGCCAGGCCCGAGCCGCGGTTGGCATTGCCGATCAGCACGACGGCCACGCCAGCGGCCGCCATCAGGGCGACCTTCAGCAGGGTGACGCTGGCGGGCGGGGCGGCGAGGCTGGCGGCTCGCCTCCGGCTGTCCCTGACCATCATGAACCCTCCGGCGACAACCACCGCCGCCGCCATCGCTATCCAGCCCGCGGTGGGGTTGATGCCGACCCCTGAGCTGTCGATGTTGTACAGGATCGTGTTGTTCAGGCGCACCGTGCCGCCGGAGCCCGGCGCGGCCGTGTCGATCAGGAAGAGCAGCAGGCCGAAGCCGCCGAGATAGCCGGCCAGCGTCACCACGAAGGACGGCAGCCTCAGCCTGGTGATGATGACGCCCTGGATTCCCGCGTAGGCGCCGCTGTAAGCCAGTCCGGCCAGCACGGCGAGCCACAGCGGGAGCGGGTGACTGAACGAGAGCAGCCAGAGGGTGATCACAGCGCCCATGGCCGCGTTGAAGCCGACCGACAGGTCGATCTCGCCGAGCAACAGCACGAAGACCTCGGCCATACCGAACATGATGATGAACGCGGCCTGGGTCATCAGGTTGACCAGGTTGCTGGCGGAAAGGAACAACGAGCTGCGGATCTGGAAGTACGTGACGATCGCGATCAGGCCGATCACGACCGGCAGCGCGCCGCTCTCGCCGCCGCGGACCCGGCGCAGCCAAAGGCGCGCGTACTCGGCCAGCGAGCCGGCCATCAGGTCTGGCGCGGCAGTCAGCGCGATCTGCGCCGCCGCCGCCTCGTCGATCGGTGTCTGAGCCAGCGCGACCGGGCTGTCGGGTATGTCGGGCCGCTCGCCGCCGCCGTCTGTGGGTGCCATCTGGTTTCAGCCCTCCGAGCGGTCGGCGCCGCGATCCGACCTGCCGCCCGCGCCCGTTCCGTTGGCCTGGCGGCTGGTCGTGCCGGTGGTCATCAGGTCCACGATGGACTGCCGATCGAATTCGGCAGCCGGGCCGACAGCGACCAGCCGGCCCAGGTACAGCACAGCGAACCGGTCAGCCACCCGGAACACATCGTTGAGGTTGTGCGAGATCACGACCACCGCGTGCCCGCGTTCCGCCAGCCGGGTAATCAGGCTCAGCACCAGTTCGGTCTGGCTGACGCCAAGTGCGGCGGTCGGCTCGTCCATGATCACAAGCCTGGCGTCCTGCATGACGGCCTTGGCCACGGCGACCGACTGCCGCTGGCCGCCGGAGAGCGAGCCCACGGTCTGCCTGACCGACCGCACGGTGGTGACCGCCAGGTCAGAGAGCGTCCGCTTAGCGGTCACCTCCATGGTGACCTCGTCGAGCGTGCCGAACTTCAGCACCTCGTGGCCGAGCATCATGTTCTGGACGATGTCCAGGTTGTCGCAGAGCGCCAGATCCTGATAGACGGTGGCGATGCCGAGGCCGGAGGCGTCCCTCGGGGTGTGCAGGGACACCGGATGGCCGTTCCAGAACATCTGGCCGCTGGTCGGCTGCCAGATGCCGGCGATGCATTTGATCAGGGTCGTCTTGCCCGCGCCGTTGTCGCCTACCAGCGCGGTCACCTGGCCTTCAGCTATGTCGAGGTTGACGTCGGCCAGTGCCTGCACCGCACCGAAGCTCTTGCCGACGCCACGAAGCCGCAGCAGCGGAGCAAACAACTCGCCGGGCTCCAGGTAGTCAGGCACGGTGCCGGGTGGTGACTGGCCCGCTGCCGCGGACCAGTCACCACCCGGCGTTCCTCGTGCTACCACTGCCGCAGGCCCGTTCCGCCTCGAGCGTTCATGCCTACCCCGAGATCCCGGCTGCCGTGCAGGCCGCCTTGTACTTGCCCGAGCACAGCTGGGAGGCCGGCACGAACTTGTCGGAGATGACCGTGCTGGCCATATTCGACGTCGTCACCCAGGTCGGCGTCAAGAGCACCGAAGGCACCTCAACGCTCGCGGTCGTGTCCTTTGTCGTCTGGTTATTGGTCAGCGACGTCGGTACGGCCGCCCCGGCCCGCAGGTACATCGCCAGCGCCGCGGCCGCCTGAGCCTCAAGGTAGATCGGCTTGTACACGGTTCCGCACTGGTACCCGGCGAGGATGTTCTGCAGTCCGATCAGCGTCGCGTCCTGCCCGGTGACCGGGAAGGTCTTGGCCTTGACGCCCTTGCGCTGCAGGTAGGTGATGATCGGCGCGGCGTTCTCGTCGTTGGGCGTGAGCACCGCGTTGATGTTGCTGTGCGCGGTGAACTGCTGCTGGAATTCGGTCAGCGCGGTCGGCGGATCCCAGGTACCAGCCGCCTTGCCGACCTGGACCCACTTGCCCGAGCTGAAGAACGGCTTCATCACCGCGTTGTAGCCCTGGCCGAACAGCGTGGCATTGTTGTCGGTCGGCGCGCCGTACATGACGAGCACGTTCGGCTTCTTCACGTGCCAGGCCGACACGCAAGCCACCATGCCCTGGCCAATCTTGGTACCGACGAGCACGTTGTTGAAGCTGACGTAGTACTTGCGGCTGCCGCCCAAGGTCAGCCGGTCGTAGTCGATCACGGCCGCGCCATGCGAGGCAGCGTATTTTTCGATCGCCGCGCCCACACCGGAGTCAAGCGGGTCCATGATGAGCACGCTCGCGCCCTTGGTGATGGCGGTCTGCGCATCGCTCAACTCGGTCGCGTCGCTGCCCTGGGCGTTCTGCACGGAGAACCCCGACATCGTCAGCCCAGCCGTCTCAAGCGCCTTGGTCAGATACGGCGCGTCGAACTCGGTGTAGCGAGCCGATGACACCGTGTCGGGCAAGATGACAGCCACGTTGCCCCTGCCCTGCGCGGCCAGCGGCTTGAGCGCAGCCATCGCGGAGAAGGAGTTGTTGAAGCTCGATGCCGAGATCGCGGGTGCCGTAGCGCTGGAGCTGGCGCTCGGGCCCGTCGAGCTGCTCGAAGAACTGCACGCCGCGGCGACAAGGGCCGCACTCGCAGCCATTGCCGTCCAGGCGACTTTCCTAGCTACTTGCTGCAAATCAACCACCTCGTTGTATTCGCCGGCCGGATGCGGTCAGCTGCATTCATCGACGTCGCCACGCAGGCGCCGCAGCTACTACCCTCAAACTGGACTGTAGGGGCCGGGGGGTGAACGCGGCCGTTAACATCTGGCCCCGTCCGTAAAAAAACCGTGAACACTCTCGGGCCAGCTACCCACATTTCGGGCCATATCCGCCACTCAACCGGCGCGTAACAGCTGAGACTGCCGTGTCTGACGAGCTTTGGCTGCCGATCCTACTCGGGTGCGAGCCGGTAGCCCGCTCGCGGCTGGGTAAGGATCAGCGGCGCCGCGCCGTCGTCCTCAAGCTTCGCCCGGAGCCTGCGGACGTAGACGCGGACGTACTCGGTCTCCGTCTCATAGCCGTGCCCCCACACCCGGCGCAGCAGATGCGCGTGGGTCAGCAGCTTCCCGCGATTCGTGGCAAGCTCGCGCAGCAGCGCGAACTCGGTCGGTGTCAGGTGCACAGCCTGACCGCGCCTGTGCACCTGCTGGCTGGCCAGATCGATCCGCAGCTCGCCGACGCTGACCACCTGGGGCCGCATGTCCGCGGCCGTGACCGGCCTGGTGCGGCGCAGCGTGGCGGTGATCCTGGCCAGCAGTTCCTCGATACTGAACGGCTTGGTCATGTAGTCGTCAGCGCCCATGTTCAGCGCGGTCACCTTGTCCCGCTCGCCGCCGCGCGCCGATACCACGATGATCGCCACGCCGGATCGCTCCCTGATCTGCCTGCACAGCTCGAACCCGTCGACTTCAGGCAGCATCAGGTCGAGCAGCACGATGTCGGGCGCCTCGGTGTCGAGCAATTGGAGCGCGCGCGAGCCGTCGGTCGACACGACGGTGTCGAAGCCCCTGACGGCGAGGTTCGACCGGATCAGGTCGACGATGTTGGGGTCATCCTCCACGACAAGCGCCCTGGTGCTCGCGGCTCGCTCAGGCACGGGATGCCGCTCCCCTCCGCAGCCGCGGCTTCGCGGCCTGGCGCTCCGGTCGTCCGGTACCCACGGGCGCCGAGCCGGCCGACCCAGGTTCGGTCACCGCATCGGCCGCGCCGGCCCCGGCCGGGACGGCGACGCAGGGACCGCCATCGCCGCCCGGCGGGCCAGCGCCCTCCTCCACCGGGAGCCGCACCACGAAGGTGGTGCCGGACGCCGACGATCTGAGCTCGATCTGGCCGCCGTGCGCGACCACGATCCCCCTGGCGATCGACAACCCGAGCCCGGCTCCGGCTGTCCTGGTACGCCGCACCCGCCGTGGCTCGAACGGAGCCGCTGCCACGTCGGCGGTCAGGCCGGGGCCGTCATCGGCTACCGTGATCGCCACCAGCGCCGGCCCGTCAGCGCAGGCGGCTATGGTGACCAGGGTTCCTGGCGGGTTATGGCCGACGGCATTGCCGAGCAGATTGACGAATACCTGCTCAAGGCGGTCGTGGTCGGCCCAGATCACCGGCAGGGCGGCGGCGCAGCGGATCTCGACGGCGCTCGCCGCAGCCGGTGGCAGGCAGTCCGCCGCGGCCTCGATGACCAGCCCGATGTCGCACCAGTCCTGATGCAGCCGCATGATCCCGATCTCGATCGCGGAGAAGTCGAGCAGGTCGTCGACCAGCCTGCCAAGCCGCGCCGATTCCGCGGCGATCCTGGCCAGGAACCGCTGCTGCGACTCGGCATCCCAGGTCACGTCGGGTTGCAGCAGGCTTGAGGCGTACCCGCGGATCGCGGTCAGCGGCGTTCGCAGCTCATGGCTGAGCCTGGAAAGGAAATCGCCCTGCAGTTCCTGGGAGCGGCGCAGCGCGGCGGCCTCCTGATGGGCCAGCCCGGCCTGTTCGCGCTCGAGTGCCAGCCGGAGCGAGTGCGCGGCATCCTCAAGCAGGGTCACCGTTTCTGCTGGCGGCGAGCCGTGCCTGAGACTGGCGAGCAGGACGCCAGGGCCGGTCGGGGCCGGGAAGGTCACGGCTAGCTGCGGGTGGCCGCCGCCGCCGCTCAGGTCCCGTGCCGCGCCGTCCAGCCGCGGGCTGGCCAGTGCCAGCTGCGTCAGGTCGATCACGGCGGACGGCACCCGGGCCGGCCCGTCCCCTGGCTGGGCGCTGGCGAAGCCGCGGCAATGCGGAACGCCGCCGTCCGGCAGGGTAAGCAGCGCCACGTAGCTGGCGTCCAGACCTCGGCAGAGCGATTGCAGCGCCTGCCCGAGGCCCTGGCCGAACGGGGTGGGCCCGGCCAGCGTCTCGAGCACCTCCCTGATCGTCTCGAGCACCTGGTTGCGTGCGGTGACCTCGTCGAGCAACCGGTCCCGCTCGATCGCGCTCGCCGCGTATCCGGCATAGACGGTGACGAGTTCGAGCTGATCGCGCTCGGGCTGGCCGGGTGCTTCGCCGAGCACGGTGATCACCCCGGCCAGTCCGCCAGGAGCCAGCACAGGGACCGACCAGGAGCTGGCGATCCCCTCGGCGATGGCCAGCTCGACGTACGGCGCCCAGCTGGGATCTGCGGCGACATCGGTGGCGATGAGCGGCCTGGCGGTGAGCGCCGCCAGGCCGGCCGGCCCGCCAGGACGCCCGCGCGGCAGCCTGGACCACGCCTGGAGCAGGGCAGGCGGCAGGCCGAGCGCCACCGCGCAGACCAGCTCCTGATCGGCGGCGAGGTGGATGCAGAGCCGCTCGCTGCCGAGCGCGGCCCCGAGCGCGGAGAGAATGAGCGACAGGCTGGACGAAGGGTCAGCCGAGACGAGTTTGCCGGTCAGGCCGTGCAGCCTGACCAGCTGCCTGCGCGGCGATGAGTCGAGCTGCTGGCCAGAGAGCAGCGCGACGACCTCGTCGGGGTGCACGTGACGCGGGTCCACATCGGCCGCCACCTGGCCGTGCCTGAGCACCACGATGCGATCCGCGATCCGGCACATCATGTCGACGTCGTGGCAGGCGATCACCACCGCCGTGCCCTGCTCCCGCAGCGCCGCAATCAATTCCTCGATCTGAGCGGCCTGCCGCACTCCCAGCGAAGCGGTCGGCTCGTCAAGCAGCAGCAGCGCGGGCCGGTCGGCCATCGCCCTGGCGATCGCGACCAGCTGCCGCTGGCCGCCAGAGAGCGAGCGGGCGTCGCGGGTGGTGTCAAGCGGCGGGAATTCCAGGTCGCGAAGCAGCGCGGCCGCGTCGCCGTGCAGCCGGATGTCCGACAGCAGATGATGCCGCCGCTCCCTGCCGAGCAGCAGGTTAGAGGCGATATCCAGGTTGTCGCAGAGGGAGAGGTCCTGCCAGACGACGCCGACGCCACGGCGGGCAACGGCGAGCGCGCCGACCGGCAGCGGGCGGCCTGCGAGCAGGATCTCGCCGCTTGCCGGGGTGATGTCACCGGCGATGCACCGCACCAGGGTGGTCTTGCCTGCCCCGTTCTCCCCGGCCAGGGCGACGATCTCAGCGGGCATTATCTCCAGGTCCACCCCGGCTAGGGCGTGCACAGGCCCGAAGTTCACGGCCAGCCCCGAGACCGAGACGACCGGGCAGGAGGGTGCGGCCTGGCCGGATCGCGCGCCGGGGCCGGATCGCACGGCGGGGCCGGATGGCGCGGCGGTGCCGCCGGCCCCGGCGCGGACTGCGACAGCGCTCATCTCCACATTGTGCCCGGCACCGCGGGGAACACCAGGACAGACGCCCGCGATCAGGCGGTACCAGCCGAACTCAGGGCAGCTTCCAGTCGATTTCCGCGCCGCCCTGCCGCTGGATCAGCGCGTTGGCCCTGCTGAACGGGCGCGAGCCGAAGAAACCGTGGTCAGCGCTCATCGGGCTGGGGTGCGCGGATTCCACCAGCGGCACGCCGGCCAGCAGCGGCCCGAGGTTGCGTGCGTCCCTGCCCCACAAGATCGCGACGAGCGGCGCACTGCGCGCGGCGAGCGCCCTGATCGCCTGCTCGGTGACCGCTTCCCAGCCCTTGCCCCGGTGCGAGCCAGGCTTGCCTGGCTGCACCGTGAGCACCCTGTTGAGCAGCAGGACCCCCCGCTCCGTCCACGGAGTCAGGTCCCCGCCGGCCGGGGCAGGGTAGCCGAGGTCAGCGCAATACTCACGGAAGATGTTGACCAGGCTGCGCGGCAGCGGCCTGACCGAGGGCGCCACCGAGAAGCTGAGGCCGACCGGATGCCCGGGCGTCGGGTACGGATCCTGGCCCACGATCAGCACCCGGACCTCGTCGAACGGCTGGGTGAACGCCCTGAGCACCTGGTCGCCAGCCGGAAGGTAGGAGCGGCCTGCGGAAAGCTCGCCGCGCAGGAAGTCACCGGCCTGGCTGATCCGGTCGGCGACCGGACGGAGCGCCGCCGCCCAGCCAGCCTCGACGATCTGCTCAAGAGGCTGTCGCGTCACGGCACATCACTGTAGTGGCGGCGTCGGCGGGCCGGCGGCAAGCCAGGCAAATCGCGCCAGCAGGACGCGGGATCAGCGCCTACCTGGAGACCTCGGCGATCCGGCGGCTGATGAATGCCCGCTCGCTGGCATTGTCGGTCAGCTCCAGAGCTACCTGATACGCCAGCCTGGCCTCCGCGGGCCGGCCGAGGCGGCGCAGCAGGTCGGCCTTCGTGGCCGGGAGGTAGCGGTAACCGCTGATCCGCCCGTCCTGCTCCAGCCTGGCGATCTCGGCGAGCGCGGGCTCGGGTCCGCTGACCATGGCCACCACGACCGCCCGGTTCAGCGCGACCACCGGAGATGGCCATGCCCGCAGCAGCGCATCGTAGAGTTCGAGCAGCTGCGGCCAGTCGGTGTCCTGATAGCTTGGCGCCTCGGCGTGCACGGCGGCGATCGCCGCCTGCAGCGCGAACCGGCCAGGCCGGCCGCCGCCGCCGCGCAGCGCGTCAAGCACCAGCGCGGCGCCCGCGGCGATCGCCGCGGCGTCCCACAGTGACCTGTCCTGATCTTCGAGCAGCAGCAGGTTGCCCTGCCGGTCGGTCCTGGCCGCCCGCCGCGCGTTCGTGATCAGCAGCAGCGCGAGCAGGCCGCGCGCCTCAGGCTCATCGGGCATCAGCCCGGTCAGCATCCGAGCCAGGTCGATGGCCCGGTCGGCCAGATCAGCCCGGACCAGCTCCTGACCATCGGGAGCGGTGTGGCCGGTGGTATAGAGCAGGTGCACGGCGGTGAGCACGGCGTCGAGCCGGTCAGGCAGCTCGGCGGCCTCGGGCACCCGGTAGGCGATCCTGGCTGCGGAAATCTTCTTCTTCGCGCGGGTCACCCTGGCGGCCATGGTGGTCTCGGACACCAGGAACGCCTGCGCGATCTGCGCCGTGCTGAGCCCGCACACCAGCCGCAAGGTCAGGGCCACCTGGGCCTCCCTGGCCAGGGCTGGATGGCAGCAGGTGAAGACCAGCCTGAGCCGGTCGTCCGGGATCACTGCAGCGCCCTCGTCGGCAGCGCCCTCGCCGACGCCGGCATCGGTGACCGGCTCGGGCACGACGAGCAACGGCAGCTTGGCGCGCAGGGTGCGGTCCCTGCGAAGCAGGTCGAGCGCGCGGCGCCGGGCCGCTGTGGTCAGCCACGCGCCTGGGTTGCGCGGCACGCCCTGCCGCGCCCAGGCGTCAAGCGCCGCCACGTAGGCGTCCTGTACGCACTCCTGCGCGGCGTCCAGGTCGCGGGTGACCCGCACCGTGGCGGCAAGGACGAACGCCCACTCGCGCCGGTGCGCATCGGCTACCGCCCCGGCGACGGCGGCACCAGCGTCGCCGGGACCGGCGGCCACATAGCCTGGGCCGGCCGCGGCCGCACCGTCAGTGCCCGTGGCGGCCGCGCTGGCGGCGCCCGCGCCAGCCGCTTCCTGCCCTGGCTGGTGCGGCCGCACCTGCTGGCCGGCTGGTTCGCCTGGCTGCTTGTGCGGCCGCGTCTGCCGGCCGGCTGGTTCGCCGGGCTCGGGCGGGGAAGCGGCGTGCGCGGTCACCGGCACCGGTCACATGTTCGAGGTGTCCATCACCGGCCGCACCTCGACGCCGCCGAACGCCGCCGGGCAGAGCTTGGCGATCTCGATGGCGTGATCCAGGTCACGTGCCTCGATCAGGTAGAAGCCGCCGAGAGCCTCCTTGGTCTCGGTGAACGGCCCGTCGGTCACCACATCGCTGCGGATGGAGGTGGCCGTGGCGGTCGGCTCGAGCGCGTCGCCGCCGACGATCGTGCCGCCCTTCTCGCCCACCTGGGCGGCGAACCGCCCGTGCGCCTCGCCGACGGCCCGCCATGCGTCGGCGCCGCCATCGGCATAGCCCTTCTCGGCCTCATAGATGAGGATCGCGTACTTGGCCATGATCATCTCCTTTGGGTGTCGTGTCATCGGGCATGCCCGCTTACCTACGACGCGCGGGCCCGGTCAGGTTCGACAGTCCGGCGCGGCGGTTTTCTCGCTGCCTTCCTGCTGCCGTCAGCCCTGCTGCCCGGTGCCGTGCCCGGCCGCCCCCGCGCCGTGCCGGTCGGCCGCCGACCGAAGGTACCGCACCGCCGCCGCCGGGTCGGCCGCACCGAAGACGGCAGAGCCAGCCACGAACACGTCGGCGCCGGCCTGTGCGCAGCGGTCGATGGTGTCCTCGTCGACCCCGCCGTCCACCTGGAGCCATACCTCGCCGCCGTGCCGCACAATCAGCTGCCTGGCCCGGCGGATCTTGGGCAGCACCAGGTCAAGGAAGTGCTGCCCGCCGAAGCCAGGCTCGACCGTCATCACAAGCAGCATGTCCCGGAGCCGTCGCGGCCTCGGCGTGGATGGTGACGTTGCGCGCTCCGGCTTCGGCATATCCGAGCGCCCACCGATCGGGCTCTTCGATCATCAGATGACAGTCAAGCGGCAGCGACGTGTGCTTGATGAGGGCAGAAACGACAGGCAGGCCGATGGTCAGGTTCGGCACGAAATGGCCGTCCATCACGTCGATGTGCAGCCAGTCGGCCACGTGGGCGACTGCTGCGGCCTCATCGGCCAACCTGGCGTAGTCGGCGGCCAGCATGCTGGGCGCAATCTGCACGGTCATCTCACCGGCAGTCTAGAACCAGCAGCCGGAGCCCGGCCGGCCGGCGCCGCCGGGTGCGATCCGGCCGGATTCGACCACACCGGAATTTCTCCGTGCGTGTCGTGTCAAGACAGCGGCGCGCTGTCATACCCCTCCGCTAGCTTCGCTTGAGTATCTCCGACACCAATAACGCATCAGGATACCGATGATTAAGGAGGCCTCTTGCTGCTGACCGAGGCGCCGGACCGGCTGCTTGACCGGGTCCGCAAGCTACTGGTGAAGGCCGAAAGCGAGGGTGTCACTCCGGCCGAAGCCCAGGCACTCACCGCCAAGGCCGCCGAGCTGATGGCCAAGTACGGCATTGACCGCGCCCTGCTTGCCGCCGACCGGCCGGAGACCGACCGGGCGGCCGACCGGGTGCTGGATATCGGCAACCCGTGGGCGCGGGAAAAGGCGCACCTGCTCTGCGGGCTCGCGTCGGCCCTGCGGTGCCAGTGCATCCTGATCGCCAGCAGCCGTCCAGGCAGCCGGGTGCACGTGTTCGGCTACTCCTCTGATATCGACCGCACCGACGTGCTGTACACGTCGATCCTGATCCAGATGTGGCATGGCCTGGCCGGTGCGCAGATCCCTGCCTGGAGCAGCAGTCCGCGCGCCTGGCGGCGCAGCTGGCTGCTCGGCTTCGCGACCGCCGTGGTCGCCAGGGTACGTGCCGCCGAGCACGGGGCGGTGACGGCGGCCACCGGTTCAGGCAGCCAGGCAGCCGAGCGGACCGCCGTGGTACTCGCCGATCGCTCTCTCGTCATCCGCAGGCGCGTGGAACAGGCCTACCCCATCACCAGGAAGGCGCGAGTCACCTACAGCGGCAGCGGGTACCGGGATGGATACGTCCAGGGCCAGAGTGCGGATATCGGTGCCTCCCGGATCTCACCCGGCCGCAGGTCATTGAGCAGCGCGGCCAGCTGACCCTGGTTGCACCCGGCGCAGCAGCGCAAGGAAGATCGCGTCGGTGCCGTGCCGGTGCGGCCAGAACTGCGCGAAACGATCCCACGGCTGCGGGCACCGCAGGTCAGGCACCACGGCCAGGGTGGCGGGCGCGTCAAGCACCCGCAGGTCAGCCCGCTCAGCGAGCACCTGCCTGACCACATCACGGGTCTCGGCCAGATGCGGTGAGCAGGTCACGTAGCCGATGACGCCGCCGTACCTGGCCGAGTCGATGGCCGCGTGCAGCAGCCGCCGCTGCAGCCGCGCCAGCACTTCGACATCCGCGCCGGTGCGGCGCCACCTAGCTTCAGGCCGGCGCCGCAGGCTGCCGAGCCCCGTGCAGGGAACGTCAGCGAGCACCCGGTCGAACGCCTCATGCCGCCAGGCTGGCCGGGTCCCGTCCGCTGCCAGCGCTGCCGCCTGCCCGAGCCCGCTGACCGACCGGCCAGTCATCCTGGCGCGGTGCTCATGCAGGTCGGCAGCCAACAGCGCGGCGCCGTCGGCCGCCGCGAGCCCGGCCAGCAGCCTGGCCTTCCCGCCGGGCCCGGCGCACAGGTCGAGCCACCGGCCGCCTGGGCCGGCCGCCTGCACCCGGCGCAGCGCGAGGGCGGCGAGCTGGCTGGCCTCGTCCTGCACCCAGGCTCTGCCCTGCGCGACCGCGGCAATTCTGCCAGGATCGCCGCCGGGCAGGTAGCAGCCGAACGGCGACCATTTCGCCGCCTCCGCACCGGCCTCGATCAGCTCAGCGGCGCTGGCCAGGCCGGGCACCGCGCAGAGCGTGACCGCCGGCGGCTCAAGGCCCGCCGCAAGCGCGGCCTCCGTCTGCGGCGCCCTGCCGGCCTGGTCCTCGCCAAGAGCGGCCGCAAGCGCGGACACTATCCAGCGCGGGTGGCTGTACCTGACCGACAGGTGCCCGGCCAGGTCGGCGGTGCGATCGGGCGCCACGATGCCGATCCAGGACTCCAGATCGTGCGTGGCGACCCTGCGGAGCACCGCGTTGACGAACCCGGACGGCCGCCGCCCGGCGACCGCGACGGCCAGGTCCACCGACGTCGCGACGGCCGCGTGCGCCTTGACCCGCATCCCGAGCAGCTGATGGGTGCCCAGCCTGAGTACCTCGCGGACCGGCGCGTCGATCCGGCCGAGGTCGCGATCCGCGCACAGCCCGATCACCGCGTCGTAGCTGCCGCGGCCCCGCAGCGTGCCGTATACGAGCTCGGTTGCCAGTGCCGCGTCCTGGCCGTGCAGGCCGCGCTCGCCGAGCGTCGCGGCCAGCAGCAGGTTGGCGTAGGCGCCCCGGTCAGCCACGGCGCGCAGCACGTCGTAGGCGGCTCGCCGCGCCGGATCAACACCACTGCCCCCACCGGCCCGGTGGGCGCCACCGGCCCTGTGGCCGCCAGCAGCGCCAGCGCCGCTGCCGCCATGCGCGCCCATCAGGACAAGGCCAGCAGGACGCCGGCCCCGCGCAAGCCGCGCGCCCAGTCAGCCGCGGCCATCCGCCGCTTGCCCTCCGGCTGAACGTCGCCAAGCTCGACCGGCACCGTGCCGGTCCCCGCGAGCACCCGGTTGCCGCTGATCCGCAGCTCGCCAGGCCCAGGCGGCGAGCCGGAGCCGGCGCCAGAAGCCGTGGCCAGCGTCACCGGCCAGAGCTTGAGGCTGGCTCCGTTCAGCAGCGTCCAGGCACCAGGCGCCGGAGTGCACGCCCTGACCAGCCGGTCGATGGCCGGAGCGGGGCGTTTCCAGTCCACCCGGGCGTCCGCACGGCTGAGCTTCGGTGCCAGGCTGACCCCTTCGGCCGGCTGCGGCCTGGCGACAAGCTCACCGGACTCGATCCCGTCCAGCGTCGCGACCAGCAGCCCGGCTCCGGCGAAGCTCAGCCTGCCGAGCAGGTCCCCGGCTGTATCCGATGCCCGCACCGGCTCGGTCAGCACGCCGAACACCGGCCCGGCGTCAAGCTCGGCCACCAGCCGGAAGGTGGTCGCCCCGGTGATGTCATCCCCGTGCAGGATGGCGTGTTGCACGGGAGCCGCCCCGCGCCAGGCAGGCAGCAGCGAGAAGTGCAGGTTCAGCCAGCCGTGCCGCGGGATGGCGAGCGCGGCGTCCGGGATCAGCGCGCCGTAGGCGGTGACCGGGCAGCAGTCGGGGCCGATCTCGCGCAGCCTGGCAAGGAAGTCAGGATCCGAAGGGCGGCGGGGCTGCAGCAGCTCAAGGCAGGCCGCGCGCGCCCGTTGCGCGACCGGGCTAGCGGTCATCCGCAGCCCGCGGCCGGTGGGAGCATCTGGCCTGGTCACGACCGCCTCGACGGTATGCCTTGAGGCCAGCAGCGCGTCCAGCGACGGCACGGCGGTCTGCGGTGTACCCGCGAAGACCAGGCGCATCAGGCTACAGCGCCTTGCCGAGCGTGTCGTGCGGGGAGGCCTTGACGCGAACCGGGTCGCCCCACCACTCCGCCGCCCTGATCTGGATCATGGCCAGCTTGCGCTGCTCGGCGTCGAGCCTGTCAATGAACAGCACCCCGTCGAGGTGGTCGGTCTCATGCTGCACGCATCTGGCGAGTATCCCGCTGCCCTCGACGGTCACCGGTTCGCCGTGCATGTTGAACCCCTTCGCGACGACGCCATATGAGCGCTTCGTCGGAAACGACAGCCCGGGAAATGACAGGCAGCCCTCCTCATCGGTCTCCTCGTCCTTGCCGAGGCCCAGGTCAGGATTGATCAGGTGGCCGAGCACGTCATCGACGTAGTAGGTGAACACCCGCAACCCGACGCCGATCTGCGGCGCGGCCAGGCCGAGCCCCGGCGCGTCCTGCATCGTGTCGGTCAGATCCGCCACCAGCTTGCGCAGCTCGGCGTCGAAAGAGGTCACGGGTTCGGCGGGCGTGCGCAGCACGGGATCGCCGAACAGGCGGATCGGCTTGATACTCACCGGGCATCCTCCAGCCAAGGGGTTTGTGCGGCCTCACGCGGGCGTTGGGCTCTGGCGGCGCCGGCCGGTGTACCGGCGTCCCGCGGACGCAGCCGACTCAGTGTACGAACCCTGGCGCTAGGGGGCCGGCTGGTCGGCGGCCGCCGGAGACCGCGCCTTGAAAGCGGCCTTCCTGGCCGCTCGCGCCACCCCAGGATCGGGATGGTGGTCGCTCAGTGCGGTGAGCAAGCTGGTAACCCCGGGATGGCTGACCTGCCACAGGCCGGCCACGATCGCCGCCTGGTCCTCGGAAGGCAGATCGGGCAGCAGCTCCGCGGCGACGTCCTGCGGGCTGGCTTCCTCGAGCAGGCCCGTGCCCAGATCCACCAGTAGCCACGCCCTGTCCTCCGGCGCGAGCGCCACGTCCTCCCCGTGCTCGAGCAGCCACACCGAAGCGTGAGCACGGAGCACCGGCTGGCTGAGCGCGGCGCGTATCTGCGCGGCGGCCAGCGCCCCGATCCTGTCGAGTACGGCGAAAGCCGCGCCCCGCGCTCCCGGGGAGCCGACCGCGGCAGCGTCAATGAGCTCCGCTGCGGCCGCCGCCGGGTCGCGCTCGGCGAGCCACATGCCGATCTGGGCCTCGCCATCCTCGGCATCGCAGGTGGCGAGCGCGGCTAGCAGTCCTGCCGCGCTCTCCCGTGCGGCCGCGCCGATGGCTGGCATGTGCCAGCCCTGCGCCCTGAGCCTTCTGTGCAGTCCCCAGGTGCCGAGCGGCGACAGCGCCACGGTCAGGCTTCCGTCCGCCTCATCGGTGCCGAGTTCCACCACGCCGAGGTCCGCCAGCGTCTCGAGCGCCTGCGAGAGCGCCGCGCTGTGATCGCGGATCGCACCGCCGGCTCCCGGCCCGGCCTGCGCCGCTGGAAAGCCTGGCCGCACCGTTCCCGCCGCGCTGGCGTAGGCGTCGAACAGCCCGTCCATCCCGACCGGGCCGCCGACCGTGTAGAGGGCCGTGGCGATGCCGTCAAGCTCCTCAGAGTCAAGCACCGCGGCCAGGGCCGCGTCCCACGCCCCGAGCACGGCGTCCGGGCGGCCGGTGCGCAGGATCGCGGTCAGGCCGCGCGCTGACCCGCCCTTGCCGGTGACCTTCAAGCCGCGGGTCGCCAGCACCACCGGCCAGGCGGCAGCCACCTCCCGCGGCTGCAGGTCA